>ERZ832973.2042-NODE-2042-length-12279-cov-10.578289_pt1 | contig 12279 bp, 10 predicted proteins | sample MGYA00519950_ERZ832973 | MGnify/ENA primary metagenome ERZ832973 (study PRJEB31850, sample SAMEA3708734) | human gut metagenome | biome: human gut; feature: human-associated habitat; material: faeces | place: China | collected 2014 ... | reverse complement strand
TCTGGGAGCAGAAGCCAGACGCAGAGAGAGCGAAGGAGTACAGAGGGTATGTATGTTTTATGGAGGATGAATGGGCATATATTCAGGCATCGGTTTCAAGGTATGGGTTTCAGAGTTCGTCTGCGTTCATCCGGTTCTGCGTAGAGCAGTATCGGGACAGGGAAGAGGTAAAACATGCATTTCATAATAAATGATTGAAAACCAGTCCGATTCTGTATAAAATAAAAATAGAATCGTACTGAATGGACTGAATGAAGAGGTGAAATGTATGGACTGGTTAGATTATCGGGAAAAATTAGGGTTAGGATTCAATGATAAAGGAAAAGTAAAATATTTTTATACAAAAATTTCGAATGTATTGCGCGACTTGCTTGGACGCGGAGCATGTATGCTTACCGCAGATGAATATTTCAAATTCTGTAATATGACAGGAACTGTTATGAAAACGAATGGAGCTGATGGAGTCTATTTCGTTGATGAGTTTGGAGAGATAGTTGAGACCTTGTTAAATCACATGAAATCTCTGAATGAATTTTTAGCTTTTTATATTGCATTTTTGAACTGCCAAGACAATACAATTAATAGATATTATACTCGTGATAGTTTTAAAAATTTATTAGTTAATTGTTTAAAAGAAGCGCATATCCAACATGAAGTATTAGAGGATAAAGATGGATATTTTGTATTTCCTGCGGGTGATCCGATGATGGACAAGAACCTAGTTTCTGATGTATTGTTGTGGTTAGATAGATATCCGGGCGCTAAGAAAACATATGTTAATGCATTAAAGCAATATGCAGATGGTATCTACACAAGAGATGTCGCTGATAATCTTAGAAAAGCATTGGAAACTTTCTTGCAAGAGTTTTTACAAAATGATAAGAACTTGGAAAATAATAAAGGTGAAATCTGTAAATATCTGGCAGCTCAGGGAGTAGATTCAAGCATCGGCGGAATGTACGAATCTATCATTTCCACATATAAAAAAATCAATGATAAAACAGTTAAACATAACGATAAGCTTAATGCACGTCTGTTAGAGTTTTTATTATATCAGACGGGATTACTGATCCGTATGGTATTAAGAGTATCTGAACAGATAGAGGGTAATTAAATAGTGTTATAAGAGCCAGGAGCCGTAATGGTTTCCCTGACTCTTTTTTCTTTATCCACAGTTTGAGATTTTTATGTCGATCAATTTTAAATTCTTGGAATCCTGGTATGTGGAGTATTCAACCACGTTTCCCTTGTTATCAAGTAAAGCACATACAAAAGAATTATCGCCGTCATCGACTTCCCGCATAGACATGGGTGAGCGGTGAATCTTGCGGAGATCTTCGCTCCAGCTGTTTCCCATTGGCAGGATTCGCTGATAAGGGAGATTCGAACAAAAAGGATCGGCGGCCGGAGTCTTGGAGAGTGAAAGGATTACTGGACGCGGAATAAGGTTTTCTGTTGGGAAGGAATGAATCGCATAGTCCAGGTTCTTCGGATCCAGGGACGAGAGAGCAATATAAATTCCCGGTTCCTTTGTAAGTTCATAGAGGCTTATGGCATCCAGAGGTGACTCGCAGATGAAGAGTGGATAGTCATCTTCATAGGTTTCGATGTTAGTTTCCATCATGGAGAAAACGTGGTTGATGGAAAGGAAGGTATCGGAGGAAAACCACCAAAACCCTAGAGGATTCTTTGTGTAAACAATCTTCTGGGATCCGCTCTGTTTTGTATTCTGGAGGAGGTAGTAATTCTGTTCAGCATTTGCGAAGCAGGCATAGTGACGTCCCGCGCCAGGAATTGCCGTGGCATATAACTTTTTCATGTATATCAGGTTTCGGAAAATCCGGTTGCTGATGTTACATTCGCTGATGATATAGTTTTGGAGAGTGCTGATGTCGCCAGTGTCAGGCGGAACACGGAAGGTGTGGACATCCGGTTTTAGAGGCATTACCTGCTTTTTATATTTGTGGGTGATATCATGACCAAGTGAAAATTCAAGCAGCGAGGAGACGGCATCCGCCCAACCGTATCCCTGGTATTTCGTCAGGTATGAGATGCTGTCGCCGGCTTCATGGAGAGAGTAGCGAAAGTAACTGTCATGATAGATTACCAGACTGTTGTGATTACAGTCGCGGAGGGTTCCGGTATGATAGATGACCCGATCCGGATGTTCTGCCAACATATATTGAATTAAGTCGGCCTGCTTTGCAAGCCGCATATCGTTTTCTGTAAATTTTATGTATGAACTCATAAATAAGCTCCAATCATTTTTGTATTTGAGAAGGTAGAGGAAAGATTTTCTTATAGATATTATGTAAGATCTGAGAAAAAAAGTGCCATAAAATTACAAAAAAGTAAAAATATTTTTCAAGAATAATAAAGCTATACTACTGAGAGTACCATATAGAACAGTACACCATCTTATGATGGAATGTATGATACTGAGAGTAACCAACTGAGAGTGAACCACTTAGAAGAGGATTCCCTTAGAAAGAGGAATACCTTAGAGATTCCACCTTAGAAGGAGAAATATCTTAGAGATTCCATCTTAGAACAGATACCTTAGTGTACTGGCTGAGACACTTAGAACTGAGGTACTTAGCTTTCAACTCTTAGAGTATCCAAGCGGTGAGCAGGCAAGGGATACTTGACGCGAACAAAACCAAGCTCCTCAGGAATAACCAAGAACTGAGTATCCATGCTTGGAAAGATCCCTTGGGTTGTTCATGCGTCCAGTTTTGTGTAACTCACCGCAATTCCTAAGCATCATCTAAGGAATGAAATCTAAGTATCCAAGCACATAAACTAAGCAGCTAAGATCCTTCATCCAAGGTGGAACACTAAGTATAACATTCATATAATCTTCCTTCTGTTAATGAGTAATAAGTTTATTGGTTTACTAACTCAGGGAATAATAGATGGAGAGTAATGTTCCAGTATTTTAATGATATCAGTGTACTTCCAAGAACTAATTTTGAGACAGAAGATATATATAAAATAAAAGGACAAATATTGGAAATCACAAGAAAACCCAGAACTGGTAAGGCTTTCCAGAATTTTACCGGGTATCAGATTTGCCACCGTAAAGTATCATTTCAGTGTTTCAAAATCAGTAATTCCATTCATGCCATCTCTGCCGCAAATCCCACTCAAAAAATTTTTTGAAAAATTTGCAAAAAAAGTTCTTCGTTTTTCCCAAATCTTACATAATATCTACGAAGGAGAGAGAAGAGATGAAAATACCAAGAGAAATTCCGTCAATGCGACGGACAGATAACAGCTTAAAAGAAGTCATGACAAATTTGTGTAACCAGAAAAATTTCCGAAGAGTATTTTTAAACCAGACGATCCCTGTACTGAGTTTATTTGCGAATCAGCCAACTATGGTGCTTTTATATTTTATATATAACGCCGACACCAATAATATGATCTACTGTACTTACGAAGACATCATGCAGGACTGCTCGATCGGAAACAAGAGAACCGTGGCAAATACGCTAAAAACACTTCAGGAGACAAGAGCAATTGTAAAGATCTCTAAGTCTCATTACATGTTAAACCCAGCACTTATGCTTCAAGGGAACAACGAAAAGTTTGGTTTGCTGACATTTGAATTTAATGATTATATTTCTTTATATGAAAAGGAGAAACGCTATGTATCAAAATGACATGAAAGAAAAAGCTAAGAAAGTCAACATTGTTGAATTTTTAAAGAAGAATCATCCGGATACCATATTAGAAAGAAAAGACGGAAGTTTTGCGTATAGTAAAAACCCATCAATGACTTTCTTTGTCGGCCGAGATGGTTATTACCATTATTGTGACAATGCCGCAAAAAAGAGAGGCGATTATGTTTATTCTGGGGATAATATAAAGTTCCTCACAGATTTTGTTGGTGAGTATACATTTTTGACAGCTGTGGATGTATTGGCTGAATTTGCGGATGCTTCACGGAGAGTAGCTTGAGAAGAAGAACCAATTTAGCTGATTTGAAGCAGCAACGTATTTTATATAAGGAAAGAGTGCATATAAAAAATGTGCTCTTTTTTATTTCAAGGAAAATCATGCTGTTTATTTAATAAAGTTTTGCAAACCATTGTAATCACTTGCTTTATTAAGATACAGTGATATAATGTATATATCATGTAAATTTTTAAGAAATTCTTAAGTTAAACGGAAATGATATGGACTTACTCTGGCATGACCGCTCGATAAGAGAATCTAATACTAATTTGCAAATAAAAAGAAGGAGAGACTCCACATGAAACAACGATACTTATCGTTGGTATTGGTAATTAGTATGATCATGGCCTCGGCAAGTCCATTTTCATATGCGAAAGATACCCGGTGAAGGTATAGCGAAATACCAGAACGACCACTACAGATGAAACAGAAGAGATACTGCCGATAAAGGCAACAGATTCAGAGGCATCCGATATACGGGAATACCCGTTGGATGACAAAGAACGCATAGCAAGCGCTTCTGATCCCACACTTTTTTCCGCAAAAAAGACGGAACAGAAGGTTAATCTGCCTGATGGTATCTATAGAAGCAGACGGTAATTGCCAATACCACCACATCGACGAATACAACGGAAACGGATCAGACAACCGGCGGCACGGATGAGACAAATCTTCCGGGGACTACGGGTGAAAACAACAAGTCTACCTCTGAGACGGTAGAAACCGATGAAACAAAGCTTCCGCAGACAGGACAGACCTGGTGGCCGGTATGGCTGTTGATGATGGCTGGCGGTGCGCTGATTTTTGCGGGACGGCTGATGAAAAAACGGGAAAAGCAAGGGAAGGAAAAGAAGTGACACCATAAAACACGGTTAAACAGAGAACGGGAACGCGAAAGGAGGAAAGAGAGCCAGGAGACACTAAAAATAGGGAGCATGGAGAAAAGTAAGGATGCAGGTCTGCATCCTTAAACAGACAAAAGAAAGAAGAGCGTGAATTATGAAAAAAAGATTGTTGGCATGTTTGATGTCTGTCAGCATGGTAGTTACTTTGATGTATGGAAGTGCTGTGGCCGCAGAAGGCGGTGGACAGGAAAAAATTGAAGAAGCGCAGGAAAAACAGGAGGTCTCGACGCCGAGTGATGCGGATCAGATCGTGGCTACGGGAAGTAATGGAAAACCAGCTGTGAATTTCGCGGCGGCAAAGACGGAGATATCGACGTATGCGGAGAACAGTGGGGAGGTTTATGAGGTTGGAACGACGGATGGACTTGCTGAGGCATTGAACCAGATCGCGGCGGATAGTGGGAATACGGAAGCGGTGATTGAATTAACGAGCGATGTCACAGTACCTCATACATCAGAAGATTCGTATATTACGGAATTTGGTGTAGATGGGAAACACATCACAGTATCCAGTGAGGGAGATACAAAACATAAACTCAATTTTCCAAACAGAGGTATCCTGACTGGTGAATGTACATTTGATAATGTAAACGTAACTGGGTATGAATTGTATTGTAACGGTTACAGGACGATTTTCACCGAAAACGGCGAAATCCATTTAACGGGCACACTGTATGGCGGCGGTTATACGACTACGGTATCCAGTACGCATGTTGTTGTTGCCGCAAGCGGATATATCAATCCTACGAATTATGGTGGTTTACACGATGTTATTGGAGGCTCGTATCAGGGTTCCGTTGAAGGTGACACCTATCTGGAGATTACCGGCAATCTTGAGATGCAGGGAGGAAATCATCTTAATCCGGGATGTGTAAAGGGGGATGGCACCAGTGGTGATGCAAATAACAGTCCGGATGTATATGTTGGTGGTGATGCGACATTAGTTTACGATAATCAAAATGCAAAAACCACTCCGGCGATTGAGGGCACTTATGGCTGTGAGATGAGAGGAAATGTGACTCTGGATATTCGTTCCGGCAGAGCCAATGAAATCTGTGGAACACAGGAATTTGTAGACAAGTCGATCATTCGTGGTGATCTGCATATTATTGCCGGAGCAAAGAAGTATGAGAATACAGACCGCACTTTAAGATTAAATGGAAACTGGCCGATCGTAGGCGCGGGAAACCGATTTGCAACAATGCCTGGTGCAGTTGGCAATTACACAGTTGGCGGAGATATTACAATCGATACTTACGAAAATGTTTGGGGATGGGATAGAGGCACTGATCCTACATCATATGATATTCCTGAAATTTATGGTGCTCTTCGTGGAAATGTAGGAGGAAATATCACAATCAATGTTCATGGCTCTCATATTGAAAATATCACGGGGGCTTCGAATTCTTCTGATGTTAAAGGCAATGTTACCATCAATGCTACAAATGTCGAACTGAAAAATAGTTATTATGAAGATCCTGATTACGATGAAGGTGATATTTTAGCAAATAATAAAAGTACGGTAGATGGTTCGTGTGTAGTCAACGTAGATGGCGGTGACGTGAATATCATCCGATTGACGAATTGCGAGGAACTTAATGATAACTCGCAGATTACAATTACGGGAAGTCCAAAGATTCGTACTGGTGTGCTTTCTACTACCAATTACACTTCGGCACCTACCAATGCACCGAACGTTACATTAACTGCGTGCAACGCAGAAATCCCATTTATTCAGTCAGCAACAGGAGTTTCAGTAACAGATAATTCTGATGTCACCCTGCATGGTCTATGGTTAGCTGGTGATCTGACAGTCGATGCCGGAAGCAGTCTCAAGACAGAAGACGATATCGTTGAACTGGAAGGTAACGCAGTCATCAATGGCACATGGGAACAGTTTTATGATGAAGCTGATGGTGGAAACTATGATACCGATGTCACAGGCACAATGGAAATTGGATCTGACGGACAGTATATTTCCCATGGAACTACAAGAGTCACAGGTGATGTTTCATCTTCTGGTCTGATGGTCTTAATGAAACCTGCATGGTTTAAGGGCACATACACCGGAAATAATGCGGAGCTTCGCCTGCCGGTAGTACAGAGCGGCAAGAACTATAATATTGGAACAATTCCGCTGCGGATCAGTAAACTTGCCGAAGGAAGCACTATTGTAAATACGGTAAAACGTGATGACTGGAGCAGTTTACAGGCACCGATTCTTGGTGATAACTACATTCTGACAAAAAAGGATAATGATATTCCAGCGCAGAGTGTATTCTTACTTGGAAATGAAGATGCTTTACAGAATGAATTGTTCCTTCTTCGCACGAAAGATGCGGCCAATACAGATGATCACTATATGTGGCAGGTAGCTACGGGAGTTTCTGTGATTTTCGATAAAAATGGCGGTGATACCGAAGCTGCACCGCGTATTGAATCCCAGGAAAAACAGGCTGGTGTTGTTAATCACTTTGACTTACCAGAAATAGAGCCGACCCGTGAGGGCTATACCTTTGAGGGATGGAACACGAAAGCTGACGGCACAGGTGATGCGTTTACTGCAACAACAGACGTTACAAAGACCATGACCGTATATGCGCAGTGGAAAACAGATGAAGCCTATTCCGTTACAATTTCACCAATGGATATCACGATCTATGTTGGTGGTGACGGTTATCATGGAGTAATAGGAGAAGATGGCGAATTTGCCGATAATGACCTGCCGGAGATCGGATTTTACCTGACATTGCCGGATGATGTGAATACAATGCTTGGCAGTACTCTGGATGATCCAGTGGATTTGAGCGATAAACTGAGTTTGACATACGATGATGAAAACGGAACGACCAGAAGCTGGAAACTCGAACAGTATGGCGATGAAACGATGAGCCATATCATGGAGAACGGACGAAGAGTTTATATCTACAAGCTGCTTTCCAGTAAGATCAATGATACGCAGGATACTGTTCCGGCCCGTGTGCAGTTTACAGGTGCGGATGGTTCTGTTATGGTAGATTCGGATTTTAAAGCATTGCTGACAGATCAGTTCCGTAATTATAAAATCAGCTTTTATCCGGGACAGCTTGATGAGGCAATTTACAAGGCAACGTTTACGACGACAGATGGAAGAACATTGACACGCCCAATTAAGTTAGGAACAGGAACCTTGAAGGTCCGTGGTAATACAGACCAGACTTACCGTGAAATTTCCAATACTGTTCCGACGGTAGATCCCGCGAACAAGGGCTATATGCTTGCAGGTACAGCACAGGACAACACACAGTATTATGTCAATGATTCAAACGTGGGCGCAGATCCGGCAGGTGTACGTTTACTGGTGGATCACAGTCTGGATGATTCGCTGCTGACTGCTTATATCAACCAGAATAAAAATGCGGATGGAAAATATACATATCAGTTCCGCTATCTTGATCTGGTAGATACCCATAATGGTAATGCGTATGTTACGATGGAGAATGGACAGAAAGTAAACTTATACTGGCCGGTTCCGGATGATGCGAAAGCAGACTCTGAGTTCCACATCATTCATTTTAAGGGACTCGATCGTGAAAGTGATGCGGATATCAATGATCTGCTGACAACGAACATTCCAGAAGAACTGGAATGCGAAAAAGTTACGATTGATGGGGTAGACTTTATCAAGTTCTCGGTTGAATCATTCTCTCCATTTGCGTTATTGTACGAAAAAGGTGGATCTGGATCTCCGGATCAGCCGGTAAACCCTGGAAAACCGGATAATCCAGGAACTCCAAGCACTCCGGACAAGCCAACAACTCCTGTTCAGTCTCCAAGTAATGCAGAAAAGCAGACGCCAAGTAATGCCGGCAGATCCGATTCTTCTGATGATTCTGATGACTCAGGTTCTTCAAGCTCAACAAAGAAGAGTCAGACTGTAATAACAAACACTACATCAACGAATACAACGGAGACAGATCAAACAGCAGATAATACAGAAGAAACGAAGGCTACAGAGATAACAACTGAAAATACTGAAGCAACCTCTGAGAACGTAGAAACGGATGAAACAAAACTTCCGCAGACTGGTCAGACCTGGTGGCCGGTATGGCTTTTAATGATGGCTGGCGGTGCGTTGATTTTCGCAGGACGGTCATTTAAGAAACGTGAGAAGTAAATAAAATGCAGATAGGGAGATCGTATATTTGAGATACTATGCGGTCTCCCTTTTAAAAAAATGAAACATAAAAGAGGCTATCATGAAAAGCAAATTTTTAGTAGGAACTGGCCTAATTATGATTGCGGCGGCGGTGTTTCTCATGATATGTAACGTAAGGGAAGAAAGGAAAGCTGGAGAGACGGCAGAAAATATGGTGATTCAGATGGAGTCATTGGAAGCAGAATTGCCAGAACGGCTCACTTCAGAAAGTGAGGAACTTGTTCCGGAATACAAGAAGAACCCAGAGATGGAAATGCCAACAGTAGAAATAAATGGTCAAGAGTGTATTGGAACGCTTGAAATTCCATCATTAGGATTGAAATTTCCAGTTATTAGTGAATGGAGTGATGAAAAGCTAAAAAAGGCACCGTGTCGTTATAGTGGCTCTGCGTACCTGAATAATCTTATTATTGCCGGACACAATTATCGAACTCATTTTTCGGGGATTAAACATTTAAAATTGGGTGATGAGGTGAGATTCAGCGACACAGTTGGGAATATGTTTTTATATGAGGTCTCTGAAATAGAGACTATCGATGAACATAATATTGGAGCAATGGAAACAGGAGAATGGGATTTAACACTTTTTACTTGCACAAAAGGCGGAAGAGCGCGAGTGGCAGTGAGGTGTACGGAATAAAGATAAAATGAGAGGAGGGATCAAGCGCGTGTGTATAATATCAGAGAAAGAAATCGGGCTGCTATTTGCGGATTTTGCATATGATGAAGAAAAATATGGCGTGATTGGTATCTATTACGAAGACGGATATACACTTTACTGTGCAAATAAAAAAATGGCGCATATGCTGGGATATGATGATACGAATGACCTGATAGAGGGTATTTCTGAAAAAATCCTTGATATCATTCATCCGGATGATAAAGCTCAGGTATTGCAGGATATCGAATGCGATTCTCGTGAAGGTTCTATATATCACAGCGTCCATCGAATGCGAAAAAAGGATGGGACCTGGATATGGACAATTGATGAAGGGAAGGTCATCAAGATACAATCCGGAAAAATGGTCCTTATCAGTATGTGCTCGGATATGGCAGAATTTATCAGGCGAAAGGATGACCTGGAAAAGAAAATATATACTTTAGATCGGATGATAAAAAAGATGCCGGGCGGATGCCGCAACGATACCGATTATTGCTATGAGGGCGAATGCGTTTGAGAAGGATATAAGAGGAAGCATAGAGGTCGGTCTGAACGCTCATCTGGTGAAACCGATGGACGGGAAAAAGATGATAGATATCATGAGACGGTTCCTGGCAAGCAAAACGAGAAAAATAGAATGATGATTAGTTTTTATTAGAAAAGGCGCAGGCGAGAAGCTTGCGCTTTTTTCTTTCTCTGTATGTATGGATAGGCAGTGCATTTTCGCCTTGCTTATTTTCAATGGTAATGTAAGAGAAGGTCGGATAGTCATCAGGATTTATATGGATAAAAAGTTGGTCATAAGGGTAAAAATTCCACTTTTTCCCAAGCACTTCTTACATAATATTCTTAGAGGAAAGAGGAGGTACGCCATGAAGAAAATATTCAATTATTACATACTGACTGCAAAGGAAATGGATGAGATCCAGTACACCATAGACTGGTATCACAAATATAAAATCTTAGCTGAACTGGAGTGGAAGTCAGATGAAAAAGACGCTGAAGTTCCTGAGTAATCTCATAGGTTTTACCGGCCTATGGACAGCACTTCCCATATATTTCTTAGCAAATCAGCAGATTCTCCCGGTAACAACAAAACAGGCATAGATAGCTATCTTGTATAAATGAGAAGGAGAAGCATATGGCATTAGCAAAATGGTATAAAATAGATTTTCATACTCATACGCCGGAAAGTAGGTGCTTTCCGGACAAAAAAGTGACACCAAAAGAGTGGTTAAAGGCTGCTAAGGATTCAGGGCTTAATGCAGTTGTAGTAAGCGATCATAATTCAGTTGGTTGGGTTAGAAAGATAGAAGAAATAAAGACAGAATTTGAAGATGAAAAATTTAAGATATTCTATGGAATAGAACTTTGTGTTTCATCAGATTTTACACATTTTCTCATCATTTTTGATGATAATAAGATGTCTGTAACTGAAATTGAAGATGCAGTTGTACAATATCTAGGATTAGCAAGAAAAGATTGGGCTGATACGACTGTTAATGTATCTGAAGATAAATTGAAAACATTATGTATGGAATTAAAGGAAAAAATATTTGTAATACCTGATCATTTTGCATCCAATAAGGGACTCGGTAAAAGTACAGAAAATGCAATTAGAAAATATAAGGAATTTCTTTCGTTCTCAGCTATTGAAGTGAGAAATGATGAAGATGTTAGAGAGTATAGTAATAAAATGAAAAATAAGGCTATTAATAAATATAAAAATGATACACTGAGTTCAATTGTAAAAGTTCTTCCAGAGGATAAATTGCAAATTAAAATTATAGATGAAAATGGAGAAATAGATATTAATGAAGGTTCACCTGGGCAGAAGAGTGCAGCTATTCTTGCATTTATATTAAATAGTGGTGAAAATCCACTGATTATTGATCAGCCGGAAGATGATCTGGATAATAGTCTTATCTACTCACTTGTTGTAAAATCTATAAGAAAGATGAAAAGCAAACGTCAAATTATTATTGTTACACACAATCCTAACATTCCAGTATTGGGGGATGCAGAGGGGATTATTGTTCTTGAACGTAATAATCAGGGAAAAGTTACTTTTAGAAAAAATAAAAAGGCAGGCTGTATTGAGGAAAAACTTATTAGAGAAGGAATTTGTGAAATTATGGAAGGGGGAGAGGATGCTTTCCGTAAACGAGAACAGAAATATCAATACAAATAATAAATATGCTAGATCTATATATTATTTCTTGTAGTTTATTATGAAATACGGGATAATTTTACTTTTGGGATGGTAAAATGCAGTGCTAAGAACTTCAAAAATGAATAGTATTTTATCATGCATTAATGAGTAATATGTTCACCAATAAAAAAGAGTTGCCAAATAGTTTTTTGATGATTATAATGAAGTGGCAACAAATTGGCAACAGAAAATCAGTGAGCCAAAATAATATATGTAACAGAAATAAAATAACGGCAAAAAAGATACAAAACTTAAACAAATATATTTAAGAACATCTTTGGACTTGCCGAGTTTGAATAAAATACTATTGTTAACAGAGGATGCGGGAATATATTTCTGCACC
>ERZ832973.2038-NODE-2038-length-12315-cov-28.964274_pt1 | contig 12315 bp, 9 predicted proteins | sample MGYA00519950_ERZ832973 | MGnify/ENA primary metagenome ERZ832973 (study PRJEB31850, sample SAMEA3708734) | human gut metagenome | biome: human gut; feature: human-associated habitat; material: faeces | place: China | collected 2014 ... | reverse complement strand
GCGATGAGAAATATGAATTTTCAGTAGACCGCAACTTTTACTATTTAACCGGATTAGATCGTGAGAATATGGTACTTGCGCTATTTAAAGGCGAAGATTTAACAGAAGAATTATTGTTTATTGAACAATATGATGAAGCCCAGGCAAAATGGGTTGGCGGGAAAATGTTTCCCGATGAAGCATCAGAAATCAGCGATATTGAAGAAATCTATTGGGTAGAAGAAATTATGGAAATACTTGGTTCAAGAATTTCTCGTTTATATGACCATGAAGAACGTGTCCAGGTATTCGCAGACTTCACAAAACAAGAACCATATCAGGAGGATCGTGCATCTTTTACTTTCTGTCGTGAATTATTGAAACTGTATCCTTATATAGAGTTACGTAATGTCGCAGAAAAAATCACACGTTTACGTCTAATTAAAGATGATATTGAAATTGAACAATTAAAAGAAGCAATTCGTGTCACAAATGAAGGCATCCTACAGATGATGAAATATGCAGAACCAGAAATGGGTGAACACCAGATTGAAGCTTATTTTGACTTTGTGTTGAAATCAAATGATTGTGATCACAGTTTCCCTTCTATTGTGGCAGGTGGTGCAAATGCGACTGTTCTACATTATAGTGACAATAATCAATATGTGGATGACAATGAAATGGTACTGTGTGATTTAGGTGCATCTTATGAATATATGTGCGCAGATATCACAAGAACGTTCCCGGTAAATGGTAAATTCACAAAACGTCAGCGTCAGATTTATGATATCGTATTAGCTGGCAACAAGTATATTATGAGTCTTGTAAAACCAGGCTTAACCCTTCGTGGATTAAATAATGAATTGATTCGTTTCTATGAACAAGAACTTGGAAAGATTGGTTTATTAGATGAAGAACACAGTGTTCAGGATTACTACTGGCATGGAGTATCCCACATGCTTGGCTTAGAAACACATGATGTAACTTTATCCAATTATCTATTAGAACCAGGCAATGTCTTTACTATTGAACCAGGTTTATATCTGGAAGAAGAAGGTATTGGTGTTCGTATTGAAGATAATGTGTTAGTCACAGAAGATGGATGTATCAATCTATCAAAAGATATTATAAAAGAAGCTGATGATATTGAAAAGTTTATGCAAAGTGTAAAACAGGAGTAGGCTTATGAAAAACATTATAAACGAATTTAAAGAATTTATTATGCGTGGTAATGTGCTGGATATGGCAGTCGGTGTCATTATTGGTGGTGCCTTCCAGAAAATTATCGGTTCTTTGGTAAATGATGTGATTATGCCAGTCATTTCCCTTGTGACAGGTGGTGTGGATTTCTCTAATTGGTTTATTGCGTTAGATGGTCATCACTACGCTTCTCTAGCTGAGGCACAGGCCGCAAAAGCTGCGACACTAAATTATGGTACTTTCATTACACAGGTCATTAATTTCCTGATTATGGCATTTGTCATCTTCATGATGGTAAAGATTATGAATACCCTTGCGAATAAAGTGAAGAAGCCTGTAGAAGAAGTCGTGGAACCAGAAACCAAAGTTTGTCCTTATTGTATGAGTGAAATTGATATTCATGCGACCAGATGTCCTCATTGTACATCGAAGCTAAGTGAATCTTAATCATAAAACACACGGAAAATATGACCGTGTGTTTTTTATAATTTGTCTTAAGTGTACAAAATGTGTAAGCTTTACACATTATACATATGAAAAATGTGGTAATCTTACACATTTTCCATAGATATATAAAGTTAACACTTATTTTCCTTATAAAACAAGATGCTGTATTATATCATCTCTATCAATTCTCTTACACGTTTCGCTAATGTTTCAATGATGAAAACCACTGGTACCTGAGTTGTCACATTGAAGGTTTCTTCCATACGAAACTCTGGCATATAATAATTAAATGTATAATCACACATTCTTGCCAGGGTACAATCTTCCTGATTGGTGATTGCCACACTCATACAGTTTTCTCTAAGAAAAACATTCATCATACGAATTGGCTCTATTGTTTCTCCACTCACTGACAATGCAATGATACAGGAATGTTCACAACTGCCATTCGCTATTGGCGTAAAAGGATCTTCGATACAAAAAGAAAACTTACCATAATTATTAAATATGCGTGCTCCATACTGTCCTAATAATCCGCTGGTGCCAATGCCAATAAAGATAATTTTATCGCATGTGACAATTTTCTGCGCGACTTCTTCAATCTTTTCATAGAAGGAAGGCTGATTGATTTTATGAAAGAAATCCAGCATCAAAGAAATATCGTGATCACTGCGCAATGTTTCATTTTTTTGAAGATATAGTTGAAACTTGATTTTAAATTCCGCAAATCCATTACATCCTGCCTTCTTACAAAAACGTAAAATTGTGGTGGTAGATACATGTACCTCATCTGCAAGCTCCCGGATTTTCATATGCAATACCTGTTCCTTATGATGCATGATATATTCATAGATTTCCATTTCTAATTCATTCATACTTTTTAACTGTTCAATCGTCAACATTGCTTCATCACTCACTTCCATCCTCTATTTTACGATATATAAAAGATAAGGGAAAGTCTTTTTGTAAATTATAGCATCAACGGAATTGAGGATGGTGGTATGTGTGACATACTGACTGAACAAAATTATTCTGCGGTTGAAGCTGCATTGATAGAGGGAACCATGCCGCCGGATGCACACAGCATCATAATTGATTCCCATACAAGTGACCGTGATAATATAGGAGTAGGAGAAACGGTTGAACTTACTTCCGGGAAATCAACCATTCCAGTTACTATATCCGGGGTGTTTAACAATGCTCTAGATAATGGACATGGAACACATCACTTTGACGGTGCATTGGAATTTGCACCGGAAGCATTATTCCACGAACTGCACCCGGAAATCACCTCCTTTGATTATTCATGGAGCATTGTAAGTAATCCAAAAAAAGCGGATCATGTGAGGGATGAATTAAAAAATATTATATCCGCTCATGCGGATATTGCATTAGATGATATTAACACTGTAATTGAATATGAAAAAATGATAAATTCTATTGTTTTTGGAAGTATGGAAGCGTTTTCATGGGTGGTATTCCTCTTTGGTGTTATAAACCTTATCAATACGACCCTCTCTAACCAGATGTCCAGAAAACAGGAAAACAGTGTTTTGCGTTCCATTGGCCTGACCCAAAAGCAGCTATGTAAAATGAACATTTGCGAGGGGCTGTGCTATGCGTTCTTTGCAACATTGGCAACTCTGATCGTTGGGCTTCCTGTTTCCATTTTTGCTTGTAGCAAATTTAGTGTAGAGGCTTTTGCCGGAAATGTAGTGCCTTACAAATTCCCAGTTTTGGAAATGGGTCTGTTCATTCTGGTATTGTTTGGAATGGAACTGATCTTGTCTGTATGGACAATCCGCAGGCAGAAAAAACAATCTCTGATTGAACAAATGCGGGCAATGGAATAAGAGAAAAATGCTTTTGCTTAAAAGTGTGGAACATTTCGGCAAAAGCATTTTTTATGGAAAACATTTTTTCCTGAAAGAAAATAGGATATAATCAATCTATGCTTTGGAATGACGAACATCAGAAAAACGATATTTAGGACATTTCTGTAACATTTGAGGTTTAAAATAGGGACAAGTTTAGAAGATGGGAAAGGAAGAATCTGGATTGAGGAAAATTTTAATTGTAGAAGATGACAAAGTATTAAATAAAACGCTGGCTTATAATCTTACTGCAGATGGTTATGAAGTAACCTCTGCATACAGTTTTCAGGATGCAGTAGAACGATTGAAAAAGAGTGAATTTGATATTGCTCTGTTGGATATTAATCTGCCGGATGGGAACGGTCTGCATTTATGTGATGAGATCAGAGGAAGAGGGCAGCATACCTATATTATGTTTATCACAGCAAATGATAAAGAAGGTGATATGCTGAAAGGCTATGAAGCCGGATGCACAGATTATATTACAAAACCATTTTCAGTGATGGTTCTCTGCAAAAAGGTAGCCGCTGTTTTTGCAAATATGGAATTGCGGACACCAAAGCATGACGTATTTGAGGATGAAATTTTGAAAATTGACTTCTCCGAGCAGAGTGCAGTTTTGGAGGGAAAGGTGATAGAGTTTACACCAAAAGAATACCGTACCTTATTTTTATTTGTAAAAAATCCGCACATTATATTAACGAAGCGGCAACTGATTGAGAAATTGTGGGATATTGATGGGGATTTTATAGATGAGCATACGCTTACTACTATCATCAGCCGCATTCGCAAAAAGATTGAAACAGATGAGCGAAAATATATTAAAACTGCTTACGGAATGGGGTATCAATGGATAGGCGGTGAAGCACGATGAAATTACAGAATTTATCAACCAGAACTTTTCTGCGGCTGATCGTGGGAAGTGCTTCTCTGACCTCGATTCTTTTGTTGTTCATCCTTTATGCCTTTACAAAAGATATAAAGGTGATACTTGGCGGTTTCAGTGTGATGATTCTTCTATTTTTCTGGGGTGTAATCTTTTTGCATTATTTTCAAAAGAAACTATCGGTATTTACAGATGGGCTATGTCGGACATTAGATGAAATGATGGATAGTACCGTTCGGCCGCAAATAAATTATGAAGCGGAAACGCTGTTAGCGCGCATCAGCCATCGCCTGGAAAGGCTCTATCATGTGATGCAGGAAACCAGGCATAAAGTAGAAGAAGAAAAAGCAGAATTACAGTCTTTGGTGTCGGATATTTCGCATCAGACCAAAACACCGATAGCAAATCTAAAAATGCTCAACGACACGATGCTGACCAGAAAGATTACTGAGGAGACACGTGAGGAATTTTTACATGCTACTGCCAGCCAGTTAGATAAACTTGATTTTTTGATTCAGGGAATGGTGAAAACGTCACGATTAGAAACGGGTGTGATCACCCTGGAAAAGAAAGAAGCTGCTATTGCAGATACACTGGTTGATGCGATCAATGGGGTTCTTGCTCCTATGGAAAGAAAACATCTTCATTTATCTGTAGACTGTCCTGAAAATTTAACAGTTTCACATGACAGCCGCTGGACTTCGGAGGCTTTGTTTAATCTTTTAGATAATGCAGTAAAATATACACCGGAAGGCGGTAATATTCACGTAACGGTACAGGACTGGGAGATGTATCTGGAAATTGCCGTAACGGATACGGGAAGGGGTATTCCGGAAAGTGTCCAGGCAACTATTTTCAAACGATTTTATCGGGAAGAAGCTGTACATGATGTGGATGGGATTGGAATAGGATTATACTTGGCACGTGAGATTATCACTATGCAGGGTGGCTACATCACAGTTGAATCAGAAGTGGGAAAAGGCTCAACGTTCTCTATATTTCTTCCCCAACGATAACAATATGGCGGTCTGTTTATTCAGGCTGCCTTTTTTTAAAATATTTTAGAAAAAAGAATTTTAGGACATTTCTGCAACATTTGGGAGTTAGGATAATGGCGAAAGGAGTGAATGGATATGACTTTACCATTTGAAAATGATAATATGAAAATCACTAAAAAATTAGCCCAAAATAGCTTGAAATCAAATAAGAATCGAAATATAGCAGCTATTTTTGCTATTATTCTTACAACGATGTTGCTTGCTTCTCTATTTACGATTGGCACAAACATTGCTAATGCATTGAGAATGCAGAATGTACGCACTATGGGATCCGATGGTCATGTGGCAATAAAATATATTGACGATAATATTTATAATGAGTTGAAATGTGACCCATCCATTAAAAAAATAAGTTATGGGATGGTTATTGCAGATAAAATTGGAAACCCAGAATTAGAAGAACGACAGATTGAAGCATGGTATATGGATAAGATTGGCTTAGAATTTGCGAACTGTGTGCCAACAGTGGGAAAAATTCCAGTTGCCGAAAATGAAATTTTAATAGATACGAAAACATTAGATGCTTTAGGTTTACCACATGAGATTGGAACAGAAGTTTCTTTGAAGGTTCAACGAAAGGGCAATGAATGTCAAGAAAATTTTATTCTTTCCGGGTATTATGAATCTGATCCTTTATTAAATATCGGGAGAATTTTTGTGTCTGAAAAATATAAGCAAGCTCATTCTTCAGAACTTATCAATACTTATACTACTGATGGTTCTTTAGCAGGAACAGTGAGTAACTATGTTATGTTCAAAAATGCATTTGATTTGTCTGGAAAATTGGATAGTCTTATAACAGAACATGGATATCAATGGTCGGAAAACATACAGAACCCAAAGGCAACGAATATTATTGAAGCTAGCATAAGTCCTGCATATCAAAGCAATGGAATTGTGGATGATCCGATTATGTTGTTGTCTTTCAGTGTTGCCATTGCATTTCTTGTGTTTACGGGGTATCTGCTAATTTATAATATTTTTCAAATTTCAGTAATTCAGGAAATTCATTTTTATGGACAGCTAAAGGCTCTAGGTACAACCAGACGACAGTTAAGGCACTATATATCCATACAGGCGACTTCCCTTTCTTTAGTGGGGATTCCGATGGGGATTTTGCTGGGGTATTTATTTGGAGGTGTACTAACTCCGATGGTGCTAAAAGGCATAGAGGTTAATTCCGATATAAAGGTATCGAATCATGCAAATCCAATTATTTTTATTGGTGCAATTGTTTTCTCTGCAATAACGGTATGGATTAGTACCTATAAACCGGGAAAGGCCGCGGCTAATGTATCACCTATGGAGGCATTGCGGTTTAATGATGTATCTGGAAGCGCAAAAAAAGAGAAAAACTCTACAAATGGTGGAAAAATATATCGTATGGCATGGTCTAATTTGTGGAGAAATCGTAAACGGACAATTCTTTCCGTTGTTTCTATGGTGTTGGGGCTTGTGTTATTTAATACAGTATTTACATTTTCACAGAGTTTGGATGTAAATAAATATATTTCTGGAAAGTTGAACAGTGATTTTTTGGTTGCTAACAGCAATTATTTTAGTATGCAGTATTATTGGAAAAATGCTGGAATACAAAATGAATTGTTAACTGGAATTGAAATGCAGAATGGATTTGAAAACGGTGGACGAATTTATTATGCAAGACCCTATGATGGAGATATGAATCGATTAGAGGGATTCAGTGTTCAGAGCTCTAATCCGTCTAACTATTCCATACACACAGATGGTTACCCACGTGCAGATGTATATGGTATAGAGTCTTTTATCAGTTCGAATTTGAATGTTTTGGATGGTGAGCTTGATCTTGAAACATTTGAAACTGGTGATTATCTCATCCAAGGAATTTTGGATGATGAATTGACAACAGAGTTTCAAATTGGAGATAAAATCAATCTCAACTACTATAATGAGAAAACAGGCACATATGAAACCAAGGAATATACCCTGATGGCAAAAGTAAGAGCAGATTATTCTAACACAAGCAGGACAACTACAGGACTCACGTTCTATTTGCCAAAAGATGAGTATTTATCAACGGTACAGGATCATTCTATCATGACCTATGCTTTTAACAGCACAGATGAAAGCGAACAGCAATTCGAAAATATATTGACCAGTTTTGGAGAACAAACCGGCGAATTGGAATTTGAATCTAAAAAACAGCTTGCAGAAGAATTTGCTGGAATGACGCAAAGTTTAACAATTGTAGGAATGGCACTAAGCCTGTTGGTCGGTTTTGTCGGTGTAGTCAATTATGCTAATTCTCTGATAACAAGTATTATCGTCCGCAAACGGGAACTGTCTATGTTGCAAAGTATAGGAATGAGTGGGCAACAACTTAAATTGTTATTGATTTTAGAGGGATTATACTATGTGATAGGAACCGTAATTGGAACGCTGGTCTTAAGTATCATTATTTCCTTTGGAATCATGCGACCGATTATAAATTCTTTAACATGGTTCCAGTTTGATTTTACAATCGTACCATTACTGGCAGCATATCCGATTTTGCTAATGCTTGCAATCATTATACCACTTGCAACATACCGTACTATGGCAAAAGAAAGCATAGTGAAAAGATTACGCACAGAATAAATAGTATAGAAAATAACTTTTACATATAAGAAGAGTTTTAGGACATTTCTACAACATTTGACCGTTACTATATACTCATCAAATAAAGAAAGGAAGTAGTGATTATGACAATTTTACAGACAAAGGATTTAAAAAAATATTATGGTACAGAACCTAATATAACTCGTGCTTTAGATGGTATAAATTTTTCTGTTGAGCAAGGAGAATTTGTAGCAGTGGTAGGAACTTCGGGTTCTGGAAAATCTACGATGCTTCATATGATGGGAGGATTGGATACACCAACATCAGGAAGTGTGGTCGTAGCAGGGAAGGAACTGGCTAAGATGAATGATGAGCAACTCACTATTTTTCGCAGGAGGAATATCGGTTTTATCTTCCAAAATTACAATCTGGTTCCGATTTTAAATGTTTATGAAAACATTGTCCTTCCGGTAGAGTTAGATGGAGATACCGTAGATCAGAAATTTATGGATGAAGTTGTTACTATGCTGGGATTGGAAGATAAGCTGAAAAGTATGCCGAATAATCTCTCGGGAGGACAACAGCAGAGAGTTGCGATTGCAAGGGCTTTGGTTGCAAAACCTGCAATTGTGCTTGCCGATGAACCTACAGGTAATCTCGACTCTAAGACTAGTGCGGATGTTTTAGGATTGCTTCAGAGAACCAGCAGGGAGTTTGATCAGACGTTGGTAATGATTACGCATAACAACGCTATTGCGCAGCTTGCTGACCGCATTGTGAGGATCGAAGATGGAAAAATAGTTGGATAGGAGTTGATATTTCTATGACACTACCTTTTGAAAATGATACAAGAATCATAATAAAGCGTATTTCAAGCAGGAATATATCGGCAAATCGAAAGAGAAATATTTTTATTGTTTTGACCATTGCCCTTGCCAGTGCATTACTATCTGCCATTGTCCTTTATGGCTTTGGCGTGCCGCAGGAAACGCAAAAACTGAATCAAAAGACAGCGCAGATTGTATATCACGCGATTTCTGAACAACAGGGACAGGAATTATATAATCAAGAAGAGATTGCATGGGTGGGAGAATTTTTTCATGCATTTTCTGAAGAAATAAACCATTCAACCGTTCATTTTACTTATGCAAATGCAGCTATGTTAAAATCCCAAAGTATGCCTTGTTCAGGAGATTTGCCAACTGCGGAAGATGAAATTGTAGTGCAGGAATCCTTTTTGGATAGCTTGGGCTATTCCAATGAATTAGGACAGACAATCAACATTCCGTTTTCGGATGGCACTACCCACGATTTCAAATTAACAGGAATCTTAGATGTGAAAACGGGAGATATTGGACGCTATACCGCCATTATATCAAAAGAACTGGCAGAGCAGCAGTATGGAAATAATATAGTAATGGATTACTATATCGGTTTGAAGAACGCTAAAAATATGAGTGAAGAAGAAGCCACCAGCTATGCAAATACTCTGGCACAGCAATTAGAAATTTCCGATGACAATGTGATTGTCCGTTCCACATATTTCAACTTAAAGGACGAAAATCGAGGAAGTGATATGCTGTTCTATTTCTTGATTGGCTTTATAACTTTCGTTGGTTCCGGTATTGTTATTTATTCGATTTTTTATATTTCAGTGGCAAGCAGTATTCGGAACTACGGACAGCTTCGCACAATCGGAACTACAAAACGACAGATTAAAAAGATGGTTTACCGAGAAGGGAAATTACTTGCCGCGATTGCTATTCCTATTGGTTTGATTATCGGAAATGTAATCGGATACTTGTTAGTTCCTGTTGGCTGGTACTGGCTGACTGCTTTATGTGTGACGGTTGGAGTTGGAATTTTTGCTTTTATCATTGTGATGATTTCCATTCGTACACCCGTAAAAAAAGCTGCGGCTGTCTCACCAATGGAAGCATTGCGATATTCCGATTATAAAGAGACGATGAAAGAAAGTTCTGTGCTGCACCGTAAAATAACCCCTGCTTCACTTGCTAAAAGGAATCTGTCCAGACAAAAGACAAAATCCATTTTAACAATACTTTCTCTTTCGCTTGGCGGAGTGTTAGTTGTATTGATTTCAACCATGTTGGTTTCTTATGATGGTGTTGCAGAGGCACGAGGAAGGGAGTTCCCCACTGGTGAATTTAACATTCAGCTCAATGCAAATCAATCTTGGGATACTGCCGATGTTTCTTTGGCTGGATTACAGCAAAAGAATTTACTAAATTCTGATTTTGTAAATGCAGTAGAGTCTATTGATGGCGTTACAGGAACGAAACGCTGGTATTACACAGACGCAGAATATCGTGTAAATGATTATGATGCTAACTGGATTTACGGATTTGCCAAAGAAGATGTTTCCGTATTGGAGGAAAACTTGATTGCCGGAACCGTTGATTACGATGAATTGGTATCAAAAAATGGCATAATTCTTATAAATGATACAGCGGAAAATCTATCGCTATCTGCACAGCTCGGTGATGATGTCGAAGTTGATTTTCTAACGAAATCAGGACAAACGATAACCCAGAGCTATACGATTATGGGAATTGTCAGCAATTTCAGTCACCCGGCGTTTAATATGTGTTTTGCTATGCCCATGGAGCTTATGAATGAAGCGTGCGAAATGGATTGTTCTGGAACGGTATCGGTAATAACGGAACCAGATAAAGCTGATACGGTTGAAGCTCCCTTAAATCAGCTGATAGATGGAAATAGTGATTTGGTCATGGATACCATAGAAGAAAGTATCACTTATTACAACAGGAATCAGCAGCTTCCCTTTGGAGCATTGCTGATTGTAGCCATCATTGTTGTGTGTTTTTCTTTCATCAACCTCGTGAATACGACAATTACTAACTTTTTATCGCGAAGGCAGGAAATAGGAATGTTACAGGCGATTGGTTTAAGTAAAAAGCAACTGATAAAAATGCTGTGTTATGAGGGAATGCTTTATTCCGCTTTTGCTACACTTGTGACCTTGCTTTTGGGAGCCGGACTTGGTTTTCTATGCGTACAGGCAGTGAAAACAATGAATCCATATTTCAATTATTCATTCCCTTGGCTGGTTATCTTGCTATATTTGGCAATCCTGCTGATTGTGCAGTTTATCTTGATTTCTTATACAACGGGAAATCTGAGAAAACAATCTCTTGTTGAGCAAATCAGAGTGACGGAATAAAACGAATTGGGGCAGGGAAACTTGCTCCAATTTTAGCTATAGTATGTTATAATGCGGTCTGGGAGGATTGTTATGAATACAGAAATTTTAATTATTGAGGATGATCCGGTGATTCGGAAAGAACTGCAAACCATACTGGAGGGAAATAAATATCACACATCTGTTATTGAGGATTTTTCTGATGTAACAGAACAGGTACGAAAAATAAACCCGCATCTGATTTTATTGGATATTAAATTGCCGCAAGAAAATGGGTTTACCATTTGTTCCGGCATCCGGAGTTTTTCACAGGCTCCGATTATCTTTGTTACCAGCTGTAGTACGGATATGGATGAATTGAACAGTATTATGCTGGGTGGGGATGCTTTTATCACAAAGCCCTATCATACAGCTATTTTACTTGCGAAAATTGCTTCCTTGCTGAAACGCGCTTATCCGGATTCCCGGAGCAGGCATTTGACTTATCAAGGAGTTTCTTTATCTTTAGAGACCGGAACAATCGAAGCGGAAGGAAAGCAAACGGAACTTACTAAAAATGAACTGAAGATTATGTACTATCTATTTGAACATGCCGGAACCATTTGCACAAGGGCAGATCTGATTGAATATTTATGGGACAATCAGCTCTATGTAGATGATAATGCATTGAGTGTAAATATTGGACGTATCAGGGAAAAACTGTCAACGATTGGCGTTAAGGATTTTATTAAAACGAAACATCGTCAGGGGTACACGTTATGAATGGAAAACAGTATTGGAAAGACAAAATCCCCATTTTGATCATCAATATCGTCTGCATGGTATTGCTATCGGTTTTTCTGTTTTTTGTAGGAAATAATGTAGACAGTATTGCAGTGATTCTTATCATCTGGACGATTGTACTGGCTGGTGTACTGGCGTTTACTTATCATCAGCGAAAAAGGAGATTAAATAAATTAGTAAGGATGGCAGAAGGACTGGAAGAAAAATACTTGTTGTCAGAGATGCTGCCGGAGCAGGAAGATGCCGAAGAACAGGTTTATTTTCAACTTTTCAAAATGGCTTCCAAATCTATGCTGGAACAGATTGGAACAGTAGCAAGGGAGAGAC
>ERZ832973.2035-NODE-2035-length-12325-cov-7.706031_pt1 | contig 12325 bp, 12 predicted proteins | sample MGYA00519950_ERZ832973 | MGnify/ENA primary metagenome ERZ832973 (study PRJEB31850, sample SAMEA3708734) | human gut metagenome | biome: human gut; feature: human-associated habitat; material: faeces | place: China | collected 2014 ... | reverse complement strand
GCCTTTGCAAGCTCTGCAAGGGAGTTATGGACGGTCAGCGGATTCGGAATCTGATTGGAATCGCCGTCTTCGGTCGTAGCATCCGGGGCAATGATGATGGTGTCGCCGCTGACCTTTACCACAGCAGGATCGTTGCCGCAGAGCGATACGAACAGATCGACCGGGACATAGGTGCTGCCGTCCTTGATGATCGGCGCAGCGCCGAGCGAAAACGGTGCGCTCATGCCAATCATGCCCTCGATCGCCGTGTAGACCACGTAGCTGTTATCGCCAATGCGCAGGTCACACTGTGTTTCCTTGGTGTTGAGGTTGATCGCCTTCTTTGCTGCGTCCCACTTGACGGTGTAGCCCAGTGCCTCTGCAACCGCGCGGACCGGAACCATCGTGCAGCCATTTACGGAAATCGTCTGCAGGGACGTGGTCTGACCCTTGATAACAATCTTCATCTGTGCCTGCTGGCTCTGTGCGTTCGGTGCCGGAGCAATCACCATCGGCTCATCGTTTACCGCCATCGCCGGTGCTGCCATCGTACCGGCTACTGCCAGTGCCATCATCATAGAAATCGTCTTTTTCATAAAAATCGTCCTTTCATTGCTTGCGTGTTTTTGCCGTTCTGCCCTATATACAATCGGCGGATCGGGAATGTTGCAGAAAAAAATTTTTCTGTGCCTTACGCAACATTTTTGTTATATTAAATGTATATAGATCAGAAAACAAATTGATCCATAGAGGTGACACTATGACACTGACGATTCCAATCAGCCGGTTCCGGCGGCTGCTGTTTGCCGTTCTGCAGACGATTGCGCCTGCGCGTGCTCCGGCGGCTGCACACGCACAACTTGCGCAGTTATATGATAGATGGGGTACGGCTGTGTTTCGTGCGGCTTATGCGTACTTACGCAACAAAAGCGATGCAGAGGACGTACTGCAGGACACCTTTCTACAGTATATGCGCACTTCCCCGGAACTGGAATCATCGGCGCACGAAAAGGCGTGGCTGCTCCGTGTTGCCATCAACCTGAGCAAAAGCAAGCTGAATTCGGCGTGGTTCAAGCACACGAACGCACTCGAGGAAAGCTATCCGTGCGATGACTTAGACAGTGACCTTGCGTTTGTGTGGGATGCTGTGCGTGCTCTGCCGCCCAAGTACCGCGAACCGATTCATCTGTTCTACCATGAAGGGTATTCTACCGCGGAAATCGCACGCATTCTCGGACAGAAAGAGAGCACCGTGCGTTCCCTGCTGCACCGCGGACGCAGTATGCTCAAAGAGACACTGAAGGAGGCGTATGATTTCGATGAATAAGTACAACCGTTTGATGGAGCACATCAATCCGTCTTCTGACCTCGAGCAGCGCCTGCATGATGCGCTGGATAAACCGCCGGTGCGCAAACCGTCCGCCTGGAGAAGATACGGAGCGGCTGCAACTTGTCTGGTACTGATTCTCGGCGGCACAGCTGTTATGCAGATAAACCGCACGTCTGCTAATCCGGATGGTGAGGGAAAGGAACCGCCTGTTACAGCCGCTGCACCGCAGGAGTACGCCTCCACAGACGCGCTTGCCGCTGCGCTCTCCTTCCCGTTTGCGCTGCCGCAGACCTTGCCGGACGGTTATGCGTTCGATTCGGCATCCGATCAGTTCGGCATGGCTGTTGTTGTGTATGCGGACGCAGAAGGACATACACTTAAATACTGCATGGGTAAAGGCGAAGACGCGCTCGAAGGTATGAACCATGCCGTTTCCGGCGAGAAACTTGAGGGTACGGATGCGCTGCTCTATACCGAGACAGGTTATACCTCGGCCGAGTGGAAGGATAGCCAGTATAGCTACTGCTTTATTGCGGATGAAAATTTCGATACCGCAGTTTGGCAGACTCTGGTAAACAGCATAAAATAATCTGCTAATTTATTGAGCTGTACCGCAAGGATGGGTTTCATCCTCACAATAATTTCTAATTACTAATTCCTAATTTCTCATTTTTCTGCTATACTATATAGTTAGGAACAAGAAGAAGGAAGGATACCATGACACTCTACATCAACGCCTGTCCGCGGGCAGAGTCGCGGACGGCACGGCTGGCGCGCGCCTATCTCGCACGCATAAGCGACGTCACTGAGCTGAACGTATACGATCAGCCGCTTGTCCCGCTCGACCGTGAACGGCTTGCTCACCGCGAATCGCTCATTGCCGGCGGCAAATGGCACGACCCGATGTTCGATTATGCCCACCAGTTCGCCGATGCCGACGATATCATCATTGCCGCTCCCTACTGGGACCTGGGCTTTCCGGCACAGCTGAAAACCTACATTGAGAACATTTATGTCCCCGGCATTGTCAGCGCCTACAACGACCACGGACAGTCGTGCGGCCTGTGCCGCGCCCGCAGTCTGACCTACATCACCACCGCAGGCGGCGCGTACGACCCGCGGTTCAGCTTCGACTATCTGACCGCTATGGCCAAAGAATACTTCGGTATCCGCGAGACCCGACTCATCTATGCGGAGTGTCTCGACATCTGCGGCAACGACCCCGAGGCTATTCTGCAATCCGCAATCGACCAAATTGAAAGGAGCGCTGACCGATGACCGGAACCTGTGACGACTGCGCCTACAACGTCTACGATGATGAAATGGATGAATATGTATGCGAAGCCTATCTGGATGAGGACGAATTCTACCGCCTGATGCAGACCGGCAAAAGCTGTCCGTACTACCGCTCCGGCGATGATTATGAACTGGTACGCCACCAGAATTAAGGAGGAACCCTGACGATGACCGAACTTGAAAAAGCCGCTTCCGGCCTGCTGTACGACGCCAACAGCGACCCTGCGCTGCTCGAAGCGCGTGCGCAGACCAGTGACCTGTGCATGGATTACAATACACTCCGTTCCTCCCAGAAGGAGGAGAAAAACGCCCTTCTGCATACCATTTTAGGCGCCTGTGCGCCCGATATTGTCATTGATCCGCCGTTTTTTGTCGATTACGGCAGCCATACGCGTGTCGGCCGTGCATTTTATGCAAACCATAACCTTGTGATCCTGGACGCGGCACCGGTCACCATCGGTGACCATGTGTTCATCGGCCCGAACTGCTGTATCTCGACCGCAGGCCATCCGTTCGATGTTGCACAGCGCAACGCCGGGCTGGAATATGCCAAGCCGGTCACCATCGGCAATAACGTCTGGATTGGCATGGGCGTGCAGATCTGCCCGGGCGTCACCATCGGTGATAATGCCGTCATCGGCGCAGGCAGCGTTGTGACGGAGGATGTACCGGCAGGTATGCTTGCCATCGGCGTGCCGTGCAAGGCCGTGAAGCAGGTAGCGAATAAACCGCAGCGACGCATTCTCTGATGAATCAGTAATTGGGAATTTTATCTCCCATAGGGCAGACCACCGGTCTGCCCTTTCATTTTACCTCTGCAGAACGCGAACAAGGGAGGCCACCGGCCTCCCTTGCGAAACATAAAACCATATCGTCAATTACTAACTGCTAATTTATTGAACCGCTTCGACAGTCTCCGAACCGCCCTCTTTATAGGTATAAACGGTAAACCCGTCATACGTCCAGATGCCGTCCTCGCCTTCGCCCATGCAGCTCGGCGAATAGCTCTTGGATGTCGGTGCGCCGAGTGCGCTCTCGAGTGCGGATGCGGACGAGCCGACGTACCCGCTCGCCTGAGAGGCAGTCGGCTTCGCCGGTTCTGCGGGTTTGGTCTCAGCCGGAGCGCTTGCCGCAGGCTTGCTCTGTGCCGGCTTGCTTTCCGGAGCGGATGCCGCCGGTTTGCTCGTCGAGGCAGACGGCTTGCTCGTGCTCGCCGGGGCAGACGGCTTTGCGGTCGTGGTGTTCGTACTGCTTGTTACCGGCTTGGTTTCGGTCGTTTTATCCTCGGTTTTGCTGTCGGTCGAGGTCTTATCGTCAGTCTTAGTCTTGGTCTCGTCGGATTTCTCCTCGGTCTTCGCTTCGTCCTTCTTATCCTCGGTTTTGCCGGTCTGGACGGTCTGGCTCTCATCCTTGGTATCATCCTGTGCGGTGTTGCCGCCGCACGCAGCAAGACCAAAGCAGAGCGTCAGTGCCAGCAGCATGGCTGTCAGCTTTTTCATAGAATTTCCTCCATATTGTTTATTTCTCTTGCGGCTACTGATTAGACGGATTACGGTTCGGTTTTGTTCCCCAAATCCGGTGAATATTTTAGTATATTCGGCAGATTTCGCTCAACGATCTCGATGATGACCGTATCGCCCTCCTGTACCTGCTCCAGCGGATACGGCATCTGCCGGGTGATGATCGCCTTACGGAAATCCTCCGCAAGAAACGGATGCAGCGCATTGCCGAACGAATCGCGGCACAGCAGCAGACGGCCGTTCGGCGCATTCTCCTGTGTGGTCTGCATGAGGATATCCTCGTCCGAGCGCGGCGGGTTCACATACGAAAACGAGGTCTGATACACCTGCGTTTCCTCCCTTTGCGTGCCTTTCGGGTACAGCATTTGGTAAAGATCGCCGCTGTGGCTCCGCTCGGTCGTATAGTCCGCGTCCGTGAACGCCGTATGCGGCAGACCGAGCGTGTTCATCAGATAATCGTGTGCGAGCGCGGCACCCCGGTTCGTCCAGTGCGAGTCGGTCTTATAATACAGCACGTTTGCGTGTGCGCGAAACACGGAGAACAGGTCGGCATAGTTCACGCCCTCCCGCTCGAGATACGGCAGCACGCGTTCGTAGTTGCCGTCCGCATCCTCGGTCAGGTAGCGCGCAGGCATGTGCTCCGGATAAAGCGAGCTTTTATTCGGCGCAATCGTGAACAGAAAGCGTGCGCCGCGACTCTCGCAATAGTCCTGCATGGATTTTACGGTCTGCGCCAGCTGCTGCGCCTCACTCTCGGTCAGCGTTGCGTGATTCTGATAATCATCGAGCGTTTTCGCGTAGTACAGCCAGCCGTCCGTGCCGTAAATGACGTCCTCAGCAGGCGAGGTGCACAGCAGCCTGGTCTGCAGGGCGGCGTTCGCGGTGACAAGCTCCTGCCGGAAGCCGAAATGGTCGGCAACATAATCAGTCAGGTCGCCGAGAAACTCTGCGTTCCAGCCGGTCTGCGCGTTCCACAGGCTCGGCTTGGGCGTGAGATGCTCATTGCCTGCCGCCTGCTGCTCGGGCAGCACGAGCATACCCGCTGCCGGAATCAGGCACAACGACAAAAACGCCGCTGTAAACCATTTACATTTCATATTTCACCTCAAAATCGGAAGTAAATGAACGGATTAAACGAGCCTGCCGCAAGGTACATCATGCACAGCAGCAGCAAACCCAGAGAGCCGATGAACGTCACACTCTCACGTTTCGGCGTATGCTCACGGGCCACAGGCGTGCACAGGAGCAGCGCAAGACACAGCGTCAGTGCAAACGCAGGCGTAAATTTTGCCCAGACAGCCGCCGTGCCCAGCCAGTGCAGACCAATGCCGGAGAACATCGCGGCATACATTGCACCTGCCTGCGTCAGCGTGTCCGCACGGAACAGCGTAAAGCCGAGCACGACCACGAGCAGCGTATACAGCTGTCCGATGCGCTTGCCCTTGAGCTTGTCTACCGGAATCGCACCGCAGTCCTCAAGCACGGAAAACAAGCCGTGCCACAGTCCCCAAAGGACAAACGTCCAGCTTGCACCGTGCCACAGTCCGGTTGCGAAAAATACGAGAAAACGGTTGAGCCACGTCCGCGCATTCCCTTTTCGGTTGCCGCCGAGCGGAATATACAGATAGTCGCGGAACCAGCCGGACAACGAAATGTGCCAGCGGCGCCAGAACTCCTTGATGGTGGTCGCGGTGTACGGATAATTGAAGTTTTCGCGGAAATGGAAGCCGAACATGCGTCCGAGACCGATGGCCATATCGCTGTAGCCGGAAAAATCGAAGTAGATCTGCAGCGTGTAGCAAATGGCGCCCATCCATCCGGCCAGCATGCCGATCTCTCCGGCAGGCAGCGCGAACACAGTGTCCGCCATCTGACCGAGCGCGTTCGACAGCAGCAGCTTTTTGCTCAAACCGCAGATAAACCGGCGGATGCCAAGCGCGGTCTCCTGCGGTGTGGTGCGGCGGCTGTCGATTTCCTGCTCGATGTCGTGGTATTTGACGATCGGCCCGGCGATCAGCTGCGGGAAAAACGCGATGTACAGCAGCACCTTCTTGAACGAGTGAGAGACCGTTTGTGGCTCACGGTACACGTCGATGACGTAGGAAAGTCCCTGAAAGGTGAAGAACGAGATGCCGATGGGCAGCGCAATGCCGGTCAGCGGCAGACTCAGCCCGCACAGTGCGTTCACTGTGCGGATAGCAAAATCCGCGTACTTGAACACGGCGAGCAGCCCTATTCCGCCGATGACCGCGAGTGTGACACCGAGTTTGGCGTACTTTCCTGCGGCCAGCCGTCCGCAAACGTAGTTAAGCGCCACCGAGAGCAGCAGCAGCGGCAGGTAATACACCTGTCCGAACGAGTAGAACACCAGACTTGCGAGGAGCAGCCAGGTGTTTTTCGTATCCACGTCCGACAGCCTGCGATCGAGCAGAAACACGATCGGCACAAAGAAAAACAGCGAAATTGCAGAACTAAATACCATAGATTAACCCTTTATGCACCGCAATTCCGTCTGCGGTGTTACTTTTTTGTCGATGTCGAATTGGCAACGGCAATACCTCCGCTAACCAACACAAGCGCCGCCAGATTGCGTACGGTGAAGATATTCTCGCCGAGCACGAGCGCGGAGAACAACGTTCCGAACACCGGAATCAGGAAGCCGAACAGGCTGACCTTTCCGACCGGAAATTTACCCAAAAGCGCCGTCCAGATGGTAAACGCGGCCGCAGACAGCGCGATCATGTAGCCGAGCAGCAACACGCCGCCGAGCGTCACCCGACCGAGTGCGCCTCCGCCAACCGTGCCGACACCCAACAGAAAACAGCCGCCGATGAGCAGCTGCCAGCCGGTCAGCAGCATGGGATCACGGCCGGGCGTGTAAATGCGCGAAACAAGCGCGCCCGCGCCCGCCGATACCGCGCTCAGCAGCACCAGACCGTCACCGGTGAGGTTGAAGCCGTTCAGTCCGCCCAGTCCGAGCGCGAGCACGCCCGCAAAGCCGCAGATGCAGCCAAGCGTTTTCCGTCGGTTGAGCTTATCATTCGGCAGCAGGCAATGCGCCAACAGCAGCGCGAAAAACGTCTGCGTGCCGGAGAGCACCGAGCCTTTGGTGCCGGTCGTGCCGCTCAGACCGATGTAGTAGCACACATACTGCAGCATGCTCTGAAACAGACTGATTGCCAGAATCGGCTTGATTTCGTCCCGTTTGGGCACGATTCGGTGTCCTTTCAGCCCAGTCACGAGCAGCACAAGCATTCCCGCCAGCGCAAACCGCCAGCCGGCAAACACCAGCTGCGAAAACGGCGCGTCAGCCGAAACAGCGAACAGCTCGTACCCGCGCTTGACACACGGCGCCGCACTGCCCCAGAGAGCGGTGCATAAAATCGCCGGTAAATATAATTGACGTAACAGACTTCGTTTTTGTTCCCCCATTTTGATACTCCCAGACAAAATTTTTTATGATTGACTCTACCAGTATACCATACTTCCCTGTGCTCCTGCAAGAAAGGGAGTTTTATCGGACTTTCTCTGTGGTACACTGTCCTCAGTAAAAGAGAGGTGAAGCCATGATCTACACTTGCGACACCAAATGCTGCCACTTTATCTTCTTCGGCAGCGCTGAAACCCGCGTCTGCCCGGATTGCGGCAAACACAGCATCCGGCCGTCCACGCTCGAGGAACGCGCCACGTTCTTCCGCCGCCAGACCGAGTTCGCACAGGAGCATCCGACCGGATAAGGCAATACCGCATAATTGAACAAGAGCGATTTACGAGCAAATTTTGCGTACTGATTAGGCGCGGTTTTGCGGTAATACTTTGTGTATTACCGTAAAGCCGGAACGACATCAGGACACAAAATTTCCGTAAAGCGCCGCAGCTTTAATTGTGCGGTGTTGCCTTCATCAAAAGAAAAACCCTTCCGAATGTTGTCCTCGGAAGGGTTTCACTTACTGTCTTCAGTTGTCATGTGCGGTTACGGCTCCTCGTGTGATGTTTTTTTAATCAGACGATTACTTGCCGCGACGATTGGTACGGTTCATGCTCTTAGCGTTGATGTGTTCGCCTTCCAGTTCTACCATGCGAGCGTTTACCAGTCCATTAAAGAAACTTCTCATACCCATAATCTTTGCACTCCTTTTCAGTGATTCAGGTGATTGTATTTTTGAGATCCTTTCCTGATCTCTGGTATTATAATACACTTTCCCTGAAAAGAATACAAGAGCAAGTTTTTATGAATATCTTACAACTCAACAATCGTTATTTTGTGCAGTTTACACAGTTCAACTTGACATCTTATACATAATTAACTGAAACTGCTTGTGAACTTTACATAATAAATCAGCGATACTCCTTCGCCAGTCGTTCAAACAGCGGCAGCGCACGCTCGATGGTCTCGGTTTTCACACAGTAAGAAATTCGCATATGACCGGGGGCACCAAAATCCGCACCCGGAACAACCAACAGGTCATATTTCTTTGCGCGTTCACTGAAGGCGCGGTCATCCGCCTCGAGCGTCTGCGGGAACAGATAAAACGCGCCGTCCGGCTTGACACAGTGATACCCCATCGAGGTCAGACCGTTAAAGAGCAGGTCGCGGTTGGTCTGGTAGACCGCAATATCGCTGGTCTGGTCGGCGCAGCGTGCCGCCACGCGCTGGAACATACTCGGCGCACAAACATAACCGAGTGCGCGTCCTGCACCACAGACAGCGGCATACAGTTCTCTGCTGTCGGCGGCTGCCGGCGGCACGAGCACATAGCCGATACGCTCACCCGGCAGCGACAGCGACTTGGAGTACGAGTAGCAGATAATGGTATCGTCGTAGAAATGCGGCACGAACGGCACCTGCACGCCATCATATACGATCTCACGGTACGGCTCGTCCGAAATGAGGTAAATCGGGTGACCGTATTCCTTCTCCTTATCGCGCAGTATGTCGGCAAGGCGCTTGATGGTCTGCTCGGAGTACACTGCACCGGACGGATTGTTCGGCGAGTTAACAACGACCGCCTTGGTGTGCTCATTCAGACACTGTTCGAGAGCACCGAAGTCAATCTGAAAATCCGCGATAGACGGCGGCACAATGACGCACTTGGCACCGGCACCGCTTTCGATGAACATTTTATATTCCGGGAAATACGGTGCAAACACAATAATCTCGTCACCCTCGCAGACGATCGCCTTGAACGCACAAGAAAGTGCGGCTGCCGCGCCTGCAGTCAGGTACAGGCTGTCGCCGGTGTAGTCCGTGCCGAAACGCTTGTTAAGGCTGTCCGCCAGTGCGCCTCGCACATCTGCGGCACCCTGTGCCGAGGTATAGCCGTGCAGTGCAACCGGATCACCTGCCGCCTCGACGTAAATCGCCTGACGAACCGCCTCCGGGGCGGGTACGTTCGGGTTGCCGATTGAGAAATCGAATACGTTCTCGCGGCCAACGATCGCCGCACGGCTGTTGCCGTACTCGAACAGCTCGCGGATCGTCGAACGGCGGCTGCCTAAATCCATCATGTGCTCATTTATCATGGTTATCTACTCCTGTCAGGGGTTCTCCCTGCGAAAATTACTGCCCTTATTATACCATACTATTTTATCAGAGTGAAGATGGAGATTGGGAATTGAAGGGTGCGTTCCTCTCTTTTATGTTACAAGAGAGCACGCTGTGCTCCCCTGCTGGATAAATTGTGCAGAGCGGGATGGTTCCCGCCGTTTGCCGCCAAATAACACAATAAAAAACGGAGAACAGAAAGCAAACGTCAGACGCCTATTTTCCATTCTCCATTTTCCATTCTCAATCCGCCAAGCCGATGGCTGCCGAAAGCGGCATTGACAGCACAATGCCATGACTGCGGGTCTTCATTCCGACCGCCTGCATCAGCGCCGTCATAACCTGCTGTTTCTCGTTGCTTCGCACCACGAGGAACACGATTTCCTTTTCGGCCTGAATTTCGATACCGAAAAATCGTTTAACCTCATTTTCCGCAATACCGCGCGCTGAAATGACCGTGCCGCCGCGTGCACCGGCCTTGCGCGCCGCATCCATCGCCACGTTGGTATAGCCGCGCTCCATCACAACTGCTACAACGTCAAAACCGTCGTTCTTCTCTGTCTCGTGCATCCGGCTGACCTCCTTTTGCTCCTCGTCTGCAGCGGTCAGCAGTTTGTGCCACCGCAGACCAATGCCTGTAATCGGAATGGTAAACGCGATTCCGCGTCCGGGATATCGCATTTCCAGCTCGCGTCCGAGCCTTTTGAGCAGGCGAACGCCGGTCTGACGGCTGACCATACACATCACAATGGCCTTTGCCGTTTCACCGATACCGAGCAGGTCGAGCATTTCCGTGCGCGCCGTGCCGTGTGCCATGCACACAAAGTCCACCGGCGCCTGTTCCTCACGATAGATACGCAGCACCTTTTCGCCCTGCTCCACGTCAACAACGGCCGCCACGACCTCTACCGCGCTCTGAACCGTCATCTGCGGTCGGTTTTCACTCATGCTCTGCTCCCTCCAAAACGATGATGCTGTCCTCATCCTCTGCGGAAACATCGGACGCATCCTCGCTGTTCTGTTTCTTTTTATAGATGAGACCCAGCACCTGAATGGTAAGCAGTGGGGTCATGGCTACCATAGCTACAATACCGAAGGCGTCAGTCATCACGTTGCCGCCGAGCGCTTCACACGCGCCCATGGCGAACGGCAGCAGGAATGTGGTCGTCATCGGACCGGATGCAACGCCGCCCGAGTCAAATGCGATGCCGGTGAAAATTTTCGGCACGCAGAAAGTCAGTCCCAGTGCGGCAAGATAACCCGGCACCAGTATATAATAGATTGAAATACCTGTCAATACGCGCAGCATAGCCATGCCGACCGAGCAGGCCACGCCGATGGACAGGCTGAGCATCATCGCTCTCTGCGAGATGCCGCCGTTTGTGATGGACTCGACCTGTCGATTGAGCACATGCACGGCCGGCTCCGCAGTTACCAGAAAATAGCCGATAAGCATACCGAGCGGCACCAGCACCCATTCACGTCCGCTCAGCGCCAGCTGCTGTCCAAGATAATGTCCCACGGGCATAAATCCGACGTTTACGCCGGTCAAAAACAGCGACAATCCGGTAAATGTGTACACAAAGCCCACGCCGATCTTGCGCAGCTGCATGGTATGGAATCTGCGGAAAATCAGCTGAAATACCGCGCAGAACAGGATGATTGGCACCAGTGCGGACAAAACCTCGTGTATGTACGCGGGCAGCTCCACCACAAATGTGTGTGCTGCCTGACGGGTATCCTCCACGTCCGGCACGGTCACTGCCGTGTAGCCTGCACCGTTTGTCGGATAGAAAATACCAAGCAGCAGCACCGCCAGTACCGGTCCGATGCTGCACAGCGCAACCAGACCAAAGCTGTCCTCCTGTGCGCCGCTATCGCCTCGGATGGAGGCTAAACCGACACCGAGCGCCATGATGAACGGTACGGTGACCGGTCCGGTGGTCACGCCGCCCGAGTCAAACGCCACAGAAACGAACTCGTTCGGCACGAAAGCCGACAGGATAAACACCACCGCGTAAAACACAATGAGCAGCAGCGACAGACGAATCTTGAACAGTGTACGCAGCATAGCCAGCACGAAAAACAGACCGACGCCGACCGCGACCGTCCAGATCAGCACATTGTTTGGAATGGACGGCACCTGACCGGCCAGAACCTGCAGATCCGGCTCCGCGATCGTGATGAGTATGCCGATGATGAGCGTAATGAGTATCACGATGAATAGATTTTTCGTGCGCGGCAGCTGTGCGCCGATACCCTCGCCCATAGGCGTCATAGATACGTCCGTGCCGAGTGAAAACAATGCCATGCCGACGATAAGCAGCGCCGCACCGGTCAAAAACAGCACCATTGTGCCGACCGGCATCGGTGTGATCGTCACGCTGAGCAGCAGCACGATGATCGTGATCGGCAGGACAGACGACACCGACTCGCTGATTTTTTCTTTCAGAATTTTGTTCATTCTCGACCCCCTGCTTCGCGATAAAATACCAATTTAGGCTATTATATCATATAAGGAGAGGTGAATTCCAGTGAACAGGGAATTCTTAACGAAAACAAAACACCGACTCTTTCGAGTCGGTGTTCGGTGTGCGCGATGAGTTATCTTCCCGGGCCGTCGCCAGCCAAGTATTGTCACCGTAAACGAGCTTA
>ERZ832973.2031-NODE-2031-length-12361-cov-8.045506_pt1 | contig 12361 bp, 9 predicted proteins | sample MGYA00519950_ERZ832973 | MGnify/ENA primary metagenome ERZ832973 (study PRJEB31850, sample SAMEA3708734) | human gut metagenome | biome: human gut; feature: human-associated habitat; material: faeces | place: China | collected 2014 ... | reverse complement strand
GATGTATGTACAGACACTAAACATAAAAAACAATATTATGTATGCATATGTAATTCCAACATATTCTATACATGTTGCCATAATAAACAAGCTCACAATTGATGCTATATTTTCAGATGTTCCCACCAATGAGAAAAAACTGCTCATAAATTGTTTTGGCGCTACTTTTTTCTGCAGAACATCCAAATGCTGATAGAAAACATAAAACAAAATAACTGATACCGGCAATAGGAATAATGCTAATTGAGTATTTATCATACTAAATGCAAATATGATTGCTATGAGCCATACAAAAATCATTATTTTTTTATTACTCATCTTCATCCGATTATAAATCATAGTTCCTACTAAATTACATGCTTGAAAAGCAACATAAATAATCCCAAAATAACGTACTGGAATTCCTCCTTGCTGATATAGAACCTGCCAATATTGAAAAAAAGGTTGTACAAATAGTGTTGCTGATGCAAATAACAATATCATATAAAGCAATGGCTTTGATGATTTCAAAACACAAAATCCCACTTTTAATTCATCTCTTAAGTGTCTTTGTTCCCTTTCTTTCTGACCTGACGTTTGTGAAAAAACACATAATGCAGCCATTAAAAATGCCAAAACGAAAAGCATTAATGAAATAGCATACATATAGCTATGCATTTTCTCATAAAATAAACTTCCCAGCAAACCGCCTGCTATTGAAGAAATACTCATTACATAAGATGATGCTACTGAATAAGCTTTTATGTCCCGTTGTTCTTTTTCAAATTCTAAAACCACTTCTGCTTCCAACGTTCCCGACTTCAATGCAACGCTTAATCCATATAATACATAGGCGAATAAAATAACTATAAAGTGATCACTGAAAAACCCTATCAATAAATAGGAACAAAACAATGTAACAACAGCTGCCATATAAATTTGTTTTCTTCCAAATAAATCTGCCCATATTCCACTTGGAAATTCAGTAACCATTGCTACTATCATAAAAACAGATTGTAACGTGGCAATTCGAACTAAATCAAAACCTTGTTCCAATAAAAAAATAGTCAGGATCGCATGTGGAAAAGTACGTCCTAAATTCCAAAAAAAATCAGCTGCACATACAAGCTTCGCATTTCTAGTTAGATATTTTATATTTTTGGTCACAAATATATTCCTCCAATAATTGTTTGTCTTAGCTGCTTGTTATTATACAGATATTTTTATTATTTTAAAGGGACATTTTATGCCCTATTTTCTGACACAAAATGTCCCTTTACATTCAACATTCTAATGTTATATCACCATATAGCGATGTATTCATAGATGATAAAGTATAATTTTTATGATAAATATTTTCTTATTATAGATGCGTTTCTTTCTATATAAAACATCTCACTAATACAAAGTGCATATTCAAAATACTTTCGGCACTGTGGCTTCATAAATATGTTTTTCTCTTGTATCAGTTCATTATATATCCACCCTATTTCAAATAAAAAATTATATAATTTACTTGCATCACCGGAATTGAAACAATATTCAATTCCTTCTGTAGCTATTTTTAATGCTTCATCATAACGAAAAATATCTGTAGACAAATTTTTCCGCAATATCATTAACACCGCTGCTTCCTGATCTCTATCCTCTAACCTTACCGTGCTTTGTACCAATTGTTCCCACAATTCATTTACAATCTCCATTCCCTTCTCTGAATTTCCTGATTTTCTACTTAAAATAGCAGTATAATACATTAACATCAACTCCACCCGCGTCAAAAAATGTTTTGTATTATCAGCGCAACATTCTGAAATAGTATATGAAAGTGTGTATTTTAATCTCTCCTGATACTGTTCTGCTGTGATTTTTTCATCCAGATACAACGCTATATCCCTCATACATTCAACAAATTGCCGATTTTGTGCATATTCAGCTTTATCCCCAAGCGTTTGCACCAAATGCTCAAGAAGTTGTAGTTCCTCCCCTTGCACTGCCCTTTTTCCTACCATTTTTATTTTATCCACAAGTATCAAATCCGCATAATTGTCAGTAATAATATCTGCATTATAAATTCCTAACTTTATCTCCAATTCGTCAAAAAGAACTGCAAGCGTTCCATCGTTCGCATCCCGCATACCATTTTCTAATGCTCTATATGTTTTTTCACTACAACATTTTTGGGCAATTTCTTTTATTGCCTTATTTTTTTCTTGTCTGTATATTTTCAAAACTTCATTTAACAAATATACTTCATAAGTCGGCTTTATCTGCCAAAATGTATAATCATCTATATGAAACTCTGCTTTTATTTTGCGAAGCATATTCAACATTTGTTCATAATCTTTCGGTGCCTGCTGATTAATTTTCTGAAACTCTAAAATAATCCCTTCCAGCAATCTGTCCAATCCCTCTATCTTAAAATTTCTTCTTTTTAATTCGATTGCTTTTTTATAGAATAAAATCTTTTCGTTAATATCCGGTGTATCCATATATGTTCCAAAAACATATACAGCTCTTCCATATATCTCTACGATTTCTTCGCTGTCAAACATTCTCTCTACATAATTCAATAAAAACCGTATCTGTGCATACTCCTCCTGCCATTTATCTGGATGAACCGTTAACTTTTTCTCTACAAAAAGAAGAATATAGCTAATTTCCTCCATACTCAGACAATTTCTCATTGTCAATTGATTCGGATAATTTTTCACTGTACATACAATTGCATTCTGCATCTGTTCTAAATTATTGTCCAAAAAACCTTGCCAAAAAGTACAAAACTGCCAATGTAATTTTTTATCGATATATTTACCTTTATGTCCTTGATAAATAACATGATGTACAGAATCTCCCCGAAGAATTTGAGCAACCGTGTCCCTGCGCCACAAATGATATTCATATTCAGACTTAGACAACATAAAAATAAAATGCCTTAATGATTTTCCTACTCGTTCAAAGAGAATTTGCATCATATAACTATTGGGATAATTTTCATCATTTTCAAAACGCGACAATGCTTTGGCTGACATTAAACCTGCGCTGACATCTTCTTGTGACAATCCCATTGCCTCTCTGATACCTTTATAAATTTTTCCGATTTTCAATGTTTCACTATGCTGATACAAATTTATCCACCTGCTATCATTTTTATAAAATGTCTGACAATATTATATCGTGATTTCATCACTCAATAATTTCGCCATATCTTTTTTACATATTATCTTGTGTACTATCTAACTGTATTGTACATATATCTAAGAGGTTTTTCAATTTACTTGCAGGAATTTTTCATGCAAAAAGGCTGCCCTTTTGATGAACACCAATAAGGAAGTATCAAAAACAAACAAACTTAACGGCTGACAAACAGGTGCAATAAAAACAGAGAGTTGATCGCTAATGTTAATCAATTCTCTGTTTTATTAATAAGAAAAACATGCTATAATCCAGAAGGAATGATACTAATAGAAAAATGGAAATTTAAAATTTCACGAGGTAATAAGATGGCTACATATTACGAATTTAAAAAAATTATTGGTAAAATTTTCGGTTGTGGAAATATTGAGGAAAATGAAGATGATATTGATGTAGTTATTCAGAACAGACATTATCCCAGAGAAGAAGCAAATATACCTGATTTTACAATTAGTAATGCGGAATTACAAGAATTGTATAATAATGTAGTATCTACTTCATCTGAAAATTTAGAATTTTTTTCTGAAAATAGTTATGAAATAGCTATAGATTTAGATTATCCGTCACTGAGAAGAGACCATTATCCTGTTATAGCTGATGATACAATAAATAGAATCAAATACACATTTAGTTTTCCTACAATGGAATATTGTGCATTTTTACTTATCAATATTGTTGACATACGTAACAGACAAAGTAATCATCGTGGATTGTTTCCGATGCGATTATTACGCCCATTTGATACTTTACGTCGTTATGGCAATGATGAAGAACCATTATCTTTGCAAAGCCTTTTACCACGTATGATAGGTGAACTTTCTCTTAAAATTGAATCTGTTGAACATAAGTCATTAGAAACTTTTAGGAAATATAAAACATCATTTGCTTTTCAATTTATGTATCGTTCGGGTTTTTCACTTATAGAATTTTCAGATATTGAAGAAATGTTCCATTTGAATCGAACAACAAGAGAACGAATTAATTTTGAACAATTAGATTCTCCGCCATTGCGAGAATATACAGTGGATGTTGTTGACTATTATAAATTGGCTCTTTCATCCAATGACCCTTATATTAAATTTATTTCTTTTTATCATGTAATGGAGTATTTTTATGATGAAGTATTTAAAAAGAAAATGATAACTGATTTAAGAGATAAAATAACAAATCCCGGATTTTCCTATAGAGATGACGATAAAATTTACGAAATGGCTCTTTTTGTAAAAAATCGTTTGCGTATGAATGATGAATCGGGACAAGGAAACGAACTTGAATCACTTAAATTCGTATTAAATGAGTATGTTACAATAGATGAATTGAAAAATCGTATATCTTCAATGGATTCTACTGCTATTACATATTATCAAACTAATAAGGTAATATTTTGTAATGCACCTACTATTCCATGGACAGATTTGCAGGGTGTATATACGCAAATAGCGCGACGTATTTACTTCACGAGAAATTCTTTAGTACATAGTAAAAGTGGAAAAAATCAAGAACGTTATAAACCATACAAAGATGAAAAACAATTACAAAAAGAAATTCCACTTGTAAAAGCAGTTGCAGAACTTATTATTATTAACTCAAGTCTAATAATTTAATTGATTTACGTTACGCAGTAGAACGCTATTTCGGAGACGAGAATATAAAATCTTTACCAACGCTCTTAACACACCCACAAAGTCACATAAATCAAGGCAAAATCACCCCCTACTGCGTAACATTCCATACTGGATTGAGAGCGTAAGCGGTCTATCCGATTGCGCTCTCTTGACTACCCAACAGCAAGGACGAAAACAGCAGTCAAGGGCGCGAAGCGCAAAGTTTACCCTTGATGGCTGTTTTTGGCTTTGCTACTCATTATCGGGCAAACTGAAACTGTAAGATAGCTTTCATAAGCTGTGCTTTCAATCGGTCTTGAATATCATCATTGATACCTCCTTGATAGTTGGACAAATATTTTATGTGTCCTGTGTAATGCCGCAATACTGTGTCTATCGCGTCCGGCTCTCCGGCGACAGCTTTTTCAATGACTTCAAAAGATACCAGTTTTCTATTCCTCATGTTTTGTTTTCTCCCATTCTTTTTTTAACTGCTTCAATGCTGCTAATTTCCAGTAGTTAGCGGTGCTTCTGCTGCGTCCATACTCATTTCCGATTTTTGTATCAGTGTAGCCAAGGAAAAAGTACATCAGCAAGACAACGCGCCTTTGTTCCGGCAATCGGGATAATGCAATGGCTAACCGTTCGTTTACAATAATAATTTCATGACTTTGTACGATAAAGACAGTCGGCTTATCGTACTGTTCAAAATAAATATCCATTGTAAATGGTTCAAAAGATGTTTCAGACATCAGGTAGTTAAGCGATACTTCCCGTTTCTGTTCCCTTTTCATATCGCGGTATGCGTTGATTGCCGCATTGCGCAGTACGGTTTTGTAAAAGGCATTCAACGTATATTCAATATGCTCTTTGAATTGTTCAGAATATCTCATATTCATTCACCCCCTTTCTTCCCAGTTGGGGGCTATTACAACAAACGCCCATGTAACAAAAAGCTACATGAGCGTTTGAATGATATGAGATATAAGAGCATACGCAAGGAACTGACAGTGCATATTTATGGGCGAAATATGCCGTTGTATCGGTTAGGATTTTTTTGACGAATTGGATAGTCCTATGATAACAGTAAATGGCATAATAATACCTCCGTCCAAAAGAAAAGAGCCAATAGCCGCTATATTTCAAGCGTGCTATCGGCTCTACGTCTGTGCGTCTGGCTCTCTGATAACTGATATATGAAATTGTTGTAGGTTAATCAGCGTTTCTTGTTTGCATTTCGGGCAATATAGAGGGAAGTTAATTAAAACAGTGTCTGTTCGGACTTTGTTGCGTGTTTTGCCTTTACATACAGGGCATGTTATCCATTGATATATTTCCAAAGTCCTATTTTCCTTGCACAATGTCATGTAATCTGCTGTCTACAAGAAATTTCTTTTTCCGCGGATCACCCTCTGCGCGATATATTATCAGACTTTCCAAATCAAATACAGAACTCCAGACCGTTTCAAAATCCGGCTCATCATCATATTGACATATAAACCCATAAGCCCCTTTTAAGAGCTGTTCTGTCGCTTCAATGAGATTTCCGTTTATGTGGGCATGGAAACTATCCATAACGGTATGATAACGTTTAGTGGCATGATAATCGTCACCATTTGCGGCGTCATGCAGCTTCATTTCATCAGAAATAAAGTTGTTTACAGTACACACGATTTTACCGCCGTCCACATTTTCAGCTTCCCGTATCCTCTTTGTGAATGGTGTACATTCAATTACAAACATTTTTCCGCTTTTATCTGCGATAAGAATATTACAATTTGAAGCTATCGGTAATTCCATAAGCATAGAGATTGCGTTGTCTGTACTATCTGCTTTTTCAAGCAAATACCTCACGATAAAACACGAATTAAAGCCTGCCCGTATTTTTTCCAGACTGGTCATAACAAAAGTCATTGCGACAGCCAGCCCATGCTCATTCAGCCCCTCCTCGCCGTTGATGAAAGAAGAAGTTGTTATGTTAAATTTGTTTCCATTTGACGGGGAATAGATTTCGCTTTTACTTCCGCTTTTCAAATACGGGGGCAAATCATTGTTACGTCCATAAATGACTTTTCCGTCTTTGGAATAAGCAAAAGCAGTACAACCCCTAATTTCGACAGGGATATTATCTTCCAGATTATACATACAACAGCCCATACATAAAAGCCATGAAGCAAAGGTTATATAGTCCACGCCTATGGTATCGCTGATACCCCGTATTTCTTCGCATACTTCTGGAAAATAACCTTTTAATATCCGTTCACTTTCTCTTCCGTATTTCATCTGAAAGTCGTCAAGATGCAGTGGAAAGGTTATGTTGCATTTTTGAAAAATCTTTCCTCTCTTAACGCCCATTTGATAATGTTCGCCCTTTAATCTCAAATGGTACATTTTTTACCCTCCTTGTCCTTATTGGTAGTGTCAAAAACTACCCATTTTATTGTTCTAAAATTCTTTTAAAACCTTGATTTATTGGAGGTTTGCAAATAAAAAGAGCATTGACCTCCCAAAAGAAGTATAATGAGTTCACCACAAACACCATTATCAACAAGGAGACAATGCTCATGGACATTATACTTTATTTACTTCTATTTATTCAATACCAACATAAACAAATCTGCTGGCTTTTTAATTTTATCTGCAGATATATTCCCCTTAAGCAGTGGGTCTTCGATGATTCCCATTCTCCCAAATATCAAAAATTCAAGATTGATAAGCTCCCAAAAATAATCTATTACGAAAAATGGGATTACAAAGACTACATTCCTTACCTCGAATGGAAGTATGGCAAGAAAATCAAACCTGTCAGCCGCCGTTCTGAATGTGATATTGATGACAACTGTAGCTGTCCACGTTGCAATGCTCCAAAGCCTTATCTCTACAAGAATAATGGTTCAAAAGGACAGATCCTGTGCAAAGTATGCTCCACCGCATTCTCTCCGGAAGAAAACCGTTTTTCAAAGTCCTACTCCCTCAAATGCCCACACTGCAATCACTCGCTGGCTCATAAGAAAGACCGCAAACACTTTGTTGTCCACAAATGCGTAAATCCAAAATGTCCTTACTACCTCCACAATCTAAACAAGGTTGATAAAAAAGACCTTAAGGAGGACTATGGCAAGAACAAATATAAACTCCATTACATCTACCGGGAATTCCAGATAGATTTCTTTCGCATGGATTTAAACACTCTTCCCAAGAATGCTTCTTCCCTAAAATTCAGTAAACATGACCAGCATGTCATGTCACTTTGTCTTACCTACAAAGTGAATCTTGGGTTATCGCTTCGTAAAACCGCTCAGGCGTTGAAGGACATACACGGCATCAGCATCTCACACCAGCAAGTTGCCAACTATTGCAAAACCGCCTCTGTCTGCATAAAACCTTTCGTAGACAACTACGATTACAAAACTGGCAATGTATTTACTGCTGATGAGACATACATCAAAATCCGTGGTATCAAAACCTATATCTGGTTTATCATGGATGCTGCCAAACGCTCTGTTATCGGCTATCAGGTATCTGATAATCGTGGTGTTGGTCCATGCATTCTGGCAATGCGGATGGCATTCCAACATCTAAAAGAACTGCCTAAGAACTTTAAGTTCATTGCAGATGGCTACAGTGCATATCCCCTTGCCGCCCAGCAGTTCTTCCATGAATTCGGTGATAAGTTTAAGTTTGAAATCACACAGGTAATCGGACTCACCAATGACAATGAGGTTTCTAAAGAATTCAGGCCTTACAAACAGATGATTGAGCGCTTAAACCGTACATACAAAGCTTCCTATCGTAAAACCAACGGCTTTGATAACATCGATGGAGCCAACTATGATCTCGCCCTCTGGGTTGCTTATTACAACTTCCTAAGACCACACAAACACAACAACTATAAAGTCTTAAATGAAGTCGAAATGCTGTCTCAGGCTGACACGATGCTGGGCAAATGGCAGCTTCTCATCTTCCTTGGTCAACAGACGATTCTGAACCTGCAACACGGCGAAGCCGCTAACTGTTCTTAGATTCAGAGCCAGAGGTAATTATCCCAGCCACCGCAAAGCGGTGTGCCCTTGATGGCACGAAAAAGAACTGCTACACTGCTGTAATCGATGGAAAAACTCTAACTGTTCTTGAGTTCTTCGCCGTCGGTGATTCACCTACAGCAGTTCTTTTTCGTACCGTCAAGGGTGGCGGTAAGCTACCACAACATAAAATATCTACAGTTTTCAAGGTTCATTTGAGCCTTTTTTCTTTGGCTCGTTTTTTCATAGGTCATTTGACACTATCTCCTTATTTATAGCTATCCATACTTCGGAGTGTCCACTTATAGGCGTTTCCTCACAAACAGGATATACCTCTATATCTGGAAGTTCTGCGTATTCATAGCCCGAAAAAGGCAACCACTCTGTATAAAATCTTTTGAAAACACTCTGCACATTCTCTTTGAAAAAACCATTATTTTCAAAGACAACCCATGTAGCTGCAGGAATTTCAAATTCAAACATATCGGGTGGTACGGGTGCATCTGTGGCAACTGCGATATAATAAAATATTCTTTGCGGACTTTCATATACGCTAACACCTAATATCCCTTTGGGGGATTGATTAGACAAAACACATATTTCTGAAAACAAATTGCTGCTTAAAACAGACTTCCAAAATTCTGGAATAATCCTATAATTTTCTTCCATGTCTGTGGATAATGGAATACGAACCCCCACCATACGCATGGGATATTTCTCTGCAATGTGATATGCCATAGCATTTTCTCCTGTGATTTGAACTGAAAAACGAATTGCGGGGTATGCGTTTAACGTGCTTCCCAGATTGCGTGCGGCAGTCGGGGGGATATTGTGAACACTTTGAAATGCCCGGTTAAATGAAGTCGGGGAAGTATATCCATACTTCAAGGCAATATCAATCACTTTCGCATTTGTCCGCTGCAATTCAAACGCCGCTTGTGTCATTCTTCTGCGGCGGATATATTCTGACAACGAAATCCCCGACACATAAGAGAAAAGACGTTGAAAATAAAAAGGTGAACAACAGGCGATCTGCGCAGCTTCGTCATACGATATGTCATTGTCCAGATTATCCTCTATGTAGTCTATGGCTGTACTTAAATTTTTTAACCATTCCATTCGTGTGCCTCCTTTATACAATCATATACTTTCAAAACTTATTTTTCCTCGCTTTTCATGCGGTCTTTTGTAAACTCATAGATAGTGTAAATGAATAAAAAATTTGTTGCAAACTTTCTTTCCACTTTTGGCATTTCAGAAATTTTCCCGTATTAAGAATTGAGAAAAACTCTTTGAAAAATTTTCGCTTAACCTTTGTCAAAATCGCCTTGTGCGATGTTGTAGGTAGTGAAAGAAAAATGAGGGTTTGGGAAACTTCCCAACAAGCAAAATGCGACGCATTTTACGGAAAAGGGTACTCTTTTCCTATGCTTGCTGAGAAACTTCTCACTTCTTAAAACAGGGAAAGGACGTGACCGGAATGGAAAGGAAACGAGAAACAGAACACAACAATTTGTTGCCGGAAAAGAGCAATCCGCTGCACGAAACCGTTGTTTACAAAATAGGCGGTACGCTTTATGAGGTATCAACGATTTGCGGCGGCTCTGAACTGCTCTATGACAAAATGGAACGGCTCATAAAATCAGAAATTTCAAAAATGCCTGCTGACAATAAAAATTATGTTCGCTATAATAAAGACAGCAACCTGTTTGTCGGGCGTTCATTACAGGAGGAATGAACACATGACAACGACAAATAATTATCCCGACAACATTACTGCTTTATATGCAAGACTTTCTCAAGAGGACGCCCTTGACGGGGAGAGCAACAGCATTGCAAACCAGAAGAAAATCCTTTTGAAGTACGCAAAAGACAATGGCTTTTCAAATCCCATATTTTTCATTGACGACGGCGTTTCTGGTGTGACTTTTGACCGCCCCGGTTGGAATGAAATGATACGCCTTGCGGAAGCCGGAAAAGTCACGACGGTTATCGTCAAGGATATGTCGCGCATGGGGCGTGACTATCTGAAAGTCGGCTACTATACAGAGAGCTTCTTCGCGGAGTGTGATATTCGCTATATCGCAATCAACGACGGTGTAGACAGCGACAAAGGCGATAATGAGTTTACCCCTTTCCGCAATCTGTTCAATGACTTTTATGCGCGTGATACAAGCAAAAAAATTCGCGCTGTCATGCGAGCGAAAGGAAACGCCGGAGAACATCTTTGTACTAATCCGCCCTATGGGTACATGAAATCCCCGGACAACAAGAAACAGTGGATCGTGGACGAGGAAGCCGCCGCTGTGGTAAAGAGGATTTTTGATTTATGCGTTGCCGGAAAAGGACCTATGCAGATAGCAAAGATACTGACAGCAGACAAGGTTTTGACGGTCAAAGCCTACTATGCAAAGCGCGACGGTAAAACAATGCCGGATAACCTTTATCGGTGGGATTACAAGTCAATATCGGGAATTTTGGAACGTCCCGAATATACTGGCTGTACGGTCAACTTCAAGACCTATTCCAAATCCCACAAGCTGAAAAAGCGTTTGCAAAATACGCCGGAAAATTACCGTATCTTTCCGAATACGCAGTCTGCAGTTATTGAGGAAAAAGTATTTGAGAGGGTACAGGGACTACGGGCAAACAAACGCCGCCCAACAAAGACAGGACGGCAAGGCTTGTTTTCGGGTTTGCTCTATTGTGCTGATTGCGGCGAGAAGCTCTATTTCTGCACAACGAACAGCTTTTCTCCAAAGCAGGAACACTATGTTTGCTCTAATTACAAGAGCAATACGGGAACTTGTTCCGCACATTTCATCAGAGAAGAAACCTTAACACTGTTTGTCCGGCAGAGGATTTTTGATGTAACTGCAATGTTCTTTGATGATATACAGGGTTTTCAAAACATGGTGTATCAGCAACGGTTTGAGGAAGCGGAAAAAGCAATAAAGCAGAAGAAAAAAGAACTGGAACAGGCAAAGAAACGAATTGCCGAGCTTGACCGTATTTTCAAGCGTATCTATGAGGACGATATTAGCGGCACGATCAGCCACGAACGGTTTTTGAAGCTGTCCGCAGAGTATGAAGCGGAACAAAAGGAACTGACAGAGTTTGTCAAGGCGGAGAAGACCGCCGTTGATACTTACGAACAGGACAGAACGGATTTTGACAGTTTCGCCGCTATTATCCGCAAGTATGTGGGAATACGGGAATTAACGCCTACTATCGTCAATGAGTTTGTGAAGAAAATCGTTGTTCACGCGCCGGACAAGTCCAGCGGACACCGCAGACAGAAGATAGAGATTGTGTGGAACTTTATCGGGGAACTGGAACAGGACGAGGACAAGCAGACCATTGAACGGCAAAGAAAAAGCAGAACGGCATAGCCTTTCGACTATGCCGCCCTGCAAAATTAAATTTACTTCCTTATGGGTGCGCCGCTTTTCATGACAGCCTTTAGTTTTCGTTCCCGGTCTCCCAGTGAATACGAATTTATTCTGTTTTTAAGCTTCCGCTTTTTTTGCTTCCCCTTCCGGGAAAATGATCTTATTAACAAAG
>ERZ832973.2029-NODE-2029-length-12389-cov-3.137993_pt1 | contig 12389 bp, 13 predicted proteins | sample MGYA00519950_ERZ832973 | MGnify/ENA primary metagenome ERZ832973 (study PRJEB31850, sample SAMEA3708734) | human gut metagenome | biome: human gut; feature: human-associated habitat; material: faeces | place: China | collected 2014 ... | reverse complement strand
CGGGCGTTCTAGCGCCCCTAATCGAATTGCTTCACAGACAATATAAAACCGCGCGAACCGAAACTCGCTGCCATCTGCTATTAAAAATAAGGCAGATGGCAACTCAAACATCGGCTTCGCGCGGTTATGTTTTGTTCAGCAATTCGATAAGGGGCACACGAACACCCTAAAATTGTCTGCCGGCCTGCGGACACAGTCCGTGGAGTGATCCAGACTTGGAAAGACACGGATCATCAAAGATGCCGGACGCGGCATGGTTAGAAATACCGGATTTTACGGTCAGATCTGTCTTGGACAGATATCATCCGGAACGTTTGGCTCCTATTTTTCCTGGTATCACTCATAATAATCAGCGCCTCGTGTGGCAGCGCTTTTCTATCTCCTATTCTTTCTCGATACAACGGTCGAGCTGTGCGAGCAGATCTTCGTACTTGCAGAGCCCCTGCTTGCGCCAGTCGCATTTTCCACAGTTCTCCATAAAGAAATCCATGTTCATCGCCGCGCGTGCGTGTCTGCACATCTCGCGGTATGTATAGACCCTGTTCTCCTCGAGTCCGAAGAATTCGATGACCCGGCGGTCTTTGTTCACGACACGGTTGTGGTTGTGGACGCACTCGTTCGTCTCCGTCCGGTTCGGACAGTTCGCACAGATCATATCCGGTTCCGCCACCAGAAGAAGTTCCTCGTCTGGATCTTTTCGCAGGCGCTCCACCACCGCCGTCATATTTTCACAAAACGCACCGCTGTAGCCTTTTCCCTCATAGAGCGAAGTACAGACGATGTGATGTCCTCTGAATTTGTCTGCCATAGTAACTGTACACTCCTAAACTGCCGCTTTTGTCTTCTCTTCCAGAATATTTCCTGCTGCAAGCGCCTTGCGGATCGGAATTGCCACCAGATACGCGCCCACAACGGAGATCACGTCCTTCACAATGTAAGGAACAGATACCGCTACGAAAGCAGCCGGAAACGGTGTGGCAGCCACGATGGCGAACTGAATGACACCGAGCAGATGACACACGGCAAGACCGGCAAGTCCTAACAGCACGCGGAGCCAGATCTGCTTCTGTGCCATGCCCACGCCGCAGAGCATTGTCAGGAAAATGAATCCCCAGATAAATCCGCCGCTGTAGCCGGCAAGCCAGGACGGTCCGCCTGTCATTCCCGCAAACACCGGAACGCCTACTGTACCGAGCAGGATATAGATCAATGTGGATGATGTTCCCTTTTTCCAGCCGAGCACATAGCCGCACAGCGCCATTGCAAAAGTCTGAAGTGTCACCGGAACGCCGGTCGGCATCGGGATCGTCAAGATGGACAACACGCTAAGCACTGCCGTAAACATACCCACTGTTACAATTGTCTTTGTTGAAATCTTCATGATTCTCCTCGTTTCCGCAGGAATCGCATATTTTACCGCTCTTTCCTGCTGTTTTTCGCGCAGAAATCCCCTGTGGGTCTCTCTGTCTGCAAAAACAATCATAACACTTTTTTGTCGATTGTCAACCTGTTTTGTCTCGCGGTTGACAATCCTCTAATTGCATTTCCGGTTCTTTCCAAAAATCAGGTCGTAATTGATACTGTGATAGAAAACCTCCTCGATATCACAGGACGATATATCATAGTTGCCAAGCATCCACATCACCTTCGCAATCACGGACTCTAACGTCATATCGTAGGACTCTAAGAAGCGGCAATATTCTTTCATGTTGTGGCCGACCTCGTAGACCGTCATATCGCTTCCCTCGTGCGCCACCTGCGTCGCCATGACCACCAGCTTGTCCGGATGCTCCTGGCACAGCCGGTAAAACTCCTCTGCGATAGACTGCGGTATACCGCCCACGCCAAAGCTCTCCACAATGATACAGTCATAATTTTCAAAAATACTCTTTAACACCTTGGGACGGATTCCCGGGATCAGCTTCATCAGGAAAACATTTTCATCCAGCTTCTCATAGAACCGGACTTCCTCCTCGTACGGAAGCATGGGGATATAGCGCATAATATTCATGTCCTGTATCACGGCGAGCGACGGATAGTCAATACTGGAAAATGCATTGTAGCTCTTGGACCGCACCTTCTTGGCGCGGGTTCCGGCGATGACTTTTCCGTCAAACACAATCTGTACCCCCTGTGAGCGGTCATCGGCAGCATATAAAAAGCTGTCGATCAGGTTCGACTTCGCGTCCGTGATCTCCAGGTCGATCGGCTTCTGCGCACCGGTAATCACAATCGGCTTTTTCGTGTTCTGCACCATATAGGAAAGCGCCGCTGCCGTGTACGCCATCGTATCTGTCCCATGGGCAATCACGAATCCGTCAAAATCGTCGTAGTGCTCCCAAATCGCATGAACCATGAGTTTCCAGTGCGACGGCTCCATGTTGGTGCTGTCCAAATTTAAAAGCTGAACCGCCTCGACATCGCAGATCTCTTTTACCTGCGGAATATACTCGATCAGCTCCTCCGGTGTAATCTGCGGTTTTAATCCGTTATCCGACTTTCTGGACGCAATTGTTCCTCCGGTTGCCAGTAATAAAATACGTTTCTTCTGCTGCATACTCTCTCTCCGTTCTATCGTAATAATCCCCTCAGTGCAGCAAGAAGCGCCTCCACGTTTTCCTCTTTAGTTGCCCAGCAGGTACAGATGCGGACGGCGCTGTGCGCATCGTCCACACGCGCCTGATATTCAAATGCAAAATCGTCTTTTAACTTTTCAAGCACCGCATCCGGAAGAATCACAAACTGCTGGTTCGATGGCGAGTCCACATAGAATTTTACGCCCATGTCCTTTAGCTCATCATGGATCTTTTCCGCAAGCCTTGATGCGTGCGCCGAGATCTCAAAATACCTTTTCTCCTCGAATAGCGTGAGGAACTGGATGCCGAGCAGTCTGCCTTTTGCCAGCATGCCGCCCCGCTGCTTGATATTGTAACGGAAATCGCGCTTCAATTCCTCGTTTGTGATCACAACCGCCTCGCCAAAGAGCGCTCCGACCTTGGTTCCTCCGATGTAGAAGACATCCGTGAGTGCTGCCACATCGGCAAGTGTCAGATCATTTTCCCGGCACGTAAGACCGTAGCCCAGTCTTGCACCGTCTAAAAACAGATAAAGCCCTCTCTCTTTGCAGACATCATAGATTGCCTCCAGCTCCGCTTTTTTATAGATCGTGCCAATCTCCGTCGGATTGGAAATATAGACCATCTTCGGCTGAACCGTGTGTTCAAAACTTGCGTCGGCATAATGCGCGTCCGTATATGCAGCAATCTGTTCTGCTGTCAGTTTGCCGTCCGCCGTCTCGATCGTAAGGCACTTGTGTCCGCAGGACTCCAGTGCTCCCGTCTCATGTACGTTGATGTGTCCGGTCACCGCAGTGATCACACCCTGATAGTGTCTTAATGCAGCCGAAATCACTGTCACATTCGTCTGTGTTCCTCCCACCAGAAAATGCACCGCTGCCTCCGGTGCGGCGCACGCCTCTTTTATCTGCTCCGCAGCTGCCGCACAATATATATCCTCCCCATATCCCGGGGTCTGTTCCATGTTGGTTGCCGCAAGTCTCTCTAAGATCGCCGGATGGCATCCCTCTGTGTAATCACTGTTAAACCGTATCATCTTTCTGATTCCTTTTCTCTATGTATTTGAGACGCGAACCAGCTCCTTCAGCTTCCGTACTGCCGCGCCGCTATCGATCGCCTCTGCCGCTAATTTTACACCCGCTTCCATAGATTCCGCAACCCCTCCGACATAAAGAGTTGCACCTGCGTTCAAAAGAACGATGTCACGCTTGGCGCCGCGCTCCGTTCCGTCCAGAATGGCTCTCGTAATCTTTGCGTTTTCCCCGCCGCTTCCGCCACGCAGCTCCTCCAGCGATACGCGCTTCATACCGAACTGCTCCGATGTGATGGTAAATGTTGTCACCGCTCCATCCCGGATCTCGGATACCGTGGTCGCTCCTGTCAGCGTAATCTCATCCATGTTGTCCTCACCGCTGACTACATACGCGCGCTCCACCCCAAGTCTGCTCATCGCCGTCGCTACCTTTTCCGTGAGTGACGGACTGTAGACACCGACCACCATATTTTTTGCGCGGGACGGATTGGCGAGCGGTCCTAAGATATTAAAGACGGTACGGATTCCCATCTCGCTGCGCGCCTGCCCGACATAGCGCATGGACTTGTTAAAAAGCTGCGCAAACATGAAACCGATTCCGGTCTTCTCCACACACTCCTCCACTTTCTTCGGATCTGCCATGATATTGACGCCGAGCGCCTCTAACACATCCCCGGCGCCCGATTTCGACGAGATGGAGCGGTTTCCGTGTTTTGCCACCGGAAGTCCCGCCGCAGCCACCACGAACGCCGACGTAGTGGACACGTTAAAGGTAAATGTGCGGTCTCCGCCGGTTCCCACCAGATCGATATAATTGTCAACTTTCGGGGAAATCGTCTCAGCCTTGTCGCGGAGCACCGCTGCAAATCCAGCCAGTTCATCCAGCGTCTCGCCCTTCACGCGCTCCAGCGCCAGAAACGCCGCGATCTGCGCCTGCGTCGCATCACCCCTTAACATGACGTCCATCGCCCCTTTTGCTTCTTCCTCAGTCAGATTCTCTCCCTCAGCAACCTTTGCAATATATTCTTTCATCCCTTTTTCCTCCTATATGCGTTCAGTTCCTTTTTAAAGGTCCGGCAGTATGTCTCCGCCGCCTCCGGCGCAAAGCCCTGCTCCTCCAGCAGCCTGATAAAATAACTTCCGACGATCGCCCCGTCGATCAGATCCGCAAGCGGCAGGACATCCGCTGCCGTCCGGATGCCAAAGCCCATCATCACCGGCAGATCCGTCGCATCACGGACTGCGGTAAGATAGCTTCTTACCTCCTTGTGAAACTCCGCTCCCTGTCCCGTGACACCCATGGACGATACGCAGTAGACGAATCCCCGCGCACCGGCGAGAATCTTCGGAATCCGCGCCCCGGACACCGGCGACACGAGCTGGATTAAGATCGTATCATCCGATGCGTTAAGCACCGTCATCAGTTCCTCCTGTTCCTCAAACGGCAGATCCGGAACGATCAGCCCGTCCACACCCGCCTCATTGCATTTTTTCACAAACGCTTCCACGCCGTAGTGCAGGATCGTGTTGTAATACATCATGAAGATGATCGGGACCGTCACACCCTCCGTGCGCAGTTCCTGCATCATTGCAAAAATCTTCTTCACATTCACCCCGCCGCAGATTGCACGGTACGATGCGTCCTGGATAACCGGTCCGTCCGCCACCGGATCGGAAAACGGTACGCCAAGTTCTATCACATCACAGCCACCGCGCTCCTGCGCCCGGATGATTTCTTTTGTGGCTGCCAGATCCGGCAGTCCTGCGGTAATATAAGTAATAAATGCTTTTTCCTGCTTTTTGCTGCAGGCGTTCATACGCGCTTCTATTCGATTCATATCTGTCATATCCTCCCTCGCCGGACAACTTTCCGGCTCAATTTAAATATCCTTTTCCTGCAAGATAATCTGCGATCGTATTGACATCCTTATCGCCGCGGCCGGACAGACAGATGACCATGGTCTCCTCTGCCGCCTGCTTCTCACCGACCGCCTCTTTGCGCTCCTTCGCATACTTTATCGCGTAGGCAATTGCATGTGCGCTCTCGATCGCTGGAATGATTCCCTCCAGTCTGCACAGCTCCATCAGCGCATCCATCGCCTCATCATCCCGGATTGCCACATATCGTGCGCGTCCGCTCTCCTTTAAGTACGCGTGTTCCGGACCGACGCCCGGATAATCCAGTCCCGCTGAGATGGAATGTGCAAGCTGGACATTGCCGTCCGCATCCTGCAGCAGGTAGGAACGCATGCCGTGCAGAACTCCCGGCTCGCCGAGCGCCATCGCCGACGCGTGTTCCCCGGTCTCGATTCCCTTTCCGGCTGCCTCCACGCCGATCAGCTTTACCCCCTTCTCCTCAATAAAATCCGCAAACATGCCGATGGAGTTCGATCCGCCGCCCACGCATGCCATCACGACATCCGGAAGCTTTCCCTCCGCCGCAAGGATCTGTTTTTTCGCCTCGCGGCTGATGACGCTCTGAAACTCTTTTACCATCTTCGGATACGGATACGGTCCCACAGCAGAACCGATGATGTAAAAGGTATCCTCCGCCGTCTTTGCCCATGTACGGATCGCCTCGTTGGTCGCATCCTTTAGTGTATTGCTTCCCGATGTGACACTGACAACCTTCGCGCCGAGCATCTCCATGCGCATCACATTTAACGCCTGTCTTTTGATATCCTCGGCTCCCATATAAACCGTGCACTCCATATCAAAAAGTGCCGCACCGGTCGCCGTTGCCACGCCGTGCTGCCCCGCTCCGGTCTCTGCGATCACCTTTTTCTTTCCCATGCGCTTCGCCAGCAGGATCTGTCCGATCACATTGTTAATCTTGTGTGCGCCGGTGTGATTTAAATCCTCGCGCTTTAAGTACATTTTCATGCCGTACTTTTCACTGAGACGCTCCGCGTAATATAACGGGGTTTCTCTCCCGACATACTGTTCCAGATAATAGTGGTATTGTTTGAGAAATTCCGGATCACGGATTGCTTCCTCAAATGCTGCATCCAGTTCCTCCAGGGTATTCATCAGCGACTCCGCCACATACTGTCCGCCAAATGTTCCGTAATATGCTTTCCTGTTCATGTCTCGTCTTTCCTTTCCTGATCACGTTCCGCCGCTCCGTCTTCTTTCTGCTCACACGCCTTCTGTTTTTTGCACGGCTTTCTTAAATTTTTTAATCCTGATTATACTTTTTGTTCTCATTCCATCGCACAGCGTTTCCACGCCGCTGCTGACATCTGCGACATCGGGGGCAAAGATTCTGATTCCCTCCGCCACATTCTCCGCGTCAAGTCCGCCTGCCAGCACAAAGGTACGCCCCTCTGCCAGCAGTTCCTCCCGGAACGCACGCACGGCACAGCACATCTCATCCTGTCCGTTCTGCTCCCATCCGAACGTCTTTCCGCTGCCGTATGCCCCGGCATCGAGCACAATCCCGGCAATCCGGTGATATTCTTCTCTGCGCCATCGGCGAACCTCGGCAGGATCACGGAGGTTGACTGCCAGCCACACCGGCAGCTTCGTCTGCGCTGCGATCCGCTCCGCCTCTGCGGCGTCCACGCCATGCACCTGCAGCAGATCAAATCCTGCCCGCCCGATGTCCTCAATCAACGCTCTCTCTGGCGCGACCGTCACGGCTACTTTTCTTATACCTTTATTTAATTTTTCAAATAGTTGTCTTGCTTTCTGCACTGTGACATAACGTTTGCTTTTCTCGTACAGCACGAACCCAGCGTAATCCACACCTGTCTCATTGAGCGCTGCTATCTCATCCTCTCCTGTGATGCCGCAGATCTTGATCTTCGTCAATGTCCATCCTCCCTACCGCTGCTTCCAGCGCGCTGCCACCTCTCCCGGGTGCTCCGCCTCCATAAAGGCTCTCCCGATCAGAAATGCGTCCACGCCGCATGCCTTTAAGAACTCCACATCCTCATCCGATACGATGCCGCTTTCCGCCACCAGAAGCTTCTCCTGCGGCACCATGCGGCTTAAACGCTCCGTCGTGTGCAGGTCGATGGAAAAATCCTTCAGATTGCGGTTATTGACGCCTATGATCTTTGCATCCAGCTTTAACGCCCGCTCCATCTCCGCCTCGTCGTGTACCTCGACTAACGCATCCAGCCCCAGCTCCCCGGCAAGCTGGTAAAATTCATGCATCTGCACATCGTCTAAGATTGCCGCAATGAGAAGCACCGCGTCTGCACCGATCGCCCGCGCCTCATAGAACTGGTATGGGTCAATCATGAAATCCTTGCGCAGGATCGGAAGATCGGTCATCTGCCGGATCTGTTCTAAGTACGCCGTGCTTCCGTCAAAGTGATCCTCCTCCGTCAGGCAGGAGATCGCATCCACAGAAGCATTGTATTCCTTAATTCTATCCAATAAGTTAATCTTACTTTTAATTTTACCGAGACTTGGGGACGCCTTTTTGAACTCTCCGATGATGGAAATGACATCTCCCTCAAGCGCTCCCTTAAAATCATGATGGCTGCCCTCATACGCCTCCGCCAGCTTTCGCATCTCCTGCTCCGGTATCCGTCTCTTATGCTCCGGCAGTCTTCTTTTTTTATCACTCACAATCTGATCCAGTATCATACGCTGCTCCTCCCTTAAATAACGCCCGACAGGAAATTCTCGATCATCCGCTTTCCGTGTTCCGTGTAGATGGACTCGGGGTGGAATTGAAGACCGACCACCGGATACTCTTTGTGCCGCATCGCCATAATCTCGCCGTCCGCGGTCTGTGCGGTGACTTTCAGGCACTCCGGCAGATCGTCTCTTAGCACCGCCAGGGAATGATACCTTGCCACCTTAACCGGCGTGTCGATCCCGGTAAAAACACCATCCAGGCAGTGTGTGACTTCGGACTGTTTTCCATGGAATAGCGTCTTCGCATAACTCACGGTTCCTCCGAACGCCTCACCGATGCACTGATGTCCGAGACAGATGCCAAGAATCGGTATTTTATTGTAGAAATGTTTTACGACATCCATGCAGATTCCCGCCTCTTTCGGACTTTTGGGACCCGGGGAGAGCACAATGCGCTCCGGCCGCATATCTTCTATCTCCCCGATCGTAATGGCATCGTTGCGTACCACCCGGATGTCCGGCGTGAAGGTTCCGATATATTGATAGAGGTTATAGGTAAAGGAATCATAGTTGTCAATCAAAAGAATCATAAGTTTTCCTCCTCCAGAAGTGTTCTTGCAAGCGCCATCACTTTGTTGCAGCATTCCTGATATTCTTTTTCCGGCACGGAGTCTGCAACGATTCCCGCGCCCGCCTGCAGATAGACCTCTCTGCCCTTCTTGATCATCGTGCGGATCGTGATGCAGAAATCCATATCACCGGAAAAATCGACATAACCGGTCGCGCCGCCGTAGAGCCCGCGCCGCACCTCCTCCAGTTCCTCAATGATCTCCATCGCCCGGATCTTGGGTGCACCGCTTAACGTTCCAGCCGGCAGGAAGGATGCCAGCAGATCAAACGGATGATAGCTGCCCTTTTTCCTTCCCTCCACCATGGATACGATGTGCATGACATGGGAATAATTCCGCACATTCATAAAATCCGTGACCTTGACTGTTCCGAATTCCGAGATGCGCCCCATATCGTTTCGCGCCAGATCCACCAGCATCACATGCTCGGCACGCTCTTTCTCATCTGCCAGAAGTTCTCTGCGCAGCGCTTCATCCTCCTCCGCTGTCTTTCCTCTCGGTCTGGTCCCTGCGATCGGGCAGGTAAATACGCGCTTTCCCTGCTGTTTTACTAACATCTCCGGAGAACTTCCGATCACCTCAAAATTACCGAACTGGAAGTAATAAAGATACGGCGACGGATTTAACTCGCGAAGCTCCTTATAAAGAGAAAATCCGTCGCGTCCGGTCTCCACCGTCCAGCGCTGGGAGAGCACCGTCTGAAAGATATGTCCTTCTCTGATATAGTGTCTGATCTTCTCCACCTTCGCGCTGTAAGCGGCAAGCGTATCCGACTTTTTGCGGATCACACCGTCCTTTTTTCCGCCCTCCGGCTGCGCCGCCTCTTTCATCCCGTGCCCGGTGTTCTCTTCACACCTGCTGTCACATCCTCCCTCTGTCTGCTCCGGATGCATGGCGCGACGGATCATCTCTTCCGCCGTCACGCCGGCACGCTTTCTCCCTTCCTCCGTCTCCTCCTCTAAGACAACCGCGGTCAGCGTCTCCGCCACATAGTCCATCACGATAAACGCTTTCATCAACATCAGCTGAATCGTCTCAATCCCGATCTCATCCGGATTCTTCTCCGGCAGTTTTTCCGAGTAGCGGATAAAATCATAGCTGACATTGCCCACCAGTCCGCCGGAAAAATTCAGTTCGTCATTCTCCTTATGAATCTCAAATTCGTCATAATATTCTTTTAACAGCGCTAACGGATTGCCCCTGCGCACCTCGCGCTCCCCACTCTTTTTTGTGATGACAAGCGACTCCCCCTCCGAGGAGATCAGTTCCTCCGGTTCCCCCAAAAACGTATACCGGTCATAGTTCTTGTCATAGCTCTCGAGCAGAAATCCCTTTCTGCTTCCGACCAGATTCTCGTACATCGCCGTCGGCGTCTCGTTCACAATGCTGACTGTTTTCTTGTAGACCTTATAGATGCGCTTCATAAATCCTCCTCTTTCTTCTTTTAATTCATAGAAAATGCGTCCCATCAAGAAAGAATCCTGCTTTGCAGGATTCTCCGCCTGCGGCGGGTTGCTCTAGCGACATAATTCCACTCCGACGCAGTGCGATCCTGCCCGGAGGGCTTTTTCATTCATAGGATGTAATTTCCTATGAATGAAAAAAGACATGCAGGTTAATACCCGCATGTCTTTAATGTCCAGTCACCGTTTCCGGAGCGCACCAGCACCCACTGCCAGTCCGTATAGATTGCGTTTGCATTAAGGCTTCCGTCTCCGCCGTGCTTGTCCGTCTGAAAATCTGACAGAAGAACAATTGCCTGATCTGCCTGATACTGATCTGCCCATTCCGGCTCTGCTTCCTTCACGCTCTCCTCGTCATACCGGAAAGCCGTCATCACACATCCCGGAAAATGATCGTCGAAATACTCCTGCGCGGTATCCATCGCCGCACTGATCTCCTCCTGCGAATAATAGTCGGACGCTCCGATCTCTCTCTTGACTCCGCTCCTCGCTCCGTTGCCAAAACATACAGCGATCACTCCCACAACCACTGCGGCGAGCAGCACAGCACCCAGAATCTGAAAGATCCTCTCATACTGTTTTGTCCCCATGTTCTTTTCCCCTTATTCCTGTGTTCTCTGATAGAATGTGTACACATTCCTATCTTTCTATCATACTCTGCCTGACTCCATTCGTCAATCATCCGCCACAGAATCTTTCACATAAATACAGAAAAAACGGTCGGTGCCTTCTCCTAGTCAATCAGATCATTCTGAAAACGCGACAGGTGCTCATACGGAAGAATCAGCCGACCGCGGTACAGCCCGCACCCGTCATTGATGAGGCTGTTGTCGATTGCCGCAAACATATTGACGTCCAGCTTTGCAAGCTCGAGTTCGTGCAGTCTCCGGCAGCGCTCGTAGGCTTCATCAAAGTAGACACATTCCCCCTCGGGGATGGCGTCCCTTCTCGCCCGGTCGCTCTCCTGCTTTTTCTCATACCCCAGATGATTGGCGGGTCCGATCTCTGCAATATCGTCCATCCGCTTCGTCCGAAGCTGCATCTCCATGTAGCACTTCGCGCTGTTATCAAAAAACGTAATATGCAGGGAGCGGTAGCCGTCCGGGTCCACATGCGCGATATAATCGCGGTAATACGGGCGCACCGCATCCGAAAGCAGCGGGGAGTCGCTCTCCTTCACACCTCCGGCGGGCTCCGCCGTAAACCCGCGCTCCTCCAGAAATCCTTTGAGCACATTGGCAATCTCATACAGATAACGGATCTCCTCCCGCTCTCCGTCGTCTAGATTCTTAAGATGGCACTTCGGCATCGAGATGACAATCCGGTACGCGATCAGATCCCGGAAGCAGTTCAAACGTTCCTGCAATTCCATAATCTGCGACAGAAATTCGCAGTGTCTGACATCCACTTCATTCCCGGTCTGCACTGCGGACTGCCGCAGGTCTTCGGTGTATTTTTTCAAAATCTTTAAGACGGTGTCTCCAGAATAGAGATAATCATTTAATGTAATCATAGGCGTACCTTCTTTGGGTTTCTACCTATATTTTCAGATATATTTTTTATCTCGTCAACACCTTTTTACAGTACCGGTGCGCTCCGCAATGCGGGCATACCAGCTTCCTCCTGGTCAGCGTGTGCGGTCCCATAACATAAGCACCCATCTCAGGCACAAACCGCGTCTTACACTCCGGGCACTCATAAGCTCCTGCATCACGATCAAGAATGCATGCAATCGCAATGCCGATCACAATGACAACTATGCCGACTGCAATCAGCGCAATCCGCATCCAGTCCTCCATCGGAAATGCTCCCGCTACCACAAACATTGGCGTAGCTGCAATAATCACAAGCGCCGATACCATTCCGGATAAAATAATTTTCTTCTTGCTTTCCTGTGCTTCTTTCACTAAATTCACCATATTCTCCTCCGCTTTCTCCCGATACTCTGTCTCGGAAATCCGTTCTCCTGTCAGCAATTCGTTTACAGATAGATCCAGTTCGTTACATAACGGCAGCAGCAGTGAAATCTCCGGGAAACCATTTCCCGTTTCCCTTAATTAAAGATATTGTTGGGTAAAAAAAGAAAGGTCAGTCG
>ERZ832973.2028-NODE-2028-length-12397-cov-34.158321_pt1 | contig 12397 bp, 9 predicted proteins | sample MGYA00519950_ERZ832973 | MGnify/ENA primary metagenome ERZ832973 (study PRJEB31850, sample SAMEA3708734) | human gut metagenome | biome: human gut; feature: human-associated habitat; material: faeces | place: China | collected 2014 ... | reverse complement strand
GCGGACATTCGCAATCCGCTTTCGCTACTTGCTCATGAACGCAGTCGCTTTGCGATCTGCCAGTGGGAGCTTTTAACTCCCACTGACATAAGCATCCCCCTTACCCACTGCTAAGTGCTCTACGCACTTGAAGCGGGGGAATGCTTATTCTGCGTTCAAATATGATGTATGCAGACTATGATTACTCCGTTTTTACAAACTCATGTGCTTCTTCCTGTCCACGCAGCACACGAAGTCCGCCAAGTGCCAGAGATTCCATCTCGTTCTCGCCCGGATATACGATCACCGGTGCAATCCACTCTGCATTTTTCTTTACTTCACTTGTGAAATACTCAGAATAAGCAATTCCGCCTGTCAGGATGATTGCTTCCACATCACCTGCGACAGTGGCAGCTTCCTCACCAATCTTGCGGGCTACGTTTAATGCCATCGCATCATAGATCAGTTTTGCATGCTCATCACCATTCTCGATCATTTTCTCTACTTCACGACTGTCGTTAACACCAAGATGTGCTACAAGACCGCCACGGCTCTTCATTTTCTTGAGCATCTCTTTTGCAGTCATGCCACTCTGTCCGAAATATTTGATCAGATCCTGAGATGGAAGCCCCCCTGCACGCTCCGGAGCAAATGGACCATCCTCATCATTGATAATATCGGCCACTTTTCCACCATACTGCAATGTTATAGAAATGCCACCACCGAGATGTACCACGATCAGCTTGCAGTCTTTATACTCTTTTCCATGCTCGCGGGCATATTTCATGGCTGCCGCTCTTGTATTCAGGTTGTGTCCGATCCCCTTTCTGCTGAGTTCTTTCAAACCTGTGATCTTCAAAATCGGCATCATCTCATCAACGGTTACACCATCATAAATAAAAGCCGGTATTCCCAGTGGTTTTGCGATTGCATCTGCAATAATAGCACCAAGGTTAGAAGCATGCTCCATCGCCGGTTTATTTTTCAGCTGCCATACCATATCGTCGTTTACACGGTAAGCACCTGCCTGAAGAGGCGGAAGTAAACCACCACGGGCAACGATTCCGGTCAGTTCCTCCAGTTTTACATTTTTCTCTTTCAGAACTTCCATGATCATATCTTTACGGAACTCATACTGATCAACGATCAGGTCATATTTTGCGATCTCATCTGCGGAATGGGAAATGCTCTCCACAAAAATCTGCTTCTCATCCTCATAATAAGCAATTTTGGTAGAAGTAGAACCCGGATTTAAAATTAATAATTTCTCCATTATCGTAATCCTCCTGCTTTTTTATTTTGTACTCTTATATGTCTTATATTACCATGCATCATATATCTTGCACAATATTTTTTTGAAGATTTTAAATTTCTTTTTTATGTATACGATAAGTAAAACTTATCAAAGCAAAAAATCTTATCGAATACCTTGATACACATATGCGTTTCTTCTTCTGTCAATCCAAGTAACACATTTTTCGCAAACTATTTTTGTACATTTGTTCCAGCTTCCATAATGGACGCTGCCTTATCCTGCAGAACAATTTCAAGAATACCTATTTTTCCTTCATGAAATGCTTTCCGTATGTCCGATACAGGTAAATTGCAATGAAAATTGTCACAGCTTCCGCCATCGGCATTGTCAGCCAGACACCGGACACACCGATCAGTTTTGGAAGAAGCAGTATAAATATAACGACAAGGAACAAGGAACGCAGTAATGAGATCACGGCTGAAATAAAACCATTTCCCAGTGCAGTAAAATATCCGGAAAGAAATACATTCAGACCGATAAACACAAAAACCAGACTGAACAGCTTCAACCCATCCCAGGTCAGTGAGAACACATTTCCATCCCCGACAAATAAGTGAATGATATCTTTTCCATAAATGTAAGATACTGCCAGGATCAACACGGAGCTGATGGCAATCGTAATAAAACTGTAGCGCGTTGTTTCTTTAATTTTCCCGTAATTTTGAGCTCCATAATTGTAGCTGACGACCGGAGCTGTTGCAACGGCAATTCCCATATAAAAGGAAATAAAGAAATAATAAATGTACATGATGATCGTTACAGCCGCAACTCCGTCTTCCCCAAAATATTTCATAATAATAATGTTAAATAAAAATGTAGTGATACCGGTAGACAATTCCGTCAGCATTTCACTGCTTCCGTTCGTGCAGGATTTCAAAAGAACTTTCCAATTTACGTTCGGCTTACAGAACCTGATCTGACTGTACTTCAGAAAATAAAGCAAACCAATTATCATACTGACTGTAATGGAAAGAAATGTTCCCCACGCAGCTCCAAACGTCCCCATACGAAATACAACTACGAAAATATAGTCGAAAACAACATTCAGAGTAAGACCTGTCAAGGACATTACCATTCCAATCTGTGATCTCCCGTCTGTCCTCACAAGATATTCGAAAAACAGCTTAAATGACATCGGAACGGCTCCTAAAAATATCACAAATGCGTACGGAATTACATGTTCCATCAAACGTTCACTGCTTCCTAAGAAGATACAGATTGGTTTCAAAAACAGGATACCGCCGATTGTAAATACAAGGGAAAGTATGAGCAGTACAATCGCGATAAAAGTGAAAATCTCATTTGCCTCCTGCTCCCGTTTTTGCCCCATCTTCTCACCTATGATGGCGGCGGATCCCGTTGCAAACATAACTGCCGTTCCAAAAATAATACAGGTGATCGGAATCACAATATTAATCCCTGCGAGTGCATCCGAACCGGCATAACGGGATACAAAAAATCCATCTATTGTTGTGTAAAAAGACAAAAAGATCATGGTCAGCACTGACGGGACAAGATATTTTAAAAATTGTGGATAAGACATTTTTTCTTCAAAACATTTCATTTCTATACGCCTCCTACTTGCTAATTTCTTTCTATGAATATACAATAAAGGATATAGTAACTATAGTGTCAAGGTGAGGTTTATATGAAAGATATGTTTTCCATCGGTGAGCTTGCAAGATATCAGAATATCTCAAAGCAGACACTGATTTTTTATGATAAGATCGGGCTGTTTCGTCCGGCATATGTAGATCCGGATAATAAATACCGCTATTATAAAGCGAATCAGATTGACTATCTGGATACAATTTTAATTATGAAAGAAATGGGGTTTTCACTTGGAGAGATTCAGGAACATATGAAAACGTATACGATCAATACGTCATTGATCGCATTGAGAAAACAATTGACCGTACTCGATCAGCAAATCAGACATTTACAATTGGTTCGAAATCGTCTTGCTCACAGATGCGAGCAAATGGAAAATGTAAAAGAAGTGCGCGACCGAAACCAGGAGGTTACGATCAAAGAGATAAATCGCAACTACCTTCTCTATGCGGAAGTAGATGCACCACACTCTTTCAGTGAAATAAGTATCGCTACAAAGAAGTGCTTTTCTCAGGCGCTCAAAGACGCCCTTCCAATATTCTTTCAGACGGGCGTAATTGTTCCATATAAGCACATTTTAGAAGGTCGATATACCGAAGCAAACATTGCTTTTCTGCCAATTGAAAAGACAAAAAATGTGAAAAATATTATGATACTCCCAAAAGGACGTGCCGTAAGTATCTATCATTACGGCACGTATCAGTCTGTGGAATATTCTTATAAAAAACTGTTGGACTATTGCAAAGAACAGAATCTTAACATTATTTCCGACTCCTATGAATTTTGCATCAATGATTACATCTCCTCCGGAGATGAACGTGAGTATATTACAGAAATCTTTTTTTACGTGCGATAAGGAATTTCTACATGTTCACCCGATGCAGACAACACACCGCTTCTGTATGCACGGTATGGCAAAACTGATCCACCGCTCTTACACGTTTCAGCTCATACCCTTGTTCACACAGTATCTTCAGATCCCGGGCCAGTGTCGCGGAATCACAGCTGACATAGACCACCCGGTCCGGTGCCATCTTCACAATAGTGTCCAGTAATTTTTCATCGCATCCTTTTCTCGGCGGATCCACCACAATAACATCCGCATACGCCTTCCGTCCTGCTGCCGCTTCTTTTTCATAAAACTCCGGCAGCACTTCCTCTGATTTTCCGACGAAAAATTCTGCATTTTCGATGCCATTCTTTACAGCATTGCGCTTCGCATTTTCAATGGCCTGTGGAATAATCTCCACGCCATACACCTGTTTCGCTTTCTGAGCCAGGAACAGGGAGATTGTTCCGATACCACAATACAGATCCCACACGGTCTCTTCCCCGTGCAGATCTGCATATTCCAGTGCCAGTCCGTACAACTTCTCCGTCTGCACCGGATTGACCTGATAAAAGGATACTGGTGAAATTTCATAAGAAATATCTCCAATCTGATCTGTGATATATTCCTGCCCCCAGAGCACGATGGTCTTGTGACCCAGAATCACATTGGTACGCTCGGTATTGCAATTAAGGGAAATACTTGTCATACCATCAATTTTTCGCAATGCTTCCACCAGTTTTTCCCCATGTGGCAGACTTTTTCCATTAATGATCAGGCAAACCATCTTTTCCTGACTGGAAAATCCACATCGGATCAGTACATGGCGCACCAGTCCTTTTCCGGTTTTCTCATCGTATGCGGAAATATGATATTTTTCCATAAAATCAATGACAATATCCAGAATTTCCCTGTTTACCGGAAGCCCGAGCGCACAGTCGCGATTTGGAATAATCGTATGCGTTCTTCCTGCATAAAAGCCGGTAACAATATGACCTTCTTTATCCGTTCCCACCGGAAATTGTGCTTTGTTTCGATAATGATACGGCTCATCCATACCAACGATCGGTTCCATCGGAATTTTCGTAAATCCACCGATGCGTTCCAGATTATTACGCACCTTATTTTCTTTGAATTCTAACTGTTTTTCGTAAGACAATGCCTGAATCTGACACCCGCCACACTGTCTGTAATACGGACAATTCGGTTCCACACGATCCGCCGATGCCTCCAACAGTTCCATCAGCCTGGCATAGCCATACGTCTTTTTTAACTTAATAATCTTCGCCCGCACCACATCACCGATAACAGCATCTTTGACAAAAAAAGTCATGCCGTCCGATTTTCCGATACCGGCACCGTCCACACCCATATCTTCTATTTTCAAAATCAATTCATCATTCTTCTGCATAATTACTTACCTGTTCTTCTGATGTTGGAATCCAGGAAGCGGTTGAAGCCCTGCCACTCCAGGCTGTTCTCCGGAATGTTGGAAAGTGCTTCCCGCATAGTTTCCAGTTTTGCATCGGAATTATCCGCAAAACTCAGTGCGATAGCTTCTGCCAGAGCCGGTTTTTTCGGTGAACCATATTCCAGTTCCCCATGATGCGCCAGAATACAATGTATCAGCTCAGATGCTGTCCGCTTAGGGAAACCTGCAATCTGATCAATATGTTTCTGAACTTCCATTGCTCCGATCATAATATGACCAAGTAACTGTCCGTCATCCGTGTAATCATTTGCCGGGAAAGTGGACAGTTCGGATAATTTTCCAACGTCATGGAACATGGCCGCGGTCAGCAGCAGATCACGGTTCAGCATAGGATACAGATTGCAGAAAAAATCACAGATCTGTGCCACATGCAATGTATGCTCCAACAATCCGCCTACAAATCCATGGTGCACACTTTTTGCCGCAGAATGGAATTGAAAACGTTTTGCAAAGTCAGCATCCTTGAAAAAAGATTCTGCCAGCTGCTTGAGATATGGATGTTTCATCTGATCGATATATGCCAGAAGTTTCTGATACATCTCCTCAATGTTGTACTCGCTGACCGGCAAATAATCTGCCGGATTCACATCACTTTCTGCCATTTTTTTTACTCGTTTCACATTCAGCTGCAGAGAACCCTGAAAACTGGTCACGTCGCCCATGACATAAATATAATCCAAAGAATCAAACTCCTCGATACCATTAGAAGATACATCCCAGATTTTTGCGTCCAGTGTACCTGTTTTATCCTGAAGTGTCAGCGAATCATACGGCTTTCCTGCTTTTGTCATAGCAGTCTGTTTGTGTCTGCACAAATATACCTCACTGATTCTCTCGCCTTCACGTAATGTTTCAATAAATCTCATTTTCCTCACAATCCCCACTATGGGTATCCTTTCTAACTAAAATCTATACGATTGCTATTTACTATTCCGGCTGCTAATTTTCCTGCAGCGTACCAAATACAACTTTGAAACGCAGATCCTGATATTTCCCATCTGCACCCATCCGTTTGACGGTGACGGTACTCTGCTGTCCGTCCTTTGCATTCAGAATACAGTCCTCATACTGTTCTGCAGTCAGAATCTCCTTACTGTCAATCTTGGTCAGCACGTCTCCCACCTGAATGCCGGCCTGCATTGCCGGTGAATCAGGAGACACCTGTTTGATATATATGCCCTTCGGAAGTTCATTCGATTTTGCGATCTCCGCTGTCACCGTACAGATTTCCAACCCAAGATAAGCTGGTGATTCTCCGTTTGACATTTTTTCCAAAAGTTTGCTGATCTGAGAAATGCTGATAGCAGTCACCGTACTCTGTGCCTCCCGCGTGCTGTAACTTTGCAGCATCAGTCCAACCACTTCACCCTTCAGATTGATCAGCGCACCGCTTCCTGCATCGCTGGCATTGATATCAGTGGAAATCACCTTATAGTTCGCGTCCACGGTGGACACCTCATAACTGCTGGATGTGACATTTCCGGTCAGAATGGAAAATGGTTCCCCCAGCGGACTGCCGATAGCGATCACAATGGTTCCCTGAGACAATGCAGAAAAACTGCTGAGTGTCGCAGCTGCCACCTGATCAGTGGTATCTGCTGACAGCTGCCGTTTTTCCACACACAACATGGCAATCCCTGTATTTTCGTCATAAGCCTGCAGTACCGCGGAAGCGGTATCGTTATTGTAAAAGGTCACCTCTACCTGACTGGCATCTGAGATTACTTTCTTCTCCGTCACCACCAGATACTCATCACCGGTGTCCGCTACAATAATGCCGGTTCCCTGACTCTCTGTTTCATAGGCATTATCAAACCAGTCTGTAGCCTCTCCGATTCCCCGGACTGCTACTACGGATTTATTCGCTTCCCGGCCAATGGCATATAATTTATTCTGCAACACCTGGTAATCCTCCGGTTCCATGAGCTGCGTTTCCGTAATATAGACCGGTGCGCTTTCTTCCGGTGTTTCTTCCGAAATTTCATCCTCTCCGGAAATCACCACAGTATTGTCCTTCCGGTAAAGCAGATTGTCAAATACTGGTCTGAGTGCTGCAAATACCGCTGCTGCCACCACGCCAAACAGAACTGCCAGTAAAATCGTTCCAAACAGCCGTGTACGCAGTTTTTTCCGGTCAATAGGTATTTTCTTAATATGCTCTTTTACAAAATGATATTCTTCCTGTTTCTTTTTATCCATTGCAAAGCACCTCTCCGCACCTTTTCCTTTTTGCAACTTCAAGTCAGATATTTCAGACTCGCCTGCACTTATTATACGTTTTCTGTAATTCTTATGCAACTGAAAAGTTTTAATAGAACTTTCACTTTTCACTTCTTTCATTATGCGTTAAAATGGAACTGTTCCGATACAGGAATATACCGTTATAACATGGAGGAATTTATGAATCAAAAAGCTTTAAAAGTTTTAGAATATGACAAAATCATTCAGCTGCTTGCAGAGCAGGCGACTTCAGATGCCGGAAAAAAACGATGTCTGGAACTGGTTCCGATGACAGATAAGCAACTGATCACGGATGCGCAGGCTCAGACAGCAGATGCTCTGTCCCGCATTTACCGCAAAGGAAGTATTTCCTTCGGTGGATTAAAAGATCCGGGCTTTCAGATGAAACGACTGGAGATTGGCGGCTGTTTAAATGCAGCAGAACTACTCTCTATCTGTACCTTATTGGAGATCACCAGGCGTGCAAAAGCCTATTCCAGAGAAAACCGCGACGATCTGCCGGCTGACTCCCTGGATGTACTTTTTGCGGGACTGGAACCGCTGACACCGTTGCTCGAGGAAATCCGCCGCTGCATTCCGGCAGAGGATGAGATCAGTGACGATGCCAGCCCGGCACTTCACAGTGTCCGCCGCACCATCCGTAATATTAATGATAAAATCCATGGTGCCATGAATAACCTGTTAAACAGTTCCACCACACGGTCTTATTTGCAAGATGCAGTCATCACCATGCGAAACGGACGTTACTGTCTGCCGGTCAAGGCGGAATACAAAGGACAGGTTCCGGGTATGATCCACGATCAGTCCTCCACCGGTTCCACACTGTTTATCGAACCGATGTCTGTCGTAAAATTAAACAATGACCTGAAGGAGGCATTTTTAAAAGAACAGGAAGCCATTGAAGCAGTTCTGGCAGAACTCAGTAATCTGACTGCACAGTATGCCGCATACCTGTTGGATAATTACCGGATCCTCGCTGACCTTGATTTTATTTTTGCAAAAGCAAACCTGGCAAAAATCCAGAACGGTATGGCACCGATTTTTAATACAGAAGGACGCATCCGCATCCGGCAAGGACGTCACCCACTTTTGGATCCCAAAAAAGTCGTTCCCATCGATGTGCATCTGGGAGATACCTTCCACCTGCTGATCATCACCGGACCGAACACAGGTGGTAAGACAGTCTCCCTGAAAACGGTTGGTCTGTTCACCCTGATGGGACAGGCGGGTCTGCATATTCCGGCAAAGGATCGATCCGAACTGGCTATTTTTGATGATGTCTATGCGGACATCGGTGATGAGCAGAGTATCGAGCAGAGTCTCAGTACCTTCTCCTCCCATATGACCAACATCGTTTCCATTTTGAAACATGCGACGCCTCAGTCCCTGGTGCTCTTCGACGAGCTCTGTGCCGGAACGGATCCGGATGAAGGTGCTGCGCTGGCGATCTCGATCCTGGACCGGCTGCGTCAGGATGGTATCCGTACTATGGCTACTACCCATTACAGTGAAATTAAGCTATATGCCCTCTCCACAACCGGCGTAGAAAATGCCTGCTGCGAATTCAGCGTTCAGACTCTGAGCCCGACTTACCGGCTGCTCATTGGTATTCCCGGAAAAAGTAATGCCTTTGCGATTTCCAGCAAGATTGGTCTTCCGGCAGATCTCATTGAAGATGCTAAGACCCGGATCACAAAAGAAAATGAAAACTTTGAGGATGTTATTGCTGATCTGGAACAGAGCCGTCTGACCATAGAGAAAGAGCAGGCAGAAATCAACCGTTATAAAGAAGAAGCTGCTTCCCTAAAGAAACAGTTAGAAGAAAAACAGGAGCGCTTAAACCGCAGCCGCGACCGTGTATTGCAGGAAGCCAACCAACAGGCCGCCGCTATTTTAAAAGAAGCCAAGGATCTGGCTGATGAAACCATCCGCAACTTCCACAAATACGGCAAAACCCATATGGATGCCTCCGCCATGGAAAAGGACCGTGAGAAAATCCGGAAAAAAATGGCAAAAGCCCAATCCAAGTCCTCTATCCAGAAGAAAGAGCAGATCAACCATAATGTACCGAAAAAACTGCGTCTCGGAGATTCCGTCAAAATTCTCAGCATGAATCTGAAGGGTACCGTACACACACTTCCGGATGCAAAAGGAAACCTCTTTGTACAGGCCGGCATCCTGCGATACCAGACTAACATCCGTGACCTGATATTGGTAAATGATGATGCTACCCCGGCAGTGCACAACACCAAAACCGGTGCCGGCAAATTAAAGATGTCCAAATCTTTATCTGTCTCACCGGAAATCAATCTGATTGGCAAGACCGTGGACGAAGCACTGATGGAATTGGATAAATATCTGGATGATGCGTATCTCGCTCATCTGAAATCCGTGCGTATCGTACACGGAAAAGGAACCGGTGCTCTGCGCAAAGCTGTGCAAGGACACTTAAAACGCCAAAAATACGTCAAAGCATTCCACCTTGGAGAATTTGGTGAGGGGGATGCCGGTGTAACTATTGCAGAGTTTGAATAATTTCAGAGCCATGAGGATTGCAAGTATAAATACGAATCATGCTCGCATGATTTATACTTGTAAGACTCTTTGGCGAGAAGCCACATCTCGATATTGTGTAACAATGTCGAGATGGCTCTGAAATTTTTAAGTATACTAAACACAGGAGGCCCCTATGGCAGTCAAACAAAAAATCCTCATCGTCGACGACGATGCCAATATTGCTGAACTGATCTCCCTCTATCTGCTAAAAGAATGCTATGATACAAAGATTGTGGAAGACGGAGAATCTGCCCTGCATGAATTTAAAACTTATCAGCCAAATCTGATTCTGCTGGATCTGATGCTTCCGGGCATCGATGGCTATCAGGTCTGCCGTGAAATCCGTACCCAATCCAACGTGCCTATCATCATGCTTTCCGCCAAAGGGGAAGTCTTTGATAAAGTGCTGGGACTGGAACTTGGTGCAGATGACTACATCATTAAACCATTTGATTCCAAAGAACTGGTCGCCCGGGTAAAAGCAGTGCTACGCCGCTACCAGGCTGTCAAACCGGAAAAAGAAGAACCGGATATCAAATGTGTCGAATACCCGGATCTGATCATCAATCTGACCAACTATTCCGTTATGTATTATGGACAGATTATTGATATGCCGCCAAAAGAGCTGGAACTGCTGTATTTTCTTGCCTCTTCCCCGAATCAGGTATTCACCCGCGAACAGCTGTTAGACAACATCTGGGGATATGAATATCTGGGCGATACCAGGACGGTGGACGTACATGTCAAACGTCTCCGGGAAAAAATCAAAGATCACGAACATTGGGGGATTACCACTGTCTGGGGCATCGGCTATAAATTCGAACGCCGCTAGCCCCTGACCGGTAGCACTTACATATGAAACATAAGCTATTATTTAAAATGATCGGTTCCTATCTTATTTTTGCTGTGTTGGGATTTATCCTGATCTCGACCTTTACCGCACATTACAATCAGAATTATCTGGAACAGTATTACGCTGCTGCCTTGCGCCGGGAAAGCAGTCAGATTGCAGATTCTTTCGGAAACAGCTACTATCGATCTGAGTTGACGCTGGAAGAATTTCAAAAACAGATTGCGGCTGTCAGCAGTTATCTGGATGCGGACATCTATATTGTCACCACTGGTGGGCGTGTCCTGATTACTTCTGAACAATATATCCGGCCGTCTGAAACAGAATCCATCAAAGATTTTGATATTCTAGATTTCAGTGGCAGTAATTATTCCATCGGAACTTTTTATGATCACTATGACGATGATGTACTGACGGTCTATACTCCCATTACCCGGAGTTACAAAGTAACCTGCTACGCTATCATCTGTCTTCCGCTGTCGCATATCACTACTTTACAGTATGATCTGCTAAACGGATTTTATCTGTCCCTGATTTTTCTGTTGCTGCTGGCACTGATCATTCTGCTGACATTTATTTTTGCAGTCTATCGCCCACTTCAGGTAATCATCCGGGCCGCAAGGAACTATGCGGACGGTAATTTTGACACAGCATTGGAAATGGATCGCCAGGATGAGATCGGCACACTTGCCGATACCCTGCATTTTATGGCATTGGAACTGAATGCCCTGGAAAACGACCAACACAAGTTTGTTTCCAATGTTTCCCATGATTTTCGCTCACCGCTGACCTCCATCAAAGGTTATGCGCAGGCCATGGCCGACGGCACGATTCCACCGGAACTACAGGGAAAATATCTGGATGTCATTATATTCGAATCGGAACGTCTCGAGAAACTGACCCAGAGTCTGCTGGAACTAAACAAATATGGAACTAAGGGAACTTATCTGGATCTCTCTGTTTTTGACCTGAATGCATTGATCAAACGAACGCTTCTGATGTTTGAAGGACGCTGTAAAGAAAAAATGGTTTCCTTCCATCTGATTCTTACCGGAGAGGAACTTTATGTCAAAGCAGATAGTGCTAAAATTGACCAGGTCATGCACAATCTGGTAGATAACGCATTCAAATTCAGCCACAGCAATTCCGAAATCACCATTGAGACAACACTGCGGAACGGAAAAGTATTTGTCTCAGTCAAAGATCAGGGAATCGGGATTCCAAAGGAAAGTATCGGACGTATCTGGGAACGTTTTTATAAAACGGATGCTTCCCGTGGGAAAGACAAAAAGGGAACCGGTCTTGGGCTGGCCATCGTTAAAGAAATCGTACATGCCCATCATGAAAATATCAATGTCATCAGCACAGAAGGTGTTGGTACAGAATTTATCTTTACGCTGCCTTATATCAACGTGGATACGGATTTTGTCAGCGTAGACAGCTAATGAACGCAGTCGCTTTGCGACCTGCGGTAAAGCGGACATTCGCAATCCGCTTTCGCTACTTGCTCATGAACGCAGTCGC
>ERZ832973.2010-NODE-2010-length-12521-cov-10.861062_pt1 | contig 12521 bp, 10 predicted proteins | sample MGYA00519950_ERZ832973 | MGnify/ENA primary metagenome ERZ832973 (study PRJEB31850, sample SAMEA3708734) | human gut metagenome | biome: human gut; feature: human-associated habitat; material: faeces | place: China | collected 2014 ... | reverse complement strand
TCAGAAATATTGGGATATATCTTTTTATATTTTTCCAGCATTCTCTGGACAACTGTACAGTTGTCCCTGTAATTCTCATATAATTTTTTTGATTTTTTAAGTAAATTTTCCGAACACTTGTTAACTATCATTTGAATGATCCTTCCTCAATTTGCACTGCTGATTTCTACTATTATACTCAAAAACAGCAGCCTTGTATATAGCTGCTGTTTCCAAAACTTCAGTAAAATTACATTTTCGCCCTTACCATAAAAAGCCAAAAGCTTCCGATGCATACCTGAGGAAAGACTCACTATCTTTCCCCTCTTTTTCTTAATTTCATGCGTATCCATTTAAGCAGCTGAATAATCGGAAGGCTGGCAAACGCATACAGATATACGCATCCAAGCTGCATCAGGTTCAACGTCTCCACTTTAAACAGAAAATGAAGTCCAGGAACCGTCAGTACTGCTGTAATAAGTACTGACCCAAGTGCAAATGCTCCCTGAAGCCATTTATTATTAAAGAAACGTTTTGTAAAGATAACCGGATGATCCGATTTGCAGTTAAATCCATGAAACAAACGTGCCAGGCAAAGTGTTCCGAAAGCGTAGGTACTTCCCAGCAATGCACCATTCTGGTAATATCCTGTCAAAAATCCAATCATTGTCATCACACCGATCACAAAACCTTCCAGCCCGATCTTACCAAGAAAATCTTTTGTCAGTATTGACTCGTCTGCAGATCTTGGTTTCTCATTCATCACCTCACTGCTATGAGGCTCCACACCCAGTGCGATTGCCGGAAGGCTGTCTGTCAAAAGATTGATAAACAGCAGATGCACCGGTGCAAAGGGAACCGGAAGTCCTGCAAGCGATGCACAAAGAACTGCCAGAATCGCGCCAAAGTTTCCTGACAAAAGAAACTGGATCGCATACTTGATATTCTGATATAAATTTCGCCCATTTTCCACTGCTTTTACAATTGTTGCAAAATTATCATCTGTAAGTACCATTGCTGCGGCATCCTTTGCAACCTCGGTTCCAGTCACTCCCATTGCGACACCAATGTCTGCCTGCTTCAATGCCGGAGCATCATTCACACCGTCTCCGGTCATTGCCACGATCATCCCTTTCTCCTGCCATGCACGGACAATACGGATCTTGTGCTCAGGTGACACTCTTGCATACACAGAAATATTCGGAACAAATTCCCTCAGCTGCTCATCACTCATATTTTCAATATCAGCACCCTCGCATGCCTCCGACAGATCATGTAAGATTCCAATTCTCTTTGCAATTGCCGCTGCTGTGATCTTATGATCTCCCGTTATCATGACCGGTCTGATTCCCGCTTTTATACATTCTGCAACTGCAGCCTTTGATTCTTCCCTGGGCGGATCCATCATAGCAATCAGGCCAAGAAATACCAGATGTTTCTCATCTTCCATCGTCAATATATGATTCTCCGGAATTTCACGATAAGTAAACGCCAGTACCCGTAACCCTTCCATCGAAAAATCCTGATTCTACATCTGGATCTTTTCTTTATCTGCTTCTGTAATTTCCCGGACTCCATCCTTTGTCCAAATCCTCTCTGTCAGTTCCAGAAGCCTGTCAACAGCACCTTTTACAATCATCCTGTTCTCGCCATCGATTCTGTGAAGTGTTGACATCATCTTACGGTCACTATCAAAAGGAAGCTCTCCTTCTCTTGGATAAAGATTTCTTACATCGGCAGCCTCTATTCCGCATCTGCTGCCCAGATTGATCAATGCCGTTTCCGTCGGATCTCCGATCTCCACTCCATTTTCATTTGTTGAATCATTACATAAAATACTGTAATCCAAAAGACATCTCTGTGCCGGATCTGCCGCATCAATTGCAGCTGCTGAAATCCTTTTTCCATCAATATAATAATCTTCTACTGTCATTTTGTTCTGTGTGAGCGTTCCTGTCTTATCCGAACAGATAACAGATACACTCCCAAGGCCTTCCACAGCCTGAAGCTTACGAATAATTGCATGCTCCTTTGCCATCTTCTGTGTTCCAAAAGAAAGAACAATTGTCACAATGGAACTTAACGCTTCCGGAATTGCTGCAACTGCAAGTGCTACTGCAAACATAAATGCACTGCTGATCTTCTCACCACGAAATACATTGATTGCAAACAGAATTCCGCAAAATATCAGTATCAGAATCGAAAGCTTTTTCCCAAAATCATCCAGATTTGCCTGAAGTGGCGTTTGTTTTTCAGAAGTCGATTTCAGAAGTCCCGCAATCTTTCCAACCTCTGTCTGCATACCTACATCTGTTACAACCGCTTTGCCACGCCCATATGTGACAAAACTTCCGGAAAACAGCATATTTGTCCGATCGCCAAGTGGTGCTTCTGCCAAAATAGTGTCCATGCTCTTTTCAACCGCAAGACTTTCACCGGTAAGAGCACTTTCATCGACCTTAAGACTTGCATTTTCAATCAGTCTTCCATCTGCCGGAATCATATCACCTGCTTCAAGCAGAATCACATCACCCACAACCAGTTCTCTTGCAGGGAGCTGGACAGCCACACCATTGCGCAATACTTTTGCTTCCGGTCCGGAAAGCTTCTTTAAACTCTGCAAAGACTGCTCAGCCTTTACTGTCTGTACGGTTCCCAAAATCGCATTAATCGTAATAACGATCACGATAACCGCTGCGCTTTCCACATCTCCAAGCATACCGGATATCACTGCCGATGCAATTAAGATCAGCACCAGAAAATCCTTATACTGTTCAAAGAAAATCTGTAAAATACTTTTTTTCTTTCCTTCTGCAAGCTCATTCCATCCACAGTTCTCTCTGGATCTTTCAACCTGTTCACTGGTAAGCCCTGATTCCCTGCTTTCCACGTGATCCAGAACTTCTTCTACTGTTTGTTGATAGATTTCCTTCATTACCTTTGCCTCCTTTTTTGCAAATATTCACCAACTGTAATTTTTTATGCAATGAAGGATTTTTAATAAAATGATATAAAAAAAGAAACCCTTATTGCATAACAAAAAATGCAATAAAAGTCTCACCATTTCCTTGCAGCGCCGGATGTCTCCACCGTACTGACGACACTGCAAACGCAGATTTTCAAACGTAGGTTACTCCCCTTTATTGAATCTAATACTATAACAAAATCAATACCTCTGTCAAGATATTTTTTAATCATCGGGCAAAAACAGCAGCCTTGTATATAGCTGCTGTTTCCGATTCTATCTATTTCTCTTTCTCAAATCCGTATACCCATTTTCCCCTCAAAAACAGATACAGGAAAATCACAGAGCTGATGCTCCAGGTCAGGGGATATGCCCAGAATATCACCCGGATATCTGAGATAAGGCGGACTGCTACCGTGATATAGCTCACACGAAACAGACACCAGTCACAAAGCATGACTATCATGGGGACTGCCGCATGACCGGATCCGCGTAGTACTGCTGCAATACAATGCGAAAATGCCAGCAGACAATAAAACAACGCAATTATTCTCGCCTGCATCACACCATAATGTATTACACTTGGATCTCTGTTAAAAGCAGCAATCAGTACCGGTGCCGCCGCATATATGATAATACCGATCAATTCTGCAATGATCACCGAACAAATAACTCCAAATCTTGCACCTTTTTTCGCACGTTCATACTGTCTGGCACCAAGATTCTGGCTGACAAAAGTTGTCAGAGCCATTGTAAAACATGTTACTGGTAAAAAAGCAAATCCCTCCACCTTTGAATAGGAACCACAGCCTGCCATTGCCATTTTCCCAAATACATTGATATTTGACTGCACAAAAACATTTGCAATAGCGATCACTGAATTCTGGAACCCGGACGGCACGCCATTCTGAATAATCTGTTTTAGCATATGTCTGTCAAAACGGATCATTCTCAACTCTAACCGATATTCTTCTTCCACACGCATCAGGTGGATCATACAAAGAATGGCGCTGACAAACTGAGAAATAGCTGTTGCCAGTGCAGCTGAACCAACACCCATACCAAGACCTGCAATAAAAAAAATATCCAGTACAACATTGATGCATGAAGAGATGATCAGATAAATCAGGGGGTGATGACTATCTCCGACAGACTGCAGGATTCCAACAAAAATATTGTACATAACAACCCCTATGGATCCTGCAAAATATGTTCGGAAATACACGATGGACTCCGGCAGCACATCAGCAGGTGTTCCCATCAGTACCAGAATTTTGGGAGCCAGAAACATTCCCATAACCGTCAGCACTACACCAGCCATAAGTCCAAACGCTACGGTTGTATGGATTGCTTTCTGCAGGCAGTCCTTTATTTTTGCCCCATAATATCTGGCAACAACAACTCCGGCTCCCATGGCAATTCCATTGATAAATCCCACCATCAAAAAAATCAGATTTCCGGAAGAACTGACTGCAGCCAACGCATTACTTCCAAGAAAATTGCCTACGATCAGGGAATCTGCTGTATTATACAACTGCTGAAACAGATTTCCGAGAAACAGTGGAATGGCAAAAAAAATAATCTTTCTGGAGATACTTCCCTCTGTCATTCTTGAATCCTTTTTCATAATTTTTGATACCTTCCCGTTTTTTCTTTATTTTATCACAAAAAAACCAACTATCTTACTCCTTTTCCCCTTCATTCGCTTCCTCTATTGTCACACTCTCCTGTACCTGCATATCCGTATACTGAACACGAATAACTGCCTGCGGCCAGTTTATGCTGACCATTGCTGTTTTGTCTTTCTCATCTCCTGCTTTCCGGATAAGCTCCAACAATTCCTTCAGTACTTCCTTTGTCAGATAACCGCCTCTCCAGTGAAAAATAAGTATCCTGCCTTTCTTCGCCGCCTGCAAAGAACGCTTATACACATCCTCTTTCTTAGTAAAAGAAAGCTTCTTCTCCTTATAGTAAAAGTGCTCATGATCACCGCAGTGAGGCGCCGGCGCAATAAGAGGCTCATGATCCCTGAAAATCTGTGAATCATCCAGATTGAAATAATCATAGCGGATTTCAGAAGTCTCACGATCTTTCCCCAGAGTATTATCAAAGGTCGCATCCAGATGATAATATGTACCTCCTATTTTTACGATATTCCATGTGTGGCGATACTTAATCCCCTTCTCAGGATTATTTCCACAGATTGCAATCACACACCAGACTCCCAGTGCATCTAACAAAACCTTTACTGCTTTTGCGATTCCCTCACAAACACCAACGCCTTGCCCCAACGGTCCGATAATTTCATGGGAACATGATTTTTTCAGTTTATCATAGCGGATATTTTCACAGATAAAATCATGCACATACTTCTCTTTCTCCCACTCAGACAGCTTCTGAGCCGGGCGAATCAGCTTCTCAACTCTGGCAGTCATAGCCTTTTGATGTTCGCAAATCTTCTTTTTATCAAAAAGATACTAAAGTTCTTCTCCCTCTAATGCCGGAATCTGAAATTCATCCGCCAGGTTTTTCACACCGCTAAGAATGCTGTGATATGCAGCCTGCTGCGCCTTATTCATATGGTTGTAATAATATTGCTCCATTGTTATCTTATCTCCAAGTTCTTCGTCACTTATAATCCCTTCCGGTACATTTCACTGATCACTGCCTGCGCATGTTCAGATTCCTTTTTCTCTATTATCTGCGCCCGATCACTTAAAATCGCCAGCATCTCATCTACCAGATCTTCGATTTTAGGATTTGTATACCGATATAAATAACCCAGCATTCTGGTTGCAGTATAATCTGTATTCATATTTTTATATGCGATCTCTGCACAAAGCTCCTTCGGATAGCCCTTGCTGAGCAAAACCCTGTATAGTTCTTCTGTTCTTTCTGATGCCATGTTTTTTGCCTTTCTTATCATGTTTCTGTGTCACCAGCCATCTGATTTACTTCATCAAAAATCATATGATATAGCTATGTTTTTTCTCATAGTAACATACTTCAACTGATATTCGCAATCAGAATATGGAGCTTATTTGATATGGAAAAAGATTGTTAGTTACTGTTCACACATCACTATCCCGAGACATACAAGCCAAAATTCCATTGCCGCTGGCAATCTGGAATGAATTTTGGCTACGTTACTGTGAACGGAGTGAACAGTAACGATTGTTACAAGGCACTGAGTAAACAGTAACACAGTAACTCCAAGACTTACAAGGTTATCAACGTGACAGTAGAATGTGCTCAATAACTATGTTATACTGATAATATCTAAATGCTTCAGATATGATATCTGCCTATCTGAATCATTCAAGCCACATTCTCAGGAGGAAAAATGTCAAAAAAAGAAATAAGTTTTACAGAAGGACCTGTGTTCCAGTCTTTGCTTCGGTTTGCCATTCCCGTACTTGGAGCATTGATCCTGCAGGCTGCGTATGGCGCAGTTGATTTGCTGATTGTTGGAAAATTCGGAAATGCCTCGAGTATTTCCGCAGTAGGAACAGGAAGTTCCTTTATGCAGATGGCTACTTTTATTATTACAAGCCTTGCAATGGGCTCCACCGTAATAATCGGGCATCACATCGGAGAACAAAAACCAAAAGAAGCAGGAAATGCGGTCGGAACTACGATCATTCTTTTTCTGATCATTGCTGTCATCATGACATTTGTACTGGAATTTGCCGCCGGAGGAATTGCGCATCTTTTACAGGCACCGGCTGAATCCTTTGACAAAACGATTCTTTATATCAGAATCTGTTCTGCCGGTATCGTTATTATCATTGCATACAATGTAATCAGCGGTGTGCTGCGAGGTGTGGGAAATGCAAACCTTCCACTTCTATTCGTAGGAATTGCCTGTGTCATAAATATTCTGGGAGATTTGCTTCTGGTTGGAGTATTTCACATGGATGTTGCAGGTGCCGCCATTGCCACTGTATTTGCACAGTTTGTCTCTGTCGTCTGTTCTGTCGTTGTATTAAGAAAGCAGGATATGCCTATAGAATTTTCCAGAGAACAATGTCGGATTTATAAGGAAGAGTTAGGGAAAATATTGAACGTAGGTGTGCCGATTGCACTTCAGGAGACAACGGTTCAGATTTCATTTCTTGTCGTAAATTCTGTTATCAATCAGATGGGTCTGATGCCATCTGCCGGATATGGAATTGCACAGAAAATCGTTTCCTTTATTATGCTGGTTCCGTCCTCTATCATGCAGAGTGTATCAGCATTTGTTGCGCAGAATATCGGTGCCGGAAAGAAAAGCCGGGCATGGAAGGGTTTTTACACTGCAATCATTACCGGATGTTCTGTTGGAATCATTATCTTTATGGTAGGATTCTTCGGAGGCGGAGTATTATCCTCTTTCTTTACCAATGATTCCGAGGTAATCGCGCAGAGTGCCGCCTACCTGAAAGGTTTCTCTGCCGACTGTATACTGACTTGTGTACTTTTCAGCAGTATCGGATATTTTAATGGCTGTGGAAAAAGTATTCCTGTTATGATCCAGGGAATCACTTCCGCATTCTGCATCCGAATTCCGGTATCTATCATTATGTCGAGATTACCGGAAACATCTCTGACTTATGTTGGAATGGCGACACCTATCACAACTGTATATGGAATTATCTTTTTTATGATCTGTTTCTGGCGATTGAATAAAAAAGCAACCAAATAACCAAAATTGTTTCCCGTTATCAGTTCTCTTAACTGAGATATTGATAACAGGAAACCATTTCTAATCGTAAGCGATGAATGATCACCAAATATCTTTTCTATCTTTTCCGGCTCTTTATTTACAAATGCACCACAAAGCTCTTCAAGTACTTTTCCATCACTTAAAAATGGGTTCCTTTTTCTGCCAAATTAATTTATACTACTGCCTCCACTATCGTTTTCTCATTCACTATAATTTTCCGGATTCCCGACTGTTTTTTCCTGTTAAAATTAAAGCTAAGCATATATCCTTTATCCACATGATAATCTTCCAGATATCCAACAAGCTGCTGTTCTCCCCGCTTATTATACTCGTCACCGTGCCATATCTTTAATTCAATTATATATTGCCGTCCATGATAATCTACAATTACATCTGTTCTTCGAAGATCTCTTGTTCTGGATTCGATATAATAATTTCCTGTCCAGTTAATAATCGGTTTCAAATATAGTAAAAAGAACTTCCTCCCCTGCTCTTCCAGAAATTTTTCATCAGATTCCCCGTAAATATCTTGAAAATGAACAACAAAACGTTCCAATATCCGTTCCATATCCAGATATCCATTAACTATAAACTGACTCTTGTCCTGCAGGGCTGCCTTATATATCTCTGTCTGCTGCATTTTTGCTTCTGTAAGATAATAATTATATAATCTCGTTTCAAAAATTCTGTTTGCAATAACCACATTCCCATTTTGATTTTTAATAAAGCCAAACATCTGAGCCATATCAATCGAGGTTTCATCCGGATTATACGCGATATTTCTTCCTGTAAAAAGTAATGTTTTCAGCATAACACTTAACTCCGGATAATCGCATATTTTTCCAACTAATGATTCAAATAAAGGATTTTTCTCCGCAAGTAGAATACGCACTGCTTCATTAAAACCATTTTCCGTCCATACCAATTTCAGATTTTCATATTCGTCCCGTACCCTTTCATCCATCAGCTGGCAGATTCTTGAAACCAGAAACGGATATCCTGCCGTATACGCATATAGCAATTCTGACATTTTTGATATATTCATCCCTGTACGATGATCAATTTCGTACTCCTGCAACATCCCTGCTATCTCTGATTCAGAAAAACTCATTTCGATGCTGAAATCTGCGGCAATATTCCATGGACTGTTATATCTATGTCCTTCCTCTGGTCTGAGTTTTCTCTTCAAATTCTTAATATCATACACTCCTGCCAGAATCACCGACTGAAATCCCGGATAAAATTCTCTGTCCAGGTACTGTGCCCTAAGCTGCGCCAGAAAATCAATAAAAACCTGATTATTAGCTGCACTGTCTACTTCATCAATCATAAGAACTATTTTTCTGTCTGCCGCTTCACATATATTACTTAATCCCTCAAATAGCTCTTTCAGAGAAAAGTATCTGTTAGCATAATCGGCATCCTTTCTCATCTCGTCTATAACTGAGGCCATTTCGTTATTCATAGTCTTACAGTTTCTGCGAAGTACACGCAAAAAAGAACCAGCAAATGCTACTGAAAACACATTTCCATTACTAAATTTCTCATTGTCAAATGTCTGAAAATCAAGTAATACAACATAATATTCATCCCGAAGCATTTCTGCCAGTGCGCGCAAAGTTGTAGTTTTACCATATTGTCTGGCCCTGTTAATGGTAAAATATTTTCCCCCATCCACAAGCACTTTAATCTGTTGTAAACGACCATTAATATCTACCATATAATGCTTCTCTGGAATACACACACCCGTTGTATTAAAAACTCTCCCCATTCATTACACCTCACAATCAAAAATGGCTTCCTGTCATCAAAATTTTCAACTAAAATAATGATAACATGAAACCATTTTAGCGTAAAGCAACATTCCAAAGGTTTTATATAACTTTCAGACAATGACTTACTCTCTCAACACCTCATAATGAGAAAACATCTCCCCGCTACATGAATCCATAAACTTCATAATCTTATCTAAATACATTTCCATCGTCCTGTCATCGCTGCGGTAGGTCTCATGTCTGGTTCCCGGCAGGTAAACATATTCGCAGGAAGTAATTCCTCTGTGATTGATTTTCTCTGCAAATTTTCTCAATGCGTTTACAGATACAAAATCATCTCTTTCTGCCTGAAATAGCAACACAGGTGCTGTCAGTTTCTTCCATCCACAATATTTTATGTACCAACTCATTTTTACAGACGCCAGAAGCCACCCATAAGAAGCTGCACTAACCTGGAATTTTTTATTCTCTTTACACAGCTCATTATATTTTTCGAATCTCGGTCTGGAAGTACATCCACTGGTTTCGAAAGTCTCACCACCATCATAAGGCTTCTGACCAGCCACATAGTCTTCCTCCCTTCCCAAAAGGCACTTCGTCTGTGCAATAGCAATCACCAATGGCCAGGGAACATTTCCGGTAAGCGGGCGGAGCATAGGAGAATTCAATATAATCTTCTGAAACAGTTGTGGCTCCCATGCAGCTGCAATTGTGCCAATCGCCCCACCCATAGAATGCGCAAAAAGAACTAACGGCAGTTCAGGATATGTTTTTTTAATTACATGGCATATTTTCAAAAAATCTCTCACATATCGCTTCCAGGTATCTATATGTACAAGAGATGAATCTGCTGTCAGACGATAACTTTGTCCATGTCCCATATGTTCCGGCATATACACATGATATCCAGCCTTCAGAAAATAATAAATCATCTCATCATATTTCGGCGCTGCTTCTGTAAAGCCATGACTGATTATAATAACGCCTTTCGGCTTCTCTGCCAGGTAACGCTGTACATGAATTTTCCCCACTATCCCCATATCTTTTCGGTGCAGATGATCCTCTGCACCAGGAATGTATCCCTCCTGACGGTGCGTTGCAAGATATGGCTCTATTTCATCATTCATTTTATACACATATTCATTCTCATGTATTATTTCCATTGTATATACTCCTGTTACTTTTTCATAATTCTATTGCTATCTGCTTTTCACCATTCGATACATACCTGTATTATAATCTTCACTGGTGCCTATTAATAATCCCATTAATCTTTTTCTCATTATAAAATACCAGTATAATTCCGCCTATACAACAGAATACTGCTGCCCCAAAAGCAGCAACTCTATAACCAGTTCCCTCTGCTGCCCCTATCGTCGAGACTGCTGTAAATATCAACATAGAAATACTCTGCCCAAGTTTAAACGCAAATGTTCTCGCCGCATAAAACATTCCTTCACGATTGCTTCCTGATGTAATCGAGTCGCTCTGCGAAATATCTGCCACAACAGCCTGCGGAAGAATTCCGAAAATCGCCATAGGAAGGGCCGCCACGACTGTCAGGATCAGTCCCTGCACCGATGCCGGAATAAAACTCATTTTTCCCATAAATCCGGTATAAAAATAAGCAAGGCTAAATACTGCAAATGCAAACAAGATCATCTTTTTCTTTCCAAGTTTAGGAGTAAGCTTATTTACCGGAATATAAAATACAAGAGACAACGCTGTCATTCCCACAAAATACAAAGTTGTCATTGTTTCCGGAAGTTTCAAAAGACTGGTGACAAAAAATGGAAGACCTGTCTGAAACATGGTAAGTGCAATCCAGTAGAAAATATCAGATGCCACAAACTTGCGAAATTCTCCATTCTTAAAAGTAGCTGCAAGAGATCCAAAAGCTGACTCTTTTGCAGGAACCGTATCTACATAGTCTTTTTCACGGATACAAAATACCGGCACAAGCATACAGATAAACGCTACAGCCGCCATCAAAGTAAAGGTCATACGGATAGCACCAACTCTGCCAAATGCCGGAATAAACATCCCCCATATCGTAGGTGCCAGATACGCCACTGCAGTTCCGGCAATAAATGTAAAGGAAATCAGTTAGAAATAATCCCGGACAACATCGCCCATCCAAACTGTCCGGCTGCAAACTGCCATATTTTCCCTGTTGTTAACTTTTTCACCGTGCACCTCCAGATTTCAGAACTACTGCTTATTTCTTGCAAGAATCGAACTCTTTTCCAGGCATGGAAGTTCTTCTCCTTCAACAGTCGTCACAATTCCGCCTGCTTCTTCAACAATAAGTGCACCTGCCGCAAAGTCCCATGGAGATAAAATAAGCTCGAAATAAATTTCCGCTCTTCCTGATGCTATGGCACATAAATCAAGTGCCGCAGATCCGCTTCGTCGGATATCAAGGCATTTTTGAAAATATTCGTAAGCTAATTCAAAGGATGCCTTCGCAAGCTCCGTATTATACGGTGATGAACCAAACAAAACAATGCTGTTTGCCAGATCATCCTTCGATACATGAATCGCATTTCCATTCATATATGCACCCTCACCGGAAATCGCATAGAAAGTTTCATTAAGATACGGATTATACACGACTCCCATATATCTCTTTCCATTTCGAATCAATCCAATAGATACACAGCTCATATGATAATCTTTAATAAAATTGGTAGTTCCATCAATCGGATCCACCACAAAAATATATTCTGCATTTCTGTTAATCTGGCAATCCTCTTCTTCCCCCAAAAACTCCGCTTCCGGAAGAATCTCAGACAACTTTTTCTCCAGCATTTTCTGAATTTTGCAATCATACTTCGTAACAAAATTTGCTTTTCCTGCCTTATCCTTAATGCCAAAATTTTCCCTGTCCGCCTGAAGCATAACCTGTCCGCATTTTTTTGCCGCTTCAATTATTTCATTTAATATCGTATGTGGAGTTTTCTCCTTTAGTTCCATATTATCTGTCACCTCTCAATAGAAAATGGTTTCCTTTTTATCAATACTTTTATAATTTCTCATACTTTTCAATCAGACACTGATGTTCTTTTGTCTTCTTGTCATAGTTTATCCCAACCAG
>ERZ832973.1998-NODE-1998-length-12631-cov-9.878737_pt1 | contig 12631 bp, 11 predicted proteins | sample MGYA00519950_ERZ832973 | MGnify/ENA primary metagenome ERZ832973 (study PRJEB31850, sample SAMEA3708734) | human gut metagenome | biome: human gut; feature: human-associated habitat; material: faeces | place: China | collected 2014 ... | reverse complement strand
TATATCATTAATATTTAATTCTATTTTAGAAAGCTATAAAAATAATAAATTAAGAAAAATAAAAATTTCAAGTATCATAAAAGGATTTTTAATTATTATTGTCCTGCTTTATTTATTTAAAGAGTCCGCTGTTATTTTAGGACAAACTCAAGTTGCTGATTTTTCATTTTCACGATATATTTTACTTTATGTAGGTGCACAATTAAAAAATCTTGATATGGCTTTGACGTATCAAAATATTATTAATTCATCTAACGTATTTGGCCAAGAAACATTTAGATCTTTTGTAAAATTTTTCTCCAACCTCATTGGTAGTGGGTTATATGGTGATTATAAATTATTTTTACCCTTTAATTATTATAATGGAATAAGTTTAGGAAATGTTTATACTACTTTTTATCCATTTTTAAGAGACTTTGGGTACTTTGGGGTTATAATTTGTTCAATGTTTATGGGAGTAATAAGTGAGTATTTATACTATTTAGCTAAAAAATTTAATAGTTGGAATGACGGCGTATCAATATGGAATATACTTTTGTCTTGGTTATCTTTTTGCTTGTTATTTTCTTTTTTCTCTAATAAGTTTTATGAAAATATCTTCTCTTTAGATATATTAAATTATATCGTTGCGAGTATTGTGGTACTGATTTTCTTTTTTGGATTTCCTCTTACTAGAACTGGTAAACTGAGAAGATTATTCTTTTAAGTTTTATGGAAGTTATGGATAAATTTTGATTATTGAATGGAGTAAGTCTTGATTTTAAATAATAAAAAAGGATCAATAAAACTAAATATAGTTATGAATTTTATATTGACTATATCAAATGTTATTTTTCCTTTAATTACTTTTCCTTATGTTTCGAGGATACTATTACCAGAGGGAACTGGTAAAGTTGCTTTTGCAACATCAGTTGTATCTTATTTTTCTATGATCGGCATGTTAGGTATACCTACGTATGGTATCCGTACCTGTGCTAAGGTAAGGGATGATAAGGATAAATTATCAAAGACCGTTCAGGAAATTATGGTAATTAATACTCTTGCAATGAGTTTTTCTTTAATTACTTATATAATAGCGATTTTCCTAGTCCCTCGTATGACTCAAGATAAGATACTTTTTCTTATTAATATAGCTACCTTATTTTTTAACCTGATTGGTTGCGAGTGGTTGTATAAAGCTTTAGAACAGTATTCATATATTACATTAAGATCAATTATTTTTAAATTTATTTCACTAATTTTGATGTTTTTAGTGATTCATCAAAAAAGTGATTATGTTCTTTATGGAGCGATTACGATTTTGGCGAGTGTGGGATCAAATCTTTTTAACTTTATTAATCAAAGAAGATTTTTAAATTTGAAGTGGTATCCTAACATGAATTTAAAACAGCATCTAACCCCAATTTTTAGCTTCTTCATGATGACTGTTGCAACGACAATTTATACAAATTTAGATTCGGTAATGCTCGGTTTTATGAAAGGTGATGATGCAGTTGGCTATTATAATGCTGCCATAAAAATAAAATCTGTTTTAGTTAGTTTGGTAACTTCAATGGGGGCTGTGCTTCTACCGAGATTATCATATTACCTAAAAGAGAAAAGACAGACTGAGTTTAAGGATCTAACTGTTCGTTCGCTCCAGTTTGTTTGTTTTATTTCTATCCCGATATGGTTTTATTTTACAATTTTTGCTAAAGAGAGTGTGTATTGTTTATCTGGGACTGCTTATACTGGATCAATTTTACCTATGCAAATTGTAATGCCTACACTTTTTTTGATAGGTATTTCAAATTTATTGGGAATTCAAATATTAGTCCCTTTAAATCGAGAAAAAGATGTCTTCAAGTCTGTTTCTTTAGGAGCAGTTTTGAATTTAGTTATAAATATTATTTGTATTCCTAAATTTGGAGCGTCTGGAGCCGCTTTTGGTACTTTAATTGCTGAATTATTTGTGACTAGTTATCAATTTTATGTGTTAAGAACGTTTTTGAAAGATTTAATTAATAAGGTTAAATTGTACAAAAATATATTGGCAACTCTTTTAGCATCATTTGTTGTTCTTATATTAAAAAATATTATTATTTCATCTTTTTTTGTAATTCTTGTTGAATCATCACTGATTTTTGGGTTAATTTATATTTTGATTTGCTTTGCTTTAGGAGATGACTTTACTATTTATTTAGTGAATTATATAAAGAACAAAGTTACTTGATTGTAGTACGCAATAATCTTTGTTATTAGATTACAATTGATAGAATTAATTATCAATTTTCGTATAATAAAAGAGGCTCTATAATTCTGTACCACTACAGAATTATAGAGCCTCTTTTATTATGTTGGAAGTTATTAATCTCTTCTAAAAATATCTCGTGTGTAGACTTTTTCTTTGATGTCATCCAATTCAGTATTATAGCGGTTAGCAATGATGCTTTGACTTAATTTTTTAAATTGGTTGAGGTTATTGACAACTTTTGAACCAAAGAAAGTTGTTCCGTTTTCAAGAGTTGGTTCATAGATAATAACGGTCGCTCCTTTGGCTTTGATACGTTTCATAACACCTTGAATAGAGCTTTGACGGAAGTTGTCGGAATGGCTTTTCATGGTAAGGCGATAAACACCGATAACAGTTTCTTTTTCATTTTGTGGTGAATAGTTGTCGTTATCTGAATAAGCATAATAACCAGCTAGTTTAAGCACTTGGTCTGCAATGAAATCTTTGCGGGTACGATTTGACTCAACAATCGCACTCATCATATTTTGTGGCACATCATTGTAGTTGGCTAGAAGTTGTTTGGTATCTTTTGGTAAGCAATAGCCACCGTAACCAAATGAAGGGTTATTGTAGTGTGTACCGATACGTGGGTCTAAACCAACACCATTGATGATTGCTTGGGTGTCTAATCCTTTTAGTTCGGCATAAGTATCCAACTCGTTGAAATAAGACACACGAAGTGCAAGATAAGTATTGGCAAATAGTTTAACTGCTTCAGCTTCTGTGAAGCCCATGAAGAGAACGTCAATGTCATCTTTTTCAGCACCATCTTGAAGAAGTTTAGCAAAAAGCTTAGCGGCTTTCGTGAGTTCTTCGTTGTCCTTATCAGTAGAAACGATGATACGGCTTGGATAAAGGTTGTCATACAAGGCTTTTGATTCACGTAAAAATTCAGGGCTAAAAATAATTTTATCTGTATTGAATTTTTGACGAACGGCATCTGTAAAGCCGACAGGAATTGTTGATTTGATAACCATAATGGCATCTTTATTGACTGAAAGCACTTGCTCAATAACAGATTCTACGGCGCTAGTATCAAAATAATTTTTTTCGCTATCATAGTTAGTTGGAGCAGCGATAACCACAAAATCAGCCTTTTTGTAAGCAGCATCTCCATCGGTTGTTGCAACTAAATCGAGTTCTTTCTCTGCTAAGTATTTTTCAATATACTCATCTTGAATAGGTGATTTTTTATTATTAATAAGTTCAACTTTTTCAGAAATAATATCAACAGCAGTAACATGGTTGTGTTGAGCAAGTAGTGTTGCAATTGACAATCCAACATACCCAGTACCAGCGACAGCGATATTGTATGAATGGTCGAGCCTTTGTGTTTTTCCTTTCTTAACTGCAAACAACTCAGTAATATCAAAACCAATAATATTTGCAAGTGCTTCAAGTTGAGCAATTGAAGGGACGTGTTCTGCTTGTTCAATTTTACTTAAAACAGAACGATTAATCCCACTTTCAGCGGCCAAGGTTTCCTGAGATACTTTGTTTTCTTTACGGTAATCTAAAATAAGCTTCGCTAAAGTAGCTGACGAAAAAGTTTTCATTGAATTCCTCCTAACAAAATTATACTCTTTTTTGTTTCTTAAAACAACTGAAAACAAGGATAAATAACATATGCTTTGATATTATGTTGTTAGTAGTAACTAAAAGTTCTTTAGATAGCGAATCAGCAGTAAAGGTACTTCATACTTTGCTTTTCGGAGAGTGGACTATGGTTGAAAAAGAAATGTTACAACTCGGAAATAGTCGATGAGAAGAGTTAAAAGGTAAATAGTTGACTTATAGCTCTAAGTTCGTTGATATACAGTTATGATTAAGACTTAGCAAACGCCTCTTAATAATGCGTACCAGTGCTAAGTCGTTTTTTATAGGCTCTTTGTCAACTGTAGTGGGTGGCAAAGTTAAACTCTAGCGAGAACAAATGATGTTCTCGCTTTTTTGATATTCAAAAATGAAGTAAATGTGTTTTTTTAAAGTCGTCAAAGTTCCTGTAACCAAAACGTTGTGTTTGATGAGTTTGTTAGTAGCTTCTAGTTTGGTGTCCGAATAGTGAGGTTATCAGATGAATAAGAGTTTGAAATATGACATTCCAAACTCTTATTTTGCTCTCTTTATTCTGAAAAAATATTAGTTAATGTCTCAAAAGTTGGTGTTTTAAGAAGTAGATCTTGTTTGTCTTTTGAACCGATAAAATCAAGCATTTGTTCATAAATCGTTTGAATTTTTTCGGTATCTTCGGATTTCACAGCAAATAAGAAGATAAATTTTATCAATTGATGTTTATCCCAATTAATCCCCTTGGGATTAATGACGGTAAAGATACAACTTTTTAAGACACTATCTCCAATAGGGTGAGGTAGTGCAATGTTATCACCTATGATAGTTGAAGAAATTTTTTCTCTTTCATAAATATCATTTAAGAAATCATCGCTAACGTATCCTTGCTTTTTTAGTATCGTATTTAATGTAAACAATATATCATCCTTTGACATTTTTTTGTTGAAATATAGAAATCTTTCTTTAGAAAATAGGTTACCATCATTTTGTTTTTTTTCTAAAGTTTTAAGAAATTGATTAATTTTAGTCATTGAATAGTCTAAATCATTGATATTGATATAAATAAGATTATCTGCTAAAGTTTGATTTGGAATTGTTGAGATAACGAGATCAAAATTGTGATAGTGTTGTTCTCGATTAAAATTCGAATACGAAAATTTGGAGATTTTAGAAAATGTATTTGGCAACAGTCGTCGTATTTTAGATTCAATAATAGAACTAAAAGTCTTGCCGCTTCCACAGATAATTGCTAATGATAGTTCGTGGTTATTGGATTCCATATTTCGTTCAATGGCATTAGCTAAATGGAGAGCAATGTAGGATATTTCATCCTCTGAAAAATGTATATTATACTGTTTGACAACTTCTTGACAGCAAGCCACGGATAATTCAAAGGCGTAAGGAAAATTATTTTTGATTGTATCTAGTATAGGATTAGAACGCTTGCCTTCTATGGTTTGGATGCTCAAAAAGAGTTTTATATGTTCAAGGAGATTAGTTTTTAATTTACAATCTGTTAGCCAATCAGCATTGGTTAATTCTGAAAGAATATCATAGATGGTGATTGTAATTTTTTCTGCAAGTTCTTGATTATTTGAAATAGTGTGATCGTCGATATAGTTTGGGAAATTTTCTGCAATTAGAAATTGAAAGTAATTCTTTTCAAAAAATGTTATGTGAATTTGAAATTGATTTTCTAAATCGGTTATAAATTTTTCAACAATTTCATTAATTGTTGTGTTTAACTGTATGTGTTGCTTAAATTGTTGAATATTATTATTGGATTTTATTCGACTAATGGCTAAAAAAATACCAGTGAATAAGTTTCGGTAAAAATAATCGGAATCTGTTTTTATACTATCTTTAAAGTACTTATTGAAAATAGTAGAGAATGTATCGTAATTAATGTTGTTACAAAAATCTTTTTCAATAGTTGATTTTGCTGTGATGTAGTTTGAAAAGTCTTCTTTAAATATTAAATCAATTATAGCTTTTCGTTTATCTTGTTCGAGTCCATTAACGATATAACCAAGATTACTTTTATTAACGAGTTTCAGATTATAGGAAGAAAAGTGATTCTTTAAGGTACGAAAATCACTATAAAGGGTATTTTGGCTGATAAAAAGAATAGACTGCAAATAGTCTTGAGTAATGTAATTATCAGTAGTAAGAAATTTCCGTAAAAGATATTTAAGCCTTGAATCAGATGAAGTGAATAAAAAAGTACCACTGTCTTGGTTTGTCCAAAATTTATCAAATTTTTCTTTATCTATATAGTTGATAACATATCCCTTTTTTCGAATTAAAGTAATAGTTGCTCCATTCTCAGTGATATAGTCATTAATTGTATGGATATCAGAACGGATAGTTCTATCTGAAACACCACAAAACGAACTTAATTCATTAATATGAATGGGTTCGTTTTTTTGTATTAGTAGATTTAATATATTATCTAATCTTTGGAAGTCAAATATACTCATACCTTCTTCTCCTTATATCATCTTTATTTTAGCACAAAACAAATGAATGATTTTTTACTATTTTTCCAAAAAGAAGTTGAAATAGATAAAAATAATTTTTTCCATTTTTCCAGAAATAATTGGAAAAAGCAATTAGTGACAGCGCTGTCAACGAATGATATGATATAGCTGTAAACGAAAAGAGGTGTTTGAAATGAAATTTGACAAAGAAAATATTCTTTTGAATGTTAATGTCAAAGACAAGAAAGACTTATTTGCCTATATTGCAAGATATGCAAAAAAGAAGCGGATTATTGATGATGAGCAATTATTGATTAAAGCATTTACTAATAGAGAATCAGAAGTTTCGACAGGTTTACAGAACTCATTTGCTATTCCTCACGCTAAAGCAGATTGCATAATGAAGCCCACTGTTCTTTATTTGAAATTACTTCATCCAATTGAGTGGGAGACTTTTGATGACAAACCGGTCCAAAATATTTTTGCATTATTAGTTCCAACTAAACATGAAGGAACTTTACATTTGGAAATGATTAGCAGAATTGCAACTTCTCTTTTGGATGATGAATTTATTATGATAGTTAAGAAGTCATCAAATATAGATGAACTAGAAAAAACAATCATTAGTGCAATGAAGGGAGATAATTAATATGAAAATTGTCGGAATTACATCATGCCCAGCAGGGCTAGCTCACACTCCTATGGCAGCAAAAGCTTTAGAAAAAGCTGGACCTAAGCTAGGTCATACCGTTAGAATTGAACAACAAGGTTCAATGGGGCAAATCAACAAATTAACACCACAGGAAATTGCTGATGCAGATTTTGTTTTACTTGCTACGGATCAAAAAATTGTAGGTGAAGAGCGTTTTGAAGGGAAGAAAAAAATTCGAGTGAATATCTCAACATGCATTAAAGCACCTGAAGCAGTATTGAAAAAATGCATTCAAGCGGTTAGTTAGTAATAAAATGAAGGAGGAGTTAAGATGAAAAAATTTTTAAACGATGCCAAAGGGCATCTGATGACTGGTATTAGTTATGCTTTACCATTGATTATAGGAGCGTCTTTGGTTATCGCGGTACCTAAGTTAATCGGTTTAGCAATGGGACATACCAGTTTAGATGGTTTTGCTGAAACTAATGGTTTTGAACACTACCTTTATTTGACAGAACAAGTTGGATGGATAGGCATTGGTCTATTAAATACAGTATTAGCAGGTTTTATTGCATATTCTATTGGCGATAAAGCTGCAATTGGTGCAGGTTTAATAGGTGGTACTCTTGCATCTAATTCAAATGCTGGTTTTCTTGGGGCTATGGTAGCTGGATTTGTTGCTGGCTATATGGTAGTTTGTGCTAAGAAGACGGTTAAGGTTCCTGAAAAATACAGTAGTGTTTTACCATTGATTGTTTTTCCGTTCTTTGCAACTTTTGCGGTAGCTATAGTCATGGGAGTCATTCTTGCAGGTCCACTTAGTTGGATTAATACAAGTTTAGTCGCTTGGATTAAAGCGATGATTGAAAATGATGTTAATAAAGTACTTCTTGCCATGATAATGGGGGCTATGATTGGTACAGATTTAGGTGGTCCTATTAATAAAGCTGCTTGGATGGCTGGAAATGTTCTTCTTGCAGAAGGAATTTATTTGCCAGCAATTATTGTAAATGTTGCAATTTGTGCAGTTCCTCTTGGATATGCATTTGCTTCATTGTTCCATAAAGATAAATTAAGTGATGAACTTAGAGATGCTTCACGTAATAATTGGGTTATGGGATTTATTGGAATTACAGAAGGTGCCATTCCATTTACAATGGTTAGCCTCAAACTTGTTCCTATTAATATGATTGGCGGTGCAATTGCATCTGGATTAGGAATTCTATTTGGAATGTATGCTAAAATGCCTCCTGTTGGTGGAATTTATGGATTTATTACAGTTGGGAATGGTTGGGCTTATCTCGTGGGGATGTTTATAGGTGCAGCTTTCATTGGATTTGTTGCTCCGTTGATTGTCAACTTTAAAGATTCTGATGATGTTGAAGATGTTGATATAGACGACATTGAAATTAGCTTTGAATAATATTATAGGGCACATATATGTGCTCTTTGTTTCTAGAAAGTAGAGAATAATATGAAGAAAATAGTACATGTAGTTCCACATTCTCATTGGGATAGAGAATGGTATTTTACAACAAGTCGTTCAAAAATTTATTTAATGAATAACTTAAAAAGAGTTATTTCATTATTACAGGAAGATAATGGATATAACCGTTATACCCTAGATGGTCAAGTTTCTTTATTAGATGATTACTTGGCTTGGTGCCCTGAAGATAAAGAAGTTATCAGGGAGTTAGTACAGGAGGGAAAATTGATTATTGGTCCATGGTACACACAAACGGATCAGATGGTTATTTCTGGTGAAAGTATTGTTCGAAATTTACTTTATGGTATAAATATATCGAAAAAATTTGGAAAGCATATGAATGTAGGCTATGTTCCAGATTCATTTGGGCAATCTGCTGCTATGCCACAGATTTATAAAGAATTTGGCATTGATGATACCTTATTTTGGCGTGGCGTTAGTGATGAGGATACTCATAAAAACTGAGTTTAAATGGCGAGGGGAGGATGGTTCAACAGTAAATGCTTATCAGATTCAAGCTGGATATTATATCGGTGGGGATATTCCTGAAGAGGCAGAAAATCTTAAAAATTATTTGCATAATGAACCTTTTAAAAGTTTGTGGGAAAGAAGTAGTACGAATCAGGTCCTCTTTCCAAACGGATTTGATCAAGCTCCTGCACGTGAAAATTTAACTGACATTTTAGGTAAAATGCAAAAGTTTTATGCAGGGGAGTATGAATTTAAAATTTCTACTTACTCGGATTATATACGTAAAGTTAAAGAACAACATCCAGAATTAGAAGAAATAGCTGGGGAACTTTTGAACGGAAAACTAATGTGGATTCATAAATCAATATACTCTTCTAGATCTGATTTAAAGAAGTTAAATACACAAGTTCAGAATTATATTGTTAATATATTAGAACCATTACTTTCTCTTTCGCAATCTTTAGGATTTGACTATCCTGTGGAGGTAGTTAAGGAAATTTGGAAATTAATGTTTGAAAATGCTGCTCATGATTCAATTGGTTCGTGTGTATCAGATACAACCAATGAAGATGTTTATTTAAGATACAAAAAAGCGCGTGATTTGGCTGAAAATTTAGCTGAATTGAAAATGCGTGAGATTGTTATGCGAATTGAGAGCGATGAAGCAATAACGGCAACTGTTTTCAATCTTTCTGGTCGTAAAAAAGAAGGAGTGATAGAAACAATATTTTATACTCCACAACTTGACTTTGCAATAAAAGATAAAGAAGGCAAACAATATCAATATACGGTGACTTCTATCGAAGATCAAACTGATTATATTTTAGGACAAGGTAATATTTTAGATTCTACAAAGATTTATAAACCAGATAAAATATACAAGGTGGCGATAGCGATTAGTTTTGATAGTTTACCAACATTTGGCTACAAGAGTTTCTACTTGGATTTAGGAGGGAATAGTCATGATAAACTAGAGGAGAATTTAGCTAGCAGAATTGAAAACGAATTTTATAGTATTACTGTTAATGCAAATAATACTCTAGATATACTTGATAAAAAAAGCGGTAAGCTTTATCAAAACCAAGGAATAATTCAAGAAAATGGTGATGCAGGAGATTCGTTCAATTATTCTCCACCTAGAGAGGATCTGATAATTAATTCTTTTGAGTTTTGCCCTAAGGTGGAAGTTAAAACTTCTAAGGTTATCAGTAAAATGACATTATCTTATCAGTTTAAGGTTCCAAAAAACTTAGAAAAACGTGCATGTGGGATTAAAGATACCCACTTACCAATACAACTATCAGTAGTATTAAAATCTAAATCTCCTATTATAGAATTCTACTTCAAGGTTGATAACCGTTTTGTGGATAGTCACCGTATGTGTGTTTTATTTAATAGTGAAATTGCTTCAAAATTTTCACTAGCTGATCATCAGTTTGGAACGATTAAACGTCCTATTGTCCGAAAAGAAATGAAACTTTGGAAGACGGAGCCAGATAAGTGGAACGAGGTCCCAATTTCTATTGAAACTTGTCAGTCATTCGTGGGACTAGATAATGATATTCGAGGAGTCGCTGTAATTCCAAAAGGTGTCAGAGAATATGAAGTTATTGGTTCGAAGTATGATACCATCCGATTAACATTATTTAGAACGTATGGATATATGGGGAAAGAAAATCTTTTATACCGTCCAGGAAGAGCCTCAGGAGAAACTGTTATTGCCACGCCAGATGCTCAATGTCATAAAGAAATGACGTTTGCTTTTTCAGTCATATATTACCAAGGAAATATGAATACATATGGATTAGCAGAAGTGGTTAATGAATATTTGAAGGAGTTTCAAATTTATCAATATGCTGATTATTTAAATACTCGTTTACGGTTTACACAGTTTAGTGTTCCTAAAACTCTTAGTCAAAAATATTCATTATTAAATATTAAGGGAGATGCTATTTTAAGTATTGTAAAGAAAGCAGAAGAGCGCCCGGGTTATATTCTCAGATTCTATAACGGAAATTATAAACAGACATGTAGTGGAGAAGTTGAATTTTATGAACAACCTAAAACTATTGAGTGTGTAGATTTAAAGGAGGAAATCAAGCAAAAACTAGAAATAACAGGTAGAAAAGTTGTTATTCCGAATTTGACTCATAATAAGTTTGTAACATTATATGTAGAGTTTTAAAATCATATTTCAATCATTAGATTTTATGTCTAATTTTTGGTGGTATCGTCCACGTGGGGGATTCCTTTTGTAGGATTTATATTTTCTTCCCCATCGTTCGTTTTTTATCTTTCTTTGCTAACTGTCTCCTCTTTTTCGTTGCTCTTTTGCCTCGCATATGTTATATTAATAGTAGTGGATTGTAACGAAACTGTAATATTAATAGATAAAGGTAAGTGGTGGAAGTGATGGAAAATACTAATTCAAATAATCATCGATTGTTGATTCAGAAGCTGCTTGTTAGTATTCATTACTTGACACTTTTCAGAGATGAGATTGTTTTGGTTGAAAAGACTCCGTCATTGTTGGGGGCGTCTTTTTCGCCTTATGTAGTTCAATCAGAGTTGGGTGAAATTTTAGCGGCTGTTGATGCGCTTTCTAAGCAAGAAAAATTGATTAAATCAACGTTTTGGTATGATGAAGCATCTTTTAGATTGATGAATCACTCTTTGGATATTGTCGGTAATTGGATTCGTGGGATTGATAATGTTTTAGAAATCTGTGAGTCAAAATCTGTTTTTCAAGCGATTCTTGGTGATAAGCGCCAGCGTGTTTTTGGCGTGCTGATTGATGTTTTTACTTCAATTCGAATTACCAATTTATCAATCAAGGAAGAATCAGAATACCCTATTTTAGTTGACCCTTTGCAAGCGGTAGAATATCAAAAAAGGGAAACGAAAAAAGCCGAATTATTGGCTAAAATTGATGCCTTGACCCCTAGAAAATCAGAACAGAGTCTTGAAGTTGATAAAGATGTCCAAGATGTCCCTATCCTTGAGAATAAAGAAGCTGAGCTTGCAGCTGAACCGCAATCAGTTGAGCCAGTGGTTGACGAGGAAGAACCGTCTGATGATGTTGAAGAAGAGGTTGCTGGTGTTCAATCTGAAGTTGAGGATGCTACCGAATTGGTAGTTAAGGTCGAAGAAGAGTCTAAAGAGATAGAGAGTATATCTCATGCTCCTCTTGCTACGCTTCTTGATGAGGAAGAATCAGAGCTGGAGCTTACCGAAATTAGTCGTGAGGCTGCTATCAAGCAATTCCGTCATTATCTTTTTGACCATAAAGGGATGATTTACGTTGCAGATGCTCAGGATGATTTAAAACGTGAAATCAAATTTTACAATGCATTTGATCGTTTTGAGGGTGCTTTTGATGAAATATCAGATATTCTAGTTCTTATGGAAAAAATCTTAGAAGATCTGGAAGAACGTGACGAAGAAACATTTGATGATGAAGGAAACTTAACGAGTGAGCCAACAGAACCAATTTATCTTCTTATCTACGGGCAAAATCTATTAATGGAAGATAGTCGCTTTGAAAGTCTCTTATTAGAACTTCAGCACTTTTCAAATCGTTCAGATTTACACATTTCAGCCTACAAAGCTTATGAATAAAAGTAAAAGAAGGTCACTTTGACCTGCCCCCCAAAAGTTAGACAACAAATCTAACTTTTGGGGTGTTTTTCTATGAAATTAAG
>ERZ832973.1994-NODE-1994-length-12659-cov-85.494764_pt1 | contig 12659 bp, 7 predicted proteins | sample MGYA00519950_ERZ832973 | MGnify/ENA primary metagenome ERZ832973 (study PRJEB31850, sample SAMEA3708734) | human gut metagenome | biome: human gut; feature: human-associated habitat; material: faeces | place: China | collected 2014 ... | reverse complement strand
TTCTTCAGCATCCCGTTGGAACTCCACTCGTACAGCCATCCCGTTCCCGTTGCCAGAAAATGGATACCCTGTTCCTTCTCCATGCGCTTGCGGTCGAACTTTACACCCGTTTCCAGCAACTGCTTGAACTCACGGAAAATGAGGTTCCCCTCGTCATCGTAGTGATAGAAACAATCCGGGTCTTCCAAAAGTTTTCCCCCGGCACCGTATTTGCGATCTTTCTTGTCCGGTGTCTCAAAAAGGTTACCCACGAAGTCCGGTGTACGGTAAATCACATCCGTTTCCGAACCTTGCATGGTCTCCTGCCGGATAAGGAAGTCGAAACGGTCGTAGTCGTACCGTGTGACGGCACCCGTCAGCTCGTTTTCCTTGGAGAGCAGGCGGTTGGCGATGCCCCATTGGTAGCGGTAGGCACCTTGCTCTATGCCTCCCGACCGTACCGACTTGCGTACCTCCCTGCCGAAACAGTCACGTTCCGTTCTGACAGTCACACCGCCAGAAAAGGTGCGCTGCACCTCCAGCCCGGTATTGTCACGTACCCATGACGCCTGCCAGCTTTCGCCTGCCTGCATGGTCTGCAAGTTACCTTCCCGGTCGTACGTATGGCGGATGTCTGCTCCCAGGCTGCTGGTGATGCGGGTACAGTTACCCTCGCTGTCGTACGTGCGGTTGACGGTATATTCTCCCTGTTTCTCCTCAATAATCTGCCCCGTCTTCCTGTCACGGGTAAACTCCAGCAGGTTCTCACTGTTTTCCGCCTTGACAAGCATACCATCCTTGTCATACGTGTAGAGGGATACCTCACCGTCGTACTGTTCTTCCTTCAGGATGTTGTCCAGCCCGTCATACAGGTATTCCGTCCATTTGTCCCCGGGGCGGTTTACCCGTGTGACACGTCCGGCACCATCGCGCTCATACTCGCGCCGCAGCCCATCGAAACCGATTTCCGTAACGACTTGTCCCAAACCGTCCAACTCGAAGAAATAGTTGTCACCCGCCTCGTTGCCGATGCGCCGGAGCTGCAACTCGCTGTTGTAACCGAATGTAATCCGGTGGCGTTCCTGCTCACGGCTTTTCAATACTCCCAATGCCCCATAGGTGAACTTCACCTCGCGGATGTTGTCCGTGGCATGTACCATGTTCCCCATGGCGTCGTACTCGAATCGGTGCACGTTGCCGTCCGGTTCTTCCAGCCGTATCAGGTTGTCTGCCCGGTCATAGGCATACCGGGTGGCATTGCCTTTGACATCCACCGCCAGTACGAGCCTGCCCCTGCCGTCGTATTCCCACCTGCGGAACAGGCCGTTGGGGAACCGCAGCAGTTCGAGGTCGTAGCGGTCGTTGAAGGTGAGGGTATAGACGCGTCCCTGTCCGTCGGTAATGGTATGCAATACGCCTCCCTCGTAAGTGTATTTCACAGTCTCCCCGCTGAGCGTGGTGCGGCTGACGACACGGTCCATCCCGTCGTAATCCCAGGAGAGCTGTTTCCCTCCCGGCGTACAGAGCAGGACGAGGTTGCGGTTTCCGTCGTAGCTCAGGAACGTATCTTCGCCGTTCTCGTCCGTTATCCGGACGGGTTGGCCGAACTCGTTGTAGGAAGTCTTGCGGGTATAGCCTTCGGGGTTGACCGTGACCTCCAGTTCCTGATATCCGTTGTACTGTCGGCGTGTGATTCCCCCATTGGCATCCACTATCTTGTAGATGAGTTTGTCCTCCCCGTAATGGTATTCGGTTTCGGCACCTTCCCCGTTACGGATATGGGTGTAGCCTTTGCCGTAACGGATGAAGTACTCCATGACACCGCCGTCCCCCCATGTATGCACACAACGGGCGTTCTCACCTTTGCCCTCGTATTCCCAATGGAAAGACATGCCTCCCTGGTTGGTCAGCTGTACCAGCAGGTGCCCGTCGGTATAGACGAAATGCTTGCTGACATCCAGCGCGTCGGTGGTTTCCACCATGTCGCCCCGGCCGTCGTAACGGTAGCGGACAAGCCTGGTCTCATCACCGTCCTGTCTCATGGACACACAGCATACCCGTCCTAATCCGTCAGTTTCCACCTTCAAGCGTTCCCCCCGAGAAGATACGATTCCCGCCAGTTTTCCAGCCGAAGCGTATTCGAAACGGATGCGGAACCCGTCTTTGGTGGATATGTCTGATACCATGCGGTAGCCGAAGCGGTTCTCCGGTCCGTCGAACCGATATTGCAGTCCCCGGATGTCGGTCAGCAGATAACCCTGCCCGTCAAGCGCCCAGAGCAATTGTTCCTTGCGGTCAAAATAGGAGTCCCCCGGTTCCAGTACGGGCAGGAAGGACTCCCGTCCGTCAGCATGGCGGAAGAGGAAAGCCCCTTCTTCCAGCCGCCGGATGCCCAGGTTGTAACTGTGGTGCCAGTTGTAGCCCAACGGGCCGTCCACGGCAGCGTCGCTGTAATAGGTGCGTTCCCAAACGATGGGGATGGGGCCGGGCAACTCGAAATCCACGTTAGTGTGGTACACCCTGCCTGTTGCTGCATCGACCGGCTCGCCGAATGTCTTGCATTTGATGGGCTGGAGAATGTCCGCCAGCCGGTTCTTTCCTTTCTTTCTTAGTTTGTTAATCAGGTCCTGGAACTTGTCGCCCAGTTTCTTCCACATTTTTCCCAGCCCCTTGAGTCCGAACTTCATTGCCAGCGCGAACATGTCGATGGTGGGCGGTCCGCCCACGAGTACCGGCTTGCCTACGGAGGTGATGGTGGAGAGCATGGAAGTGGGTGCCAGCAACGCCTTGCTCACCTTCTTGGGCTTTCCCTTGCGGGGAATGGTCGGGATGCCGACCAGGTTGCAGGAGAGCGCCGGATGTGTTAGCGTGGAGCAGGGGGCACCGTCCGCCAGCACGGTCGCGCTGCCCATCCACATCTCCGACTCGGACATGCCGCTGACCAGCGGTGCCGGGTGCAGGACGAATGCAGGCAGGTGTACGATGCCTATGCCCGCCTGCGCAATCCACTGGTTATGCACCTTCACCGTAGGTGCCATCCCCTTGAGAATGTTGCACGCCACTCCCGCCACCCCTTCGGTGACGGGCGGCATGGCGGCGGCGATGCCTGCCATGATGTCCGCCATGAGGTCATATACTTTCCCAACATGCGGCACGGGCATGACGGGTGACGGCGGTGTGACCGTAGGGTGCATGTCTATCCCTATGGCAAGGTCGCCGAACTTGGCTACGGGCATGCCCGGCATGGATGGGAGCAGTCCGCCCAGTCCCGCCTGGAGCTTGTCCAGGGCAGCCTTTGAGTCGGCGAAAAGGTCGGAGAATCCTCGTCTGGTGCTGTTGTTGTCAACGGCATCAGCTATATTTTTCAACACATCTGACATAGTGAGAACGGTTTAGAAAAGTAAAGAAAGGAAACAGCCGGAGAGGTTAACCGGAGTTCTCCGGCTGTTTCAGAAAAGGGATTGCTTATGCATCCTGTGCATAATCGCTGTTCCAGTCATTCTCGTCATCCCCCTTGGTGCCTTCCAACTTGATGACAAAACTCTTTGCCGGGAAGTAAGGAGTCAAGTGAATGTCGAGGAAAATGCGGTCTTTCTGTTTCGGGTCACGCTCGAAGCGGAGAATTTTGAATTTTTCAATCAGGCGTCCGGGACCCTGGATACTGTCCAGGAACTTGCTGATTTGTCCGCGCAAATCCCTCTCCGCCTTGCTGTTCCAGTTCTCGAAAGCGCGCCGGTTGAGGAAGTCCATCAATACCTTGGTCACCCAGTCGAACACACGTACCACCGAATAGGTCTGCAAGCCCAGGTTGTCGCCGTTGAACAACGTCTTGGCGGAGAACGCCATCACCTTGCCGTATTCCTTCACCATGGGAATCAGACCAATCTTCTCTAGTTCGGAAATCTCGCTCTTCTTCAGGTTGAAAGCCACTCCGTCCACCTCGCTCATGGAACCGTATTTCTTGCCAGCGGTGACCTGTGCCATCACTGTCTTGTACACGCTGCCCGCCAGTGCCGCGGAAGGCGGAATCAGCAAGTCCTCCGTCTCGCCCAGTTCGGCATAACGTCCACGTCCGACCAGGTAGTTGCAGGCCATACATACGTTGGACTTGTACACATCGCCTCCCGACAGGTTGGAGTCGAAGAACATCTCGATGACATCGTCCGGCTTTTCAAGGTCGGCGAAGTCGGTATAAATCATCACCTTGTTGTCATGCGCTATCTTCGCCCATTTCTCAATCACCTTGTTGGAACCCAGGTAGCCGGGGATGACCAGCAAGGAATAGTTGGTACGCAGGTCCAGACGGTCGTAGTTGGCACGCAACTCGTCCGCAATGGCGTCGATGAAGAAAGAGTTGTCCAGGTCGGTGAGCTGCTCCATGGAAGCATTGACGATGGAAATGTTCTTAATCTTGTCGGAATCCGTATTCTTGTAGAAAAGCATGACCGTACGGTATGACTTCTCCAATTGTTTCACCTCTTCCACCGCCTTCAGCTGGTTCTGGGAAAGCAGGTCGGAAACGGCCGCCGATTTCTTCTGGCACAGTTCGATCATTTCGCTGATGGACTTGTTGCCTTGCAGCATGTCCACCCACATTTCGAGCCGTTTCTCCAGCTCCTTGCGTTCAGATGCCCGTTCGGGGTCTGTAAGGAAAATGTTACGGCGCGCCTTGCGCTCCGGGTTCAGGTTCTGTATGCCGTCCACAGAGGACTCCAGGACATTGAAACCACCAAACTTAGCCAGGACCTGTAGCTCCGCGTTCAGGTTTCTGGACTGTGCCGCAGCCTGCTGTTGTTGTACGGCTGCCTCCCTGTGTGTGTTCTGTTCACTCATAGCTGTTGTCATTCATTTGCAGGGTTAGACTTCTCGTTTTTCTTTAAATCGTCCAGCATGGCAGAAAGCGAATTGACGAATGCCTCGCGTGTTGCCGGATTCTCCAATACCCGTTGCAGCACCTTGTTGGAGCGCAACGACTTCTCCATCCTGTCGGCGAACTGCTTTTCCGTATTCAGTCCTGACAGGAAATGACTTTGCTCCGTCATTTTCTTGACAGAAAAGTCCCCCACATTGTGAAAACGGAAGTTTTCCTCCACGGGAGCACCTTCCGCATCGGTGAACTCAATATCTATCTCCGGTAAGAAATGCGCGAAGACCTGGTCGATATTGGTCAGCCCCGTGATTACTTCGGGAGCCACCGGTTCGTCTTTAGTCAACTGCTCCACCAATAATGTCCGGTTTTGTGGAATTTCCGCAATGCCTTCGGAGGCGTCAATCTTCACTTCATTTCCGCCGATTCCGTAATTTCCAAGATCCATAAATTCGATATTTAAGTTTAAACTATATGTTGATTAAATTCTCTTTCAGTTGAAAATACCTCCTTTTCTTCTGGCTTTTGCTTGCCGCATGGAGGGGTTCTCCACCAGTTCCTTCCAGTCCTCGCCCAGCCATTCGTGAAGCTGGTGTTCCAGTACCTCGATGTCAATCGGCGCACGCACCTGCCTGCCCGTATGGAGCGCCAGGTGTGCCGCGTAGGTGAAGGTGGAACCCCGTCTGATGTCTTCGGAAAGATAGTTTCCTCCCGCCAGTGCCAGCAGGAAATATTCGAACGCCTGTTCCAGCTTCCCTTCCTCGTACCGCAGGAAGCCGCACATCCGGTAGCCCTCCATGACATAATAGGGGTCCTTCCGTTCGACAGCTTTCCCGGCTATCTCCTCGTATAAAGCCACCGCCTCTTCGCGTTTTTTTTCTGCCGTCAGGATTGCCGCCTTCATGGAAACAGCCATCTTCCAGTAGCTGTATCCCGCCGCCTCGCCATCCTTCATCGCCTTTTCCGCTTCGCGGATGGTCTTGTCGCTGTATCTCATGCTGCTTTTGTATTCGCGGATAGCATAGCAGGCTTCGGAAGCGATGAAGAGAGCGGATATCCGAATATTCGCATCCTTCAGTTCCCCGGCGATATCCAGGAGCTTCCTTATTTCCTTTTCCAGCGGTTTCAAATTCTGTTTCCGCGTGCAGTCCATGACCGCCGTCACCTGCTGTTTGAACCGGTTCTCCGGCGCGATCAGGTCGTTGCCGGTATCCGCCCGTGCCATCCGGTTATGCAATGCCGCCGCCATGTCAAAGCGGGGGCGTATGTGGACCACCTCCGGCGACTCGTCCAAAACGACACTCCTGTCCTTTTTCAAATCAATGGTTGTCAGACGGATGCCCTGTGGAACGCCCTCTTTCAGTACCTGTCCGAACCATTCCGTCCTGGGAAACTCCCCGGATTGTTCCGGAGGAAAATAGATGCAGAAAAAGGCATTTTCCAGGCGGGATATGCACTCCTTGAAGCGCAACATCTCCTTCCACAGGTTTGCCGACGTAGGTTCGACCGACGTGTCGGGGCGGTACTCCGTCTTGAGCAGCCCGTCGTGCCGCAACGCCTTGAGCATGTCATCCTTCTCTTCCGCCTGTTCCTCAAACCATCCGGCATACTCCTGCCAGAGCTGTGCGGCATATTCGTCGTCATCGCCTCTGTAGGGCGTGTCGAAACGGAAAAATATGTCATCGAACTGTCCTACAGGGGAACGCTCTATCTCCAGGAACTTGTCCACTAGGTCCACATCGTTCCTTCCGACAATCCATATCGCCAGTTTCCAGTCTTTCTTTCCGGCTATGTCCGCCCAGTAATCGACCGCCTTGTAGTATTCCTGTATTACAGATGCTGATGCTCCCATATCCAATCCGTTTATGAATTAATTTTCACAATGCCTCCCGTTACGGTCATGTTTGCCGTTCCCTCCACGGTGAGGTTCGTGCCTTTCATGGTTCCGGTCTGTGTATTCAAGTCATATTCCTTGGCCGCCTCCAGCTTGATATTGGTGGCACTGCCGTTGATGATGTTTTTTTCGCTGCTGAATACCATACTTTCGTTGCCCGAAACCAATGTAATGTTTTTCTTTCCTTCGATGGAAATCGTTTCCGCCTGCATACCGATGGACTTTTCGTCCATTACGATAACGGACTTGTCCTCGTTGGTGATGACTACGCTCTTTTTCGCCATAATCGTAATGGCGTCCTTCCCGTCCAGCAGGATCAGTTGTTTTCCCGTCTGGTCGGTGATGACAATGCTTCCCGTCTCATCATCGAAAACGATGGCGCTTCCGCTGCGCGTGATAATGCTCTTGGTCTTGTTGTTCTTGTCCCCTCCCTTGCCTGAAGCAGAATGGAACATGGCTCCGGTCACATAGGGGCGGTCCGGATTGCCGTGTTCGTACCCCACCATGACCTGGTCACCGACTTCGGGAACAAACACCCATCCGCGGTTTTTGGATACGGCGTCGCTTACTCCCGCATTGGGGCTCTGCACCCTGATCCAGTTGGTTGTTTTCCCGTTTTTCTGCCAGTCGAAACTCACTTTCACCCGTCCCTGTTCCTTTTCATCGTCATTTTTCTTCACCGTCGCAAGCTCGGGCAATGCCAGCGGGAGTTTTGCGTCGGGGACAGGGATGTTTACCGTTCCGTCAGGAATCCCGGCAAAGGTGTTGGCATAATGCCCGTCACGGCGCACCTCGTGCGTGATTTCGGTGATGCGGAATTTTCCCAGAGGCGGCAGGTTCATATCACCGGGGAAAGAGACCTCAATGACTTCGCCTATCCGAATCCGGCATGTCTTTCCTATGCCCCTTATGTTCAACAAATTGGCACCGGACTCATTTTTGAGGACCTTCATCTGCCCGTCCAGTCCCGCCTTGTCAGCGATGTGCGGATTGGCGGTGGCAGTCGTCTTGGCCCCATACGCCTTTTCGGAACAGTCATGCGCAATGGACTGGAGGTCATTCATGCCATCGGGTTTGGCGGGCGTGTCTGCATTATGTTGTTTGTTCTCCTGCGCTACATAATCGTATCTTGCAGATTTGCCCGGCACCAGATTTGCCACCAGACGTACCTCTTCCAAGTCCACATCGTACATGATCTTTTCCGTGTTGTCCTTGTCGGGTTTGCCGAAATAGACTTTTTTCCCGTCGTAATAGAACCACTCGCCATATTGGGCGGAGAGCCGATTCATAAAGTCGAAGACGCTCTCGTTGTACTGCGCCATGTAAGGAATTTTGGCGGAGTATTTGGGATTGGAAGCCAGCGGGACCTTCCCGTATTCCTGTGTCGCCTCCTTTATGATGGCGGAGAGGGTCTGGTCCATCCACGAGTCAAGCGTCCCGTTGTTCTCATACAATATCGTGGGGCTTGCTCCGTGAATGGCCACTCCGCCCGCCTCACCCATGCTTCCGACCATTTCCACCTGTGTGACAACCCCTTCGAAGTCATAACTTTCGCCCGTCTGCTTGTGAGCGAACGAGATGCTGACAGTCTCCCCGATGTAATTGATGAATTTTTCAGGTGTCTGCTTGAACGTATTGCCGGGCGAGAGGTAATTCACAATTACAGTAAAGGCGTGATGCCGGTTAAACCGCTGATGAAGCCGCAGTGAAACGAACTTCTGTTCCTCTCCTTTCACTGTCACCTTGGTAGTTACCAAATTCAGAAAACTTGCTCCCATACTATCTTTTGCTATGAAAATTAATTAATCAATCCGACCAGTCGGTATGTTTTTTGGTGCCGAAATAACCGGAATTGGTATATTCCGGCACCTTAAAAACTTTGATTAGAAAACAACCGTTAGTTGTTTTCCGGCCAATCCTGTACAAATGTAGCCTCGTCCATCTTCACTGTCTGTGCGGAAATGGCGAACTTGATTGTCATCGGATAGGGGTTGGCCACATTCAGTGCCTCCTCGTATTCCACCACGTAACCGTTCTCAAATACCAATTCTTTCATCTTGGCATCCTCATCCGCTTTTTTGAAGACGATGCTTCCGTTTACGGGCTGATACTGTTTGAACATCTTGTCCAACACAATGGTGTCCGGAGTAGATTCAACTTCTACATAGATTTTACCACCATAGATGTCAGATGCCGGACGGCCTTTGGGATCCACATCGCGATTGAACTTGACATCCCATCTCAATACATCAAACTCTCTTGAGTCTGAAAACTTAAATGACGCTTTAAATGCCATATTCTCAAAGTTTTAAAGTTTGTAAAAAAGTTGATTACGGAATTTCCGGCTACCGGCGGTTCGGCGCCTCCTCACCTTTAGCTTTCAATTTCCGGCGGCTAATATATGGAGCTTTCTGAAAATTACAAAAGTTTTTCGGGAAATTTTTTGCGATATTTTTTGGTTTTTTCAAAAATTATGTTCGTTAACATAAAAAAATCTGCCCTGAAAAGTGGCGGACTTATTTTTTTGCCTTATATTTGCAATGTTCTCCTGCGCAATTTTTAAATCTTATTGATTATGGATACAGGAGTTGGTTTCATTAATCTTGATGATTCTGTAAAAATTGCGCTTAACATAGCACTTGCAGTGGCTCGTGAAAATGCGAACGAGTGTTATACTCCCTCGCATTTGTTGAAGGCTCTACTTCATAAAGATGTAGGGCTAAGAGATTTTATAATAAGTATAGGTAAGGATTTGGGGTATCTGGAGGAATGGGCGGATGTCCATATCGAACAATGTCCGAAATCCACCCGGTTCGCCGAAATCAAGCCGTCGGAGAAGATCGATGCCGTTTTCCGTGCCGCCGACGACGCTCGGATACAGATGGGGCTGTTTGACATCAATCCCATCTGCGTGTTGCTGGCACTGACGAAACCGGGCATCGCCTTTTCCAGTGACCAGCTCAGGTCTTTCCCTATCCTGGAGAAAGATATCTATTCCATATATACAGGTAACGAACCGGCGGGAGTTTCCGGCAACGTGCCGGAGAGTTTCATTCAAAGTTCCGTTTCCTCTTCCACTTCCTTTCTCGCCAAGTATTGCGTGAACCTTACCGCCACCGCAGCAGACAGGCTTTACCCGACCATCAACCGTGACCGGGAGAACCGCATGGTCATGGAGGTACTGGGCAGCCGCAGCAAATCGAACGTGCTGATTGTCGGTGACGCCGGGGTGGGGAAAACAGCCCTAGTGTATGGGCTTGCATGGAACATAGTCAACCATAAGGTGCCTTCGTTCTTGGAGGGAGCCCGTGTGTTTGAGCTTGACAATGCCTCGCTCATAGCAGGCGCCACCTACAAGGGGGAGATAGAGGACCGTTTGAAAAACATTGTGAAAGAGTTGCGCGGCATTGACAACGCCATCCTGTTCATTGACGAGATTCATATCCTGCTGGATAGCCGGCAGGGCAATTCCGGTGCCGGCAATGTGCTGAAGCCCGAATTGTCGCACGGCGACCTGACCGTTATCGGTGCCACCACCATTGACGAATACCGTAAGATTATAGAGCCTGACCATGCGTTCAACCGCCGTTTTGAGGTGGTGCAGGTCAATGAGCCGGACTTGAAGTCCGCCATACAGATGCTGCATTCCGTCCGGCAATCATACGTGGAGTACCACCGGGTGGGAATCAGCGACGATGCCGTGGCGGAATGCGTGCGCCTTGCCAAGCGGTATGTGAAAGACCGCCGTTTGCCCGACTCCGCCATCGGCCTGCTGGACATGACACTTTCGGCCATCAAGATGGTCAATGAAACAGGAAGGAAGGATACGGAAGCCTTGCTTGCCCGACTGGACGAGATAGAAAAGGAGGAAAAAACTCCTCAAGAAAAGGCAGAAGAGCTGAAAACGCTGCTTTTTCTGATGCACAACAAATTAAGCCCCATCCTTCTGGGCGTGGTTTCCGATGAGGCGGATATCCATGAATTGCAGGAGTATGAAGAGTTGGCGGCTTACCTGCGGAGCGCACTGGCCGCCATCCTGTCATTTGCGGAAAAGAGCATAGAGGAGGTAGGAATTTATGAGGTTGCCGCCGTTGTCGCCAGCAAGACGGGCATTCCTATCGGCAAGATACAGTCGCAGGAGAAGGAACGCCTGCTCAACATGGAAGACTACCTGCGCCGTCGGGTTGTCGGTCAAGACCAGGCGCTGAAAACGCTGACCGATGCCATTCTTGAATCCCGCAGCGGTATGAACAAGCCGGGCCAGCCCATCGGTTCCTTCTTCCTGCTGGGGCCTACCGGTACCGGTAAGACCGAACTTGCCAAGGCACTGGCGGAGGCGCTGTTCAACGATGAAAAGTCCATGATCCGTTTTGATATGTCCGAATTCAAAGAGGAGCACTCCGCCGCCCTGCTTTACGGGGCGCCTCCGGGATATGTGGGCTATGAGGAGGGCGGTATGCTGGTGAATAAAATCCGCCAGCAACCCTACGCGGTGGTCCTCTTTGATGAGATAGAGAAAGCGCATCCGTCCGTCTATGATATTTTCCTGCAAATCATGGATGAAGGGAAACTGCATGACCGTCTGGGCAAGGAAGGGGACTTCTCCAACTCCATCGTGCTGTTCACCTCCAATGTGGGCAGCGAATGGCTGACGAAGCAGTTGGAATCAGGCAATGTGCCGGCTACCACCCAGATCATGGAGGTGATGGGGCAGTATTTCCGTCCGGAGTTCCTGGCGCGTCTGTCGGAAATCGTTCCGTTCTCTCCTATCCGTGAAGACATCCTGTTGAAGATATTCGATATACAGTTCAACAGTGTCAGGAAACTGCTGGACAAGCAAGGTATCGGTATCACCATCAGTGACGATGCCCGTAAAATGCTTGCCCACAAAGGATTCACTCCCAAATACGGCGCCCGTCAGGTTGCCGGGGTTATCCGCAACTACCTGCGCAGACCGATTTCGCGGCTTATCATCAATGAAGAGCTGTGCAAAGGAAAAAATCTGGAGGTGGGTCTGGACGAACAGAATGAATTAACCTGGAATATTCACCAATAATCAAGTACAGTATGTTTGGATATACAGTATTCTTAAAGATCGGCAATCTTGCCGCTTCCTCGCTGGTCGATATGTATAAGGACAGTTACCAGCTTATCGGCTGTGAGTTCGGGTTCGCCCAGGGGATAGACATCAAAGGACAGGCCCAGACCGAGGTGAAAGGCGGTACGTTCTATGTGACTTACCCCCATCTTCCCAACCGTGACATGATCCAGTGGATGCTGGATGCCCGCAAGTATCAGAACGGAGCCATCGTGGTCCATGACAACCAGGGTTCCACGCTCGAAAAGATACTCTTTGAGAAAGCGACCTGTGTGGATATGGAAATCAGCTATATCCGGCAGGGGAAGAGCTATATCGCAACCAAGCTGACCGTGCAGGCTCAGAAGCTGACGTTCGGGTCGGAGGAATTTGAAAATCAGTGGGTATTTTAAAAACAACAATGTTATGGGACTCTTTAGTTTTCCGCAAGTGGACAGCAATGTGAATGTCATATTCAGTGTTGACGGTGACGAGTATGCAGTGGAACAGTTCAAAATCGGTTTTCACCAGCCTGTCGATGGCATAAAGAACCAGCCGGAAGGGGAAGTGCGTGGCGGACGCATCATGATTACTCTTTCGCAAACAGTGAAGAACAACATCTACGGATGGGCTGTGAAACCGTGGATGAAAAAGAACGGGGCGGTGCTGTTCAAGACCGGTACGTCCGGGGTGATATTTGAGGTGGCGTTTACGAATGCGTATTGCGTCAATTTGAAACGGGTTATTGAATCTTTGGGGCAAGGCTTGTCAACTACCTTGATTCTGTCTCCTGAAAGTGTAAGCGTGAATGGTATTGAATTTGATAATCGGTGGGTGAAATA
>ERZ832973.1983-NODE-1983-length-12791-cov-4.296247_pt1 | contig 12791 bp, 15 predicted proteins | sample MGYA00519950_ERZ832973 | MGnify/ENA primary metagenome ERZ832973 (study PRJEB31850, sample SAMEA3708734) | human gut metagenome | biome: human gut; feature: human-associated habitat; material: faeces | place: China | collected 2014 ... | reverse complement strand
GAATGGATGAAATGGGATTTAAGCATGTTTGAGATTGACACATGTATTGCGATATTGTATTTTTTGAAACATCAGGTGGATTATTGTGTATTTGAAGTAGGTATGGGTGGTAGACTGGATTCTACCAATATCTTAAGACCGATGGTATCCATCATTACCAATATCGGCTTAGATCATATGGAGTTTCTGGGGGATACCAAAGAGAAAATCGCAAATGAAAAGGCGGGTATTATAAAATCTGGTATTGATTTGATTACTGGAGAACATGATGCAGGCTGTCTTGCGGTGTTTCAAAAACATGTGACAGATGCTGGAAGTGAAATGTTTATCACAGGGGATATTACCAATTTGAAGGAATATCCTGATGGTATCGTGTTTGATTATGGAAGCTACGCACAAGTACATTTACAAAGCCATGCGGCTTATCAAAGTAAAAATGCGGCATTATGTATAGAAGTGATTGATTATCTGAATCGTAAACAAAGGATATCTGTAAATGAAGCACAGCTTCGTTCAGGGTTAAAAAAGGCAAACTGGATCGGGCGTTTTGAAATCATACAGGAAAAACCATTATTGTTGTTGGATGGGGCACATAATGCACATGGTATCAAAGCACTTGTGGAAAGTCTGCAGGGGCATGAAAACATTCGTGTGATTTTTTCAGTATTGAAAGATAAAAACTTTGAAGAAATGCTGGATATACTTGAAACATTAACAAGCGATATCGTGGTAACTCCATTTTATAATGAACGTGCATTAGATGTACATGTGCTGGAAAAGCGTGGACATATCCGATATGAAAAAGATTATCGATGTGCAATTAAAGATGCCATGGCACAGGGAAAAGATTGTGTTGTGACGGGTTCATTGTATTTTATTAGTGAAGTTAGAAATTACATATATAAAGAGCTTAAATAAGAAAAGGGAGAAATTGTTATGATTTTATGTATAGGACAGAGTGCATATGATATTACGTATGTGATTCATGAAGATTTGATAGAAAACCAAAAGTATCGTATTTATGAAACGATGGAATGTGTGGGAGCACCTGCGACCAATGCTGCCAGTCTTTGTGCGAAATGGCAGGAGGATAGTGCGTTAATTTCCAGAGTAGGAAACGATCTTTATGGAGAAAAGATTTTACAGACATTAAGAGCACAGGGCGTGGATACTCGTTTTATAAAGGAACTAGAAGATTTTAAAACACCTGTGTCCACGATTATTGCCCATGCGGAAAATGGCAGTCGTACAATTTTTAACTGTCCGGGTGAATTACATCCATGTGAATTTCAATATCCTTCTTCCTGTGATGTAATTTTATTAGATGGTCATGAAATGGAGGCAAGCTTAGAGGCATTGACACGTTTTCCTGATGCGATATCTGTACTTGATGCAGGTACGTGCAAAGAAGAAACACGCTTATTAGGCGCTATGGTAGATCATCTGGTTTGTTCACAGGATTTTGCCCGTCAATATAGTGGCATCACTATTGATAAAGAAAACCCACAAAGTGTTGTGGATACCTTTGTGAGCTTGAGAAAATTAAATAAGAAACAAATTGTTGTTACCCTTGGAGAAGATGGCTTATTATATGGAAAAGGGAATGAAATCATACATTTACCGGCATTTAAAGTAAAGGCTTTGGATACAACAGGTGCGGGAGATATTTTTCATGGCGCCTATGCCTATGGTGTGATGAAGAAATGGGATATGGAAAAAATCTTAAAAGTTGCCAGTGCCACAGCAGCATTATCCACAGAAAAGCTGGGTGGCAATGTTGCAATTCCTGCTTTAGAAGATGTGGAAAAGATGATAAAAAAGGAATGAATGTGTCATTCCTTTTCTTCATAATCGTCTAATACTTGATTTAATTCTGTCAATTGCTTTGTGCGCATCATTTCTTTCATTTCTTTTAGCTGACTCAATATTTGAATGAGATATACCAAAATGAAACATAGAACGATGAAAATCAATAATGGTAGCATCATTTCATCTCCTTTAATAAACATTTTCTAAGTATAGTATAGTTTGAAAAAATGATGACGTCAATGCTTTTTCTATTTCAGGTTTACCCGTTGTGCACCCTTTAACGCAAAATATAAAATAGCGACATCAACAGGGAACATCACAATGTTTTTGATTAAACGAATCATTGTGAATAAAGGGGATTGATACAGGATATTCAACCATAGGGAGGTTAGAATCAGGTTGATAAAGATGGTAATTACTGCACGTGCAATAATGACTCTTGGTAATGTGATTTTCTTTTTATAAAAGAAACATCCATAAATAAAGTAATGCTAGCATTAGAAAGAAAAGATGTAGTAGAGTGTACTGAAGCAATATTGAATATAGTTGTTAATAATGAAGAGTTTGCAACGCTTATTGAAAAAATAGCAAATGAATTTTATGAAGATGTAGTTAAAAGAGTATCCTTTAATGCTATTATTGATGAAGAGTATTCTAAAGAATGTGTAGAAGAATATATTGAAGCTGCTTTTAATAGTAAAAGTTTTAATGAAGTTAATAAGGAAATAATCAATCTAATCTGTGAAGAAATAATTAATGACGGATTCAGCTTTATAAAAGAGGATACAAAAGATGATGTTATCTGTAGAGCTATTGAAGCAGTTTTAAATGTTACATTTAATAACACTAGTAAACTTTTAAAAGCTGTAAATATAAAGCAAATAACTATGGAGCAGATAGCAATAATGGAACCTAAAGAAATACACATTATGTTTAATGGCTTTGCTGGTGATTTCTTTAAAAAATTATATTTATATGGAAGTTTTGGTGCTATCTTTGGCATTAATTTATGGTTTTCAATTGCCTGGGGAATAATAGAAGAAATTAATAATAGAAGAGTAGCGTAGAGTAATATTTGGGAACATTTTCTTTTGGTGAAGATGTTCCTTTTTATTTAAAATTATATTGACAATATTAAAGGTAAAGAGTATATTATAAATGTAAATAATAGTAAAAAGTTTATTTTGTTCGCTATTCTTGGGGAAAACTGTTTTTTTATGGTCCGTAGATTTTAGCAAGGTGTATTGCTTTGTTAGTTTACGGATTTATTTTATTTAACTTTATTATTAATGGCTTTTATAAAATAAATATATAATAGAGAAAAAAATGAAAGTAAATGTAATAACTTTTAATGACAGTGAAAAAATAATTAAAAAGAATTGATAAAAATAATTAATAGATTTATGTAAAGTATGTTATTATATATGCTGGTGAAAAAATAAAAAGGAGATGGGTAAATGACAAATGATATGACAACTGGAAATCCAGTGAAGCTGATATTGCTATTTTCAATTCCACTTTTAATAGGAAATATATTTCAGCAGTTTTATAGTATGGTTGATACTATAATTGTTGGAAGATTTATAGGAGTTGAAGCATTAGCAGCAGTAGGGACAACAAGTTCTATGGTATTTTTGGTAAATGGATTTGTAATGGGGCTTACAAGTGGATTTGCAGTGCTTATTTCGCAAAAGTATGGTGCTAAAGATGAAGTAGGAGTTAAGGAAGCTGTTGCTAGTTCAATTATTTTATCAATAATAGCAACTATACTTGTTACTTTTATAAGCGTACTTTCGGCAAAGCCTCTATTAACTCTTATGAATACACCTTCAAATATAATGAAGGATGCCTCAACATACATAATTATTTTATATGCAGGAAATATAGCTATTATATTCTACAATATGATGGCAGCTATATTAAGAGCTCTAGGTGATAGTAAAACGCCTTTATATTTCCTTATAGTATCTTCAGTACTTAATATAATTTTAGATTTAGTTCTTATTATAAACTTCAAAATGGGAGTTGCAGGAGCTGCTTATGCTACAGTAATATCTCAAGGGGTTTCAGCGATTTTATGTGTAATTTATACATATAAAAGATATAAAATATTAAGGCTTAAAAAAGATGATTTTAAAGTTAAGAAAAAATATTACAGAAAACATTTAAAAGTAGGTATACCTATGGCTCTACAGTTTTCGATAACATCTATAGGAATAATGACAGTACAAAGTGCTATAAATATATTTGGTTCTACAGTAATAGCTTCTTATGCAGCTTCTTCAAAAGTATTACAATTAGTTATGCAACCAGCTACTACTTTAGGTGTAACAATGGCAACTTATTGTGGACAAAATATAGGAGCAAAAAGATATGATCGTATTAAAGAAGGAGTTAAGAAATGTGTACAAATATCTATAATTACAAGCGTGATTTCAGCTATAATACTTATTTTCTTAGGAAAATACTTTGTAATGATGTTTGTTAGCAATCCAGATGCAGAGATATTATCTTATGCACAACAGGTTTTAAATATTTCAGCAATTTTCTTTATTCCATTAGGGTTAATATTTGTTTATAGAAATGCACTGCAAGGAATAGGAGATTCATTTATTCCAATGATGGCTGGAGTTTATGAACTTGTTGCTAGAGCTATTGTAGCCTTTACATTACCTAAGGTTTTAGAATTTATGGGAATATGTTTGGCAGATCCTGTTGCTTGGTTTGCAGCAGTAATTCCACTAGCTTATACTTACTATAAAAGAGAAAAAAGTTTTAAGCATGAAAGTGAAAAAATTTAATAAAATAATATGGGAAATATTTACAATGAGTATTTATAGTAGTATAATGTTAATATAGATAAGAAAAAGGAGTCACAAAAGATGTTTTGCGACTCCTTTTTGTCTATAAACATTTAACCATATATGTGTGAAAAGGGAGGGATGCTTGGCGATGATAATATCGAATGATATAGAGTCTTTTATGAAGACTAAGGGAAAGGAGGAATGCTCAAACATTAATATTGTCCGTAAAGAAACAGGAGTTTCTTGGCACCATAGTTATATAAAGAACTATGAAGCAGCCCAGAGGGAGATGATCCAATTATCTAATCTACTGAAAAGGAGATGGTAATTAAATTTATATAGATATGGTTAAATTTTAATACTTGAAAATAATAAAATGGATAGATAGGGAAAGGAGTAGAAAAAAATCTACTCCTTTTGGTTTATATTATAAATAGCATCTCCATATAATAAGAATATAAAATGAAAAACTTAAGAAAAAAAGGGGGGAAGAAAGATGTTAAAAGAAATCATAGAAAGTGTAAGTATAAAGGTAGTTTTAGAAATTATTTTTAAGACTTTTCTTTGTGTAGTGCTTGTAGGAGCAATTGGATATAATCGAGAAAAGAAAGGTATGGTTGTAGGAATAAGAACCCATGTACTTGTAGGTATGGTTGGGCTTTTAATTCAAATAACCTCCCTTGAATATTATCGTATTAATGGAGGAAATAATGATGTATTTAGATTGGCAGGACAATATATATCAGGCATAGGCTTTCTTGGTGCAGGTACGATACTTAAGGATAAACGAAGTGTAAAGGGTTTAACTACTGCTGCTTCAATATGTCTTGCAGCATGTATAGGGCTAGCGGTAGGATCAGGTGTATACTTAGGAGCGGTTATAATAACTGTAGTATCATACATTTTTTTAACTGATATATTTAGATTAAAAAAAATAATGTCAATAAAGAGAAATTCTTATGTTTTTATTGAAGTTGAATTAACAGGTGATACAGCTGTATCTATGGAAAAAGTAAGAAATGGTTTAAAAATTGCAGGAGTTTGCATTGTTTCAATAGAAACAAGAAAAGTGTCCATAGATAAAGCAAAAATAATCTTAAAGCTCAATGTAGATGATGAAGTAGATATTAATGATATTTTATCTGAAATTACTTATATTGATGAAGTTAGTAAAGTTGAATTTATTGGATAAAATATTTACTGGATGTATCATGCAAATATGTTAGACCTAAGGAAGTAGTAGTAAGAAATTCATTTATTGAAAGTATTTTATATGATATTTGCCAAGAATGTGATATTATATTGATTAATGCTGATCTACTAAATGCAACAAATGAATTTGTATATGGTATGGCAAGATTTAAAATATAAGAAGAAAAGGAGAAATAAAAATGAGTGAAAATAACAATGTAAGATTAGGATTAATTGAATTATATAAGAATAAGGTAAGATTTTTGAATTTTACTGATGTGGAAATTAATGAAAAACATGAAAGTAAATTCTTATCAGATGAAGAGTATGAAATATTAATAAACTTCTATAATGAATATAAAAGTGAAAATAAATAATTAAATTATAAATGAGGAATAAGAAATGAAAATTAGAGTCCCAGAATACTTTAAGGATTTTAAATGTATAGCATCAAAATGTGAAGATACATGCTGTGCAGGATGGGGAATAGTAATAGATGATGTTACATATGACCGTTATAAAAATGTGCAAGGTAAATTTGGAGAAAGACTAAGAAGTGAAATAGTTCATGAAGCAGGAGAAAATATATTTGTACTTAAAGGAAATAATTGTCCATTTTTAAATAAAGAAAAGACTTGTGATATATATATAAATATTGGTGAAGAAAACCTGTGTTATACATGTCAGCAATACCCTAGATATACAGAAGAGTTTGGTTCTCTAAGAGAAATAGGAATATCACTTTCGTGTCCGGAAGCAGCTAGAATAATGCTTAATAATGATAAAAAAGTAACCTTTGAATTAAGTGAAAATGAAGAAGTAGTGAGTTCATATAATGATATAAACGCACAGCTTTTTATAGAATTACTTCAAAGCAGAAATATAGTTATGGATATGCTACAGGACAGGGATATTGATTTAAGAAAAAGAGTTGCTTTGGCACTTTTATTTGTTGATGAAATTCAAGAAAAAATAGATGAAAGTGAAATTAAGGAAATAAAGTATGTAAGAGAAAAGTATTCAGATAAGTTCTTTCTAGAAGAACTGTTAGAAAAATTGGAAGAATACAAAGATAATGAAGGTATAAAATACGATAATATACAGGAGTACTTCAATGTCTTTAGAGATTTAAAGCATATAACACCCAATGATCCCTTAGGTCTTAATGATGCCTTAAGATATTTTTGGCAAGCTGATGAAGATGAGGAATTATACATATTAAAACATAAGCAATTTGTAGAGTATTATGAAGATAAAATATATAAATTTGAAAATATCTTAGTTTACTTTGTCTTTAGATACTTTATGAAAGCTGTCTTTGATTATGATGCATTGGCTAAAATAAAGACTGCCATTATAAGTTATATGATGATAAGGGAATTAGCAGTGGTGAGATATATAGAAAATAATGAGTTCACTGATGAAGACATGGTAGATATAGCTCATACATACTCTAAAGATATTGAACATTTAGAAGAAAATATAGAAGCTTTAGCAGAACTTTTTGAAACGAATGAAGTTTTTGATATAGAAGAAATGGTAATGGCTTTAATGAATTAAAATTTACTTAAGTACTTGCTTTTGGCAAGTACTTATTTTTTGATAAAAACAATATATTTAAATATGTGTATAAAAAAAGAGAAAATTAAGATAAGTATTGACATGTTATAGAAATAGGTATATACTAATAATATAGTAAATGAAAATGATTATCAATGTTAAGGAAGAGGATGATTAAAGATGCCTTTATCAATGGTTAAGAAAGGTGAAGCTAATATAATAAAAAAAATTGGTGGTAAAGAGGACACTAAAAAATTTTTAGGTAATATAGGGTTTGTTGTAGGTGCTGCAGTTACAGTTATATCTGAAATAAAAGGTAACATGATTGTGGAAGTTAAGAATTCAAGAGTAGCAATTGGTAAGGATATGGCTAATAAAATTATAGTATAAATTTAAAGATAGAAGGGATAAATATGACAAGTTTAAGAGATATAGCGTGTGGAAATACTGTAAAAGTTAAAAGAATAGTTGGTGCAGGACCAGTAAAGAGACGTATTATGGATATGGGAATTACAAAAGGTATAGATATATATATAAGAAAGGTAGCACCTTTAGGAGATCCTATTGAAGTTACAGTAAGGGGATATGAACTGTCACTTCGTAAAGCAGATGCAGAAATGATTGAAGTTGAATAATTTTTATAAATAATTAATGATAATTATTTTAGTTGTTAATTGAAATATTTTGAAATAGTTATATATTAGAAAGAAGTGATTGATAAAATGACAATAAAAATTGCATTGGCTGGTAATCCTAATTGTGGTAAAACAACACTCTTTAATAGTTTGACAGGTTCTAATCAATTTGTAGGTAATTGGCCAGGGGTAACTGTAGAAAAAAAAGAAGGAAAATTAAAAGGGGATAAAGATGTTAGTATAATAGATTTACCAGGTATTTATTCATTATCTCCATATACTTTAGAAGAAGTTGTAACAAGAAATTATTTAATTAAAGAACGGCCTAATGTAATTTTAAATATTATAGATGGAACTAATCTTGAGAGAAATTTATATTTAACTACACAACTAATGGAACTTGGTATTCCTGTGGTGGTAGCAGTAAATATGATGGATATTATAGAAAAAAACGGAGACAAGCTGAATACGAAGAATTTATCTAAGGAGCTTGGATGTACAGTAGTTGAAATTTCAGCGTTAAAGGGAACAGGTGTTATGGAAGCAGCTAATAAAGCTGTAGAAGTTGCTAAAAGTGGTGTACTTCAAATTCCAAAACATAAATTTGCAGGATGCGTTGAACATGCATTAGCACATATTGAAGAGGCAGTGATTCATAATTTGCCAGAAGAGCAGCAACGTTGGTATGCCATTAAGATATTTGAGCGTGATGAAAAAGTTATTGAACAATTAAAAATAGCAGAAAAAATAGCTACTCATGTGGAAGAAGATATTAAAAGATGTGAAGATGAAATGGATGATGATGCAGAAAGTATAATTACTAATGAAAGATATGTATATATTTCATCTATTATAGAAGATTGTTTTGTAAGAAGGAATAAAGGTGGACATACTGTTTCAGATAAGATTGATGAAATAGTAACTAATAGATGGTTAGCACTTCCTATTTTTGCAGTAGTAATGTTTATAGTTTATTATGTTTCAGTTACAACAGTAGGTTCAATTTTAACAGATTGGACAAATGATACGTTGTTTGGTGAATGGATTATTCCAGCAGTACAAAATGGCTTAGATGCTATAAATTGTGCACCGTGGCTATCAGGACTTATAGTTGATGGTATTATTAGTGGGGTAGGAGCAGTACTGGGGTTTGTACCGCAAATGCTTGTATTATTTGCTTTCTTAGCTTTCCTTGAGTCTTGTGGATATATGGCGAGAATAGCTTTTATCATGGATAGAATCTTCCGTAAGTTTGGACTTTCTGGAAAATCATTTATTCCAATGCTTATTGGAACAGGATGTGGAGTTCCAGGAATAATGGCTTCTAGAACAATTGAAAATGATAGAGATCGTAAAATGACCATTATAACTACAACATTTATTCCATGTAGTGCTAAGCTACCTATTATTGCTTTAATTGCAGGAGCATTATTTAATGGAGCCTCATGGGTAGCACCAAGTGCTTATTTTATAGGAGTAGTAGCAATTATTTGTTCAGGAATAATATTGAAGAAAACAAAAATCTTTGTTGGAGAACCAGCTCCATTTGTTATTGAATTACCAGCATATCATATGCCAACAGTTTCGAATATATTAAGAAGTATGTGGGAACGTGGTTCATCGTTTATTAAAAAAGCTGGAACAGTAATTTTACTTTCTACAATATTTATTTGGTTTTCTGAAAATTTTGGTTTTGCTGATGGTGGATTTGGTATGGTAGATAATATGAATGATAGTATTTTAGCAGCTATAGGGGGTATTTTAGCACCGCTATTTAAACCTTTAGGTTGGGGAGATTGGAAAGCTACTGTATCAGCAATTACAGGACTTATTGCTAAAGAAAATGTAGTTGGAACTTTTGGTATTCTTTATGGATTTGGTGAAGTTGCAGAAAATGGATCAGAAATTTGGGGTAGCTTGGCAGGTAGTATGACAGCATTGGCAGCATATTCATTCTTAATATTTAATCTTTTATGTGCACCATGTTTTGCAGCTATGGGAGCTATTAAGAGAGAAATGAATAATGCTAAATGGTTTTGGTTTGCCATTGGTTATCAAACATTGTTAGCATATTGTGCATCATTATGTGTTTACCAAATAGGTATGTTATTTACTGATGGAATATTTGGTATAGGTACAGTAGCAGCAATTATTATAATAGCTATATTCTTATATTTGTTCTTTAGACCATATAAAGAAAGTGAAAACTTAACTGTAAATTTAAAGGCATAGTAAATCTTTAAATATAATATGGAGGGATTCATATGGGAACTGTTATAGTAGGAATTGCCTTACTAGTAGTAGTAAGCTTAATTGTTAGAAAAATGATTAAAGATAAAAAACAAGGTAAATCCATTCAATGTGGTTGTGATTGCAAACATTGTGGTGGACATTGTCATTAATTAATAAAGCCTCAGCAAATGCCGAGGCTTTTTCTTATGCACTAAATAATATATAATAAATTAAAACTACAAAGGAGAATTAGATTATGATTGATGTAGTAGCTGCTGTAATAGTGAAGGATAATAAGTTTTTAATAACAAGAAGAGCGCCTAAGTTAAAGCTTGAAGGAATGTGGGAATTTCCAGGTGGAAAAGTAGAGCAAGGGGAAACGCCAGAAGAAGCTCTAAAAAGAGAACTGGTGGAAGAATTAAAAATTGAAACTGAAATAGGTAATTACATAGAGACAAGTATCTATGAATATCCTAATGTAACAGTAAAGCTTATGGCGTATTTTGCCACAGTGATTTCAGGAGAAATAAAGCTAAGTGTCCATGATGAAGCAAAATGGATAAGTATATCTGAAGTAGAAAACTTTAAATTTGCACCGGCAGATATACCTTTTATAGAAAAATTAAAGGAAGTTTTATGATAAAGTAATAAGAAAGAGGTTATTAAAGAAATTAGTAAAGCACCTATAAATAGGTGCTTTTTTTATAGATAAAAAACGTGAACTGAAAACTATATAATTAAAAAATAAAAAATATTACCACAAAATACCAAAGAAATATACAAATTTTGACACAATTTCCTGAGATAATTTGTTATAATCTTATAGATAAAGTCATAGGGGGATGAATAAATGAACAATGAAAAAGATAGTAATAAGCTAGTAATTATTAAAGAAAAAATAGTTACAGCAGTTAAGGAAAATAAGAAAAGGACTATTGCAGCTGCTTTATCTTTAATTTTAGGGATAAGTGTTGGTACAACAAAAAATATTTCTAAAGAAGAACATAATAATAATATTAAAACAATTGCAGCAATTTCAGAGCAAGTTAACCAATGTAACAATGAATATAATGAGCTTGAAGAACATATCCATAAGCTTACTGCAACTAAAGATGAATTAACTACCAAGCATACAACATTAACTACTACAGTAAGTTCTTTAAAAACTCAGATAGCCACAGAAGAAAGTAGAATAGCATCTGAAGAAAAAGCTAAGGCTGAAAGAGAAAGACTAGCAGCAGAACAAGCAGCTAAGGAAGAAGCAGCCAGAATAGCAGCTGAACAAGCTGCCAGAGAAGAATCGGAAAGGCTAGCAGCTAGTCAAAATTATGCAAGTTCATCAAATGGATATGTGGCAACGGTAAATGAAGATAATATAGGATCTATGGTTTGGATAACAAAAACAGGTTCAAAATACCATAGTCATGGAAATTGTGGGAATTCAAAATATGTTTCACAAGTTACAAGAGAAAGTGCTGAAGCAAGAGGCTTAGACCCATGTTCTAAGTGTTATTAGGGGGAAATACAATGGAAAATAATTTTAAAAAGGAAAATAAAATGAGCTCTTACAGAAATAAGAGTATATTACTTTGTATTATTACTTTTCTTATAGGTTTTATGTTTTTAGACTTTGGAAAAAGGGATAATTCAAAAGAGGTAGAAAATATGAAATTTTCTTTAGAGAGCGTAGAAGCACAAGTATATAAGAAAGAATCAGAGAAATCAAGTTTAGAATCGCAAATAGAAAATTTAAAAAAGAATATTAGTAATTTAGAAAGTGAATCTTCTAATTTACAAAATAGATTGGAAGAATTAAAAAATACAAAAATACAATAATATAAGTATAAAAGAAAAGTTTACATCAAAAGGTGTAGACTTTCTTTTTAATTATTATATAATTTGAAAAGATAATAAAGTAAACTACTTTATTAGTCAATAGTAAAATAAAAGGAGATAGAGTATGAGATATGTTGTTGTGACAGTGGCGGATGGAGAAGCAGGAGTTTTTAATAAAAAACTTAGTGCTGAAGCATTTGAAAAGTTTAAGGTTAAATCATCAAAGTTACCTGCACATATTACCTTAAAAGCACCTTTTGAAACAGAAGAGCCTATAGAAGTATTAGAAGAGGCAATAGAAAAATATATTAAAGACAAAAAAGCAATACCTTATGAAATTAAGGGGTTTGAACATTTTGATAATAGAGTTATTTATATGAATGTTATTGAAAATAAGGGAATGAGAGATTTTCATAAAGGTTTTGTAAAGGCCATAAAAGAAGTAAATTATATAAGCTTTGGAAGCCATGAAGGTGAAAATGCAATATTTCACGTAACAGTTTCATCTAAAAAAGTTTCTTTCGTATTTGATGAAATGTGGCAATGGATCAATCAATTCAATTGTAATTATAATGTTTTATTAAATAATATTTCCATATATAAGTGGCAGGATAACACATGGAAGATTCATAAAAGATTTGAATTAAAAGAATAAATATGACATATCAAGGGGCTGTCGCAATAGCGGATAAAAAAATCCGTTAGCGATAGCTCCTTTTCTATA
>ERZ832973.1980-NODE-1980-length-12826-cov-3.101088_pt1 | contig 12826 bp, 10 predicted proteins | sample MGYA00519950_ERZ832973 | MGnify/ENA primary metagenome ERZ832973 (study PRJEB31850, sample SAMEA3708734) | human gut metagenome | biome: human gut; feature: human-associated habitat; material: faeces | place: China | collected 2014 ... | reverse complement strand
ACTCGTTTCCAGCATCCGGTTGCAGGTACTTACAAGAAAGAATGCAACGAAAAAGGAAAGAAATACTTCTCAGTTGCTTCCGGTGGTGGTACAGGACGTACACTTCATCCGGACAACATGGCAGCAGGTCCTGCTTCCTACGGTATGACCGATACACTTGGACGTATGCATTCTGACGCTCAGTTCGCAGGATCCTCTTCCGTACCGGCTCACGTAGAAATGATGGGTCTGATCGGCGCTGGTAACAACCCGATGGTTGGTATGACTGTTGCTGTAGCTGTAGCCGTACAGGAAGCTGCAGATGCAGGAAAGTTCTAATATTTGTATAGAATATTAAACGTTTATAGCAAAAAATCCCCTCCACGTAAGTGGAAGGGATTTTTTTATCTCTAATCTCTCTGGAAAAGATCTCGGGTATATACTTTATCTTTTACATCATCCAGGATCTGACTGTAACGGTTTGCGATGATACAGTCGCTCAGATTTTTAAATTTATCAAGATCATTGACAACTTTGCTTCCAAAGAAGGTAGATCCGTCCTTCAGGGTTGGTTCATAGATGATCACGGAAGCACCCTTGGCTTTGATTCGCTTCATGACTCCCTGAATAGAGGACTGACGGAAGTTGTCAGAGTTGGATTTCATAGTCAGACGATAAACACCTACAGTGACTGATTTTTCCATGGAAGAATTGTAAGTATTTTCTTCATCATAACCGTAATAACCGGCTTTCTGCAATACACGGTCTGCAATGAAATCTTTACGCGTACGATTACTTTCAACGATCGCACTCATCATATTCTGTGGAACATCGTTATAGTTGGCGAGAAGCTGCTTGGTATCTTTTGGAAGACAGTATCCACCGTAACCGAAGGAAGGATTGTTGTAATGTGTTCCAATACGAGGATCCAGGCAGACACCCTGAATAATGTTCTGCGTATTCAGACCTTTCATTTCAGCGTAAGTATCCAGCTCGTTAAAGTAGGAAACACGAAGTGCAAGGTAGGTGTTTGCAAACAGTTTTACAGCCTCTGCTTCAGTAAATCCCATAAATAATGTATCAATGTTTTCTTTCAGAGCACCTTCCTGGAGAAGAGCTGCAAAATTGTGGGACGCCTGTACCAGTTTCGGATCATCCGGATCTGTAGCAACGATAATGCGGCTTGGATACAGGTTATCGTACAGTGCTTTGGATTCACGAAGAAATTCCGGACTGAAAATGATATTTGCTGTATTGTATTTCTTTCTGACAGATTCTGTATAGCCGACCGGAATCGTGGATTTGATGACCATGATCGCATGTGGATTTACTTTGAGGACAAGTTCGATCACAGCTTCAACGGCAGATGTATCAAAATAGTTTTTCTGACTGTCGTAGTTTGTCGGTGCCGCAATGACTATATAATCAGCATTTGTGTAAGCAGCTTCGCCATCCAGTGTAGCTGTCAGGTCAAGCTCTTTTTCTGCAAGATATTTTTCGATATATTCGTCCTGAATCGGAGATTTGCGTTTGTTGATCAGATCAACTTTCTCAGGAATGATATCAACAGCAGTAACATGATTGTGCTGTGCAAGTAATGTTGCAATGGAAAGACCGACATAACCTGTGCCTGCGACAGCAATGTTCAAAGGAGAAGGAGATGGCAACCGGGAAGCGGACTGTTCAGTAAATGCTTCATCCGGATCAAATCCAAGGCATTCTCCAAGACTTTCCAGTTGTGGAATTGATGGAATAAAATCTTTTTTCTCCAGACGGGATAACAGGGAACGATTGATGCCGGTAGCATCAGCCAGCTCCTGTTGAGTCATGGATTTTTCTTTTCGCTTGCCGGAAACAAGTTCGGCAAGTCGTGTCATAGATAATTTTTTCATTGAGAATCTTTTTACCTTTCATAAAATGTTATTTTAAATAACAACATATAGCATATAAATTAATTCTGTTTAATTGAATGCTACCACATTGGCAAAAAGATTGCAATACAAAGAAAACAAGAAAATAAGAAAAATATTTTGAATGTTATTTTAAATAACAAATCTTCCGAATCCTTCGAAGCACAGAATGTGTATGATTTTTCAGTTTTGATACTGGAGTGGCTTCTTTAAATGTAAGCATCTGCGAAGAAAGTGTAGCATAATAGGATTTTTTGTTCAGAAGAAGCTTTTGCTGTCCATATGCAAGAGGAAATTCCGACATACGGTGTAAACTGTGATAACAGATCGTATGCCCATCGCAATCCCAGCAAAATTCGATATGTGTAATACCAGAAAACATTTCGTATGGAATGATTGCTGTAAATTTCAGAAATACAGCAAGTTTCTGTTCATTAAAACGAAAAACGTGTTCCGGATCTTCGCGGAAACAGCATTTTACCATATGTGTAGTATGACCGGTTGTGATTCGAAGAAACAGATTGGCTGGATATGGAAAACGCAGATAGATCTTAGCTGCACCCTCCAGCAGGATATCATGTTTCATAAGTTCCATGGAAGTCAGACGAAGCTGATAAGATGAAGCGTGACCGGTACTCAGATCGGGATATTGAAACCAGGCATCTTCGCTCTTGTCGTCAAACTGCAAAGTTCCGGAATCTGGTGCTTTTTTTATGCTCATGATATAGTCCTTCAGTTCCATGGATAGATTTTTTTGCTCAAGAATGATGTGGTCGTCAATCTGAAAAACAGCATCGAACAGCATTTTCAAAAAAATAGTTTTTTCATGAGGCGTCAATACGGTTTCTGGAATTTCATCAACTTTGAAGCGTCCCTGCAGATCGTACATGACATTGTACTGTACATAATCCGGAATGGCTCCGAAACGGGATTTTGCCTCATCCAATGCCCAGAATATGTAGTTCTTGAGGCAGTCAATGTACCATTCTCTGTGCGATTTGGAACCATTCAGGGCAGAATTCATGGATGTACGGGCACGATACAGGTAGCGCCCCTGTGGGACAATGCCATATTGGGGATTCTCTAAAAGTAGTTCCATGATCGCCTTGGAATCTTCTGCATAACGAAGAGAGGTATCGAATGTATGATCGTTCAGAGCTTCTCTTTTGAAAAAAGCAGATGCTGATGACATTTGTACATAAGAATAATGCGTGGTCAGATCAATGACCTGCGCTTTGTCGGAAGCATATTTGTAATTCAGGCGATGTGGTTCGTTTTTTTGTTCGAAGTAAAAAATAGGAACAGAAACAAGATCCACCTCTTTATCATGCTCAATAAAAAAGTCATAGACGGAAGAAAGTGTATCAGGAGACAGTTTATCGTCAGAATCCATGAAATTAACGTATCTTCCACGGGCTACAGCGATACCTGCATTTCGTGCGCTGGCAACGCCACCGTTGGGTTTGTGTATTACGACGATGTTTTCCGGATATTTATGCTGATATTCATCGCAGATAGCTCCGGAAGCATCGGTGGATCCGTCATCGACAAGAATAAGCTCCACGGATTCGAGAAAACCTATATCCTGTGAAAGGATACTGTCAATTGCCTCGGAAAGGTAAGGCGCTACATTATAGACAGCTGTTACAATGGAAAATTTAAAAAGGTAATTGGTATTTGTCGGTTTCAACACAATCTTCTCCTTCATTTCATAATAAAATTATCCTATCACAAAATTGCTGTCCGGTGTAAAAATTATGGGTTTGTGACAGAAAATTAATATTTGGGGCAGTTATTCGACAGAGGACTGAAAAAATATCATGGAAAATGATTGCAATTAAATAGTAAACAAAGTATGCTATAAATATTGAAAAAACGAAATGGTGTATGAGATTAGGATTATGAAAAAAATTACGGTAATTATTTCTGCAGGTGATACAGATAAATATATGGAAGAAACGCTGGATTCACTTTCAGCGCAGTCAATCGTAAATGATATCGAGATAATCGATCAGACAAAGCCCGGCCAGATAACACGCGGGGACGAAGTATTAAATAAAGCAGAGGGGAAATATCTGTATTTTATGAATAGTGGGGATTTGCTCACTTCATTTGCTTTGGAAGAGTTGTGGAATATATGTGAGACGAAACATCTGGATATTCTGCTGTTTTCCGGGGCAGTTTTTTATGAAAATACAAAACTCGCGAAACGATATAAAAATCTTTCAGATGAATTTTACAGATGCGGCTCTTACGCGCAGGTAATAACAGGGAAAGAAATGCGAAATCAGCTGAAAAAGAATAAGGATATATTACCGCCCGTATCCATGCAGATTTTGAAAAAAGATTTACTTATCGGGGAAAAAACGGACTTTCATAATAGAATAGATACAGATAGATGCTTTACAAAACGTATTCTGTTGAAGGCTGAAAGAGTTTTTTGCGTAAATGATATTTATCTTTATAAGAGAATAACAGAACCATCCGGTGTGGGCAAAATGCTGCAGGTATTAACGACACCGGGGTATTTGGTGAAAAAGATATTCAGGTATATGAGAAAAAACGGAATAAAATGTACAGGCATAGCAATCATTCGAAAGCTTCGTGCAAGATAATGACAGATCAGGAGGAATGGAAGATGGCAAAAGTATCCATACTAATGCCGGCATGCAATGTTGAAAAATTTTTAAAAGAATGCATGGACAGTGTAGTAAATCAGACTTTAAAGGACATAGAGATTATTTGTATAGATGATGGATCCAGAGATTCAACAGGGAATATTCTGGATGAATATGCGCAGAAAGATAATCGTATCAAAGTGATCCATAAAGCGAATTCGGGGTACGGACATAGTATGAATGTTGGACTTCAAAATGCGACAGGAGAATATATAGGCATTATTGAAACGGATGATTTTGCAGATCTTAATATGTTTGATGAATTATATAAAGCAGCAAAAGAAAATCATGCAGATGTTGTGAAATCAAACTATTATTCTTATGTATCGCAGCCGGAACCTCAGAGCACATATTATGAAGTGCTAAAAGAATATGATCTGTATGATCAGGTGTTCAGACCGGTGGAACATCCGGAAATCTTTCGGGTGAGACCATGTATCTGGAGCGGGATTTATCGGAGAGAATGGCTGTTGGAAAATCATGTATCTTTTGCGGAAACACCGGGTGCTTCCTATCAGGATACAGGGTTTGCGTTTAAAGTATGGGCAAGTGCGGAAAGAGCATTGCTGGTTCGTGATGCCTACCTTCATTATCGCACAGATAATGCAAATTCATCGGTAAAAGCGGCTGCCAAAATATATTGTATCTGTGATGAATTTAAATCTATTGAAGAATTTCTTGAAAAACGACCGGAGCTAAAAGAAGAACTGGAGAAACCGGTTATATCTTTGAAATATATATCTTATCGGTGGAATCTGTTCAGACTTACAATGGAATTCAAATATGCTTTTTTGGAGAGGATGCATAAAGACCTTTCAGAGGCGAAGAACAGGGGACTTTTTGACAAAAAATTTTTTACGGAAAAAGAATGGACAGATATCAATCGATTAGTAGATGATATGGATACTTTTTTTGATGAAACATTTCGAAAAGAACTACTCAGGTTTGGAAGCGAAGCAGAACTGGCGAAGGCATTGAAAAAAAGCGAAAACAAGGTGACAAAGCTTCAGAAAAAAATAGATGACATGGAAAATTCTTCATCTTTAAAAATTGGAAGAGCAATTACCTTTGTTCCGCGAAAGCTGAAAAAAATGTTGCATTAATCAAAGGGGAATAGATATGAGTAATGATATACCTGCGGTTTCGGTGATAATTCCGGTATACAATGCGGCAGAATTTTTAAAAGACGGATTAAACAGCCTGCTGAAGCAGACTCTGAGAGAGATTGAAATTATCTGTGTGGATGATGGGTCAACAGATGGATCACTGGTAATTCTGAAAGAATTCGAAAAAGCAGATGCCAGGATCAGAGTCATTCATCAGGAAAATCAGGGAGCAGGAGCAGCCAGAAATAATGGAATGGATGTTGCAAGAGGAAAATATCTGGCTTTTCTGGATGCAGATGATTTCTTTGAGAAAAATATGCTGAAAGCCGCATATGACAGAGCGGAAGAAACAGAGGCAGAAGTATGTGTGTTTAATGCAGACCTCTATGATCATACAGAGAAAGTATACAAAAAATGCACATGGGCATTTCGGAAGCAGTATTTTCCGGAAAAAGAGCCGTTTGCAGCAACTGATGAAAATGTAAGAAATAATATTTTTAGAATGTTTAATGGCTGGCCATGGGATAAATTATACCAGAGGGAGTATGTCAGGAGATTGGGAATCAAGTATCAGAATCTTCGAACAACAAATGATATGCTCTTTGTTTTTATTGCGCTTGCCTGTGCTTCCAGAATTTCTACAGTAGATGAGGTCTTGGTCCATCAGAGAGTCAATGTCAGAACATCTCTGTCGCGTACAAGAGAGAAATCATGGGATTGTTTCTATATTGCGCTTTTGGCTATGCAAAAGGAGCTAAAAGACAGAGGTTTATACGATACCTTAGAAAGGGCATTTGTTAATTGGGCACTTAATTTTTCACTGTGGCAGTTAAATACAATGACAGGAAGTGCATATGAAAAGACATACAGACTGCTCAAAAGAAAGGGTTTTGACTGCCTTGATATCAGCCGTCATAACAGAAGATATTTTTACAGTAACAAAGAATATGATAAATTCCTGAAAATCTATACAACGCCTTATGAGAAGAGTTCTGGTTATCAAAAGGTAAAATAATTTATTGTCAGAGATAAACAGAAACCTCAGATTACAGAAGTCCATTTTTCTCTGTAATATAATAAGAACCAGAATACGTGCATAAATTGACAATACAGCAGATAAGAGGAAAGAGATTATGGCAGACAAATTTAAGCTCAGCAGAAAAGCAAAGAAAATCATATTGGGCGCATGTATCGGAGGTGTGGTTGTTCTTACGGCGGGGGCTTTTTACTTATATACATATTTCAGATACCAATACACTTGGAAGAAAAATATCTATTTATGGGGTGGATGTTTCCACGCTGACGACAGATAAGGCAGAACAGAAGCTTCTGGATGCTTTTCGCAGCCGTAAGGTACAGTTCAAAGAAGGTGGCTCGGATGTCTATCAGACAACGGTGAGTGAACTTGGATATGATCTGGATGAGTCAGCACTTAAAAGTGAGCTTACAGAATTGCAGACAACGCGGGAAGCAAACAGAAAGATCTTTGCCACGCAGGAAGATTACAAGATCGCATATCAGATCCAGAAGGATGAAGAACAGGAAAAGAAAGCTCTTGCGTCTTCTAATTTTGGAGATAAAGAGCGTACGGCATCCGTTGATGCAGCGGTTCAGTATGATGAACAGCAGAAGCAGTTTGTTCTGGTCAATGATGTGCAGGGAAATGAAATTGATGAGACCAGACTTCAAAGCTATGTAGATCAGATGCTGGATGATAATTTTCGGCTGAAGCTTCTTGGTGGGGATATTCAGATCACGTTGGATACAAATGTTTATCAGCAGCCGTCTGTAACGGCTTCTGATGAAATGCAGAATAAAGTTACAGGACTGAATGATCAGTTGAATAAATATCGCAGTACTACAGTTACATATACATTGGGAAGTACGACGGAAGTAATTGATGCAGGAACAATCGAGACATGGCTGCAGATTACAGATGACAGCCTGAATATTGATCAGGAAGCAGTGAAGTCTTATGTACAGAATCTTGCAGCGAAGTATAATACCATCTATGTTCCACGTACATTCCACACATCCTATGGAAATGATGTCACGGTATCCGATAATGAATATGGATTTCAGATCGATCAGGATGGAGAAGTGCAGCAGTTGCTGACAGATCTTGCGAGTGGTACTGCAGTTACACGAGATCCGGTATACAGCATCAGTGGCATGCAGCGTAACGGTGCAGATGATCTGAACGGAAGCTATATAGAAGTAAGTCTGGATAACCAGCATCTGTGGCTGTACAAAGATGGAGCACTTGTGACAGAAACAGATATCGTCAGTGGAGCACCAAAAGCCGGCAGGGAGACATACAGAGGAGCATGGCCGATTGCCTACAAGGCAAGTCCATATAACCTGAGCAGTCAGGAATATGGATACAACGTAAAAGTAAATTACTGGATGCCATTTGTATATGGGCAGGGGCTTCATGATGCATCCTGGCAGTCTTCTTTCGGAGGAAACCGATATAAAAGTGGCGCCGGAAGTCATGGCTGTATCAACCTTCCGACAGATCAGGCAGCACTGATCTATAATACGATTGACGGCGGATATCCGATCATTATTTATTAAAAAGATACATAAAATGCAAAAGACCAGTCCGAAAGTGGGCTGGTTTTTTTGTGCAGAAATATTTTAAAAGGTATTCCGGATAAATGAGGAATGTAAGATTAATTAAAAGGTGTTTCATTGACATTTTTTTGGCAAAATAATATAATAAAATGGCATATGTGAAGGAGGAAGTTATGGCACATAAAACAGGACTGGAAGATTATTATGTAATTAAAAATCAAAAGAAACTTCATTTCGGCTATACGACCGGATCCTGTGCGGCGGGAGCTGCAAAAGGTGCCACGGAAATGCTTCTCGGAGGTCAGAAACAGAACGAGACAGATCTTATGACACCAAAGGGAATTCTTCTCCATCTGGAATTGCATGACGTCTGTATGGAAAAAGATACAGTGATCTGCGCAGTACGTAAAGATGCGGGGGATGATCCGGATACGACGAATGGAATTCTGGTCTATGCCAGAGTGGAAAAATGTCCGAAATCCTCTGAGATTACGGTTGATGGAGGGAAAGGTGTCGGAAGAGTGACGCGTCCGGGACTTTCACAGAAAGTGGGAGAAGCAGCAATCAATCCTGTGCCAAAGGCCATGATCCTGAAAGCAGTGGAGGATGCAGCAGATCGATACCACTATGAGGGTGGCCTGAAAGTAACGATTTCTGTTCCAGAAGGTGAACAGATCGCGAAAAAGACTTTTAATCCCCGTCTGGGAATCCAGGGTGGCATCTCTATTCTTGGAACGTCCGGTATCGTAGAACCTATGAGTGAGAAAGCCTTGATTCAGAGTATTCAGGTAGAAATGAAACAGCATTTTTCACAGGGGGAACAGTATCTGATCGTGACTCCGGGAAATTATGGGGCAGATTACCTTCGGGAGCATATGAATCTTCCTTTTGAAAAAAACATCAAGTGCAGTAATTATGTAGGTGAAACCATTGATATGGCAGTGAACATGGGAGTAAAGGGGATTCTTTTTATTTCGCATATTGGCAAATTTGTCAAAGTTGCTGCCGGAATCATGAATACACATTCACACAGCGCAGACGGACGTATGGAGGTTCTGTGTGCGGCAGCAATACGCTCCGGAGCAGATCTGGAATGTGCCAGAGAGATTCTGGCATGCAACACGACGGATGAGGCCCTGCATGTGCTTGATCGTTATCATATTTTACAGAAAGCGATGGAGGATGTGACCCGACATATCCAGTTTTATCTGGATCATCGTTCTTATCAGCAGATCCTTCTGGGTGCAGTGATCTTTTCCAATGAATTTGGATATCTTGGCCAGACAGAGCATGCAGAAGAACTGATCCGTAAAATAAATTCAGCTGAGAGTAAATGACAAATTAAACAATTATATATAAAAAAGGAGAATAAAAACATGGTACATTTTGTTGGAGCAGGACCGGGATCACCGGATCTTATCACAGTCAGAGGTAAACAGTATCTGGAGGAGGCGGATGTGATCATCTATGCAGGTTCGCTGGTAAATCCGCAGCTGCTTGAATACAGCAAGGATGTTTGTACGATTCATAACAGTGCGAAGATGACACTGGAAGAAGTCATCTCCGTTATGGAGAGAGCAGAAGCAGAAGGGAAGATGACTGTGCGTCTTCATACAGGTGATCCGAGCATTTACGGTGCAATTCGTGAGCAGATGGATGTACTGGATGCAGAAAATATTTCTTATGACTATTGCCCAGGTGTCAGTTCCTTCTGTGGGGCAGCCTCTGCTTTAAATATGGAATACACGCTTCCGGGTGTATCACAGAGCGTGATCATCACACGCATGGCAGGCCGTACACCGGTGCCGGAAAAAGAAGAGATCGCTTCTTTTGCGGCACATCAGGCAACGATGGTAATCTTTTTAAGCACTGGTATGGCAGAAAAATTATCCAAGCGTCTGATTGCAGGAGGTTATTCGGAAAATACGCCGGCAGCGATTGTCTATAAAGCAACCTGGGAAGATGAGAAAGCGGTGATCTGCACCGTAGGAACATTAGCAAAGGCAGCAGAAGAAAACAACATCACGAAGACTGCACTGATGATCATCGGAGATGCGGTAACGCACAGCCATTATGAACGTTCGGAGCTTTACAATCCGGCCTTTACAACAGAATTTCGTCAGGCAACGAAAGAGAGATGACAGGAAAATGGGACAGAAACTTGGGATCGTCAGTTTTACGGAGCATGGCAGTCAGTTAAATGAGCGGCTGCGGGAAATGCTGGAGCGTTCCGGATATGTATGCGAGTCCTATGCAGCGGAAAAATATGCAGGAAAATATCATCTGTTTCCACTGAAGGTTTCCGCAAAAGCGTGGACAGAAAAAATGTTCCAAAGCATGGATGCTTTGCTTTTTATCGGTGCGTGCGGCATTGCGGTGCGGAGCATAGCACCTTATCTTCAGGGAAAAGACAAAGATCCGGCCGTTGTTGTTCTCGATGAGAGGGGGATTTTTGCGATTTCCCTGCTTTCCGGGCATCTGGGCGGGGCAAATGAGCTGACAGCGGTGCTCGCAAATCTGACCGGTGCGATTCCGGTCATTACGACAGCAACCGATATCAACGGACGTTTTGCGGTCGATGTGTTTGCAAAAAAGCAGAATCTGTGGATCTCAGATCTGAAAGCGGCAAAAGCAGTCTCTGCGGCGGTGCTCGATGAAGAGCCGGTCGGATTTTTCAGTGAATTTCCGGTGACAGGCGAAATCCCATGCGAACTGCAAAGACTTGCGGATGGAGAGCGATTTGAGGGAAACTGCGGTATGGTGCTTTCCTTGAACGAAGAAAAGAACCCGTTTTCTGTGACGCTGCACCTGATCCCACGGATCGTAAGCCTTGGGATCGGCTGCAAAAAAGGCACACCGCAGGAGACGAAGTTTTAAAAGCACTGCAAAGCTGTCATGTGTCGATACACAGCATTTTTGCGGCAGCCAGCATTGATCTGAAAAAAGAAGAAGCGGGAATCCTTGCGTTCTGTGAAAAGCATGCGATTCCATTTTGTACTTATACGAAAGAGGAACTGATGGATCTCGAAGGAGATTTCACGGCATCAGCATTTGTAAAAGAGACAACCGGTGTGGACTGTGTCTGTGAACGAAGTGCCATTCTTGCAGGAGGCGGTGCAGAGCTGCTTCTGAAAAAGCGGGGGGCAAACGGCGTGACCGTCGCACTGGCTCTCAAAGATTGGAGTGTGGATTTTGGATAATAAGATATATGTGGTAGGAATTGGACCAGGAGCTTATGAGCAGATGACGATGCGGGCGGCAGAAGCACTTCGCAGGTGTGATGTGATCGTGGGCTATACCGTTTATGTGGAGCTTGTAAAGGAACATTTTGCAAACAAACGTTTCCTGACAACGCCGATGAAAAAAGAGATCGAACGCTGCCGTCTGGCATTTGAAGAAGCAAACAAAGGTTATACCGTTGCGATGATCTGCAGCGGCGATGCCGGAGTCTATGGCATGTCCGGTCTGATGCTGGAGATCGGTCAGGAGTATCCGCATGTGGAAGTGGAAGTGATCCCGGGTGTGACAGCGGCAAATGGCGGGGCAGCTGTGCTTGGAGCACCATTGATCCACGATTTCGCAGTGATCAGTTTAAGTGATCTGCTGACACCGTGGGAAAAGATTGAAAAACGTCTGCTCTGTGCAAGCGAAGCGGATTTTGTGATTTGCCTTTACAATCCATCCAGCAAAAAACGTCACGACTATCTGCAGAAGGCCTGTGATCTGATGATGAGAAGCAAAGATCCGGATACCGTGTGCGGAACAGTTTCCAATATCGGGCGTGAGGGAGAAACGTTTCGTGTGATGACGTTAAAAGAGCTGCGGGATATCAGGGTGGATATGTTTACAACGGTTTATATCGGAAATTCTCAGACCAAAATGCTGAATGGGAAAATGGTCACACCAAGAGGTTATATCCATGGATAAGATTTTATTGTTTGCCGGGACGACAGAAGGGCGAAATCTGGCAGAATTTCTGGAGAAAAATCAGATACCGACGGAAGTCTGTGTGGCAACGCAGTATGGAGAGACTCTCTTAGAAGAAGGGAAGTATCTTCATGTCCACGCCGGAAGACTGGACGAAACAGAGATGGAGCAGCAGATCCAAAAGCAGCAGATCACGCTGGTTATAGATGCAACGCATCCGTATGCGGTGATCGTATCTCAAAATATCCGCAGGGCATGCAGCCGGACGGGAACAGAGTACATCCGTCTTGCGAGAAAAGAGACGGACGCTTCCTGGAAACAGGAGATGGAGGATGTCACAGAAGTTGCAAGCGTGGCAGAAGCGGCAGCTTTTCTTGCAAAAAAAGAGGGGCGGATCTTTGCGGCGACCGGAAGCAAAGAGCTTTCTGCCTATCAGGTGATCCCGGATTATCAGAACCGGGTGGTGGCAAGAGTGCTTTCCACCCCGGAGGCAGTATCGGAGTGTGCCATGCTGGGATTTTCCGGGAAGAATCTGATCTGTATGCAGGGACCGTTTACGGAAGATCTGAATGTGGCGATGCTCAGGCAGGCACAGGCTTCATGGATGGTGACAAAAGAATCCGGAAAAGCCGGCGGTTTTCTGGAAAAG
>ERZ832973.1979-NODE-1979-length-12839-cov-3.992491_pt1 | contig 12839 bp, 9 predicted proteins | sample MGYA00519950_ERZ832973 | MGnify/ENA primary metagenome ERZ832973 (study PRJEB31850, sample SAMEA3708734) | human gut metagenome | biome: human gut; feature: human-associated habitat; material: faeces | place: China | collected 2014 ... | reverse complement strand
CAAATGCTTTTGCAATACCCTGTCCCATTGTTCCTGCACCAATAACTCCAACTTTCATGTCAGTACCTCCTGAAATATCATATATATTCTAATAACTGATTCTATGCCTTTTAATAAAATAAGAACAAAGATTCCTATTACGCAAAGCAAGAACTTCTCCGGTGCCGCCCACAGGCTGGCGCCGGTTCAGAAGTTCTCATAACTGCATTAGTCTCTCTCAACGATGGTAGAGCATCCCATACCACCACCGATGCACAGAGTAGCAAGACCTCTCTTTGCGTCTCTCTTCTGCATCTCATGTAATAATGTAACAAGGATACGGCATCCGGAAGCTCCTACCGGGTGACCAAGTGCGATTGCACCGCCGTTTACGTTTACCTTGGACATATCAAACTTCAGATCTCTTGCAACTGCAACAGACTGTGCTGCGAATGCCTCGTTTGCCTCGATCAGATCCATATCATCGATGGTAAGTCCTGTTCTCTCGAGTACCTTTCTGGTAGATGCAACAGGTCCGACACCCATGATCTCAGGCTCTACTCCGCCGAGTGCTCCGGCTACCCATGTTGCCATCGGCTTAACGCCAAGCTCTTTTGCCTTCTCCTCGCTCATAACAACGATTGCAGCTGCACCATCGTTAATACCGGAAGCGTTACCTGCGGTTACCAGTCCGCCCTCTTTGCCGGAGCAGCATTTTAACTTGGACAGTGACTCAGCTGTTGTGCCAGGACGCGGTCCCTCATCTTTTGCGAACATAACGGTCTCTTTCTTAACCTTAACCGGAACCGGAACGATCTCGTCATCGAACTTGCCCTCAGCAATTGCCTTCTCGCACTTCTGCTGGCTGTTTGCAGAGAACTCATCGAGTTCTTCTCTTGTAAGACCATACTTCTCACATACGTTCTCAGCTGTGATCATCATGTGATAATGGTTGAATGCATCAGTAAGTGCATCGTTTACCATGGTATCAATGATGGTCGCATTGTTCATACGATATCCAAAACGAGCCTTCGTCATGGCATAAGGAGCCATGGACATGTTCTCCATACCACCTGCAACAACGATATCTGCCTGACCAGCCAGAATCATAGTAGCTGCTTCATTGACACATTTCAGTCCGGAACCACATACAACGTTCAGAGTAACTGCCGGTACTTCGATCGGAAGTCCTGCCTTGATGGAAGCCTGACGTGCAACGTTCTGTCCCTGTGCTGCCTGGATAACACATCCCATCAATACTTCATCTACCTGCTCCGGCTTCACGCCAGCTCTGTTCAATGCCTCTTTGATTACGATTGATCCCAGCTCTGCTGCCGGAGTATTGCTCAGTGCTCCACCCATCTTGCCGATAGCGGTACGGCATGCGCCTGCTAAAACTACTTTCTTTGCCATTTTGAATTCTCCTTTCAGTTTTACACAAAACCCCGCGTGTACGGGGAATTTGTTCCTCTTTAAAAATAATTTTGCCGAAAAACGCTGTTAATTTTTTAACAATCTTTTTGCTAAAAAAAATAAATTCAACTTTGCAGTTAAAATTTATGTTTCTCCCTCTTTTTTTCACAAGGTGCATTTTAAATAATCGGCGTTTTTACTAGCTTTTTAATACTTTTTCATGCTACCATATTTCACTCTTAAATGCAATAACTTTCTTCTTTTTTCATCTTTCTAATGTTTTCTTTACGCTCCTTTTTCCCCCTCTATACGCCTGTTTTACAGTCTTTTTTTGTTAAAAATTTATCATGCAAATTTTATTTTCCAAACAAAAACAAAGCGATTCTTGTGTACTTTTCACAAAAATCGCCCTGCTGCCATTCTGCGGTTTTCCGCACTTTTTTCACTTCTAATAGAATACATGGTTTCCAATTACGGTTCCCTGTATGATGCCGTTATTCTGTCTGAAATACAGGCAGCCTACCGTAATATTGCCGTTTAGCACATCCTGCGCCGCCTGAAGGCAGCTTCCGTCCACACCCGTTTCCAGACGGTACGCCAGTCTGCCGCTCGCCACCGGCGAGAACTGACCGCTCTGGTAGATCACACCCGAGACAGAGTTCGGAAAATACGAGCTCTTCACACGGTTTATCACGACGCTTCCGACCGCGAGCTTCCCGTCGTAGGATTCTCCGCCCGCCTCGCACTGGATGATTGCTCCAAGCAGGTACTGGTCACTGTCCGTCGGCACATAGACCACGGTGGAGGTATCCTCCTTCTCCTGCTCCTTAATCGCCGCCAGACGCGCAGCGTCCTCCTTCGCCTTCTGGATCTCCAGCTGCTTCTCGTACTCGACCATCTGGTTGATCTTATCCTCCAGGTCCGCGACGTTGGACTGCGCATCCGCCAGATCTTCCTGCGTCTGCGCCAGATTCGCCTTGGTGGTGTTGATGAGACTGCTGACGTTCGCCTGCTTTTTCTTCATGTCATCCTGCATCGCCACCAGCTCAGTCATGTCGCTCTCCAGATCTTCCTTCTGGGCGGCTATCTGCTCCTGCAGATCCTGATATTCCACAAGCTTTTTTCTGTCGTAGGCGTTGATGTTGGTAATATATTCTGTGCGGTTCAGGAAGTCGGAAAAAGATTCCGCCTCCGCAAGCATCTGCCATACCGGCGTGCTCCCGTTCTCATACATGAACTGAATCCGCAGCTTCATATCCTCATACTGTTTCGCAGACTGTGCCTCCGCCGCAGCCAGATCCTCCTTCGCCTGGTCAATCTCCCCCTGTTTGTCCGAAATCTGCCCCTCCAGGTCATTGATCTGTGCGACAATATCAGAAAGCTGACCGTTTAATCCGCTAAGATCCGACTCCAGTGCGTCCTTTTTGCCGGAGATGTCATTGACGGTATCCTCGGCATCCTTTTTCTGATCTTTCAGATCCTCAATCTGATTCTTCGCATCATTTATGTTGTCCTGTGTCGTCTCGGCATAAGATGTATTTGCCAGAAGCAGGCACATTACCAGCGCCGCTCCTGCCACGCGTCTCCACGGAATCTGTATCATAAGTACCTCTTTCTCCGGAAAAGTAGGATTTTCTTTCAAAAACCCCCGTTCTAAGAGTATCATATCAGATTGTATTTCAGCTTTCAATATGCTATCATAGAGGGAAGATAAAGAGGATTTTGGTATGACAATACCGGAAGAGGGGGAGATAAGCATGCAATTTGTCAAAACTGCTGATCTAAAGCCCGGTATGCGCCTTGCAAAGCCAATCTACAACAGGATGGGGGTTCTGTTATACGAACGGGATACAAGGCTCACGATCCAGGGTATTAACAGTATTGAGAATTTTGGTCTGATCGGCATTTTTATTCTGGAGCCGGCTGAACCGCTGCCGCCGCTTTCGCGGGAAGATCTGGAGTTTGAACAGTTCCAGACCATCTACATGTTCAAGTTAAAGGACAACATGGACAAGCTTGTCGACAATCTTGTCCCGTCCACACTGCTCTCGCTGGTCGATGATATCCAGCGGCATTACGGCAGTCTTGACCACAAGCTGAATTTTACGCAGACACTCCGCAGTTCCGCGGACTTTGTATACAAACACTCGATCAGTGTCGGTATCCTATCCGCAATGATCTCCAATGAGATGCAGCTCCCGGCAGAAGATATCCGGGCGCTGATCACGGCTTCCCTGCTGTATGATTTCGGTTATCTGTATGTTCCGCAGGCCATCCTCGACAAGGGCGACGACCTCTCGGACAGCGACCGGAATTTTATCCAGATGAATCTGGAACGCGGTTATGAATCAATCCGCCCGCGCTATGAGGAGTGCAATCTTCCGAAGATTTCCTTAGAGATTATCCAGCAGTTCATCTTCCAGAAGAGTCAGACCTTAAAGATCAAGGATCCTTCCCCGGAGACACGTCTGCTCTGTGATATTTTAAAGGTGGCAGATCAGTTTGACCGGCTTACCGCCATGAATATTAACAATCCGCCGGTCTCAGAGGTTGCCGCGATGTCTTTTTTGCGCAGACACAGCCGGACCTACAATCCGCGCGTCGTTGCCGCACTGGCGGAATGCATCCACATTCTCCCGACCGGCGCGTGCGTTGATCTCTCCGACGGTGAGAAGGCGCTTGTCCTCGTGGAAAATGCCGCGGATTTTACCCGCCCGATGATCTTAAAGTTCTCCAACAATATGATCTACGATCTGAGTGATCCGGTCATCGGAGATTCCCTGCGTGTGACGGACATCATGAAAACCATGGACAACCGGATTGCGATCGACGAGGAGGCGCTCGAGCATTTTGTCGCAGACCAGTACATCCGTGAGACGGCTGACCGTTTCCGGCAGAAAAAGCTTGCCATCGCACAGCGCAAGCAGAAAGCTGCCCAGAAGAAGAGCATGGATGATCTTTTGGACAATGCCAGAGTGCTTACACCGCCGCCCATTGCACCGGTACCGGAAGAGGACGCTTCCCCGATCAGGAAAGCTCCCCGCAAGCGTGTGAAACTGGTTTAATATTTTATGTGCAGGGTGGGAACGGCGTATCGTTCCCCCTGCAGCCCGGTGTGAAGCATTCTAACCGCCAAATCCGGCATTTCTAGCCGCATCGTGTTTGACATTCTCGATGATCCGTGTCTTTCCAAGTTTTGAGCACTCCACGAGGTGTGTCCGCAGGTTGCAGACAATTTTAGGACTTTCGTGTGTATCCCTTACTGTCATCGCTGAACAAAACATAACCGCGCGAAGCCGATGTCTGAGCAGGTATCTGCCGTGTCTTCAATAGCAGATGCCTGCGAGTTTCGGTTCGCGCGGTTTTATATTGTCTGTGAAGCGCTGACATTAGGGACACCAGGAAGTCCGCCCATTGTCTGCAACCTGTCGGACACATCCTGTGGATTGCCAAAACGTGGCAAAGACACAGAATAAAATGTCAAACACGACGTGGAAGAAATGCTCGTATTTTGCTTCAAGGATGCTTCACACCGGGCTGCATCCGGAACTTATATCCTCCCCCCTGCATATACAGCGCGGTTATTTTGCTTCCACATAAGGATTGTTTTCCGCCATCCGACGCGCCTGACGCGGAGTACAGTGGTAACGCTCCTTAAACATCCGGTAAAAAAGCTTCTGATTAAAGAAGCCATGCCGCTCCATGATCTCCTGTACCGGATCGTCCGTGTGCAGCAGATCCTGATAGATATAATTGAGCCGCACCTGATTTACATAGCGCATAAACGAGCTTCCGGTGCTCTGCTTAAAGAACCGGCAGAAGTATTCCCGGTTGAGCCCCAGTTCATCCGCTGCTTCCTGCAGCGTCATTTCTTCCCTGTAGTGATGATCCACATACGTACAGATCTGCTCCAGCCGCTCCATATTGCCCGCCCTCGTCTGCGTTGCCACCAGGGAGACCGGTTCGGAAAAATGTTCCACCAGACATGCCAGCAATTCCAGAATCCGCGCCGTGCTTTTTAACCGGTATGTCTCATTCTGATTTACATAAAGCACCGTCAATTCTTTCAGATACCCACAGATCTCATTGTAATATTCCTGCTGTCCAGGAAGGAGACGCTGCCCCGCACAACGGATCGCAAAAGGTTCCGTCTCCGGCAGATAGCGCCGCAGAAGCTGCCTTGACACGTGGATACAGATTCCCATCGTCTGCGGCAGCGCATAGATCACCTCGTGAATTCTGGCATAGTCCATCACAATCGCGTCCAGCGGATTCAGCTCGTATTCCTCGCCCTCCATATGTACGGTGGCATGTCCGTTTAAGATGTAGAGAATCTCCATCTCCCGGTGCCAGTGAAACGGAGAGTTATGATCCATCGTAACAAACCGGATATCAAAGCCGACATCCGGTTCGAGTGTGACATTTTCATATGTATTTTTCTGTTCTTCCATTTTTTTCTCCCAAAAGTCAATATCACCCAACTTTTTACTAATATCTTATCTATAATATTACCATATTTCCGTGTATTATAATAGCTGTCAAAGGGAAAACCTTTGATGAACAAGCAAAAATGTACCAATTCAATAAAGGAGGAAATGATTATGTTAGCAAAAATCAAAGCATTCTTCATGGAGAATATCGACGGAGTCGCAATGGGTGTTGAAGCAATGTACGGAGTTGACATTCATCCATATTACAACTAATCCCGGAGCAACGCCATGACAACAGAAAATTTTACCAAAAAAGAGCCTGTAACGGTGCGATGAGTTTTCATCCATCCGTGTACAGGCTCTTTCTTATTTCATAGGAAATACATTGGCACATTAATGTATGAAAGCGTACCCTTCCTATGAAATAAAAACCGCTCGCGCGCGGATGCGCAGCTCGCGGTATGGAAAATATCGCTTTGCGAACCGCTCGCGCGCGGAGAATCTCGCAGGCGAGATTCTTTTTTTGTTTATAAATTCTTCACTTTCGCAATATCAACCGGAGTCAGCGTATCCATCGCTGTCTCAAGGCTTCTTGCAAGTGCGTTTGCCGTATCCATCGCTGTGATACAGTACACGCCGGTCTCGATCGCATTTCGGCGGATCAAAAAGCCGTCGCGCGTCTTGTCTCCATTGCCCTGTGTCGGGGTATCGATCACAAGATCAATCTTATGACCAAGGATCAGATCCATGACGTTCGGGGATTCCTGTGTGATCTTATTGACACGCAGCGCATTTACCCCATGCTCCTGCAAATATTTTGCGGTACTTCTGGTCGCGTAGATCTTGTAGCCGAGCGCTTCAAAGCGCTTTGCAACACCAACGGCCTCCGGCTTGTCCGCATCCTTTACCGTCATAATCATCTGCTTATATTTCGGCAATGTCACGCCGGCACCAAGGAACGCCTTATACAATGCCTCGTTGAATGTCTTTGCAATACCAAGGCACTCACCCGTGGACTTCATCTCCGGTCCAAGGGAAATCTCCGCTCCGCGCAGCTTCTCGAATGAGAATACCGGCATCTTGATGGCAATGTAATCAGCCGTCGGTGCAAGTCCCGGCTCATAGCCAAGTCCGCGGATTGTGTTTCCGATAATGACCTTCGTTGCGAGATCGACAATCGGAATACCGGTCACCTTGCTGATGTACGGCACGGTTCTTGAAGATCTCGGGTTTACCTCGATGACATAGACCTCTTCATTCATCGCAATAAACTGGATGTTGATGAGTCCGATGACATGCAGTGCCTGTGCCAGGCGCTTCGTATATTCCACGATCGTCTCTTTTACATGATCGCTGATCGTCGGTGCCGGATAGACGGAAATACTGTCTCCTGAATGGACACCGGTTCTCTCGATATGCTCCATGATACCCGGAATCAGGATGTCCGTTCCGTCGCATACGGCATCGACCTCGATCTCCTTGCCCTGCAGATATTTGTCAACAAGGATCGGGTGATCCTGTGCAATCCGGTTGATGATGCCGATGAATTCCTCGATCTCATCATCGTTAAATGCAATCTTCATGCCCTGTCCGCCGAGTACATAGGACGGGCGCACAAGCACCGGATAGCCCAGTCGGTTCGCCACTTCCTTCGCTTCCTCCGCGGTAAATACCGTTCCGCCTGCCGCTCTCGGAATTTTGGTCTTCTCAAGAATCTCATCGAAGAGCTCACGATCCTCCGCAGCGTCGACGTCCTCCGCCTTGGTTCCGAGGATCTTCACGCCCATCTTCATCAGGCTCTCCGTCAGCTTGATCGCAGTCTGTCCACCAAACTGCACCACCGCACCGTCCGGCTTCTCAAGCTTTACGATGGCTTCCACATCCTCCGGTGTCAACGGCTCAAAGTACAGCTTATCCGCAATATCAAAGTCTGTCGATACGGTCTCCGGGTTGTTGTTGACGATGACGGTCTCCCAGCCTTCTTTTGCGAATGCCCAGGTACAATGTACGGAGCAGTAATCAAACTCGATTCCCTGTCCGATACGGATCGGTCCGGAACCAAGTACCAGCACCTTCTTGTTCGGGTGCGTCTCTTCCGCCTCATTCTCGCTGCCGAATACGGAATAGTAGTACGGTGTGGTCGCCTCGAACTCCGCCGCACAGGTATCTACCATCTTATATGCTGCCACGATACCGTTAGCGTAGCGCATATCGTGGATCTCTGTCTCGGTCTTGCCGGTCAGTTCTGCGATCACCTTATCCGGGAACTCAATTCGTTTTGCCTCTTTTAACAGTTCTACCGTAAGCGGCTCGCTCTTTAACTTCTGCTCCATCTCAACCAGGATTGCCAGCTTATCGATGAACCACTTATCAATCTTGGTAATATCGTGAATCACATCGTAATCCATACCACGGCGCAGTGCCTCTGCGATCACCCAGATTCTCCGGTCATCCACAACGTGAAGCTGTTTTACCAGTTCCTCTCTGGAAAGTCCGGTAAAATCATAGGACATCAGACTGTCCACATGCTGCTCCAGGGAACGGATTGCCTTCATCAATGCTCCCTCAAAGTTATTGCAGATACTCATAACCTCTCCGGTTGCCTTCATCTGAGTGGTCAGTGTACGTTTTGCGGTAATGAATTTATCGAACGGCAGTCTCGGAATCTTGACAACGCAGTAGTCGAGCATCGGCTCAAAGCTTGCGTAGGTTTTTCCGGTGATGGCGTTCTTAATCTCGTCAAGCGTATAGCCAAGTGCGATCTTTGCTGCAACTTTTGCAATCGGATAACCGGTCGCCTTGGATGCAAGCGCGGAGGAACGGGACACACGCGGGTTTACCTCGATGACACAATACTCAAAACTCTCCGGATTGAGTGCATACTGCACGTTACATCCGCCCGTGATATTTAATTCAGATATAATATTTAAAGCAGAGGTACGGAGCATCTGATATTCCTTGTCGCCCAGCGTCTGTGACGGTGCGACTACGATGGAATCGCCGGTATGCACGCCGACCGGATCAATGTTCTCCATGTTACATACCGTGATGCAGTTGCCATTCGCATCACGCATTACCTCATACTCGATCTCTTTCCAGCCTGCGATGCAGCGCTCCACGAGTACCTCTCCGACACGGCTTAAGCGGAGTCCGTTTGTCAGAATCTCGATCAGCTCGGTCTCGTCGTGTGCAATACCGCCGCCGCTTCCTCCAAGCGTATACGCCGGACGAAGCACAACCGGATAACCGATGGTATTCGTAAACTTAATGCCATCCTGCACATTGTGCACAACCTCGGATGCCGCACAAGGCTCTCCGATCTTCTCCATCGTGTCTTTAAATGCCTGACGGTCTTCCGCCTTGAAAATAGTCTCTGCAGTCGTACCGATCAGCTTCACACCGTACTTATCCAGAATTCCTTTCTCGGAAAGCTCCATGCCGAGGTTTAATCCGGCCTGTCCGCCAAGGGTCGGGAGGATAGAATCCGGTTTTTCTTTTGCAATGATCTGCTCTAACACCGGCACGGTGAGCGGCTCGATGTAGACCTGATCCGCAATGTCTTTATCCGTCATGATAGTTGCCGGGTTGGAATTGACCAGAACGACTTCCACGCCCTCTTCCTTCAGGGAACGGCATGCCTGTGTTCCTGCATAGTCGAACTCCGCCGCCTGTCCGATGACGATCGGACCGGAACCGATTACAAGTACCTTCTTAATCTCCTGATTTCTTGGCATTATTTCGCTCCTCCCATCATGTTGATAAATCTGTCAAACAGATATGCTGAATCCTGCGGTCCCGGACACGCTTCCGGATGGAACTGCACCGTGAAAATGTTCTCGCCGACATAGGAAAGTCCCTCGTTCGTTCCGTCGTTGACATTGACGAACGCCGGTGTTGCCACCTTCGGATCCAGGGTATCGGTGTCTACCACGTAGCCGTGATTCTGTGAAGAAATGTAGACGCGGTTCGTCGCCAGATCCTTGACCGGATGGTTGCCTCCGCGGTGTCCGTACTTCATCTTGTGCGTGTCAGCCCCCGTTGCAAGCGCCATGAGCTGATGTCCCAGGCAGATTGCAAAAATCGGCGTATCGGATTCATACAGCTTGCGGATCTCTGCAATGATCTCTTTGCACTCTTTCGGGTCTCCCGGTCCGTTGCTTAACATAATGCCGTCCGGGTTCGCTGCCAGAATCTCCTCCGCAGAAGTATGTGCCGGGTATACCGTCACCTCACAGCCTCTCTCTCGTAAGGACTGGGCAATATTGCGCTTTGCTCCCAGGTCAAGAAGCGCCACTTTTTTCGTCTCAGGGGCATTTCCCTGCTTTTTTAATACTCGTTTTTCCGTACAGGTAACTTTATCTACCACGTTGCCTGTCGTGTATGCTTTTAATTTAGGAATGATTTCTTCTATATTATAGTTCTCATTCGTCGTGATCATACCGTTCATCGTTCCCTTCTCACGAAGGATCTTGGTAAGCGCACGCGTATCAATTCCGGCAATTCCCGGAATATCGTATTTTGCGAGAAAATCCTGAATCGTCCCCTCGCACCGGAAATTGCTCGGCATTCTGGACAGTTCCCTCACGATATAACCGTCCGGCCACGGCCGTCCCGACTCCATATCCGGCGTGATTCCGTAATTTCCAATCAGCGGATAGGTCATCACGACTGCCTGTCCCGCATAGGACGGATCGGTCAGAACCTCCAGATAACCGGTCATCGATGTGTTAAACACGATCTCACTGATGACCTCTCTGGTGGAACCAATACTGGTTCCTGTAAATACATTCCCATCTTCGAGTATCAAAAAAGCTTTCATTCGTCTCCCTGTCCTTTCACTTTTTTCCCAAAAAAAAAAACGTTTCCGTTTTTCTTCTTTTTTTCAGAACGCACATGCACACGGTGTGTGATGCATCGTCTTCGTGCCATTATGGGCAGTGCTATGCCTTTTTCCTAAATTGTAAAAAGTTTATCATATCACAGGATATTTTTCAACCTTTTTCCGGAACCAAATAATGTATAATTTTTACACTGTGGTGTATAAAAATTATACATTATGGCTAAAAGCACTTACTCTGCGCTATATTGCTCCCACAGATCGCTATCCGTCCGGTACGGTTCCAGTTCCTCCATCGTCCACTGCGTGGAATCCCAGCCGTGCATAATCAGTCCTTCATCGTAATAATGATAGGTAAGATTCACATAAATATCATTTTTGCAGAGGACATAGTTGCTGTAATATCTCCCGTCCAGAATCTCCCCGTCCATCGTCTGTCCCGCCATCTGGGCGGTAAATGCGGGCGCATCGTTGAAAGAATCCGACTTCTCACAGATTTTTTCATAATAAGCCTCCGCAAATGTATCATCCGAACGCAGTACGTCCTCAACCTCATATCGCTCTGCCGTGGCAAGATTGATGACTCTTGTGCGCAGGTCACAAAACTCGCCCCACATACTTCCGTTAAAATAGTGATCCTGAAATGCCACGCACAGAATCTCATCACTCATATACGTGATCTCATAATCCACATAACATGCCAGATACGGGTAGTCTTCATCCAGATACAGATATTCCGGCTGCGGCTCCGGATACATGGTATCCAGCTGCGCACAGGCGGCATTCCGCAGAAGCTCATTTACTCCGGTCGCATCTCTTCCATCCGCATAGGTAATAACCGGATACGAAACATCGTACTCCTCAAATCCGTCTTTCCGCTGATTCGGGACCTCGATATGCTGTGCGGTAACCGTATAGGAAAGCTGATCTGCCACATAAATGTCATCCTGTGTGACAAAAAAGTCCTTTCCCAGAGAATCCGGCAGTTCTAATACCTCACGTTCCTCCCCGGTGTCTTCTACCGCCGTATCGTCCTCCGTATAGCTGCCATCTTCCCCGTCTCTGTCCGCCTCTGCAGACGGCTCATTCCACGTCAACGTATCCTGCACGGTACGGTTGACCGCGTGAAAAAGAATGAACGCCGGCACGGTCACAAGCAGCACGGCACCAGCTATGACCGCCAGCACAATCCACAGCAGAGCACGGCTCTTTTTTTGAGGTGCTGTCTGCTGACCGTAACTCTCTCCGTACCCCTGTCCATATCCTGTGTTCTGATAGGACTGCTGACCGTAACTCTGTCCGTAGCCCATATTCTGATTCTGCTGCTGGCTGTAGCCCTGTCCATACCCTGTGTTCTGATATTGCTGCTGACCATAGTCCTGTCCGTAGCCTGTGTTCTGATTCCGGTACGCCTGCGGCTCCGGCGTAGGCTGCTGCTCTGTCGCAAACGACGGCTCCGGCGTAGGCTGCTGCCCTGCCGCAAACGGCTGCTGCCCCGGCGCGGTCTGCTGTCCTGTCACAGACGACTGCTGCCCCGGCGCGGTCTGCTGCTCTGTCGCAAACGACGGCTCCGGCGTAGGCTGCTGCCCTGTCACAGACGACTGCTCCGGCGCACCCGCTGTCGCTGTATACTGCATCCACTTCCCTGGAATCTTTATCTCTTCTCTTGCAATACTGCGCCCGACAGTCGCAAACTCCTCCATCTCGCGCAGCACTTCCGCCTCCAGTCCCCGATGCTGGAAATTCAGCCCTGCGTAGAGAAGCGTGACCGCACCCGCCGCATCGATCGCACCGACGGCGCACATCTGGTCATTGTCATCAAACGCTCCAAATAAAAAGAGCTTATTTTTACATGATTCCACCCATAGATGGTCTTCATCTGCATAGCGTTTGAAATCCTCTATCTCTTTCGGATTCGCCACATACGGCTGCTCCATCCTGCTGTATGTCTCCATCACCAGCGCTGCCGCCGGTCGGAGTTCATACGCATACAACTGTCTGATTTTCATTTTTACCGCCACTCCTCATTTTCTTCTTTCTCTTTTATACTATCATACCTGGCGGCTTCCCGCCACGACTTTTCTCACCTGTTTCTGACACGCACCGGCGCACTCAAACGATATGTAAAAAGAATCTCGCTTGCGAGATTCTCCGCGCGCGAGCGGTTCGCAAAGCGATAT
>ERZ832973.1955-NODE-1955-length-12999-cov-30.602982_pt1 | contig 12999 bp, 9 predicted proteins | sample MGYA00519950_ERZ832973 | MGnify/ENA primary metagenome ERZ832973 (study PRJEB31850, sample SAMEA3708734) | human gut metagenome | biome: human gut; feature: human-associated habitat; material: faeces | place: China | collected 2014 ... | reverse complement strand
ATTTTCTTCTATATTAAATTTCTGGTTTTCGTTTCTTTAGTCTCTCAAATTAGTATTTTAAGTTTTCTAAAACTTTTTGTGGGACTTCCATTTCTCCCTGACCTGTGAAGAGGGAGATATGTGGTTTATTCTGACCATGAAAGTCCGTTCCGCCGGTTTCGATGAGTCCCCACTGTTTTGCAAGTCCTGCAACGTATTCTTGTTCTACCGGTGTGTAAGTGTTGTAATATGTTTCGATTCCGATGAGACCGGCTTCTTTTAATTCTCTAACTAAAGCTTCTTTCTGGGAAGAATCCAGCTTTTTATAGAGCATGAGGTGGGCGAGAACAGGGATGCCGCCACTGTTTTTGATCAGATGAATAGCTTCTTCTGGAGTAGGCATGATGCGTTCTACATAGCAGCATCTTCCTTCGGCAAGGTATTTGTCAAATGCCTCCTGAACGGAAGAAACGTATTTCTTTTTCATGAGAAGTTTTGCGATATGTGGGCGGGCGATTGTTTCGCCGGGTTTGTCGGGTTTGATTTCATCCATAGAAATTTTAAAGCCCTGCTCCTGAAGCTTTTGGATAATCTTTTCATTACGTCCGTCACGACTTTCGCGGCAAACGGCAAGACGGTCAAGAAGTTCTTTATTATGTATGTCGATATTGTATCCGAGTACATGGATTTCAACACCATGGTAATCTGTAGAAATTTCAAGACCGGAAATAGCTGTCAGTCGGTCTTTGTGTTTGGCAGCAGCTTTTTGGAATTCATCGATTCCGGCAACAGTGTCATGGTCTGTGAGGGCGATGACAACAGGGCTGTCTTTTTCTGTGAGTTTTAAAGCTTTATTCACAATTTCTGTTGGGGAAAAGGTTCCGTCAGAAGCTGTAGAATGGATATGCAAGTCAATATAAGTTTTCAAAAAAAGTTCTCCTTTCTTTAATTTGATCGCAAATTACATATTGTTTTGTTATGTAGGAGCGGTAATCATCAATCAACTATTTATAGTATCGCAGACTTAGTTAAAAAAAGCAATGTTTAGAACAATTTTTTATAGGGCTTGAAGGAAATTGACGGAAAAGATGTAATAATACAATAGTTGTTTGTAATAATCGCATAAAGGTGTTAGAATAGCTTTATATAATTTAGAATCTGAAAAGGAAGACAGAGGATATAACGGAGGTTAATTATAATGGAAGATATTATGAAGGCATTGCTGGACGTGGTAAGAGCACAGCATAGCGCAACAGAGGGAAGTGAAGAGAAACCGTTTGATATTAATGATATTATAGATATGGCTATGAATATCACTGGACGACCGGAAGAACCGGCAGAACAGCGGGAATTATCAGATACGATTCAGAAGATGGCAGAATCAATGGCTCCGGATATTTTTCCTCCAAAGACATTTGAGGAGATGGATGATTCTGAGAGAGCGGCTTCCGCAGTGAATATGATAGAAGAACGTTTGAAGAATGGTGGAAGAAGAAGGGAAGAAGCACAGCAGCCAGTGCAGCCAGTACAGGCACCAGAGGCAGTTTCACAGCAAGAACCGGAGCCGGTACAGCCGCAGGTACAGGCAGAGGCGATTTCTGCTTCACAGCCGGAAGTAGAACAGCAGATATTTAATAATGAAGATTATGGGAATGGGAATGCCTATGATATGTTTGGACAGGATGATGTGAATCCGCAGGAAGCAGCGAATCTGAATGATTTAATTTATAATAACTTTATGCAGATGATGGGATTGAATGATCCAAAAGTAGAGTATCCGTTTGATCGTTCTCAGATCCGCTACGGAAGAGAGAAGACAGCAACAGAGATGCTTGCGGAGGATGAAGCGAATCAGGCAGAAGAGAGAGCGTTAGAAGAACAGAGAAGGAGACCGGTTTCTGCATGGGAGCTGGCGCAGGCAGCTGTCGATAAAGATGAAGAAGCGCACCAGAAGGAGGAATATGAACCGAAAGAGATGCAGATGCCGGAAACGAAGTCAGCTTCCCAGTTAGCAGCAGAGGCAATTGCCAAAGCAAGGGAAGAAGATCAAATGAAGCTTGAAGCGGAAAAGAGAGCGGAACTTCTTATGGAAGAGGCAAGAAAGCGTGGAAAGGACCCGATGGAATTTGCGCTTCATCAGCAGGAGATTCTGAATTATATGGAAAAAAATAGTGATGAATTGGTTTCATTTGAAGATTATGAAGATTTATCTCCGGAAGAAAAGTTAGAAATCGAAAGAGAGCTTTATAAAGAAAAGCAGTTAGAAGCAGGAGTTGCACCGGAAGATATCACAGATGTGCCGGATGAGATTAAGGAACAAGTTGGTGTTTTACCACAGCAGGCACAGAATTCACAGGCTGAGCTGCAGCAAGATGGAACAGGAGAAGGAGAGGCAGCAAGTGATGCCGGGGCACAGGGAACAGAGCAGATACCAGCATTTTCAGATGATATGCTTCGCATGATCAGTCAGGAAGTTGTGCAGGAGAATGCAGATATGATTTTATCTGAGGATGCGAATGCAGATCTTGGTGTAATTAATGAGACGATTTTTGAAAACCTGAAACGAATGATGAGTCAAAGTGGTGGTACGGTAAGTCAGGAAGATATGGAATCTCTGATTGGAGAAGTCATTTCAAGAAATACTTCTGAGACACCAAGTGTAGAAGAAAGTAATGTTTTACCAGAAGAACCGGAAGTAGCTGCAGTACCGCAGGAGACACCAGAAACAGGGGCAGTATCTGCTGTAGAACTTGCTAGAGCCGCACAGCAGGCAGCAAGACCGGAGCCACAGGAAGTAAGAGAGACGAAGTCGGCTGTCGATATTGCAAAAGAGGCGCAGGAGATTGAGGCATTGAAAAAAGCGTTGGCAGCTCAGGAAAAAGAAGAGGAACTTAGCGAGGATGATTTAAGCTTTGATGAGCTTGATTTAGATGATGATGCAGAAGATACAGTTGGTACTGTTGCAACACAGTCAGAACCACAGCCAGAAGCTTTAGAGGAAGCATCCAAATCTGAGCAGAAACCGAATGAAGAACTGGAAGTGAAGCTGGAAGCAGAAACGGAGCAGAAAATAGAAGCGGAAACAGAACAAAAGGAAGAAAAGGAAGAATCCGAGCAGGAAGCAGAAGCCAGAACGCAAGGCAATCCAGTAGAATCTGTAGAAGCAGAAGAGATTGTTCCAGAGACAGAACAGCCGGAAGAAACTGCTTTAGTTGAAGAGGAGCCGGAAGAATCCGATGAATATGAATATGTTGATCCGAGTGAACTGGTTCTTGGGGAACATACACAGGCTGAAATTGATGAAGCACTTGACAATCTTGCTTCCCTTGGACTGGAAGGAGAGGTGTATGAGAGAGCGAAGAGAATGCTCTTACTTGAATTAGCAGGCTCAGAAACAGTACTTGATGCATGGTTAGAAGAGCAGGAGAATGGTAAAAAGAAGAAAGCAACCGTTTCCGCATTAGATAAGGAAGAAGACACGTTAGGAGACTTAGAAGATCTTGATGAAGATGATCTTGAAAGAGAACTTGAGATCGCCATGGATGAAGATTTTGTAGAGGAAGAACTTGAAGAGAAAAACACAGAAGAAAATACAGAAGATTCCGAAGAGCCTGCTGTAGAAAATGTTGAAAGTACAGAAGAAACTGGTGTACAAGATAATACGGATTTCGAAGAAACAGAAAAGCTGAATGAAACAGAAAGTATGGAAAATACAAAAGTTTCTGAAGAATCAGCAGAAAATATTTCAGCAGAAGAAGTAGCCACAGAACAAGTAAGTAAAAAACTAGCAGATCAAGAAGATTCTGAAAAAACAGAGAACGTTAAAGACGTAAAAGAATCCGAAAGCAGCGCTCTTTCAGATGACGAAGACGAAAAAGCAGAGGATGAGGCAGCACAGAAAGACGTAGAAAAAGAGAGCGAGGCAGCAGAATATATTTCTGAATCGGAACATACGATTCAGGTAGAGAAGACAAGACCGGAAAAAGAAGAAAAGAAATCTGCACGAGTGAAAAAAGATTCTCGCAGTGAGCGCAGCTTACATTCCAGAAAGCATAAAAACGTGGTAAAACGTAAAGAAAAAGCAGCACCGGAAAAAGAAGAAAGAGAATTTACTGCGGTAATCCCTACCGGAAAAACAGTAGAAGAAAAAGAATTCCAGGTAAGTGTACGTAATCCATTTGTTCTCAAAAACTCTGCAAGTTTCATGGATAAGTTTGAAGAATATATCGTGGATACCCAGGAAAACCGTAAGTTAAGCACAGGCTTTAAGCGTTTAGATGCGATGCTTCGTTATGGACTTCATAAAGGAAGCTATTTTGTAGATTCTATGCCACAGTGTTTAAAGAATGGATTCATGCAACAGATCGCAGACAGAGCAGCGGAGAGCGGCGTTGATGTACTTTATATTTCTACAGAGCTTTCCAGATATGACCTGATGGTAGATACCGTTTCACGTTTAAGCTATGAAATGAATAAAAAAGATGAAGAAAAAGCCGTATCTTCTATGGCAATCATGACCGGAGAAAAAGGTGCAGATATTCGTTCCTTAAAAGACGAATTAAACTGGTACAGAGGCAGAATCAGTGAGCATCTTTTCGTACTTGATCAGGAAGCCGTATCGGAATATGTCGACAATATGGAAGACGCTTCAGCAAGCGACATTTTAGAAGAATTAATCCGTTCTATTGTAACAGAAGGAGCACATAAGCCGGTTGTCTTTATTGATAATATCGAAAATATACTTTCAGTTGAAGACTCCGAAGATATGAAACCTCTCATGGATGGTATCCGTAAACTTGCAAAAGAATTAGGAATTCCGATTCTTATGTCCTACGGATATGCACAGGCTGAAAGCGAAAGCGAATTAGACCCTGACGAAATAGCATTCCATGAATCACTCGGAAATATGTGTGATGTATACCTTGAATTAAAATATGCAGACATGATCACAGAAGATTACGAGGAACTTACAGAAGAAGATATTGAAGAAATGGTAGAAAACGGAGAAATGCTCCTCATAAATGTTCTCCTTCACAAAAACAGAAGAACAATGAAAGCATCCTGCCAGATACAGGCAACTCCGAAATTTAACTACTACGAAGAATAAAAACACCCACCCAATCACAGCCAAAAACAAATGCTTTAAATATAAAGGAGCCAACAAAGAGAAAAAACGAAAGCCTAGGTATAGCAAATGAAATGTCAGAGCAAGTAAAAAAGCAGGACAGACAATTTCTAGGTGCGAATACCCCGATCACAGCCAAAGACAAATGCTTTAAATATAAAGGAGCCAACAAACAGAAAAAACGAAATCCTGGGTATAGCAAATGTAATGTCAGAGCAAGTAAAAATGCCGAACAGGCATTTTCTACGCTGCGATATCTTTACATTTGCTATATCCAGGATTTCGTTTTTTCGTCTGTTATTACAACTTAAAGCATTAATCCGTTAATCCTATGTCGTCAGTTACTATTTTTATTTTTGCACTGATTTTCTGTAACTCATCGGTTGGTTCATAATTCTTTGTACCAAAGAGGTATTCGTGTGCCTTGATCGCATTCGACTTGGCAGTGATAGGAAAACCATAATAAATACCGCCGTATCGCTCATCTTCTGATTGAAACGGATAAGCCTGTGAGTCTGTGATTGAGGAGCGGGCCATGGAAAATGTTAACTTTGTAAGGTCGTTATCGGACAGGCTTGTTTTACACTGTGGGAGGACGGTACTGATTAACTTTCCAAGTTTGAATGGCTGCTTTTTGGCGGCGTTCATAATACCTTCAAGAACAAGACGCTGATGGTTTGCTCTTGCGTGATCTCCGCCTTCCATGTAACGGATACGGGAGTAGGCAACAGCCTGGTTTCCATCAAAGGTGTAGGTTCCGACTTTGTCGAATTTAGGAGAATTCCCTCCGTTAATATGATTCATATTTCCAATATAATCATTTAGGTTTTTCAGTTCTTTCTCGGAAGTAATCGTAAGAGGGATTCCACCGAGTACGTCTACGGCATCAGCTAATGCTTTAAAGTTTACGGTGGCAAAATCGGTGATATTCAGGTCAAGATTTCGATTGATAGTGCGGAGTGCTAATTCCGGACCACCGTAGGAATAGGCAGCATTGATCTTATCATATTCTCCATCGATGCTTACATAAGTATCTCGGTAAATAGACATCAGCTTTACTTTATGATTTGATTTATGGATGCTGGCGATGATGATACAGTCTGTTCGGGAACCGGTGTCTGTAATTTTGTTATCCTGGCTGTCTACACCAAAAAGAGCAATGTTTTGATAATCTTTAATGTTAGCATCCGTATCATTGACAGTTACATTTGATTTATCCAAAGGGTACTTTTTGATTTTAGAAAAAGCACCTTTTACCGAAAAACGAAAAGCGAAAAAGGCAATAATTCCGATTAACACAATAAAAAGAAGCAGGGGCAGCAGGCAGCCATGTTTCTTTTTCGATACTTTTTTCGGTGGGTGATTCGGTTCATGCTCATTCATACGTTTGGTTTTCTTTCCAGAGGAAGCAGCGGAAACCGGCTTATAAGAAGCATTCCTTGTTTTAGAGGTACGGTAACTTACAGAACTTTTATTGGAAGTCTGTCGCTTCTTCTTATAATTATCTGTGTCGTAAAATGAATCATTTTTCATAATAAATATGCGTCCTTTCTAGGCTTAGTGTACGGTTGTGTCATGAATATTTGTCAAGGACATAGTACACTAGTAAGCATTTTTATTGACAAATCCTTTAAATACAGTAAGGAATAAAATCTTGATATCAAAAGAAAGTGTCCAGTTTTCAATATAGAAAATATCATGTTCAATACGTCCTTCAATAGAAGTATCTCCACGAAAACCACAAACCTGTGCCCAACCGGTCATGCCGGGACGAACCTGATGCTTTATCATATAGCGTGGAATCTCTTCTTTGAACTTTTCAACGAAAAGAGGGCGCTCAGGGCGAGGTCCGATCAGACTCATATCTCCTTTTAATACATTAAAAAGCTGAGGAAGTTCATCAAGGCTGGTCTTACGGATGATCTTTCCTACCGGTGTGACACGAGGGTCGTTATGAACAGTCCAGGCCTTTTGTTCTTTTGAAGCAGACTGTACACCCATAGAACGGAACTTGTACATTTTAAAAGGTTTGTTATGAAGACCGACTCTTTCCTGGCAAAAAATAATCGGACCAGGAGAACTCTTCTTTACAAGAACGGCAACAACAGCCATAATCGGTGAAAAGAGAATGATGCATACGAGAGAGCCGACAATATCCATCAGACGCTTGATACACTTATTCACTGTATTTGTAAGAGGAACATTACGGATATTAATAACCGGAAGTCCATTCAGATCTTCTGTTACCGGGTTGGTAGAAATAAATTTATAATAATCCGGGACAAACTTTGTATGCACGCCGGACTTCTCACAGACAGCAACCATTTCCCCAAGCTTATAATATTCCTTCAGGCTTAATGCGATAGCCACTTCATCCATGGAAGTATTCTGCAAAAACTTTTCAACATCTTTTAATTTACCAATACAGAAGGTATTACGATAAGAAAAATCCGATCGGAGATTATCATCGAAAATACCATGAATCGTATATCCCCACTGCGGATTGGACTTAATACGATCAATATAAGCTTCTGCAGCAGCACTGAATCCAATAACAACAACGTGCTTAAGGTTATATCCTTTCCGGCGGGTCCTTTCTAATGCATAACGGATCGCTGCGCGTTCTGCAATTGTAAGAAGCATGGAAAGTACATAGAACATCAGTTGAAGACTTCTTGAGACATGTGGAATCTTCATAAATATAATATATATAAAGAAGAAAACCATTCCAATGGAGTTCGCCTTAACAAGATTGGCGTACTCGGCAGTCTGATTCTGAAATCTTTTTGGTTTATATAAGTTAAACTTTGCATATAAAATAAGGTATACAGGAATCAGAACAAGAAGTATACCCTGGTATTGCCATAGCTGTCTCCAGTAACCAAAACGAGGAAAAATATCCTTGAAAAGAGGACATATATATCGAATATAGTAACTAAGGCAGAACGAACAATAAATAACCAGTGCGTCTAAGACGACGTGAAACCGATTAAGATATTTTTGATTCTCTTTAATCATAAAAGTGTACCTCCATCACCAGTAAAGTTATGTATATATATTACTGGGATAATTTTCTAACTTATTATACAATAGAATAAGTCATTCTACAAGGTCATTTCTTTTCGCCGATTTACGAAAAAAGTGTGAAAACATGCAAAACGGGTATAAATCCATAATTTTGCCATAAATACAACACAAATTCATCACACATCGTTGCTAATATAAGGTTACAAACTTAGAGAAAGGGGAAAACATTATGAACGAATTTGAAAATAATAACGGATTCCATAATGAGAATGTAGAGAACAATCCGATAAATGAAGTAAATAGTAATAAAGAATATAGTAACGGAGAATATAATAACGGAGGGCTTACTGTAGATGTAACACCGACAGAAGAAACGGCAGTACATGAGCAGGCAGAAAGTCATAGATATTCGTATAAAGAACAGGGAACCGGCGGAAATTCCGGTCGATATGATTATGGTAACGACAGTCATTATAGTAATTCTTATAGTGACAGTTATAATGACAATTATAGCAATACTTACAATAATAACAGCAATTATTATAGTAACATTCCACCGGAACCGGATAAGAGACGAAGAAAAAGAAAGAATGACGATAATAATAAAAATGGAAGTGGAATAGGTAAAAAGATTGCAAAGCTAGTTGCTTCCGCAGCAATTTTTGGTCTTGTAGCAGGAACTTGTTTTGTTGGTGTTTCTGTAGCAAGGGATAAGTTTTATCCTTCCACTGCAGATAAGATTGAGACAACATCAGGAACAACAAGTTCTAAGAAAGAGACGTCTTCCGGAAGCAGTTCAAACAGCCAGAATGTTGCAAGTGTAGTTAATGAAGTAATGCCATCCGTTGTATCTATTACAAGTACGATTCAGTCTTCAAACTACTATGGATTTGGAACACAGGAATCAGAAGGAGCCGGTTCTGGATTTATTATTGCAAAGACGAAAGATTCCCTTATGATCGCGACAAATAATCACGTAGTATCCGATGCAACAACCCTTACGGTAGGATTTGTAGATGATACAACAGCAAAAGCTACAGTTGTAGGAACAGATTCCAGTGCAGACCTTGCAGTTATTTCTGTAAAGATAAAGGATATCAAAGACTCTACAGCATCAAAGATTAAAGTTGCAACACTTGGAAGTTCTGATGATTTAAAAGTAGGAGAAGAAGTAGTAGCAATCGGTAATGCATTAGGATATGGCCAGTCTGTTACGACAGGTGTAGTCAGTGCAAAGAATCGAGAAGTATCTTTAACAGATGGCACAATGAATCTTTTACAGACAGATGCAGCAATTAACCCTGGTAACAGCGGTGGTGTACTTATCAACATGGATGGTCAGGTAGTTGGTATCAACAACGCCAAACTAGAAGATACATCAGTAGAAGGTATGGGATATGCCATCCCGATCACAACAGCTAAAACAATTTTAACAGACTTAATGAATGCCGGCAGCGTAAGCACAAAGGATGCTGCATTCCTTGGAGTAGTAGGACGTGATATTAACGAATCTTATTCAAGTGCCCTTGGAATTCCAAGCGGAATTTACGTATCCCAGGTAGTAAGCGGCTCTCCGGCAGAAAAGGCAGGAATCTCAGCAGGAGATGTTATTGTGAAGTTTGAAGGTAACAACGTTTCTACTATGTCTGGCTTAAAAGAAAAGCTTGCGATCAAGAAAGCAAATACAAAGGTTAAGATTACATTTAAGAGAGCAAATCAGAGCGGAACTTACGAAGAAAAAACAGTAACAGTAACACTTGGTAAAAAGAGTGATTTCAAAAATGTAACAACGGATAATTCCAGTGACAGCAGTGAGTCCGACGATAGCTCTAACAATGGAAATTCTAACGGAAACTCCAATAATGGAAACAATAACGGAAATTCAGGAAACAGCAATGGCAATTCCGGTAATGGTGGTTATGGATATGACAATGGCAATGGTGGAAACAGCAGTGACGGCTATATGAATCCATATGACTATTTCTTTGGAAATAATTATTAAATAAAAAGTGTTTTTCTGTATCCAAAGTCAGAAAGTTAAAATCTGCGATATTATAAAAATGCGCCTTAGAGCAAGTTCAAACTGCAGTTGAGCAGTTTGGACACAGTGATACGAAGCATTTTATAATATCGCAGATTTTAACTTTCGTCTCTTTTTTCAAAAAAACACTTGACATCTCATTTTACCCATGCTATTATACTAAAGTATGAACGCCGAAGACAGCAGGTGCCGTAAGGCATAAAGTGAGAACACCTGCCGAGGAAGTTATATTCAGATATTTTTATTCTTAGAATATTTCTGCTCTTTGTCTTTGGACAGAGAGTTTTTTTATTTCATCGAAAGATGATCTGACGGCGGTACACACAAATATTTAAGGAGGTGCACCAGGAAGATGGCTAAAGTAGAATTAAAACAGCCTATTGTTGACGAGATTAAGGCTCAGCTTGACGGAGCGAAATCTATGGTAGTTGTAGATTACCGTGGAATTTCCGTAGCTGATGTAACAGAACTTCGTAAACAGTGTCGTGAAGCAGGTGTTGTTTATAAAGTTTATAAGAACACTATGGTAAAACGTGCTGTAGAAGGTACAGAATTCGAAGGCGTTGTAAAAGATTTGGAAGGAACAAACGCATTTGCAATTTCCAAAGAAGATGCAACAGCTCCAGCAAGAATCGTTGCTAACTTTATTAAGAAAGCAAAATGCTGTGAGTTAAAGAGCGGTGTTGTAGAAGGTACTTACTACGATGCAGCAGGTATTGCAACAATCGCAACTATCCCATCAAGAGACGAACTTATCGCCAAATTTATGGGAAGCATTCAGTCCCCAGTTACAAATTTTGCCCGCGTAATCAAACAGATCGCAGAGCAGAAAGATGGTGGAGCTGCAGAATCCGAAGCAGCAGCTGAATAATTAATATTATAATATAAAGATTTATGGAGGGAAATAAGATGACAACTCAGGAAATTATCGAAGTTATTAAAGGTTTATCCGTATTAGAATTAAATGATTTAGTAAAAGCTTGTGAAGAAGAATTTGGTGTATCCGCAGCAGCAGGTGTTGTAGTTGCAGCAGGAGCAGGTGCTGGAGAAGCAGCAGAGGAAAAGACTGAATTCGACGTTGAGTTAACAGAAGTTGGCGGACAGAAAGTTAAAGTTATCAAAGTTGTTCGTGAAATCACAGGATTAGGATTAAAAGAAGCTAAAGCTGTAGTTGATGGTGCTCCTAAGACACTTAAAGAAGCAGTTTCTAAAGAAGAAGCTGAGGACATCAAGAAACAGTTAGAAGAAGTTGGAGCTAAAGTTACAGTTAAATAATTGTATTTTTCCAATATTTAATTTCTTGAATGAACGCTCGGAGGGTGTAAGCTCTCCGAGCTTTTTTCGTTTATGCAGCTGGAGGTATATGATGAGTAAAAAATGCCCTTATGAAAAGAAATGTGGCGGTTGTCAGTATATTGATCTGCCTTATGAAGAACAATTAAAAAAGAAGCAGAAAGAGACAAATAAACTTTTAAGCAGTTTTGGAAAAGTAAAGCCGATCATCGGAATGAAAGATCCATGGCATTACAGAAATAAAGTGCATGGTGTTGTAGCAGGAGACCGTCATGGAAACTGCTTTACAGGAATTTATGAGAATCGAAGCCACCGTGTTATTCGTGTAGATTCCTGCCTGATCGAGAATCAGAAGGCAGATGCTATTATGAATACAGTAACTTCTCTTATGAAGTCATTTAAAATGCGTCCGTACAATGAGGATACCGGATATGGCTTTTTACGTCATATTTTAGTTCGAACCGGCTATCATACCGGACAGATTATGGTTGTTTTAGTTACTGCATCTCCGGTATTCCCATCAAAGAATAATTTTGTCAAAGCGCTTAGAAAAGAACATCCGGAAATTACGACAATCGTGGCAAATGTAAATAATAGAAATACAAGTATGGTTCTCGGTGATAAACAGCAGATCCTTTATGGAAAAGGATATATCGAGGATGTCCTTTGTGGAAAGACTTTCCGTATCTCATCTAAGTCATTTTATCAGGTAAATCCAGTACAGACAGAAGTACTTTATAATAAAGCGATTGAATTTGCAGGACTTACCGGAAAAGAAAGAGTGATTGATGCTTACAGTGGAATTGGTACGATTGGAATGGTGGCGAGTGATAATGCCGGAGAAGTCATTTCTGTAGAATTAAATGGAGATGCTGTCCGAGATGCCGTTTTTAACGCGAAGCAGAATAAAGTAAAAAATATTCGTTTTTATAAAGAAGATGCCGGAGATTTCATGGTAAAAATGGCATCACATAAAGAAAAAGCAGATGTAGTATTTATGGATCCTCCGCGTGCCGGAAGTGATAAAAAATTCTTAGATTCACTTCTTCGCTTAAAGCCAAAGAAAATTGTCTATATTTCCTGTAATCCGGAAACACTTGCTCGTGATTTAAAACATCTTACAGGGAATGGATATAGTGTCAGACAGATTCAGCCTGTAGACATGTTCCCTTCGACTGGCCATATAGAGACGGTTGTGTTAATACAGAGAAAGACTATGTAGAATCCTTGAATTTAAGCACTCTGTGGAAATTTGTAGTTTCAAAATAGCAGGAGAAAATCAGCGAGAAAAAATACTTGTGAAAGAGATAACTGTTGTTGCGTTAGGTCTCGGTGCTGAATGATAAAAGGGGAATATCAGTTACTCTTTACTATAATTGTTTTCTTTCTTTTAGATACAATTTCTGGTTTTCGTTTCTTTAGTCCCTCAAATTAATATTTAATTCCCCATTCTAACCAACTGTAGATTTGGATAGTCAGAAAAAAGAAACAATACCATATCCCAGATGCGGCTTCGGAGCGTGTTTAAGATGCG
>ERZ832973.1925-NODE-1925-length-13249-cov-3.220100_pt1 | contig 13249 bp, 10 predicted proteins | sample MGYA00519950_ERZ832973 | MGnify/ENA primary metagenome ERZ832973 (study PRJEB31850, sample SAMEA3708734) | human gut metagenome | biome: human gut; feature: human-associated habitat; material: faeces | place: China | collected 2014 ... | reverse complement strand
ACTATCACACACACAATGACCGCACTTTTCGTATCTTTCTGTCTTCTCTGACGTCTCTCTTCCTGATTCATATGCTTCCTCTTTCCAGGTGTTCTCTTTTTCTATGGTCTGATTATAGCAAATCTTTTCCGGAACCGAAAGAGCTATTTTCGCTTAAGCCTGCGCCGGCACCGTGGATACCACCAGACTCATCTCTCCCTGCATCTCCACCTCGCCGAATCCGCACGGTAAAATAAAGTGATCTCCCTTTTTCACCGGCTGGCCGTTGACGATACCGCTGCCCTCCAGCACGGACATCAGCAGGAACGGATAATTCTGTGCAAAACTGCATGTTCCGTTGACATCCAGCTTGTAGATCTGATAATATCCGCAGGCATACAGCTCGTTCAGCTGGTTCTCCGGCAGTCCGGTTGCAGACGTCACACTGTCCTCGACAGATTTTGCCGGAACGGTGATCACGTCGATGCTCTTCTCAATGTGAAGCTCTCTCGGCTTGCCATTCTGCAGTCTGTCATAATCGTACACACGATAGGTAATATCGCTGTTCTGCTGTGTCTCCAGGATCAGAAGCCCACCCTTGATGGCGTGGACGGTTCCCGGATCAATCTGTATAAAATCTCCCTTTTTCACCGGAATCTCACGGATAAATTCGCTCCAGCGTCCCTCGTGGATCATGGAGGCAAGCTCCTCCTTCGTCTTCGCGTTGTGACCGATCACAAGCGTGGCGTTCTCGGGCGCGTCCATGATGTACCAGCACTCCGTCTTGCCGAAAGAGCCGTTTTCATGCTCCTTTGCATAGGCATCATCCGGATGTACCTGAATGCTCAGATCCGCCTTCGCATCGATGATCTTTGTCAGAAGCGGGAAGCGGTCGTAGGCGAGGTTTCCAAATACCTCCGGGTGCTCCTCCCACACTTTCGACAGCTTCATGCCGGCATACACGCCGTTCCTGATACTGCCGTCGCCGTTCGGATGTGCGGAGATGCCCCAGCACTCGCCGATGTCATCCCCCTCCACCGGATAGCCGAACTCCGTTCTAAGCCGGGTGCCGCCCCAGATATTGTGTGTGCACACCGGATCTAAAAATAAGATTTCTTTTGTTGTCTGATTCATTGTCAACATCCTTCCATTCGTCTCGATTATTTTCTGATACCAGAAAGCGGAATCCTTCACAATCCGCCTCTGGCTTGCAAAATCCACATAAACAATGCCGAACCGCTGCTTATATCCGTCCGCCCACTCAAAATTATCCAGGAATGTCCAGAGGAAATAGCCGGCTACATTGGCGCCCTCATCGTATGCCTTCTGCATTGCCCCGATATAGGAATCCAGGAAAGTAATGCGGTTCGGGTCATGTACCCTGCCGTCACTGCTCACCAGATCATGGCAGGACATGCCGTTCTCCGTAATGTAGAGCGGCAGCGGATAGCGCTCCGTCAAAAACTTAATGCCGTAATAAAACGCCTCCGGCGTCACCGGCCAGTCCGATCCCGTCTTCGGGAACCCCGGCGCACGATCCACAAATTCCGGCTCGCCGTCTGCGCCGGCGCGGACGTAGTACCCATTATAAATATTCTGTCCCATAAAATCAAGCGGCTGATAGATCAGCTCCATGTCCTCCTGTGTGATCTCCGGAAGATACGGCGCGAATTTTTTCAGCCCCTCCTCGGGGTAATGTCCAAGGAATACCGGATCGGAAAACCACGATACATTCCAGGTCCAGTTATCGATCGGATTGTAAAATCCGAAATACACCTTTTTCGCCGCCTCAATGTCCTCCGGACGGTCGGTGTACGGATACGCCACACCGCCGGTCGGAGCGAAACCGATCTTGACCGGCCGGACTGCATATCTGCGCAGGTTGATGACCGCCTGACCGTGCGCCATCAGAAGATGATGCGCCACCAGAAACGTCTGTGCGATGGGAAGCTTCACGCCCGGCGCATGAGCACCGCTCAGATGTCCGAGACCGACCACACACTGCGGCTCGTTGATCGTAATAAAATATTCGCAGATGTCGCTGAAATTCTCAGCAACCACTTTTGCATATTCTCCAAACCACTGCACCACGTCCGGGTTCTGCCAGCCGCCCCGCTCATAAAGCGCCTGTGGGAATTCCCAGTGAAACAGCGTCAGGTATGGCGTGATGCCGTTCTCCTTCATCGTGAGAATCATATCACGGTACATGGCGATCGCTTTCTCATTCACGCGACCGGTTCCCTCCGGCAGAATCCGCGCCCAGTTCAGCGAAAAACGGTACGCGCGGATTCCCAGATGCTTCATCAGCGCAATATCTTCTTTATAATGGTGCATGTGATCGCAGCTTGTGTCTGCATTCTGATGTTCAAACACCCTGCCGTCCGCCGCAAACATATCCCAGACACACGCGCCTCTGCCGTCCGCTGCGTCCGTTCCCTCTACCTGATAGGCGCTGCTCGCAACGCCCCACACAAAATCCTCTCGAAACATTCTTATAACCTCCTGCTCCTGCAATCGCAGTGTCTCTCTCTATCTTCCAACATTTTTTCTGATTTTGCAATCCTTTTGCACGCATATTCTGTAAAACGGGCTGTGCCTGCCGTCAGTCTTTTCCGCTTCTCCCCGCCGCAATCACGGACACCAGATAAAACGGAACCGCATTGTCCTCATGCGTCTCTGCGAGGCGGATCGTGACGGTGTGCCGCCCCTCTTTTCCGTGCTCTAAAAGTGTCGCAAGCTCCAGTTTATCTCCCCAGGTCTCATCAAAATTTGCATCCAGACGCACCGCATGCTCCGTATCGTCATCCACGACCGCCAGTGCAGCCGGTGCGGGAAGCTTTACCGACTTCCGGTACTGCACGGCAATGCAGCTGCCCTCCGCCAAAAAGGTGATGGCATCCCCCGTCTTTTCCGCCGTCCAGCCATAGCGGAAGCAGTCCGTGATTCCATTCTGCGCGGTCTCATCGGGCGTAAATCCATCCAGCGTGGGCTGCGGCAATCCTGCCATATCCGGCGCCGCGGCATTGCGGATGCGGATTGAATCCTCGTAGGCATTTTTTGTGAGTGGAACCGGAAGATTCGCTCCCGGTGCAAAGCGGGCATTGCTGCCGGTCAGTTTTCCGCTTCGTACCTGCTCCAGAAAATAAGTAATCACCGACGCCACCAGCGCATGCCCCTCATCGTTCGGGTGCAGATCATCCGGCGTGATCGCGCGGTTTTCAATCCGTCCTGCCACCACCTCCGGATAAATAGAGCTCTGCATGCTGACCGACGGCAGATCATAATGTCTGCCGATTGCCGCGTGCATCATCTGCGCGTTGGCTCCATTGTGGTAAAACACGTTGTGTACCAGAAGAACCGCCGGATTCCACGCGGCGCCAAGGATTTTCCGCACCAGTCCCTCATAGGTCTCCTTAAAATGCTCCGTGCTCTCATCATTGACGGAAAATTCCACAATCACAAAGTCCGGTCTCTCCGCCAGAAGATCCGTCCCCACACGCGCCGCGCCGAACTCCGATGTCGTGCCGCCGATTCCCGCATTACAATAGGCAAACTCCGCCTGCGGAAAGGTCTCTTTCCACCATGTATACACACGGTAGGCGTAGCACGTCTGCGGTGTCGAGGAAAGGCTTCCCTGCGTGATCGAACCGCCGATAAAACCGATTACCAGACGCTCCCCGCGTTTTGCGCGCGCCATGACCTCCTTCATTCTACTCACATCTCCCACATTTGCAATTCCCTTTTCCAGATCAATCTGCATATTCATATTTCTGCTCCTTCTCTCTTTCTTTTCCCTTTATTGTCTCTCAAACATCCCACATTTCATCTCCGAGCGAACGGATATAGGAAGCCAGCTCCTCCGACATCTCCTCCGCCTCCGGAATCCGGATGTGTCCGGGCGTTCCGGAGCCGTTTCTCCGGTATAAAAAGTGGTGCACGCGCTCACTTGCAATCTGCCCACACACCGTCTCAATCGCCGCATCCCAGTTCGGGTGATGTTTTAAGATGGTTGTCGCAAGAATGATCTGCGCCTTTGGATAGTGCTTCATCAGTATCTCAATGAATTCCCGGTAGCGCTTCCGCCAGTGCTCTGCCGCACTGCCCTCTGGATCCGCTGCCATATAGTCCACCGGATGATTGTCATTCTGCCCGATGGCAACCACAACCACCTGCGGCGTATAACGTGAAAAATCCCATTTCTTTACCTCTCCAAGATCCGGATTATACTCTAGCTTGTCGTAACAGGACTCCACACCGTAGTATGCCGGCGCACCGAACCATCCCGTCCCGTCAAGCAGCGCAATGCCTCCCTGTGAGGTATCGTGAAGTTCTGCCCCAAGCTTTCTCGCCGTCATCCATGCATAGGAATACCAGCTGTTGGAATACTGTCCGTCGTGCACCGGGTCCTCTTTTCCGACATAGTCGACCGCCTCCGACACCTCGCCGCACGAGACACTGTCGCCAAACACTTCCATCCGGCGGGCAGGCTTTGGCTCCGGCGGCAGGAGATCTGCGCCGTCATCCACGGTAAATCCGTAGAACGTCACCGTATGGCAGGCGTCCATGCGCTTAAACAGCAGCAGTTCATGCCGCGCATCCGGCAGCTGCCCCGCAATCTCATAGGTTTTCTTTTTTCCGTCATTCAAAAGGCGGATGCGCCCCTGCACCCCGTCTAAGAGATAGCCCATCTCATTTGTCCAGTACGCATGATGGTTGGCAAGCGTGACTGCCACCGATGTTCCGGTAAAAATCATTTTCACCCAGCTCGCCGCATAGATAAGCACCGGTGCTTTCGGATCGTCGTCATCAATTCTTCCGCTGTACTGCAGCATCGGATCGTCCGGCTCGATATTCCTGATCATTTTTTTTGCTGTCATTTCTTTCCCCCTCTGTCTTCCGGCTTTCCGCCGGATACGCAGCAGGGCTGCGAAAGCCCCGAGGTGTTACGCACAATGCGCTCTTCTCTTTCCGGCTGCCGCAGCCCCATCATTCCAGTTCTCTGTTATCTTTTTCCGATCTCGGTATCGGTTGTCGTCACCACACTGTGCTCCTTGATGTAATCGATGATGTCATCCAGTTCCGTGAACGCCAGTCCCACATAGCTGTCTGCTGCTCCGTAATAGATCGCAATCTTTCCGCTCTCCGAATCGTGAATCGTTGCACACGGGAAGCATACATTCGGCACGAATCCGCGCTCTTCATACCACTCTTCCGGAGTCAGAAGGAACGTCTCACAGCGGTACTTCACGATGGAAGGATTGTCGATGTCTAAGATCGCACCGCCGATCGAGTACACATATCCATTGCAGGTGCCGCTCACACCGTGGTAGAACAGAAGCCATCCCTCGGATGTCTCGATCGGAGCCGCACCGCCGCCGATCTTTAAGGACTCCCACCACTCGGAACCCTTGCCCATCACATGACGGTGTTTTCCCCAGTAGGTGAGATCCGGGCTCTCGCTGATAAAAATATCACCGAACGGTGTATGGCCGCTGTCGGACGGTCTCGAGAGCAGCATGAAATTGCCGCCGATCTTGCGCGGGAACAGCACCGCATTCCGGTTAAACGGAAGGAACGGATTCTCGATTCTGGTAAATGTCTTAAAATCTGTCGTCTTCGCCATACCGATCGCTGCGCCGTAGAAATCCTGGCACCAGATAATATAGTAGGTATCCTCCACCTTCACAAGTCTCGGATCATACGCATAGACCGGCATGAAGGACTCACCGTTCTCGTCCACGAAGTTGATCTTGTTTTCCTCAAAATTCCAGTGGATGGCATCCTTGCTTCTTCCCAGATAGATATACGGAATTCCGTTCGTCTGCTCTCCGCGGAAGACGCCGATGAACTCATCCCCGTACGGCATCACCGCACTGTTGAAGATTCTCGCCACGCCCTTCACCGGATTTCTGCCGATGACCGGGTTCTCCTTGTATCTCCATACCGGTGCTCCGTTTAACTCTGCCGGGCGCTCCTGCCATGGCACATTCGGTACTTTCGGGCTGATCATTTTATATTTGCTCATAACTTCTACCTCTTTCTGCCGCCGCCGCGGCCCATTTTTCTATGCTGACCGTATTTATTCATTCGCTTTTAAAAATGCAAGATTCTTCTCGATGAGACTGCACCGCTGTGCCACACACTCCACCGATCTTCCCGGATCGGATGGCGTATGGAATACGTAGTCCACCAGCTTCTCCACCGTCGTGGTCGCCACATGCATCCGTGTATCCGAGGATGCGTAGTAAATAAACACCTCGTTTTTCTCATTGACGATCGCTCCGTTGGTGAATACCACATTGCTGACGTCCCCGACGCGCTCCTCACCTCTCGGTCCGATCAGAAGTCCGGACGGCTCGGCAATCACCTTCGACGGATCTTTTAAATCCGTTGCAAACGCATAGATGACATAGCGCAGTCCCGCTGCCGTGTTGCGCACACCGTGGGCGATATGAATCCATCCCTTTTCCGTCCTGATCGGCGTCGCACCGGCTCCGTTCTTCGCCTCCGTGATCGTGTGATATTTGCGCAGGCTCGTCATTTTTTCCTCATCGATCACAGCGTGTGTGATGTCCTCGCAGAGACCGAATCCGATGCCTCCGCCGCTTCCCGTCTCGATAAAATCATCCATCGGTCTGGTGTAAAACGCATATTTGCCGTCGACGAATTCCGGATGCAGCACCACGTTTCTCTGCTGCGGGGAACGCCGCGTGACGAGGTTCGGCAGGCGCTCCCAGTTCTTTAAATCCCTGGTGCGGACGATTCCGGCTGCCGCTACCGCCGCCGAGAGATCTTTCACACTCGTATCCTTTGACTCGGAGCAGAACACGCCGTAGATGTAACCGTCCTCATGCTTCGTCAGACGCATGTCATAGACATTTGTCTCTTCCGGGCAGGTATCCGGCAGAAGAATCGGGTAATCCCAGAAACGGAAACCGTCGATTCCGTTGTCGCTCTCCGCCACGCCGAAGAAAGACTTTCTGTCATTCCCCTCGATGCGCGCCACCAGATAATATTTTCCGTTCAGCTCGATCGCTCCGGAGTTCATCACGGCGTTGATGCCGAGACGCTCCATAAAGTACGGATTGGTGTCAGGGTTTAAATCGTACCGCCAGGTCAGCGGAATATGTTCTCTCGTGAGAACCGGATACTCGTAACGGTCAAATACGCCGTTGTAAAAATCCGACTTCTCATTTTTCCGCGCAAGCAGTTTTTCCTGCTTTTCTTTTTCAATATAATATCTCTCATGCAGCATAGCCAATTCTCCTCAATTTTCCTTGATGCGTCCCAGTACCTCGATACACATGCGCCCGTTGTGATACGGACATTTCCACGGCTCCACGATCGGCCGGACTTCCGTCCTCATACACTTCCCAGTACCACTCGCTTCCCCTGCGCGGATCAATGACGTGTTCTTTGATAAACTGCCACTCCGCCAGCGCCGCATCCCGGTACTCGGAATGATCCGGCATCTGTTCATAGGCATTCAAAAATCCGACTACTGTCTCCGCCTGCACCCACCATACACGGTGTGTATTGACCACACCCCTGTCACACTCGTTTGCCAGGGAGTGTCCGTCAAACGCCGTCTCATAAATATGTGCCGCAAGTGCCTGTGTGATCGGGTCAATTTTCGTCTCATACGCCTCATCGCCCAGCACCTTGACGCCGTGGTCCAAAAGCCACGCTGTCTCAATGTCATGCCCGTAGGAATGCAGATCTAAGATCGTGTGATAGCCGGCATCGAAAAACACTTCCTGTCTCCGCTTCGCCGGATTGTATACTTTCTCTGCAAACACATCCATGATCCAGCGGAGGCGCTCCCCCACGGTCTCATCCCGCGACACACGGTACAGTTCCGTGTACGCCTCAAAGACATGAAGCAGGGTGTTCATCGTCTTATCCGCAAGCACGCCGTTCTCCGACAGCTTCTCATTGGATTCCGGATGAAACTCTCTGGTAAAAGCCTCCAGATATCCGATCCCGTCCGTACACTTCTCCTCGATCAGGGAAAAGAGCCGCTTTGCCAGCGCAAGCGCCTCCTCGTCGTGCGACGCCTCATAGTAGGAGGACAATGCATAGATGCTAAACGCCTGATTGTAGGTGTGCTTTGTCGTATCAAACGGTGTCCCGTCATAGTTTAACGACCAGTAGATGCCGCCGTACTCCTGGTCGATACAGTGTTCTTTCAAAAAGGCATAGCCGTGCTTTGCTTCCTCCAAAAGCGCCTCTCCGGTATAGCCTGCACTGTTGCAGTCTTCCTCTGTAAAAAGTCCCTTTCGATATGCCGTGTAGGCATTGGAGAAAAACCATGTGATGCGGCTGTTTAAAATACATCCCTTTTCCGCCTTCTGATCCAGCGCAAGATCGTAAGACAGCCAGCCGTAATAACCGCCGTAAGTGTCGTCACGCAGTGCGCGCCAAAAGGGAATGATATGTGTGAGAAGTTCTGTTTTGACTTCTCCTCGCATGCTTTCTAATGTTTCCATCGCTGTTCCTCTTTTCCTGTAATCAGCCCTTGACTGCACCTGCCGTAATGCCGCTGTAGATCTGCTTCTGGAATACGATAAACACGATGAGTGCCGGCAGCAGGGAAATGATAACGCCTGCACAGATCAGGTTGTACTGGCTTCCAAGCGGTCCGGTAAAGGTATAGAGGGAAATCGCCATTGTCTTTAAATTTTCCTTCGTCAGATACAGGTTTGCCGAATAGTATTCGTTGTACACGCCCACGCCCTTTAAGATGCAGGCGGTCACAATTGCCGGCTTCAACAGCGGAAGCATGATCTTCCAGTAGATCTTCCAGTAGGACGCCCCATCGATGATTGCCGACTCATCCAGCGACACCGGAATATTTTCCATGTACTGGATAAAGATGTAGATGGAGATAACGTCCGTTCCCATCATCATGATGATGTAGCCGTACAGATGGTTGATGAAGCCAAGGTCATGCATGATCTGGTAGACCGTTACCTGCATGGCAACACCCGGAAGCAGTGCCGCGAACAAAAACAGGTTGCGGATCAGCCCGTTGCCCGGGAACTGGAAACGGTTTAACACATACGCAAGCTGTGTACCGATGATGATGGCTCCGATCAGGACACAGACCATAACGATCACGGAATTAAAGAATGCCCTTCCCATGTTCGCCCGCTGGAACGCTTCTACAAAGTTGTCAACGTTCAGCCAGTTCTGAGGCAGTGTCATAACATTCGTCGTCTTATACTCTTCCTCCGTCTTGAATGCAGTGATGACGCAGGAAATAATCGGAATCACGGCGACAAAGGAAAAGAACACAAGCGATACATATTTAAAAATGATCCAGATAATGGCTCCTGCCGAATACTGTTTTCTGCGCTTTTTCATTTACATCGCCCCCTTTGCTGCTTTCTTCGCTGCTCTCTGTTCTTTGTGAAGCTGTTTCAACCGCTTTCTCTCTTCCCTGGTCATGACTTCATCGTCCTGATCCGCATTGCGGTATACATATTTAAAGAACAGTTTCTGCAAGATCGTACATGCAAAAATGATAAGAAGTAACACAACCGCCATCGCCGACGCAAGTCCGACCTTCTGGCTGGTATGTGCAATATTGTTCATGTTGATAAAATACGTTGCCGTTCCGTTGGAACCTCCGGTGATTACGAACGGCTGCTCGAATGCGCTCAGTGCTCCTGTGATGGATAAAATCACATTCAACGTCACAATCGTCTTGATGCTCGGCAGTATAATATGTACAAACTGCTGAAATTTATTTGCACCGTCCAGCTCCGCCGCCTCGTACATCTCGGAATCTACAGACATGATCGCTCCGATAAAGAGCACCATGTTGTTGCCGAAATATCTCCAGACAGAAGTTGCAACCAGTGACCAGTTGTTGATCTTCTGATCGCGCAGCCAGTACGGAAGACTATCCAGTTCAAATCCAAACCATCCGAGGATGGAATCAAGTACAAATCCTCTTGTGTAAAAATATTTAAAGATAAATCCGATCGCAATACCGCTGATCAGATACGGGAAGACCATCAGTCCCTTAAAGAGATTGCCTCCCCTCGTCTTAAAACTCAAAATCGTTGCAAGGAACAGTGCAAGCGCAAGCTGTACCACCGAACCTACCATGTAATAGAGACTTAGCCACAGGGATGCGAAAATATCCTTGTTGCGGAATACCTCGATATAATTCTTCCAACCCACAAACACCCGTTTATCTACCGGCGTGGAATATTTCATTTTGTAAAAACTGAACTTCACCATTTCAACAAATGGCATATAGGTAAATGCTGCCAGCAGCACAAGCGGAATTATGGTAAATGCCAGTATAATCAGTGTCTGCTGCCCCTTCCTGCTTTTTGCCCACTTCAGGAATCCACGCCTGGCCGTTTTATTTTCTACTTCCTTTACTGATGTCGCCGCCATATCCAACCTCCATCTTTTTCACCCTGTTTTTAAAATAACGGGACCGGAAACAGATCTCTCATTCCGGTCCCATCTGTGCATGATGTCTTATTTATTCTGCCGTCACGCCATTGTCTTCCTGTGCCTGTGTCCACTTCTCGTTCCACTCAGCCATGATGTCATCGTAGGACATATCGCCGTTAGAAGCGTGCTCAATAATCTCCTGACCCTTCTCTTTTCCACCCGCATTGATGTTCAATCCGGAATCAGCGTTCAACGCATTAAGTAAATCTTCCTCGCCCTCTAATGCGGACTCGTCGGATACAAATGTCACATCACCAAACTCTGCGTATGCATCCGGATAAGCGTTGTCGTCTGCAGCGATCGGAATACCGCCCTCGTTGTATGCAAAACCGGACTCTTCTGTCATCCATTTTACGAATACCATTGCTGCTGCCTGATGATCTGCATCCGATGCCGCATTAATACCGAAGCTGTAGTCAGCGCCTGCGGAAGCATACTGCTTACCGTCGATCGTGATCGGGAATGGCATGTAGCCGATGTCCTCGCCGTGAGAATCAGCGTCTACCATCTGGGAATATGCCCAGGAGCCAAGTACCATGGTTGCGATCTCGCCTCTGTTGATCATGCCCTTGGAATCTTCCCAGGAAGTTGTGGTGAAGTCATCCTCTGTCAGTCCGTCTGCCACTGCATCGTAGAGCACCTTGTACAGTGCATATGGATGTGTGCCATCGCCGTAATCCTGGAACGGATCCTTTGTGTGAAGAAGCTTCTGGTTCATGTAAGTAGAATCACCGGTTGTCGTACCTGCGATCTGTCCGTCCCACTGCTCCATCGGCCATCCGTCTGCGTAGTTCGTGTAGAGCGGAATGATGGAAGAATCGTAATCCTTGATCGCCTGCAGTGCCGTGATGAACTCATCCGGTGTCTTCGGTGTCTCTGTCACTCCGGCCTCTGTGAAGACTCTCTTGTTGTATACAACACCCTGTGCATTACCGGTAGAAGGAACACCGTATACCAGTCCGTCGTAATCCCAGGTATTTGCGAACTTGATCTGTCCTTCCATCTCATCGAGTGTGCCGTACGGCAGGAAATACTCGCTCAAGTCTGCCTTGTCAACTGCCGGGATCATCATGATGTCGCCCCAGTCACCGCTCTGTAAGCGAAGCAGGGAATCGTCGGAATAATTGGTATCCGTCTCAACCTCTACGGTGATGTTCGGGTACATCTCATTGAAATCAGCAATGTAAGCTTCCCAGTTCTTTCCCGGATAGCTGTCCTCGGACATATCGGTTCTCTGGTTGAATACATGGATGGTTGTCGTGATGTCGGTGTAATCCTCGCCCAATTTGATGCTTGCATAATTCAGAGCACCATCTGTGGTCTCTGCTGCATCCCCACTCTCAGTTGTGGCTGCTGCCACACTTCCTGTTGTCGCATCATCAGATGCTGCGCTGCTGTCAGATGAACTGTTGCCGCATGCTGCCATGCTCAAAGTCATTGCTGCAGCCAGGCTGACTGCCAGAACTTTTTTCAACTTCATAATAAAAATCCTCCTTTTTTATAGCTCGTTTTGTAGCTTAATTTAATTATATATTTTTTCTATTTTTAGTCATCATATATTATTGCATAATATATTAGTTTTTTGCGTTTTTCTGCATTTTCCACATGTTATACAAATTTCATATCCCGTTTTTAGTCATTTTTCATATTTTTAGCTCTTCTTTTCCTTTCTTTTTCCTCGTATTTTAATTTTAATTACTTAATTTTTATTATTTTTTAACCTAATAATCAAGAAACCTATTGTATTGCCAAATAGTTTCGCTATAATATAGGATAGTTATGCAGAAAGGATCGATTCATATGGAACCAATCACGATCAAGGCACGCCTGAATCAGGCTTATCATTTTTCCGGAGCAGCCGGAAACGGCATCCGCTTTTCCGATCTTTCGGACGGTCCGGCTTTCATTTTCCGTGAGGACATATCGGCTGTGCACAACCGTTTTGTCCCTGCAGGGGGGTGCATCAGCTACGCGTCCCCCGTCCGTCTGACGCGGGATGCACTTCCGTACCTCCTCTTTCTCTATGTCGAATCCGGAAGCGGCACCTTAACGAATGCCGGCGACGCTGCGCAGAAGCCGGAATCCTGTCAGCTTGCGCCGGGGGATCTCATGCTTCTTCCGGATCAGACCGCATACCGGTTTTCCACGACGCATACCCCTTTTTGCTACCACTGTTTTTATCTGTCGACAGAGTATTTTTCGGAATATCTTCCGTTTCTGTGTGCGGACGGCAGCATTTTTCATATGAGCCGGACCGAGGTGGATGACATCGTATGGCGTATTCTGCCTTACCTCTCCCGCGAGCTGCTCTCCGATGAACCGGTTTCCTCGCTTCATCTGACCGCCATGCTCTCGCTTGTCCTGTCCTCCCTCGCCGCTTCCCGCCGCACCGCATCGACGCCTTCCCTTCCCGCGCATGTGGCACGCATGAAAGAGATTTTCGACACCGATTACGCACATTCCCACTCTCTCGCCGCGCTCGAGAGTTCTCTCGGTGTCAGCCGCTACCGACTCTGCCATGATTTTTCAGACTGCATCGGTGTTCCGCCGATCCAATATCTGAACCGGATCCGGCTGAAAGCCGCACGTACACTGCTGCGCACAACAACCCTCACCATCCGTGAAGTCAGCGCCGCCGTAGGAATCGAAAACACGACGCATTTTATCAATCTGTTCAAAAAAGATGCCGGAATCACACCTCTGCAATTCCGGCAGTCCTCTCTGCACTAATTTATACTTCTCTGGATTTCACGCTGTCTTTTTCAACCATGTGTCCTTCAACAATACTGATTCC
>ERZ832973.1917-NODE-1917-length-13296-cov-34.767087_pt1 | contig 13296 bp, 14 predicted proteins | sample MGYA00519950_ERZ832973 | MGnify/ENA primary metagenome ERZ832973 (study PRJEB31850, sample SAMEA3708734) | human gut metagenome | biome: human gut; feature: human-associated habitat; material: faeces | place: China | collected 2014 ... | reverse complement strand
TTGAAATTGCACGCGAGGAAAGCATGCCGCCGTATATTATTTTCAGTGACAAGACCCTGATCGATATGGCAGCAAAAATGCCGGCTTCCAAGCCTGAAATGCTGGACGTTTCAGGTGTGGGCGAAAATAAATTTGCGAAGTATGGAGAGCGGTTCCTTGAGGTGATCGAGGAGTATAGGCGGGAAGTGGGATAGGAATCTATAGATTTATAAAATAGCATGGTAGTTATAGGAATGTACTTATAGTAATTCCTAATTGCAGAGCATCGCACAACATACTCAGAAAAACCGGCTAATCAAGGAGAAAACAAAATTATGATAAAAATCCTATTCATCTGCCACGGCAACATCTGCCGCAGCACTATGGCGCAGAGTGTATTCGCCCATCTGGCGGCGGAAGCAAACATGGCAGATTATTTTGAAATTGATTCTGCGGCGACAAGCCGCGAAGAAATCGGAAATACACCACATTACGGAACAGTAAGGAAACTCAGGGAAGAGAACGTTCCACTCATCCCGCACAGGGCGCGTCAGATGACGAGAAACGATTATTTATACTATGATTATCTGATCGGCATGGATACTGCGAACATCCGTAACATGATAAAAATCGCCGGAGGCGAGGACAGTCAGGGTAAAATCTACAAAATGCTGTCTTTTGCAGGATATGAACATACTCACAGGTTGTCGGAGGCAGGAGACGTCGCTGATCCGTGGTATACCGGGGATTTTGAGGCAACCTATCGGGATGTGAAAAATGGCTGTGAAGGTTTGCTGGCATATATAAAGGAAAACCACGAGTTTACATTGTAATTTTTGCAGTTGAAAGTATAAGTAACCGGTGTTAGAGAAGAGAGGAGTATCATGGAAACAAGAATTGCATTAATTGGAATTATTGTGGAGAATCCGGAATCCATCGAGGCGTTGAATCATCTTTTGCATGAATATGGAAAGTATATTATTGGCCGAATGGGAATCCCATATAGAGAGCGTGAGGTTAATATTATCAGCGTGGCAATTGATGCGCCGCAGGATGTGATCAATGCTCTGTCAGGAAAAATCGGACGGTTGGATGGAATCGGAGCGAAAACCGTTTACTCAAACATCAAAGGAAAGAATGAAAAATAAAATCAGATGTGCCGGGCAAGTATTATCTCGCTGCGCTACAAGCCGAGCCAACTCGAATCCGCTACGCTCCTTCTCGCTGTTGGGCTGTCGCCCAATAAGAATAAAGAGAAGCCATGCCCATTCGGAATCCGCTGCGCTGCAAGCCGAGCCAACTCGAATCCGCTGCGCTTCTTCTCGCTGTTGGGCTGTCGCCCAATAAGAATAAAAAGAAAAGATGACAGTCTGGTGAATAAATTCCCCATTCTGTCATCTTTCCTTTTTATCCTTACTCGGCTTGTAGCTTATCCAAAGTATCGATCCAATAATCCTTTTAATGCTTTGCCGTGACGAGCCTCATCTCTGGCCATCTCATGAACAGTGTCATGGATTGCATCAAGGTTGTTTTTCTTAGCGCATTTTGCAAGATCAAATTTACCTGCAGTAGCACCGAACTCACAGTCAACTCTCCATTTCAGGTTATCTTTTGTAGTAGCTTTCATGTTTGGCTCTAAGTCCTCACCTAACATCTCAGCAAATTTTGCTGCATGTTCTGCCTCTTCGTAAGCAGCTTTCTCCCAGTAAAGACCAACTTCCGGATATCCCTCGCGGTGAGCAATACGAGCCATGCAGAGGTACATACCAACTTCAGAGCATTCGCCATCGAAGTTTGCTTTTAACTGGTCGAAGATGTATTTTTTGTCTTCATCACTGATTTCTGGATTGTTTTTTACTGTTTTTGCGTAAACGCCATATTCATGTTCTGCAGCAAGTGTAAGATCTCCTTCTACTTTTTTGAACTTATCAGCGCCTACATGACAGACTGGACACTCTGCTGGTGCAGCATCTCCTTCATAAACATATCCACATACTGTACAAACCCATTTTGTCATAATTTTGTTCTCCTTTTCTTATTTAAATTTTATTTAGTTTCTAATAATAGTAACTATTACTGATTTTAATTTAAAAAATATATTTTGTCAATACTTTTTCTTATATTTTTTATAGAAAGCTGTACAGTTCGCAGAACAACTGGAACTGTACCGTTAACTGTTCTTTTTACAGTCTGCGCATTTCCCATAAAAATATGTAATATGACCTTCAATTTCACCGTCAAATCCCTGATTTGCAAGGACATTGATATGATCAAGACCATCTACGGAAAGGTCTAAAACGCTGCCACAATGTTTGCAGATAAAATGATAATGTGGAGCCGGATTCCCGTCAAAGCGGTCAGGTCCGATACCGGTCGATAATTTCTGAATCTCACCGATGTCAGAAAGTAATGACAGATTACGGTATACAGTGCCGAGACTGATATTCGGAAACTCTTCTTTGATGCCGAGATAAACAGTTTCAGCAGTAGGGTGGTCATATCTGCCGGCAAGGAAGGTCTTGATTGCTTCACGTTGTCTACTATATTTTAGCATGATAATCACCCTTTCTTTTTAATAATAGTAATTGTTACTGATATTATAATAGCAGAGAACCATACTTCTGTCAAGAATAAAGAAGATAAATTTAAACATTTCTGTGATTACTCAGCCACGCTTCATAATGTAAGTTTTTTGAAAAATCACGCATATCATAACCGACCAATGAATATATATAGTAGCAACAAAATAAATGCCGGGAGCATCCGATGGCAGGAATCAAACGTTTTATTACATATATATATGCATACGAAAATGGAACAAAAGGAATCAACGCGGGATTTGCAAAAGTGGAGATCAGGGGAAATGAATGCAGGATTGAAGTGCATCTGCGTGGAACACCAATTCGGATGGGAATGGATCAGGTATACCTTTTTAAAGTAGAGGGAGGGCAGATGCTTGCGTTCCCGATGGGAGAGATGAGAATGATAAAAGGAAGCGGAGATTATGGAACAATTATAAAGGCAGATCAGATTGGAGGATCAGAATACTCGTTTGCCGAGATGGATGGAATGGTTTTTGCAGGAGAGGAAGGCACGATTGCTATGACACGCTGGACGGAAGGAAAGCCATTTGCAGTAAAAACAGAAAATATCAGGTTGTGGGAACCGCAAAGATTTGACGTGGGTGGAATAGAAAACCAGAAAGAAAATGAGAAAAACGAGAATATCGAGGAAAGAGCGACCGCCGAAAGAGTGAACGCGGAAAAAGTGACCGCGAAAAAAACGGAAAATCCTGCAGATAAAAACGGAGAAAATGCTGTAGAGGAGCTTCATGCAACGGAAATGCCAATGCGCAATATTTTTCCGAAGTTTGTCTGGGTGGACACGTGGGAGCGGTTCAAAAACACGTATCCCTATTTTACATTGCCGGAGGATAAAAATGTGGAGTGTGTGCGCATTGAACTGAAAGACCTGCGTGAACTGCCGCGAAAATACTGGTATCTTGGAAATAACAGCTTTTTGCTGCACGGATTTTTCAATTACCGCTATCTGGTGTTGGGAAAGCTCGAAGAGGACAAATGGTTTATCGGTGTCCCGGGGATTTATCAGCAGCAGGAGCGCGTGATGGCAGCAATCTTTGGTTTCCCGGAGTTTATGACGACCGATCACATCAACCAGTTTGGCTATTGGTATCACACGTTAGATGAATAATACAGGACAATAATTGAGAGGGAACTGTCCGTTTATGAATGGATTTCATCGGGATTTAAGATAGCGTAGCGGATGTGATCTTCCCATTTTCCCTGAATGAGAATACTGTCGCGCTCAATTCCTTCCTCGAAAAAACCTGTGGCATGCAGCAGGTTTCTGGAAGGCGTATTTTCAGGCATGCAGCGGGCAAAGATTTTGTGGAGTCCGAGACCATAAAAGCCGACAGACAGTGCCATAGACAGAGCTTCTCGGGCATATCCATGATGCTGATAAGACGCATCGAATTTATAGCCGACCTCGCTCGTGAAATAAGGCATTTTTATAATATTGTGCAGACAGACCGTGCCGATGATGGTAGATGGATCTTCTTTCAAAAAAACATAAAAGCGCACACTGGAAAGCTTGAGCGCAAGTTTTAACTCGCATCTGGCGAGCGTCTGCTGGAAATCGAGTGTGTAATAATTCTCAGGGGCGGTTGGTTCATATTTTTCAAAGCAGGAGCGGTTACGATATAAAAAATCATGGATTTCCCGCAGATAATCCGTGGAGGGAAGCCGTAAAATTAATCGCTCTGTTTCGTAGGAAAAAGAAAGCCCGGTGGGCAGTTGTGTGTGATTCTGCATAAAAACCTCGAATGGAAAAATTCTTATATAACATTATATACGACACCACAAAAAAAGCAAAAATATTTCTATGGTAGTGATGCGATAAATAGTGTATCATTGTATACAGAGTACCAGAACAGGAAAACAGAAAAATGAAAATGACGCAGGACGAAAAATATATGAAGGCAGCCATCCGCGAGGCGAAAAAAGCATATGCCCTGGATGAGGTGCCGATCGGGTGCGTGATCGTGCAGGATGGCACGATTATTGCGAGAGGATATAACAGAAGAAACACCGAAGGAAATACGTTGGCACACGCGGAACTGACCGCAATCAAAAAAGCGAGCAAAAAGACCGGTGACTGGCGGTTAGAGGATTGTACGATGTATGTGACATTGGAGCCATGCCAGATGTGCGCCGGAGCGATCGTGCAGAGCCGCATGAAAAAAGTGGTCATTGCCACGATGAATCCGAAGGCAGGATGCGCAGGTTCGGTGCTGAATCTTTTACAGATGGCTGCATTTAACCATCAGGTGGAGATTGAAAAAGGCGTTTTGGAGGAAGAGTGCTCGACGATGTTGTCTGATTTTTTCCGGGAGTTAAGAGAAAAGAAAAAGAGGGAAAAACAGGAAACGGTGACAGAATCCCTGTGAACTCTTGACAATGAAGGTTATTATAAGCTATACTTAAATCTCCGAGCAGCCGGGGTGGCAGCGGTACCCTGAACCAGCAATCCGCTATAGCTGGGGTGATATCAAACTGAGGGTTATCTCTTTGCGGAGCAGCCCTTCATAAGTGGCGTTGACGTTTGGGTCTTACGCAACAGGAATTTACGAACCGGGTCAGGTCAGGAATGGAGCAGCCCTAAGTAAAAGCTCCTGTGTGCCGTGAGGGTGCCTGGACCGAGTTAACTGTGGAGGTAACGTCCGTGGACTGGACTCGAAGGGCGATGCTCGGATTTTAAATTTAAGAACAGAAACCGTAAAGAGCCGCAGCAGTGATACTACGACTCTTTTGTTATAAGAAAAATGCATAAGACAGAATGTTTTTCTGTTGGCAAAAACGTTCTGAAACTACAAAAAAGGAGAAAAGCGAATGTGGGATAAAGTGAGAAAAAGAATTGTTGATGCATGCGATGTGATGGATATGGTCATGGCGGCAGTTGTGGTCATTGGAATTGTGATAGCGGCGATCGGAATTTTTCCACAGATTGGAGAACTGTGGCGTCACAGAGAGGAGACGGTTGCGTTTTTAGAATTTCTGGATGCAGTGCTCGGCGTTGTCATTGGTGTGGAATTCCTAAAAATGTTATGTAAACCAAATACTGCCAATATTATTGAAGCCCTGATTTTCGTGATCGCGCGTCATATGATCGTTCAGACAACGACAGCCGGAGAAGATCTGGTTTCCGTGATCAGTATCTGTATGCTTTTCCTTTTCCGCCGTTTTATGCTTGCAACAAAACCGGACGGGGAACATCATGTGCCGAATATTTTTAAGGCAATCAAAATCGCACAGTCGCCGGAATTTCAGGAAGCATTAAAAGAAACAGAAGAACATGAGACAATTTCTCAGGATGAAAAATAAAACTGCATTTATTTGAATACAAACATTGAATTTCCAAAAAACTGCTATATAATGTAAGCATGTCACGGCAAAAGTGCCGAAAATCGTGTTTATCCGGTACATAGATACGGTTTTAGAGAAAAAGAAAAGTGAGGAAAATAAAATGTTTGGATTTGGTCAGTTAATTGACATCTTGAAAAAGAACCCGAAAAAAATTGTTTTTACAGAAGGAAATGATCCTCGTATCTTAGAGGCAGCTTCCAGACTTCTTGCAAGCAACTTCTTACATCCAATTTTAGTTGGTAACCCGGATGAGATTGCAAAAGTAGCAGAAGAGAGCGGTTTCAATATCCGTGGAGCAGAGATCATCGATCCAATGAAGTACGACAGATTTGACGAGATGGTTGAGATGTTCTGTGAACTTCGTAAGAGCAAAGGTGTTACACCAGAGCAGGCAAGAGGAATTCTTTCTCAGGCAAACTACTTTGGTACCATGTTAGTAAAAATGGGAGTTGCTGATTCCCTTCTTGGTGGAGCAACATACTCTACAGCAGATACAGTACGTCCGGCATTACAGTTGATCAAAACAAAACCGGGTAATACGATCGTATCTTCCTGCTTTATCATGGTACGTCCGGCAGCTACAGGCGAGAACGAAGTACTTGCAATGGCTGACTGTGCAATCAACATTCATCCAACAGAGGATGAGTTAGTAGAGATCGCCGGTGAGACAGCAGAGTGTGCTAAGATTTTCGGTATCGATCCAAAGGTTGCATTCTTAAGCTACTCAACACTTGGTTCCGGTAAGGGCGAGGATGTTGACAAGATGCGCAACGCAGCAGCAAAAGCAAAAGAAAAATATCCAGAGCTTCCGATCGAAGGAGAAATCCAGTTCGATGCAGCAGTTTCTCCACGTGTTGCACGTACAAAATGCAAAGATTCTCAGGTTGCAGGACATGCAAACACATTTGTATTCCCTGACATCAATGCTGGTAACATTGGTTACAAGATTGCACAGCGTCTTGGTAACTTCGAAGCTTACGGACCAATCTTACTTGGTTTAAATGCACCAATCAACGATCTGTCCCGTGGATGTAACGCTTCTGAAGTATATTCTATGGCAATCATCACAGCAGCACTTGCTTAATTGCAATTGATCGGAACATAATAATAAGAAAGAACCGTATGCGAAGAGCGTTTGAAAGAATGTTTTCGTGTGTCGGTTCTTTTTTTGTTATGGCGACGACCGCTAATCGGAGCGAGATTCGCAGAGCATATCTTGTCTCTGTGATTGGAAACACTTGAATCGTGAAATGGTATTTTGAATTTATATATGATTCTCGCAGACTGAATCATATAATTAGAATATGTGGATGAAACTGGGGAAGTATCAGATAATATGTGGATAACTATGTGGATAATGTGAATAAGTCGGTGAACATAGATAAATAATATTAATTGTTATACAATTAAAGAGAAATACGAAAAGAATTATAAAATGGAAATATATCTTTTTCTTTGATTGTATAGTAGAATATGTGTGCAATTCACATAATAGGAAAAAAAGATTTGCAGAAAATAACAAATGAATCAAACAGAGGAAAAAACAATGTTTAAAAATGCAGGACGTGTAAAACGCACAATAGAAGAATATTTTGTACTTACCGTGGCAACGCTTATTCTGGTTGTCGGCGTGTATGTATTCAAGTTCCCGAATAACTTTTCTTTCGGTGGAGTGACTGGTATTGCGGTCGTTTTGAGCGCCATTATGCCGACAACCCCTGGAAATATCACATTTATTATCAATATGGCACTGCTTGTGCTGGGATTTATTTTTCTTGGAAAAAGTTTTGGAATCAAGACTGTCTATGTCAGTGTGCTGATGTCAGTTGGGTTAAGTGCAGCGGAGAAATGGTTCCCAATGTCTGCGCCACTCACCTCACAGCCGGTGCTGGAACTGATCTATGCGATCGTGCTTCCGGCGGCGAGTTCAGCCATCTTATTTAATGTCGGAGCTTCCGGTGGTGGTACGGATATTATCGCCATGATCTTAAAGAAATACACGAAACTGAATATCGGAGGTGCGCTGTTTCTGGTAGACCTGTTTATTGTACTTGCATCCTGCCTTGTCTTCGATGCGCAGACAGGTCTGTTTTCCCTCTGCGGACTTCTGGCAAAATCACTGGTGGTCGACAATGTGATCGAGAGTATTAACATGTGCAAATACTTCACCATTATCTGCAATGATCCGGAACCGATCTGTGAGTTTATCACCCAGAAGTTAAACCGCAGTGCAACGGTATATCATGCCGAGGGTGCTTATCAGCATAACGACAAAGCAGTTATTCTCTCTGTTATGAAGCGAAGCCAGGCTGTGGAACTCCGTAACTTCATCCACGAAAACCAGCCGTCCGCTTTCATTGCGATCACCAACAGCAGTGAGATTATCGGAAAAGGTTTCCGCGGGTTGAATTAGAAAACCAGAATTGCGAAAAAGTCCGAAAGTTTGCGGACATAGGGAAATTATGCTAAAATAGACGTCATATAAGATGAATGAATTTGACGGAAATTTGTTCAAAAATAACAGGTTTTATCGAACACTAAAAGGAGAGATAAAACAGGAGAAAACAGGAGAAGGATTTCATGAAAATTTGGGAAGATGAGAAACAGGTGTACATCAGAGCGGCCATGGAGCGCAATATGCCGGAACAGAATGCAGCGCTCAAAGAGCGTTTAGAACGGATCGACTGGTCGATTTTAGAACATATCCAGAGAAAAGAGACCGTGAATGAGCGCGGAGTGTTCGCACCGTTAGAAGCAGTGGAAGTGCCGGAGATCGAGGCGCGCAGAGACGAGTTTAAAGCAGCAGGACTGGATGCAATCCGGGCAGGCAAAGTAGGAGCAGTGCTTTTAGCTGGTGGACAGGGAACAAGACTGGGGTTGGACAGACCGAAGGGAACATTAAATATCGGTGTGAACCGGGAACTTTATTTATTCGAGCAGCTTTTCCGTAATCTGATGGATGTGACGGATGAAGCCGGTGCTTACGTTCCAATGTACATTATGACAAGCAATATTAATCATAAAGATACCGTTACTTTTTTTGAGGAGCATCATTATTTTGGCTATCCAAAAGACTATGTAAAATTTTTCATTCAGGAGATGGTTCCGGCATGTGACCACGAGGGACGTGTCTATATGGAATCTGATACCGAGGTGGCAATGTCTCCAAACGGAAACGGTGGATGGTTTGGTTCCATGGTGAGCGCAGGATTATTAGATGACATCCACGCAAGAGGACTTGAATGGATCAATGTGTTTGCAGTGGACAACTGCTTACAGAGAATTGCGGATCCGCTATTTATCGGCGCAACAATCGTTTCTGGCTGTGAGAGTGGAGCGAAGGTAGTGCGCAAGGCGGCACCGGATGAAAAAGTTGGCGTGCTTTGTACTGAGGATGGAAAACCATCCATCGCAGAGTATTATGAGATGACGCAGGAGATGGCAACTGCAAGAAAAGAGAATGGAGATCTGCTTTACGGCTTTGGCGTGATCTTAAACTATCTTTTCTCTGAAAAAAAATTAGAGCAGATCGCAGACGCACGTATGCCGATCCATGTGGTGGAGAAGAAAATTCCTCATATTGATCTGGAAGGAAATATGGTGAAACCGGAGCAGCCAAACGGATACAAGTTTGAAACTTTAGTGCTGGATATGGTACATATGATGGATGACTGCATTCCATATGAAGTTGTGCGTGAAAGAGAATTTGCACCGATCAAAAACCTTCATGGCGTGGATTCCTTAGACACTGCGAGAGAGTTGCTGAAAGGCTGCGGTGTCACATTATAATACCTTTGAAAAAGCGGTCACTTTACAGAAAAAAGCAAAAAAGAACATGAAAACCGCGTAAAATGGGCGTTTGCCGGGAATCCTGGCAGACGCCCGTTTTGTGCAAAAGACCAAAGAAAATCTAAGAAATTTCGTAAAAACAACAGAAAAAGGAGAAAAATAACTAAAATATAACAAAAATACACTTTTCATATTAAACATATTGCACAATGAATACAGAAGAATTTTCAAGAAAGAAAGAAGTATTTTATATGTTTTTTTATAGGGACGGTTGCTATAATGCATCATGTAACAAGAAGTTACCAAATACATTAAGGGAGGTTTTCTTATATGAAAAAGAAAGTAGTTAGTGTAATTCTTGCAATGACAATGGTAGCATCCATGGCAATGGGATGCGGAAACAGCTCTGATACAACAACATCAGACAATTCAACAACAACCACAACAACAAATGATGCAGCAGCATCCACAGAGGCATCCGATGCAGCAGACGCAACAGCAGATGCAGCAAACGGAGACTTAGCTGATAAAAAAGTTGGTGTATGTATTTATCAGTTCGCTGATAACTTCATGACATTATTCCGTGGAGAACTTGAGAACTACTTAGTAGAACAGGGATTCTCAAAAGACAATATCACAATCGTAGATGGTGCTAACGACCAGGCTACACAGACAAACCAGATCCAGAACTTCATCACACAGGGTGTTGACGTTTTGATCATCAACCCGGTTAACTCTTCATCCGCAGAGACAATCACAGATATGGTTGTTGAAGCTGGTATCCCTCTTGTATACATCAACCGTGAGCCAGATGCTTCTGAGGAGCAGAGATGGGCAGATAACAACTGGGATGTAACATACGTTGGATGTGACGCTCGCCAGTCCGGTACATACCAGGGCGAAATGATCGCTGATCTTGGTCTTGACACAGTTGATATGAACGGAAACGGAAAAATCGACTACATCATGATCGAAGGTGACCCGGAGAACGTTGATGCTCAGTATCGTACAGAGTACTCCATCAAAGCTCTTGAAGATGCCGGATTAGAAGTAAACTGCTTAGACGATCAGGTTGGTATGTGGGATCAGGCTACAGCACAGCAGTTAGTAGCTAACTCCTTAAGCCAGAATGGTAATGATATCGAAGTTGTATTCTGTAACAACGATGCAATGGCACTTGGTGCTTTACAGGCAATCGAATCCGCAGGACGTACTGTAGGTGAAGATATCTACTTAGTAGGTGTTGATGCTTTATCAGAAGCTCTTGAAGATGTTCTTGCAGGAACAATGACAGGTACTGTATTTAACGATCACTTCTCACAGTCCCACAGTGCAGCAGACGCAGCTATCAACTACTTATCAGGTGCTGGAAACGAGCACTACATTGGTTGTGACTACGTGAAAGTTACAAAAGACAATGCCCAGGAAATCCTTGACATGGTTAAATAATCAATCATTGCTACATTGAAAAAGTAAAATGAAAAAAGCGGTGCGGGTGTTTGAATGGCACCCGCACTTGTCTTGAAAAAAGACTGACACAAGACGATCTTAATTGATTTGATAACGAAAAGAATTATGAAAATGTCATGTATTTGAAACAGCGGAAGTAATAATGGGTAAGGAATTCTGAATATTGACATTACACAGATTTTTGATCTGTATCAACATAAAATAAAACAGGTAATAAACCTGAATTTATAAAGGAGGAGCAAAATGGCTGAATATAAACTGGAGCTTAAGGGTGTTTGCAAATCTTTCCCTGGTGTAAAAGCGTTGGATAATGTACAGCTTTCATTAAGACCAGGAACAGTTCATGCACTGATGGGCGAAAACGGTGCAGGAAAATCCACTCTGATGAAATGCCTTTTCGGTATTTACAGAATGGATGCGGGGGAAGTCATTCTGGATGGCAAGAAGATTGAGATCAACAATCCGGATGAGGCAATGAAGTATGGTATTGCGATGGTACATCAGGAATTACAGCCGGTACCTGCAAGAAGCGTGGCAGAGAACCTTTATTTAGGACGTTTCCCGACCAAGGGATTCGGACCATTTAAGATGATCGACCACAAAACTATGTATGCAGAGACAGAGAGATGGTTAAAAGAGGTAAAAATGGATTTTGATCCAAAAGCACAGCTGGGATCGCTTTCCATTGGACAGATGCAGTCCGTAGAAATTGCAAAGGCAGTTTCACAGCAGGCAAAAGTCGTGATCTTCGATGAGCCGACATCTTCTCTTTCTGATAATGAAGTAGAAGCATTGTTCCGTATCATGAACGATCTGAGAGATAAGGGCGTTGCAATGGTTTACATTTCCCACAAGATGGATGAGATCAAGCGTATCGCAGATGATATCACGATCATGCGAGATGGTACCTATGTAGGAACCTGGCCGGCAGCAGAACTTACCACAGATCAGATCATTGCAAAAATGGTAGGACGTGAACTTACAAATGTATATCCACCGAAGGAGAACAAACCGGGTGAAGTGATCATGGAAGTAAAAGACTTATGTTCTATCCATGAAAAATCATTCCAGCATGTAAGTTTCCAATTAAGAAAAGGAGAGATCCTTGGATTTGGTGGACTGGTAGGTGCACAGAGAACCGAGTTGATGGAAGGTATCTTCGGTATCCGTGGTGTTGCATCCGGCGAGATTTATATGCACGGCAAGAAAACCAGGATCAAACATCCTATCGATGCAATGAATGCAGGTATCGGACTTATTACAGAGGACCGTCGTGGAAATGGTATTTTCGGATGCCTTTCAATCAAAGACAATGTAGGTGTCTCTGTATACAATAAATTCCTTAAAGCAGGATTTGTGTTAGACCACAAGAAAATCAATCAGGTTGTGGATGACAGCATTAAGAAGTTAAGCATTAAGACACCAAGTATGAAGGAACACATCGCAAACCTTTCCGGTGGTAACCAGCAGAAGGTTATCGTAGCAAGATGGCTTGCAAATGATCCTGACGTACTGATCATGGATGAGCCGACCCGTGGTATCGACGTTGGTGCCAAGTACGAGATCTACCAGATCATGATTGACCTGGCAAAGCAGGGCAAAGGTATCATCATGATTTCATCTGAGATGCCGGAGCTGATTGGTATGTCGAACCGTATCCTTGTCATGTGTAATGGTCACATTACCGGTGAGGTACAGGGTGAGGAAGCAACTCAGGAGCGTATCATGAGCTACGCGACTAAGTTCTAAAGGAGGAAGAGAGAATGGATAAGAAACAACTGAATGTAAAAGATATATTGATCAATAACGGTATCGTTATTCTGATCCTGTTGATGGTTCTCTTTGTTGGTGTGACAAAACAGAACTTCTTCAGCCGTAGCAACTTTAGCAACATTTCCATCAACGTAGCATGCCGTTTCATCATCGCAGTCGGCGTATCCGGCTGTCTGATTACGAAAGGTACCGACCTTTCTGCAGGACGTCTGGTTGGACTTTCTGCCTGCCTGGCAGGTACTCTGCTCCAGAAGAGTGATTACAGCGGACATTTTGAACTTACCAAAGGATTTGGCGAGCAGAACGTATGGCTGATTCTCCTTATCTGTATTGCTATCTG
>ERZ832973.1915-NODE-1915-length-13321-cov-3.444972_pt1 | contig 13321 bp, 15 predicted proteins | sample MGYA00519950_ERZ832973 | MGnify/ENA primary metagenome ERZ832973 (study PRJEB31850, sample SAMEA3708734) | human gut metagenome | biome: human gut; feature: human-associated habitat; material: faeces | place: China | collected 2014 ... | reverse complement strand
AACTTCCCCGGCGACACGCGCCGGGTCACGGATCTCAACCATGTTCAGACCGACAATGCCTTTTTTGGTTCCTTCTTCTGGGGTGGTTCACGATGCGGTGATGAGCACGGCGGCATGACTGGCTTTGTGCATGGAACCACCGTTGATTTGTTCCGGTCGTCTGTCTTCTCAGCAGGCGAACGAGGCGATACGACCAGTATTCTCTACGCGGGCCGTAGCGGCCGCGGCAAGACGACCGCGATGATGCTTGAAATCCTCTCTGACATGATGGAGCGCCCCTCATGGTGTGCAATGTTCGACTGGAAGGGTGATACCGGAGGCGCGGCTTTGGTTGCGCAGCACTTCGGCGTCCCGGCTAGCGTGGTTGAATTGGGGGCAGCTCATTCGGGGGCTGCTGACCTTTTCCGGTCGTTGCCCCTGGAGGATGCACCGGATGCGGTGCAGTCCATGCTGATGTTGCAGGCTAAAGAACCGTCCCTTGCGGCGATTGCCCCAAGCGCAAGCCTTCGCTATGCAATGGAGGAGGCCGAGAAGGCTAAAAGCCCCTCCACCTGGGGGGTCATTCAGCGCATGGCTGAGGACGAAGAGCCGCGAGTTCGCCAGTTTGCCGCCTATTTGACGGATTTGGCGAAAACGCCGATTGGCCGAATTGTGATGGGCCCGCCGACCGGCGAGATTGGTTTCACGTCTGACCCTGGCCTGCGAATTGTGCAGGCGGCGGGTTTGTCGATTCCCTCAGCAGAGATTCCTCTGACGGAATGGGACGGCAAGCAGCGTCTGTCTGTTGCGCTGATTCAGGGCATCACCGGTGTTGCGTTGCGCATGTCGTCAGCGAAAGACCTGCGGTCGATGAGAAAGGCTGTCGCGGTTCCAGAGGTTCACATTCTGTTGCGTGCGACGGGCGGTGCGAACTTCCTTGACCAGGTCGCCCGCATGGGTCGTGCTTTTAACACGAGCCTTCTTTACGACACGCAGGATTGCACCTCTATCGTCACGTTTCCCGGTTTGGTGGAACAGCTGCATGGTGTTCGTCTTTTTCAGTTCATTTCGCGAGAGCAGCAGGACGCGGGCGCGGAGCTTCTGGGCCTGGCCCCTTCACCTGAGTTGCAGGCGCGAATCCTGGAGCTGGCAATTGACGAGACGGACTCACGAAAAGTGGCCAAGGGCCGAGCTTTGGTGAGGGACTGGACCGGGCAAGTGGCTGAGGTTCAATTTACCTTCCCGTCAGAGCAGGTTCAGCGGATGCTCTCGACTGACCCGAACGCTGAGGAGATGAAGGAGAAATGATGAGGAAGAGTTTCGCGGTGCTGGCGGGTGTGCTGGCGCTGGGCCTTGGCGGGTGTGCTGGCGCCGGGTCTTCGGGCGGTGGTCTGGGTGATAATGGTCAGGCCGCCGCCGCAGACGCGGCCCTCTCATGGGTTCAAGGCACAGAAAAAACGCGGTGTGAACTGGAATCAGAAAACTACCGCTACCACTCCACCGACTGCTCAACGGCAGATGACAGCACCCCCGCATGGAAAGACCCAAGCCTTTACCACACCGTGCGCACGGTGCGGTGGGGTTCCGACGCTTGGGCCGTTGTCATTGCAGAAGGCGAAAGCGACTCGTCCCCGGCTGTGCTGGGCATGGTCAATGAAGGCGGGCGCTGGGTCCTGAAATCACGCGGTGAACTGAACCAAATGGCCAAGGGCTCAAAAAACCCTGAGTGCGCCGCCCTGAGCGGACCGAACGCGCCAGAATGTGCAGGCTAATGATGAAACAATACGTTCCGCAGCAGATTCAGCTGATGACACAGAAGCTGACCGCCACGGTCAGATTCATCACTCGCCCGATTCTTCGGGGCATGGCCGTGACCTGGGCGGCCTCCCCTCTGGGCCTGTTCTGGGCAACTTTGCCCCCCAAAGCAAAGCGTGCGGTCAAGGTCTTCACCGTGACCTTTTGGCTATGCTGGTTTGCAGGGGCAGCCTGGGCCGCGTCATCGGCGGGCATCTCGAATGTCTTTCCAGCCCGTCCTGGACAAACTCTCGCAAACTCAGTTGATCCGTTCCAGCTCTGGCAAGACAAAACTGCCGAACCCCCCGGCAATGTCCCGGCAGACGTGATGATTGGCCTTGCAGGCATGATTTTCATTGGCGTGGCGTGCATTGCCTGGGTCGTGGCATGGTTCATGACTGGCATGATTGGCGGCTCTTCCGCGTTTGAAGGTGCCGTCGATGTTGCCCCGATGCTCTCATCAGCAATGGGAGAGCTGGCCCTGTGGCTGTTGCCAAGCTGTATTGCGATGGGCGCAGTCGTCACCTACTTTGACCTGTTCCGCGAGAAGGTTTCAGCCTGGAGCGGCTTTCTGTCCTTTGGAATTATGACCATTCTGGCCCTGGGCTTGATGATGACCCCGAAAGCCTACGTTGACGCTTTGGGCATGGGTCGTGACATTGGTCAGAAGGTCGTCACAACGGTGCTTGATTCCTCACCAAGCAGTTCAACGCAACCGTTTGAATGGGAAACCAACTACCAACTGGGTCAGGATAACGCGACTAAATCCTTTGCCTTGCAGGTGCAAGACGGATTCTGGAGAACCTTCATCATCACGCCCTGGTGCGTGGGCGAATTTGGCGGCGACATGGGCTTGTGCAAGCAACACGGCGCAGCCGTCCTCAAAAAGGGAAAATATGACGAACGTCACAAATATTATGAGAATGAGGTCATTAACAAGCAAGAGAAAGACTCGCACATTCAGAAAATTCTGAAGGGTGACGACTGGAGCGGCAGGGTTGGCTTGGTGCTCTTTGGAGCTCTGATTGCTCTGATTGGCTCAGTCCTCGTGCTTCTTCTGACCTTGAACGCCCTGCTGGCCTGGTTCCAAGCGGTTCTGCTGCTCTTCTTGGGCGTGCTCTTCTTGCCACTGGGCATCATTCCCGGTGTGTCCCGCACCTGGGCTGCGAACTGGGCAACCCGCGTTGTTGGGGCAGTGATGCTGAACTCCATGCTCATGTTGCTGCTGGTGGTCACAATGGGTCTTGTCTCCAAAGTCGCGACAAGTGGCGTTGAATGGAATCAACAACTCATCACCGAAACCTGCATCCTGTTTGCCGCGTTCGGGTTGAAGGGCACAATTCAGAACATCATCAACGCTGGCGGCGTTGGCTCTGGCGGCTTCGGGCAAGTGCTCATGATCCGCGCGCTCTCGCGCACGGGCAATATGGGCCGCCGCGCCGCCAAGGCAGGCGCGGAATCTGTCAGCAAGGCGGCACGTCGTGACCGGCCCCCGGCAGCGTCCCGTCCGCCGCGCCGCGCCGCCCTTGGAAACAGGAGACCGTCTTATGCATGAAATTTTCGATGAACTCGAAGAGCCGGCACGTCCGGCAAAGCCCCGCCTGTCGCATCAGCGCAGGCGGGGCTGGAAGGTCAGCGGCGGAGCGGGTGCCGCTCTGCTGCTGACCGCCACGGTCACCATTGGTGCAGTGCTGCTGACCGGTGCTCCCGGCCAGCGCACTGAGAGCACCCCGAGCCCGTCCCTTGCGGTTGCGCAAGGGACGGTGGAGGGCGGCGGGGAATCAACCACTGATTCCCCGTCCCCTGCTGGGGATGGGCTCACTTTGGGCACGAATCCGAACGCAGTTGAGGCCCGCCCTTCGGCGCGGGCCTCTGTCGTCCCAATTGAAGCGCCAGTGCGCCAGAATCCTGACCGGTCAGACCCCGAAGCAGTGATGAAGGCGTGGGCCGTCACGTGGAGTTGGCGCGAGAAGCCGCAGGAGTCGGCGCGCGTGGCTGAATGGGTCGAACCGTTCAGCAACGTGCACGTTCCTGATGCCTTCGCCACCGCTGAGCCCGTCGTTGGCGTGCAGGCACCATTCATGGTGACGAAAGCTGAGGTGTTGCCCCGCTCCAAGAGCCAGGGAATCGACACGGATTTCAGGAAATCCCGTGTCGTGAAGGTCACCGTGCGCGACCACCGCAACGTGCAGGTGGTGCTCACCTATGAGCTATCGGTGCTCCAGGATGAAGCGGGTCAGTGGATGGTCACCGACGTTGCCATGACCTCATGGGAAGGGGTGAAGGAATGATTCGCGAAGCGTTGAAGCTGGCCGCCCTGCACGCCATGCGCGGCGTGCTGCTGAAATTCGCTCTTCCTCTTCTCGTCATCATCATCTTGGTGGGCGGGCTCATTGGCGGAATTGTCGCCGCAATCTTCGGCGGGACGGGTGCCGCCGCAAACGCTGGTGACTGCACCGTGAGCGGCGGCACCGGCGGCAAAAAAACCGCCGTGCACGCCTCACAGGTGGAAATCGCGAAAGCGATTGACGAAGGCGTGCGCGAGATTGGCTTCTCTGGCAAAGTTTCACGCCTCACCATCATTGCCGCTTTCGGTGAATCCAGCTTGCAGAACATTGATTACGGCGACGGCGCGATTAATCCAGATGGTAGCGTCGCAACGAGCATTGGGATTCTCCAGCAGCAGGACAGCTGGGGCACCCGTGAGGAGAGGATGAATCCGAAAATCGCGGCGCAGCTTTTCGTGCTGGGCCCCAAGCGTGCCGGTGGTGGTCTTGCAGACACGGCAGGCTGGGCTGACATGTCGGAGACCGCGGCAATTCATGCCGTGCAGAAGAACGCCGACCCGACGCATTATTCATCGTCGGTTGCCCCGGCTGATGCGGTGATTAAGGAAGCCGGAATTGATGTGAGCCGCGGAGGCAAGAACTACAACGACGGCACCGAGCAGAAGGGCGGCGGCGGCTCTGCTCAGAGCTCCAGCTCTGGAGGCTGTGGCACGGGTCGTGCTGGCGGCAACGCCACCGCAGGCGACACCTACCCTTGGGTGCCGAAGACCCCCGGCCCTGGAATCTATCATGAGGACGGCCTCGGCTTCTTCTTTGGCGAGTGCACAAGTTATATTGGCTGGAAGCTCAACGAGCAGGCCGGAGCATCTGGCGATGATCCGACCAACTGGCCGATTGGCAACAACAAGGGCGGCAATGGCTCGCATCTTGGCAATGCTGCGGAGTGGCGGGATGCGTGGATTGCGCGCGGGTGGCGCGTGTCCACAACACCGGTTGCAGGGTCCGTTGCATGGTGGGGTGCCTTCGGCGGTTCTGGCATTGGAGAAGCCGGACATGTGGCCTGGGTTGATGCTGTTTTGGAAGATGGAAAAGTTATTTTGAGCGAATATAATAACCCCGGCCTTTCACCGCCAGGTCACAAATATTCAAAGCGCCAGCCTGCATTTTCGACAGCACAAGCTTATCTTGTTCCGCCGGATGAATTGATTGCGAAAAAGCCCGAGCCGAAGAATGCAGACAATGCAGAAAAGAATGACGAAGCGGAGGCTTCGTCGGATGCTTCGGAGGAACCGAAGCCGCAGGAGCAGCAGGCGGCAACGCCGCCTGAGGAGGCCGCACCGCGCCGCTGGAGCGGCGGCTAAGCGACCCGGAACCCTATATTTTTAGGTATATTTCGGAGTGTCACACGCACCAACCACCCCCCGCCTTGTAAAATTCTGTCAAAACCTCCATAACACCACCGACACCTCACACACGCTTCGTCCCTCATTGTGTGTGAGGTGTCGGTGGTTAATATTCTGGTTTTGGAATATGGGCGGGGGGTGGTTGGTGCTGTGGTTAGGTTGGGTTGGTCTGGGTTGGTAGAAGGTTAGGTGATTGATTGATTGATTTGATTTTTTAATGTGTTTTTTGTGATGTGAAGGAATTGAGGAAGAGAAGGAGAAATTGAAATGTTGATGGATAGGGATTTGAAATTGTTGAAGTTTATGTCGGGTTTTTCTTTTATGGTGAGTGAACAATGTGCGAAGTATTTAGGGGTGAGTGAAGTGATTGTGCGAAGGAGGCTAAGGAGGTTAGTTGAATTGGAGCTAGTGGAGGCTGAGAACGTGTTAGGGTCTAGGAGACTTTTTTATCGTGTGAGTCGTGCGGGGCTGGTTTTTTTGGGGGTTGCTGCGGAAGGTTCGATGCCGAAGGGTGTGCGAATTGGGCAGATGGAGCATGACAAGGTGGTGGTGGATTTGGCGGTTGATTTTGCTGTGGCGAATCCGGATTTTGAGGTGATTGGGGAAGCTCAGATTAGGCGGCTTGATGGAATGTTGCTTGAAGCTGGAGATGAGCCGGAGTTTGCTGTGAAGCGGGTCAGCGGCGGGCGATTGGTGAATGTTTTTCCTGATGTTGTGGCGGTGAGTCCGGCGGGTCATAGGTTCTTTTTGGAGTTTGAGCATTCGCTAAAGGATAAGAAGCGTTTGAAGTCGTTGATGCGCGGCTACATTTTGTCAGAGAAGGTTTCAGCGGTGAAGTATTTCGGGGTTCCGGCGGTGATGCCTCGCTTGCAGGCGGCGGTGAATGAGCTCAGCGGTGAGATGCCTCTGTTTGGCGGGAAGCCGAAAATTCAGGTTGAGGAAATTCAGATTGAGAGTGGGGGGCTGCTGGCATGAGTCAGAATCCGCGCTTGAGCGCACAAGATGTGAAGCGACGGAACCAAGGAGATGACCCAAAAGCAATCGCGCGCAACGTTGCGGCTTTTTTTGGGGTTTTCAATCCGGTGGTTCTGCTGGTGGTTCTGCTGACCGTTGGTTTTGGTCAGAAGAAGCTGCGGGGCTGGTGGGTCAGCGGTGCAGGTGCCGCTCTGCTGGTTATCAGCTCACTCTTCGGGGCGGTGCGCGCCTATTTCACGCCGTGGCGTGACATTTCGCAATTGGTTCATGACAACGGCCCTGTTCGGTTTGCTCACGGAATCAAGGATTTGGTGCTGAGCCATGCGGGCGCATGGATCAGCGCTCAAATCCCGTTTGGGCTGGCGGTTGGATTGCTGATTGCTGGTGTTCTCATTTGGAAGCGTGGCAAATTCAATGCGCAATGGCGCGATGAAGAGCCCGAGCTGCACACCATGAGCCCGAGCGAAGCACGCGCTTTGAACGCGCGCGTTGAACGGAAGAAAAAGAAGATGCCGCAATGGGCAAATCCGAAGCCGGTTCAGCGGCTCGATGATGTCGCGGTGCGGTTGGGTGTGTCCAAGCCAGGATGCGCGCCGGTGGATGTGCCGCTCAGTGCTTTGCGTTTGCATTCAATGGTGTTTGGCCCGTCAGGGTTCGGCAAGACCACCACCATTTTTGAGGTGATTAAGGGTCTGACCTTGGCCCCGGCCGCGCAGCCGTTCCGAATCGGCACCATTTTTCTGACGATGAAGCCCGAGGCCGACATCACGGAGCAGATGCGGGCGGTTGCTCAGCGCACCGGGCGGGGGTTCCATGTCATCACGCAGAACGGGCGCGGAGCGACCGCCACCTATAACCCGCTTCGGCATGGCACGAGCCACGAGCGGGCAAATATTCTGGTGGGGGCGGAGGCAAACGCCGCCCACGGCGGATTCAGTGAGCCGCACTATCAGAGGCTTGGCCTTCGGTTCACTATGGTTGCGCTGGAAGCGCTGGAAGCGGCGGTGCAGGCAAAGCTGACTTACAGCGAAGGCAGCCAGCCGGTGCCGTGGCGGCTGGATATTAAGCATGTGGTGCGCATGATGAGCGCCGATTCGCTGGAATCGGTGCGTGATGCTTTGGGCGGGGCAGATGCCGCCGTGCGCATCGACAGGTGGTTGAACGAGGTTGCCGCAAATTCAGCGTTGAAATCGGGGGCGGAAGGTATGGGAAGCCGCTTTGCGGCTGTGGCCGAAGGCGCGGCGGGCGCGGTGCTGGTGGATGAGCCGGGCGGTCTTGACCTGGGGCAGGCCATTGTGAACGGTGATTTCGTGGTGTTCAATCTTGACGCGGCCCAAGACCTGGAAGCTGCCCAATTCGTGGCGAACCTGGCGATTTCTGATTTTGTCTCCACCATTGCACGCCTTGGACATGCCGGTTGGCACATTGACCCTGCAACCGGCCAGCAGAACCGCCTTAACCTTTTGGTGGTGGACGAGTTCGCCGCACTAGGGGCCACGGGATTGATCGATGCAGTCGAGCGGTCACGTAGCCACGGCGCGGCAGTCATGCTCAGCGCGCAGTCCTACACGGGCCTGTCGGTGGTTGGCGATGGGTTCTTGGAGCGGGTCAGCGCCTCCACCTCTGTGAAGCTGATTCACCGCGCCGAGGCGGAAGCCGAGGCGCTGGCTCAGCTGATTGGAACCCGCAAGGGTTTCGCAGAGACCACGCAGACGTTTGAGGACATTGACGGCTTGGGCTCACAGATTCGCGCGTCGGGTCAGGGCTCGCTTCGAGAAGTTGATAAATTCAAGGTTCACCCGAACACCTTTAGAAGTCTTGCACCGGGTGAAGTCGTGGCCATGTGGAGTGTGCCGAATCTGCACGCTGAGGTGGTCAGCGTCAGGAAAACCGGGCTTCCGCCGGTTGATGACGAGCCAGCAGGCGAGCCTGAGCATCAGCAGCGGCAGGAGCCGGAGGCTGAGGCTCAGGGTTCGGCTGGCGGCAAAGATGATGATGAGATGTGGGGCTGGAGCTGACCGTTTAAAAGAGAATCCCCCTCAGCACGAGGGGCTGAGGGGGATTCTTTCATGTCCGCCGCAGGGCTGGTTTGCCCTTTAGCTCTTCCAGCTTAACACCGATTCGGTTGTGGTGCATCTGGTTTCGTCATTTCGTCCCAGCTTCACGCGTTGCGCCATTGTAGCCGCGCCGCGTGTTGAAGCTGGCGGCTCCGGCCGCTGGATTTTTGGTCTACCCCGGGGTAAATCAAAAAATCACGTCTCAGCTGATGGTGTGATGGACACTAGAAACAACGGAAAGGAAAAAATTCATGAAAAAAACTCAATTCGTGCAACAGGTCATTGTGGGTGGCATCTCGTGTCTGCTGGCCTGGTTCATTGGGCTCTTTGAGATGAGCGCCCTCATCATGCCGCCGGTGCTGGCTTCGGTGCTTCTGCTGTTTTGCGCCAATCTTCTGACCTTTGGGCCTCGCGCTTTTGACCAGGTGCAGGCTTCCCGCCTTGTGGCGGTGGTTCTTGGCGCGGCGGTTGGTTTGGTTGGTGCCGGTGAGACAAGCGGTGTTTTCGTCCAGCCGGTGCTGACGGCGGCGCAACAGGGCGGTTCCATGTTGGCAACGGGCTTTGTTGCCTGGGTGATTTTTCAAATCATGGCGGAGAATGAACCATCATTTGCCGCAGCTCTTGATGCGAAAGTCGTTATTGCCGCAGGCGCGGCAGCGGGCTGGTTCCTGCTCACCGGCACCTGGGTTTTCGCTCTGCTGCTGGTCATTCTGTTCACCGGTCACCGGCTGTTTCAGTCCAGCGGCCGGGGGCTGGTGAATCTGAACGGAATTCTGGTCGTGAGCACTGAGGTGTTCCTGCTGCTGAATTGGTTCTTTGCGTTCATCCATTAGGAACGATAAGTGCCCCGCCAGGCGTGATGCCGGGCGGGGCACTCGAAAGATTCCCAATTGCTCAACGGTTGTTGAGCTGTTCCCGCCTTCAATGAAAGCCCCGCCGCCCGCAAGCGGCGGGGAATGATAAGGCTGACGAGAACCTTTGATGATTCCAGATTAACACCGATTCGGTGGTGGTGCATCTGGTTTCGTCATTGTGCTGGTGAATTTTTTATGCTGGGGGTTCACGATCAGCGGCGGGGCGCTGTGCGTGAACCCCCAGCAGTAAAGGGCGGGACCTTCTACCAGGAGCCACCACTAGCGGTGCATCAAGCATCATTTTCATCCCTTCCTGCACTACGCCGAAAGATAATGTCTCCAGCGACGATTAAGCCCACCGGCACACCCAAAGGGAGTTGTGCACAGAACCAAGTGCCCGCGTGACTGAGCACAAAATCCACGACATTATCAGCATCTGCACCATGCATGAGCTTCACCATGTTTCCACGCATGAAATCCGTAAGGTCTAGAACCGGGGTGAGATACAAGGCCGCCGCGTTGAAAAATCCTCCCACAACCAGTCCAGCCACCAGCCCACAGATAACAAGCCACCGCCACCGCAGCTTCTTTTTTCCAAAGAAGACGGTCAGCAGCACGGTCAGCAGCACGGCCGGGTTCAGGCATCCTATGAAGAACCAAAGAAGCTCAAGCATGGATTCAAAGTCATCTTCTGACTCTTGGCGAATAGGTTCCTCAAGCATCCGATTCAAGCTCTTCTAGAAACTGCAAAAAGAGTGCGGTCATAGTCGTTCCATGCGTTGCCGCATGAATCTTGAACCGGGCATGAGCACTAGCCGGAATCAAGATTGTCACTTTCCTCATGGGCTCTTTTTCTTCTTTGCTTGCCACAACAGCTTCCTTTCACGCATCTCACACTGAGTTTACCATAAATACGGCAACCCGTATATACGGTTTGCATCATGTGGACAACCTGGCGAAAGGTGGGGGGTTGATTCTGTGATGGGGTGGATGCATAGGTTTGGGGTTGTCTTCCCAGCTCCTAGCTGCGCCCATTTTTTGCCCCGTGAGGAGAACCCGTCAAGCCCGCGTGGTGGTCGTCTTTCAGGGGTGTTCTTTGGCTGGTGGCGGTGGCTGGGGGTTCCGGGCGGGCTTGACAGAACCTCTCTCGGGGCATGAGCGCTGCGTAGAGGAGCTGGCGGCGACAGAGCCTGTCCGACCGGGCGGGGGTGGTGTGGTGTGTGCGCAATAGTTGCGGTGTAATCTATTTCACAGTATGTAAATTATATACATATGAAACATGTCACAGTATGCCATAATTGAATTGTAATTGAGTGTGCCATAATTGAATTAAATCAATGTGAAATAAATGCAAAGAAAACCGGTAATAACTTGCATTATTGCCGGTTTTCTTGCTATAATTGTTATGTTAGGAAGTCACAATTCCTAACATGTCCAGGTCTAGGAATTACATTCTCTAGACATTCAAAACTACATAGTGAAAGGTTAAAGCCTTTGGAAGCTATCTCCGAACTTGTGAGTAACCTTACCAATTTGCTTGTTTCCTTCAGCTTGCTCTACGTCCTTGTTAAGCCGAGGCGTTCTAAGAGCAAGAAGAAGAAAAAGAAGTAATTAGGTAATGTAACCATCTTCCCCCGGTGCCTATCACCGGGGGGAGGGGTTACCCCACTCCAAAGTTCTTGATAGCTTCATAGTATCAGAAAGGATTTACTATGAGCAAGATTTTTTGGGTTATTTTCGCCCTTGATGTTTTCATGATTTTTCGCACGTTGTCGAGCTTTTCGGCAGTAAGCGTTATTTCTCTGGCTATTTTGCTAGCGGCTGTTTTTTGCCAGGTGCGAGCATTTCGAATCATGCGAGCTAACGAAAAAGAGCAGCACGCCTAACGCACCCGAAGGTTAGGCGCGTGAGGTTCCACGCCTCGGGCGAGCAGCTCGATTCTCACCACCTCGCGCAGCGCAACACCATTTAGAGGTGAGACCCTCTCCATGGAGTACCCCCTTAAGGGGGTACTCCATGGTTATTTAAGACATCTATTATTTTTCGTCGCAGGACTTGAATACATGCTACATTTACCTATAGCATGTTTGATACAGGAAAAGGGACATAAAAAGCCCCTGGAGCCGCCACCAAAAGGTGGGAGAAAAAGGCTCCAGGGGCACCCTTGCACTTGATGCAAAGAACAGAAGGTGTGCATCAGATGCACACGGAAAGGCTAACACATGCGTTTTCTTTCAACCACAGAAGCAGCAGAGCTTGCAGGCGTGACCCCCAGCGCGATTATTCAGGCGCGCAATGCTGGAACTTTGAAGCCCGCCGCCCAAATTGGGCGCACCTTCGGATTCACAGAAGAAGAAGTGCAGCGGTGGATTCAGTGGCGCACCGAGAATCCACCGGAAACCCGCCGGTGGGGCTGGAATGGAGGCACGCCGCGACCGCGAGGCACCACCCAAAAATAAAGTGATGCAGTTCACATATTTTCACGCCATATTTCCTTGTTTATTTACTGTAGTTTACTATAGAATATAAGTGTGGGAAGGGGACGAGAAAACCCCAACCCACCGGCCGCACCAACCGGCGCAGCCGACCCACAACAGAAGGACAATAAAATCATGGAATATCTTCCGCCGGAATACTTTTTAACCCTCCCTTCCCTCGCGGCACTGTGCGTCTGCTTTAGTGTGGCGTACATGCTGAACATTCCCAACAAGTTCATTCGCAACGAGTTGAGCCACATGGCGGGGACTACCCTGTTTGCTTTCCTCTTGGTTTTCGCGGGTTGCTTCTTTGCTGGTGCTTTCAATAACCTCCAGATGCAGCAGCTCTTCCACATTGAGAACATCAAAATTTCTACTAGTACCCTCATTGCCCTACCTCTTCCCGTTGCCTTCATTTGCTTCTCACATCTTTTCATCACGGGAGGAAAAAGGGTCCAGAGTGAATGCACCTTGGATAGCCTTTACGCAGGCGATGGAGTAATCATCCTTGGTCGTATTATGGCCTTTTTCGCAGTTGTCGCGACTGTAGGTTTCATCGGCGTTCTTTTTGCCCCGTAGCCCTGTTTTCACAAAGTGACCCACCCTGCACGGGTGGGTCACTCTTGTTTATTCAGTCATGATTTTTCGATAAAGAAGCCCCAACGATCAGCGCAGCCGCGCTGTATGTTGGGGCTTCTTTCACGCCCGGGCCGCTGGCGCACGCACGGCTATGTCACGATTTTCACCCCGGCTAGAACCGGGCGGGCCGCGCGGGGTTTTCTTCAGAAGAAGCAGGAAAAACCCCGTGATTTCAAGGAAAAACAGCCTGGGCCAAAGACAGCAGCAGCCCGCGAAGAGAACGCTCTTCCCGGGCTGCTGGCCTTCGTTGTGACGAGACAGACCAATTCGGCCTTAACCCGTCGCTAAAATTTTAAGAGTGGCGTTAGAGCGCCACCTCTACAGAAAGGAGGTGGTGGGATGTCGTGGAATCGTTTCGAGCGTGCGGTCATGGTGATAACGGCCCTCGCAGGACTTCTGCAGATTCTGGACATTGCGTCTAGGATGATGTTCTAAACACCCACAGGCTGTTAGCGGTCTCGACCACCGCTAGCAGCCTTTTTTCTTCCTTCTTCGACTGTATCAGCTCTGAACCGTGCCCGCTTGGCGTTTCGGCATTGCGCAAAACACCCTTAGAAGCCGTAGGCGGCTCTGTGGTGCCCGAAAATTCCTAAGATGCCTAATGAGGCGCTGGAGCCCTAAAATCGCCGTAGAATCGCCTTCTAGAGCTTCCTGTGGCTGTTTGTGGGGTGAATTGTCTCTGAAAGCTTGGAAACAGTGTTGTCTTCAATGTCCGAAGTTGCGCGAGTCACGCGCGCGCGTACTAGACCTACCTTAAGAAGGTGAGTAATTCTCAAGCACACGAAAACTCAAGCCGTGAACTCATGGCCACAAGGCGAAGACACAAGCGCCGCGCTGGAGCGCAGCGAAGCGAGC
>ERZ832973.1903-NODE-1903-length-13463-cov-39.607026_pt1 | contig 13463 bp, 8 predicted proteins | sample MGYA00519950_ERZ832973 | MGnify/ENA primary metagenome ERZ832973 (study PRJEB31850, sample SAMEA3708734) | human gut metagenome | biome: human gut; feature: human-associated habitat; material: faeces | place: China | collected 2014 ... | reverse complement strand
CATGCATCCTCCGTGTCAATCAGCGAAGTGATTGACACGGGAGTGAACAGTAACCTATTACGAACAGTCGGCTGTTCTCGTGTGAGAGCCGACTGTTTTTATAAAGGAGTTTTTATTATGAACTATATTGGAATTGACATCGGTTCAACTTGCGCGAAAACCGTTGTTTTGAACGAAAAGAAAGAATTTATCCAGGAATTCGTTCAGCCAACCGGATGGAGCAGCGTAGATACAGCAGAGGAAATCCTTCAGAAACTTAAGCTTGCCGGAATCAATCTTTCTGATGACCCTTCCTGCTGTGTAGCAACCGGTTACGGACGCATCTCTGTTCCTTATGCAGATAAGGCTGTTACAGAGATCACATGCCATGCGCTTGGTGCTGTACATTTATTTCACCAGCCGGACCTGACCGTAATTGACATCGGTGGCCAGGATACGAAGATCATTCAGATTGAACAGGGCTTCGTAAAGGATTTTATCATGAACGATAAATGCGCCGCCGGAACCGGACGTTTTCTTGAAGTGATGGCTAACACCCTCTCCCTTCGCCCGAATGAAATGTTTGAGCTGGCACGCCTGGGTTCTGACACAACGATCAGCTCCATGTGTACTGTATTCGCAGAATCCGAAGTTATCGGACTGATCGGCAAAGGTGAACCGAAAGAAAATATTGCTTATGCAGTAGTAGATTCCACCATTCGTAAGGTTACCGCCCAGCTCAGCCGGATGAATGGTGAGATGTCCACATTTTGCCTGACCGGCGGTCTATGTGAATGTGAATATATCCGCGAAGCTTTATCAAAAAAACTTGGAAAAGAAGTGATCTCCAGCCCGGATGCCCGCTACGCCGGTGCGATCGGTGCCGCACTCAGTGCGATGAAGATACGCTAACAAAAAATGCCCCGGAACAGACTTTAAAACCAATCTGTCCCGGGGCAACTTATATTCTTTCACTTATATTCTTTTATCTTGGGCTTTTCTCTTCGTCTATTATCTGATTCTGAAGATTGGGCTGATCTTCTTGTAGATTAAAAATACAATCAGTGAAACAACAATTCCCTTCACAAGGTTGAACGGTGCTACCGCAAACATAACAAATGTAGAAAGGCTTGTGATATGTGAGTTAACTGCTGTTCCCATACCAACCAGTGCGTCAATCGGCATTCCGAATGCAGCTGCATAAGTTGGAAGCAATACAAATGCGTTGACGAAGCATCCAATCATGATCATCAGAACTGTTCCTGTTACCATTCCGATCAATGCACTCTTTCTTGTTCTGTTTCTTCTGTAAATGAGGCCTGCAGGTACACAGAATGAACATCCGATAATAAAGTTTGCAATCTCTCCAACACCTGCTGTTTGTGTTCCTGTTAAAACAAGATTCAGTAAGATTTTAACAAGTTCTACAAGAACTCCTGCCATTGGTCCCATTGCAAAGCATCCTACCAAAACCGGAACCTCACTTAAATCAATCTTATAAAATGTCGGTGCAAACGGAAGCGGAATATCAAACATCATCAAAACTACTGCGATTGCTGAAAGCATTCCGATCTGAACTAATGCCTTTACCCCCAGCTTCGGCTGAATCTTCGCATCTGCGTTTGTTAGTGTCTTTGTCTCTGTACTCATAGTGTTACTCTCCTTTTTCTATCCACTGTCTTTATCCTAAACAGCACTTTTTCTTTTTGAAAAAGGTAATCTTCACAAGAAAAAACCCGGAAGGTTTATTACCTTCCGGGATTCATGTTTTCTGCTCTTAATGGCATTCTCGCAAGGTTCTCAGGCAATCAGATATCCTATTCGAATATCTCTCTTTCTGTTCCTGCGGGCATGAACTTCTTCTCTCATCCAGACTTTACTGTCGGTACCGGAATTCCCATTCTGTAATGCCATCACAGACGAGTCACCAGTTCAGCCGCATCATATGCGGGTCGCGGACTATACCGCCGGTTGGGACTTGCACCCTACCCCGAAGATTAAATTCCTTTTACTCTTATTACTATAGCGCGCTCTTAATAAAAATGCAACCCCTTTTATTGATATTTAATATCATTTTTGTGTTGAAATCGATATCACCCACAGCACTTTCGACTAATATGTTAATATTCCTTTTATCCTACTAGGTTTATTGTGTTCTTAATAAAATTTTTCAATAATGTTCATTTTAGGTTCAAAAGTTCATCACACTTTTTTCACAAAACACCTCTATACTATAATTGTTCTTAAAAAGAACACTTTTTCATAAACTTTTTCCCCCTTGAGTCACAGAGATGTGGCTCATTTCCTTTTATTTAAAGAAAATCCTGTCATCTCGACAAGATTTTCTCATACATTCTTTATAGAATACGTTTTCTCCATTTTTCCCATAGGGTTCCCTGTACATACTGATAAGCTTTATCGTAAACCAATATCGCTATCTGCCCAACCATTACAGCTGCCAAAAGCAACTGATCTGATACTACTTTCTGAAACAGCATCGAACGGAATCCAAAAAGACACGGGAGATAAACCAAGTTAAAGATCACATATTTTGCAAACCAATAAATTCCCATCCTATGTCCCATCTGTGGTCTTTTCGCAAGAAACATCCAGACCGCTTCAATTCCAAGAATATAGAATCCCATCGCAGCAAATGTAATCACATAAAACTTATTTGGCGTGACAAGAAGTCCTAATAACACTGCTGCCAGATAAAAGGCCGCCCCTGTACGAAGGCCGAACTCGCGGATAACAATCCCTACAAAAAATGCCGCTGCTGCCAGCAAAAACAATGTATTCGTCTCGATCACGCTTCCAAGTGCCATGCATACGACAGTCACTGCAAGCAGAAGGCCGCCGAATGCTATTTGTTTTGCTTTTACATGCATGAGCAGAGATCGCCTCCCATACATTCACACAATGTGTCCGCAAGCCATAAGTCGCAGCACATATTTCCTGTACCACAGGAATTCTGTCCTCCCGGTGCATAGCCTCCACCATACGGACTATTCTGATATCTTCTGCTGTTAAAGTCGAGCTGATTCAACAGCTGACGAAACTGCATGTTATTTGGTTCCATATTTACCGCCTGTGCCGCGTGATCCCTCGCCAGAATCTGATTTCCGATTCCTGCATTCGCACAGCCACTCAGATAATACCACATTGCACTTCTCTGCTGAACCTGATCCAGTGTATTGATCGCCTCTCTGTAACGTCTGCTGTTAATATAATTCGCAGCTGCCTGCAGTTTAGGATCCATCGTTCCATAGCCATAAGAGCTGTTCTGATTTCCATAAGAATAACTTTCAGAAGAACCATATCCATAATTATTCCCATACGAATTTCCTCCGTTCGCACGTTCTCTCATGATAATATCATACGCTTCCTGTACTTCCTTAAACTTCTCTTCTGCAAGATCTGCTAACGGATTGTTCACATTTGCATCCGGGTGATATTTTCTTGTCAGATCCCGATACACTCTCTTTATTTCATCATCCGATGCGTTTGGTGATACCCCAAGCACATCATATGGATTTTTGTTCATCTTTGTTGTCCTCTCTTTTCTTCATCTGAATCTTATTATAATGATTCCAAACTCCATCATACAGTATATTTCTCAAAATGTCTACGTCAACCAGACATGGTAATTGTTCAAAACGAACCGTACTCTCCGCGATCATCATTCGAAGGATCTGTTCCATCTGCGCCTCATAGTCCGGCCGCTTTGCCAGTTCTTTCAATGGATTATAGCGATTCTTCTTTCTATCTTCCGGCAGATCCTCGTAAGCGTCCATCAGATAAATGAATTTTCCGAGATAGAACCCCATCTTTCTGAGCGTCTTCTCCCAGATATCTTCCTTCCAAACAAAAAGTTCCGCCATTAATCTGCCAAAACATCCTGCTGCCCGGTCAATATCCATACTGTTCTCATGTTCACATTCTCCAAGTTCTTTCAATGATTTCCGGATGATCTCACTCTGCCGCGGATATTTCTCTATGATTTTCTTCGCTTTTCCCTGAATCAGGCTCTTCGTCATCAGACTTGACACTTTACGATCATCCTGCCAGTCATCTTCCATATGATAATAAGCCAGCAGTACATTCATCGCCGCCGCATAAGATGTTATCTCATTTTGCAACATATGCTGCCGTTTCGCTGGATGAACTTTACAGCGGTGTTCCTCATGTTTCGTAGTCGTCTCATATAAAGAAGATAACAGAATAACTGCAAATGTCATGTCATACGTCAATGTCATCTGCCCCATAAATCCATAATCTTCTTTCAATGTACTGCAAAGTCCACAATAATATGCCCTGTATTTCTTCAGATCTTTTACTTTTAATTCCGGTTCACAGACCGTTACATATCCAAACATGCAATCCCTTTCTCTTCTGGCAATTTTCCTGACTTTATCTATTCTACCTTATTCTTTCCACTTTGCCTATCACATGTCTACAAAATTAATAAGATCTTCACAGATTTTTTAATTGTTAACCTTTTTGCATTTTATAGTTGACAATCAACTTTTCATGAATTATACTAACGAAGAACTCAATCGTTGTTATATTTCAAACAGCAATGTTAAAGCTCGCTTAAAACAGCGATAAGTATTAAGATCTAAAGGAGTAAATTGAAATGTCACAGAATGAAACTTCCGGCACAGTTGCCGTAGACAACCAGAAAATAAAAACAAAACAGATGGTGCTCATTGCCCTGATGACTGCAGTAACCTGCGTCCTCGGACCACTTTCCATCCCACTGCCATTCAGCCCTGTTCCGATCTCCCTTACAAACTTTGCAATCTTTCTTGCAATCTTTGTTCTCGGAATGAAAAACGGAACAATCAGCTTTATCATCTACCTCCTGCTCGGAGCAGTTGGTGTCCCGGTCTTCTCCTCTTTCCGCGGAGGTCTCCAGGTTCTCGCAGGACCAACCGGAGGATACCTGATCGGATTCATCTTCCTCGCACTGATCATGGGATTTGCACTTGATCACTTTGATCGTAAACTTGTTCCTACAATCATTGGAATGATCATCGGAATGGTTGTATGTTATGCATTCGGAACAGTCTGGCTTGCAAAACTTTTAAGCCTCTCCTTCAAAGAAGGACTTATGATGGGTGTTATCCCATACCTTGCAGGAGATGTAGCAAAAATCATCATCGCTGCAATCGTAGGTCCAAAACTTTACGGAGCAACACAGAAAATTCGATAGTTGAATTGTTCATTGAAAGAAACATCCAAACTAACCTCTATGGGTTTCTGTTTGGATGTTTCTCTTTTTATAGACGTTTGAAATATTATATGCTATAATATTTTCGTTACCGCCTCCAAACTGGTAACAGATAGGAGGTGAATCACATGGATTTTCTCGCTTCTCTTATTGTTACTATCACGGGTGATGTAATTTGCCATTACATCATCAAATGGCTCGATAGGAACAAATAGTCGGTAACGAGCCTACGGATTTACTCCCACCGTTTTTGGGAATAGAAAACCCCAGAGTTGCCGCTCTGGGGTTTTCGTGCTTGTAGTCAAATCACATGAACTACTCACTTCTCTTTGCCTACTGGCATTATAGCATATTCACTTTAACAATACAATATGCAAAATTAAATTCCTCTCATCGTCAGCTGAATCCTCTTCTTCTTCAGATCCACGCTCATCACCTTCACATCCACAATATCTCCAACGCTTACTGCTTCCAGCGGATGTTTGATATATCTGTCTGTGATCTGGGAAATGTGTACAAGTCCATCCTGGTGAACTCCAATGTCCACAAATACTCCGAAGTCGATCACATTTCTCACAGTACCTTTCAGCACCATACCTTCCTTCAGATCTTTCATTTCAAGGACATCTGTACGAAGGATTGGCTTTGGCATCTCATCACGCGGATCACGGGCCGGTTTCTCAAGCTCTTTGACGATATCACGAAGTGTGATCTCACCAATACCAAGCTCTTCTGCAAGCTTCTTATAATCACCAATCGTAAGGCCAAGTCCTGTCAGCTGATGTGCTGTGATAGCCGCTGCTTCATATCCCTGTTTCTTCAACAGCTTCTCTGCCGCAGCATAAGACTCCGGATGAACACCTGTCGAATCCAGCGGATTCTTTCCTTCTGAAATACGCATGAATCCTGCGCACTGCTCAAAAGCTTTTGGTCCGAGTTTCGGTACTTTTAACAGTTCTTTTCTGTCTGTAAATCGTCCGTTTTCTTCTCTGTAAGCCACAATATTTTTTGCGATTGCACTGCTGATTCCTGAAATATAGGAAAGTAGCGGTGCAGAAGCAGTATTTAAGTCTACTCCGACTTTATTTACGCAATCCTCTACAACTCCGTTTAAGGATTCTCCAAGTTTCTTCTGGTTCATATCATGCTGATACTGACCGACACCGATGGATTTCGGATCAATCTTTACAAGCTCTGCAAGCGGATCCTGAAGACGTCGCGCAATCGAAGCCGCACTTCTCTGTCCTACATCGAATTTTGGAAATTCTTCTGTTGCAAGCTTACTTGCGGAATATACTGACGCACCTGCCTCATTTACAATGACATACTGTACCTTCTCAGGAATCTCTTTCAGGAGTTCTACAATAAACTGCTCAGATTCACGGGAAGCCGTACCATTTCCAAGAGAGATCAGGGAAATGTGATACTTCGGAATAATCTTCTTAAGCAGATCCTTACTTGCCTGGATCTTTTTCTCTGTTGTCGGCGCAGTCGGATAAATAACTGTTGTTCCAATTACCTTTCCGGTCTCATCAACAACTGCCAGCTTACAACCGGTACGGAACGCCGGATCCCAGCCAAGCACAACCTTGCCTGCAATTGGCGGCTGCATCAAAAGCTGATGAAGGTTCTTTCCAAACACTTCGATTGCCCCATCCTCTGCCTTCTCTGTCAGTTCATTTCTGACCTCACGCTCAATAGCCGGGCCGATCAGGCGATTGTAGCTGTCTGCGATCGTCTCTTTCAACACCGGTGTTGTATACGGATTTTCTGTACGGATCACTTTACGCTCAAGATATCTTAAAATATCTTCTTCCGGTGCTTCCACCTTCACTGTCAGGAATTTCTCTTTCTCTCCACGATTCAATGCAAGGATTCTGTGTCCGGCAAGCTTCGCAACCGCTTCCTCGAACTCATAATACATCTCGTAAACAGACTCTGCCTCCGGGTCCTTCGCCTGAGAAGTAACCTTTCCTTTTCTCATTGTCGTCTCCCGGATCCAGGTTCTGTAAACTGCCTCATCTGAAATGCTTTCTGCAATGATATCACATACTCCGCTGATCGCATCCTTTGCACTTTCCACACCTTTTTCTTCAGAAATATAAGCTTCTGCTATTTTCTCAAGCGGTTCTTTTGTCTTCTGCAATGTGATCAATGCAGCCAGCGGCTCAAGTCCCTTTTCCTTCGCGATTGTCGCACGAGTACGTCGTTTCGGACGATACGGACGGTATAAGTCTTCTACTGACACAAGTGTTTCCACTGCCAGAATCTGTTTCTTTAATTCTTCTGTCAGTTTTCCCTGCTCTTCAATACTTGAGATTACCTGTTCTTTCTTTTCTTCCAGATTTCTTAAATATACCAGACGTTCATACAGCTTTCTCAGCTGTTCATCATTCAGTTCTCCGGTTGCTTCTTTTCTATATCTTGAAATAAATGGAATCGTATTGCCTTCATCGATCAGCTGTACTGCCGCATCGATCTGCCAGCGTTTTACATCCAGTTCTTCTGTCAGTCTCTGATTAATATCCATTCTTTTTAATCCTTTCCACTTTCATAGGCATTCTGTACCTGTTCGGTCAGTTCTTTTCCGCCGTTCGCATACCATTCTACCACAAAAGTATCAAAGTAATCCACTGGTTTCTCCCCGCTGATAATCTGAAGAAACGCTTCATTCTCCAGTTCCTGTAATTCCTGCGGGATTTCGGCATTTACGTTTTCCAGAGGCATTGTCTGTGCACTTCGTATTCCCGCTTTCTGCAGTTCCCCCACTGCCTCAATTCTTGATGCATAAGCTGCCCAGCCATTTGCCGTTGTCAACTGTCCATTCAAAAATGATTTACATGTATCATAATAAGATTTTTCTAGTCCACTCAATTCCGACGCATCAAGCGTTTTGTCCAACGCTGCCTGAATATGTTCCGTTGTCCGATAAAGTGCATCTTCATAATCCACATTAATATTCAACGGACGGGCTGTCGGATCTACATTAATGGAAAAATAGTCATTCAATTCTCTTGCTGAAGCATCATTTGCATATCTGGACTGGTCAAAAATCGCACTCACATACTTTGCTACAATTTCCGGATGTTCATATCCTTTGCGTACCACCACATACATCCACTGGTCATACGATTCAAAAACTGATATCTTCTGTGTCTCATTCACTTGTTCTTTGTCTAAAAGATACGGTTTCCACTCTGCATTTGAATCGACACTATATGCCGCACTAAGCGGATTATTCGGAGCCCACCAACGTCCGTAAATTGCTCCGCAATGTCCGGTTTTTAACAGATTATCTATGTTTTCCGTCTTTCTCAACAAGAATCTCTGGTCGAGTATCCCATCCTCATATAGATTACGAAGCTTTGAAAGTGCTCCTTTTGTTTCCTGCGTTACTGACCCGTAAACTACATCTCCACTTTCATCCAGAATCCAGTGACATGGCATTGCGCCTGCATGTATAAACGCTGAATCCACTCCATAAGTCTGGTCCGCCCCGGCAATCACATCTGTACTACAGGCAAGACCAATCGTCTGACCGTCTCCTGCTGCATCTTGTTCTACAAATGCACGCACTATCTCCAACGCTTCTTCTACCGTTTCCGGTTCCTTCAATCCCAACTTCTCAATCCAGTCTTTCCTCAACCAGAGAAGTGGAGCTCCGTCATCGATCACCGTATTCGGAAATGCATACAACTTTCCATCAACTGTTGCAGATTGTAAGAGAGAATCTCCATAACTGTCATACATTTCTTTGATTGTATCTGTCGTACACTCTTCATAAGTTTCTGTGAGGTCTTCAATCATACCTGCTTCAATCAGGCGGAGCAGGTTATCTCTTCCTTTCACGACAAGCACATCCGGAATATCTCGATCTTCAATCGCTACATTGACTGCCTCTTCATACGTATTGCCATCCTGCAATTCAAAGACATCTGCATTTTGAATATTAAGCACTTTCTTCAGATATCTCGTATACGCATTGTTTTCGTACGTATTTCCCACCGGGAGATTCGAATTATTTGCTCCTGCAATCTTGCCAAGTGTATACGTGACTGTCTCAGGATATTTTCCAAGCGGCGTATGCATTGCTTCATACATCAGTTTTCTTTTCACTTCAGCTGCTTCGCCTGCACCAGACTCACTTTGAGATGCATCTGACTGTTCCATCTGTCTTTGACTTTCTTTTGATTCAAAACAAGTTCCGCACCAAAGTATCATCAATAAAATTAATACAAGCTGGGCTGAAAGAATTCGCTTTTTCCTATCGTTTTTCATAGCACCTTTGCCTCCGTCTTCTTCGGAATCCGGATAAAGACACGCGTTCCTTTTCCAGGAGTGCTTTCTATCTTCATCTCACCTTTCTCTCCGTAAAGAACATGGATTCTGTCACAGACATTTCGCACGCCATAACCGGACGACTGATAGGTCAGGATCTGATCTGCCTTTTCCTGCGTCATTCCTGCTCCGTTGTCCCTGATTTCAAAGAAAATATGCTTATCTTCTTCACGAATCGTCAGCCACAATGTTGGATCCTCATTATCTGACACATCGATTCCGTGATCGATTGCATTTTCTGCCAGCGGCTGCAGGATCAGCTTCGGTATCATATAATCATTAAGACCGTCTGAAATCTGTTCGACCACACGGAACTCGTTATCATGCATAACCAACTGGATCTTGAGGTATGCACGGATATTATCAATTTCTTTTGCCACCGTAGTCATTGTTTCACCACGATTCAGGCTTGTTCTATAATAAGTAGACAGTGCCAATGTCACATGACTGATTTCATCCTCCCCCGCTTCAATTGCTTTCCAGTTGATGATAGAAAGTGAATTGTAAAGGAAATGTGGATTGATCTGTGCCTGCAGCGCTCTCATCTCACTATTCTGAAGCTGGATCTTACTCTCATATACTTCTGAGATCAAATGGTTCATCTGATCCATCATGCGCTGGAATGACCGAATCAACACACCAACCTCATCCTTGGACTTACTCTGCACCGTAACCTTGCGAAGTCCCATATTGATCTGGTTCATATTCTCTGTCAATAATTCCAACTGTGACACCATACGGATGGAGAAAACATACCCTAAAAGACTCAAAAGGAGAACACTGATTAAAATTAACGGAATATTTTTAAGCAAAAGCTTATGGATTGCATTTTCACTTACCGCCTTCGGACGATAGATATAGAAATCCCATCCGGTATCTTTCATTGTTCTCTGTGAAATATAATACTTATCACTGACATCCTTAAGATTCTCAATATTCTTTGGACGATATTTTTTATCCATAGAACAATCCGCATAAACAACATTTCCATTATCGTCTAGAATCATACCACCTGTATTATCTGTAATCTGACTCATGAATGGACTAAGAACTTTTTCATAATCCAGGCGCATCTCCAATACTGCTTTGATCGTATCATTATCGTAGAATTTTCGACTGGCAATGATTGATTTATTCCCCCCACGAGTAATGCTCCACTGCATCAGCGTTCCTTCATTCAGCCTGGAATACCACTGTTGATTCTCCGCTTCTGACATTGGAAGAAGTGTATCTCCATGTGGCACTTCTATATTGTCAGAATACAGCGTAATACTCCGAATCTCTTTGTGATAGATGGTCGGCATCTGAAGCAACGGATCTGCTACTTTCACATATTTCAAATATTTCTCATAATCTGATTCCATTTCCGTATCGAAAATATTCCTGAGACTTTGTGAATAGGATAAATAATCGACCAGATTTTCATAAATCTGTGACTGGTTCTCAATTGAGTTCACCGACTGCTCCAGTATTTTTTCCAGGTTATACTGTTCCTTTTCTCTCAGCTGATTCGTCATGCCATATTGCATAGAAAAAGCCAGGAATACAACCGGCACCAATCCTACAATCAACATCAAAACTGACAGTTTCTTACGGAATTTCAGATTTTCAAATCGATGGAGCAGCTTCCGTATTTGTTTTTTCATCCGCCTCTGTTCCTTTCCTGCATGCTTCCGGTGTGTCTCCGAAAAATTCCCTGAAACTTCTACAGAAGTATGAGTTATTGGAAAATCCTACTTCTTTTGCAATTCCGGAGATCTTCATATTCGTTGTCTCAAGAAGTTCTTTCGCTTTTTCCATCCGCACTTCACGGATAAAGCGGTTCAGTGTCACTCCCGTTTCTTCTTTGAACACAGCACTTAAATATCCGGGAGAAAGAAATACCATTGCTGAAAGCGTCTCTGCTCCAAGATTCCTCTCCTGGTAGTGATGATAAATGTAGCTTTTTACTTTCGTAATCTCTGAGCGGAATCCGTCTTCCTGTTCCTGTATACAGTGTTCATATTCCTGAAGTGCTTCGTCTACTATAGCAATCACATCCTTCAGGTTTTTGCAACGATATAACCGATCCACTCTCTTCGAAAGCATTTTCTCATCCATTCCATCCATCTGATCAAGCAATTCTTTTAAAATTCCGGAAAATACAAACTTTACATACATATCTGAAAACTGCTTATTGGCACGGTATTTATCTTCCAATTTCTGAAAATCCTGACGGAGATGGGGCAGATCTTTATATTGAATATCATTCGTGATCTGTTCCATGATTTCAGAATCTTCTGCCGGGTCTGCTTTCTTCTCTTCCTGCTTCTCTCCGTGAAAAAATAAATGCTGATGTGGCTGGTAGAACTGCTCTTCCAGCATTCCTTCCAGGGCTTTAAACTCCTCTGCCAGATTCTTTCTATCCTCAATTTCTTTACTGACCGCAAAATAACATTCACTGTCAAACTGATGCGCAAAGAATCGATACATTTTCTCTACAACCACATGATAGTCTGTATACTTCTCCGCGAACAGAAAGATGGACTCATTTGAATTCAGATTCACATAATAAAATTCTCTCTGCACCTCTTCCTTCAGACTTGTCAGAAAATGTTCCTCCTCCGTCTCGAAAAAACCATTGGATGCACTGACAAGAACCATACGCGAAAACTGTGAAACATCATCTTCTGTTTCATCCGTTAATTTCTCAAGTTGAACAAAATCCTCTTCTTTTCCCGAATATAGATATCTCAGGAAGAAGTATTTCTTCAGATAATCTTCTTTTCTGTTCTGCTGCTTTTGCTTCTCTTCCTTAGATGAGATATTTTCCATCACTCGTTGAAAGGTCTTATGAAATTCGTTCGGATCGACCGGCTTTAGGACATAATCCACGACACCATATCGCAGAGCCTCTCTCGCGTAGGAAAAATCATTATATCCACTGAAAATCACGATTTCCATCTCCGGATGATCTTCTCTTACAGCTTTCGTCAGTTCCAGACCATTCATGTAAGGCATCTTCACATCTGAAAACAAAATATCTACATGATTAGATGCTAATACGCCAAGTGCATCCTTTCCATTCGCCGCTTCCAGAATCTGGAATTCTCCTTCCTCCCTCTTTAACAGAAAACGGATTCCCCTTCTCTCCAGTTTTTCATCATCTACGATTAATATTGTAATCATTCCCCCGCGCCTCCCACACGCTGACTTTGCAGTTTCAATGTTTTTTCAAACTTATTACTATTTCCTTTTTAACGTCCGAAAACAGCAGAGAGTAATTTCTCACTCTCTGCTGTCTTTTTATAATTTTCATAGTTCTATTTTAAGTCATCTTTCAGACAATGTCCACACTATCCTTTAACTGCTCCTGCCACAACACCTTCGATAATATATCTCTGACAGAACAGGTAGAAGATAATGATCGGCACAATTGCAAGAACAAGAGTTCCCATCATTGCTCCCATATCTACGGAACCATATCCACCTTTCAGATACTGGACTGCCATCGGCACTGTCTTATATTTTCTCTGATCCAATACAAGTGATGGAAGCAGATAGTCGTTCCAGATCCACATTGCCTGAAGAATTGTAACTGTTACACAAGTCGGCTTTGCAATCGGAAGTACAACTTTGAAGAATGTCTGGATTGGTGTACATCCATCGATCATCGCAGCTTCTTCAATCTCCAGTGGAATGGATTTCATGAATCCGGTGAACATAAAGACGGAAAGTCCTGCACCAAATCCAAGATAGATCACAACCAGTCCCCATGGATTTCCCATATGAAGCATATTTGCAATCTTAGATAATGTAAACATTTCCATCTGGAATGGTACGATCATTGCAAACAGGCAAAGCATATAAAGGATCTTCGTAAATTTTGTCTTCACGCGGCAGATATACCATGCACACATGGAGCAACATAAGA
>ERZ832973.1902-NODE-1902-length-13470-cov-8.917555_pt1 | contig 13470 bp, 10 predicted proteins | sample MGYA00519950_ERZ832973 | MGnify/ENA primary metagenome ERZ832973 (study PRJEB31850, sample SAMEA3708734) | human gut metagenome | biome: human gut; feature: human-associated habitat; material: faeces | place: China | collected 2014 ... | reverse complement strand
AGTTGGGTTTCCGAAATTCAAATCAAAAAAGAAATCTGTGAGAAGTTATACAACCAATTGTGTGAATGGAAATATCGTCTTACAGAATGGAAGGTTAAAACTTCCAAAAGCTGGCTGGGTCCGCATCAGACAGCATCGGAAGATTGAGGAAGGTTACCAGTTGAAAGGTGCAACCATCACTCAGAAAGCAGATGAACGATACTATGTTGCTTTGTTATATTCCTGCGAGGAACCGGTGAACGAAATCAGGAAAGCAGAATCCGCGATTGGTCTTGATTTTTCCATGAAGGAGTTATATGTGGATTCCAATGGAAATCATGCGGCATATCCTCATTTTTTCTCAAAAGCCCAGAAGAAGCTGGCAAGGGAGCAGCGTAAACTGAGCCACTGCGAACAGGGGAGTAACCGTTATAAAAAGCAAAAGAAGAAAGTGGCACGAATCCATACCCATATCGCACATCAGCGAAAGGATTTTTTGCATAAGGAGTCGAGGAAGATAGCCAATTCCTATGATATCGTGTGCATGGAAGATCTGAATATGAAAGAAATGAGCCAGGATATGTGTTTTGGAAAGCGTGTTCATGACAATGGCTGGGGAATGTTCACGGATTTTCTGGCATATAAAATGGAACGCGCCGGGAAGAAACTGGTCCGTATTGACCGCTGGTATCCCAGCTCCAAAACCTGCAGCTGCTGTGGAAACATAAAAGAGGATTTGCAATTGAGTGATCGTATTTATGAGTGTGCGTGCGGAAATCGAATGGACCGGGATCAAAACGCAGCAATCAATATATGCAGGGAAGGTATTCGAATATCTGGAATGATACTTGATACAGAAAAGAAAATCTCCTGATCCTTGCGGAAGAAATCCCATACTATCATAATGTCTAATAAAACCGTGGGACACACGGGGATAGCTCGCCTATGCTTTGCCTAATAGGGCAATCGAACGAGAAGTCCCCACTTCAAGCGTTAGCTAAGTGGAGAGAGTATGTCACGTAAAGAACACTATCGGAAAATACTAAAATGTGGTATATTAGTTTGTAAAGATAATTACCGCGGCATAATATATGATTCTGAGAAAAAGGAACATTAATGCAAAATAAATGGAAAATTCAGAGAAAATAGTGTGTACAACTGTACAGATAAACATAAGTTTTAGCAGGGAGATGGAATCATGGGAAACACAAACTGGAATTACGTTATTGCTGCTGTGGAAGAGATGAATTTTGCAAAGGCCGCAAAGCGACTGTATATTTCGCAGCAATCATTGAGTAATTATATTGCAAAATTGGAAAAACAGTTTGGAATAGAGTTTTTTAACAGAAAGAATACGCTTACCCTGACAGCTGCAGGGGAAAGCCTGTACCGATATGCAAAATTTATCAAGATGGCGGTAGGAGAGTATGCGTCAGCACACAATGAGCATTTTATGGTGGATGAGCATTGGATCCAGTTGATGACAAGAGTGATGTGTATGGCAGCAGTAGCATTCCAGAATGAAAGCAGGGAAATACATGAATAATAAAAAAGAACGTATTGCAGATGTGATTGATCGTAGCAGGGATGAATTGTTTGAATTGTCAAAGAAGATCCATGATCATCCGGAACTTGGTTTTGAAGAGTTTCAGGCGGTGGAGGCAATTTCTTCGGTTCTGGAGCGTCACGGATTTCAGGTGCAAAAGGGGTATGGAGGTCTTCAGACTGCCTTTCGCGCAGATAAAGCGGGAAAAGGGAAGGGACCGAATGTTGCATTTCTGGCGGAATATGACGCACTCAGAGGCATTGGTCATGGCTGTGGTCATAATCTGATTGCCACCTGTTCGACGGGGGCATTTTTAGGACTTGCCTCCATGATGGCGGAATTAAACGGAAATGTTTGCCTGATCGGAACTCCGGCGGAGGAAGGAGGAGCTGGAAAGGTAAAACTTCTCAGAAATGGAGCATTTGACGATGTAGACTTCGCTTTGATGATGCATCCGTCATCCGGAGGAGCGAATCTGGTTGGCAGAGGCGGCAGGGCAGCATGTACGCTGACAATTAGTTTTACGGGAAAAGGAGCGCATTCCTCCGTGCCGAAGAATGGAATCAATGCGTTAAGTGCTGTTCTTCATGTGTTCCAGCAGATTGATCTTCTACGTCCGACATTCGATCCTCAGGACAACATCAATGGAATTATAACAAACGGTGGCAGCGCTGCAAATGTGATTCCTGCGCAGGCAGAATGTGAGTTCTGTGTCCGGGCGGATACGATGAAGAGGACGGAGGAACTGATTGAAATTTTAAAACGCTGTGTAGAAAATGCAGAAAAACTGACAGGAGCAAAGGCTTTGATTAATCTGGGCGATATCTATGCGGAACGATATCCAAATCAGCCGATGTGTCAGGCATTCAAGGATAATATGGAATTGATAGGAATTCACATGGAATGGCCGGATCCGAAAAAGCAATACGGTTCTTCGGACATCGGAAATGTATCAATCAAAATTCCGGCGATTCATGATTATCTGTCCATCACAGATGACAAAACAATTCAGGGTCATACGATAGAGTATGCAAATGCGGCAGGAACCTTAGAGGCGCAGGAAATCTGCTTAAAAGGTGCAAAAGGACTTGCCATGACTGGATATGATATTTTGGTAGATCCTGATTTTCAGAAAAATATCCGCACATATCACGAAAAACAAATCCCCAATTTTTATAAAGAAAAATAATTTGGAGAATGTATTGGCACTGTTGTTTCTTTTTATGGAGCAACAGTGCTATTTATTGTGGCTTTTGTATAAGAAATATGATAAAATGGAAAAAAAAGAGTGAATAGTAGAACTGAATATGAAAGGGATAAACAAAATTTGATCGAAATCAAAAGGGGGATTTCGGGGAGTGAAGGGAAAGAGAAACGTATGGGCGGTATTCCTTGGAATTGCAGTTGCGGCGATGAGTGCGGCGGGCTGTGTCGCAGGGGAGAGCAGCGGACAGGGACCGGAGAAGGTGAGTGAGGAGAAGAGGCTTACGGTGTATACTTCCCACAAGCAGGAGGTCTATGCGCCGATCATAAAGGAGTTTGAGGAGCGGACCGGAATCTGGGTAGAAGTGGTTCCCGGGGGAACGACGGAGCTTCTGGAGCGGATCCGGGAAGAGGTGGGAAAGGGATCCTGTGACGTGATGTTTGGCGGAGGTGTGGAGAGCTATGAGGTCTTTAAGGACTGCTTCGTGTCATACGAGAGTACCCAGAGCGATCATATCGAGAGTATATACCGGACTGAGGATCATGTCTGGACTCCGTTTACGGAGCTTCCCATTGTCCTGATCTACAACAATAAGCTGGTGGACGCGGCTGCAGCGCCGCGGGGATTTGAGGATCTGTTTGACGGGAACTGGGACGGAAAGGTGTCCTTTGCGGATCCGGGAAGATCCGGCAGCAGCTGCACGATGCTGGAGACGATGATCCAGGTCCTGCCGATGCGTGAAAACGAGGTTCTGGAACAGTTTGCCAGAGTGCTCGGCCGCCGGATGGCGGCGGGATCTGGCGCCGTGCTCGATGAGGTGTCAGAGGGAACATATCTGGTTGGTCTGACTTTGGAGGAGACTGCGAAAAAGTATATCGACCGCGGCGCGGCGATCTCGATCGTCTATCCGCGGGAAGGAACCAGCGCAGTGGCAGACGGATGCGCGGTGATCAGGGGGGCAGAGCATGAAGAAAACGCGAAGCTTTTTGTGGATTTTATCGTGAGTCCTGATGTCCAGAGACTGGCTGTCGAGAAGCTTTACAGACGGACGGTCCGCGATGATATTACCCCGGATCAGAAGGAAGAGGGATCGATCATGGACTTCGATCTTGGATGGGCAGTAAAAAACCAGAAATCCATTTTGGAAAGATGGGCGGCGCTCATGGCAGGAAACGGAGGTGGATCATGAAGAACTTTATCCAGAGATCTTTCCGGCGTGAGCTTCTTGTGAGTTTTCTCGCTGTGTCTGTTCTTCCACTGATCGTGTGCTGTGTGTTTCTGATCCAGATGTTTAAGGTGAAGGTCGGAAGAGATTTTGAGAAAAAGGATATGGAGCTTGCCGGTGCGGTAGAGCAGCAGCTGATGACGCTGTTTGACGCTTACCATGACGCGGCGGAGGAACTGTGTACGGATCCGCTGGTCGCCGAGGCGCTGAAAAAAGAAAGCTTTGGAAAGAAGAATGAAGTGTATCGCAGTCTGTACGGGGCGACCGCTGCATGTCGTGAGATGGCGGGATTTCATCTCTACAATGCGGATGGCTCCTGCCTGTACTCTACGGGAAACCGTACCTACGGACAGACGCTGCCGGTATACTGGGGGATCCTGAGAGAGGCTCATGCCCACCCGAATGATCTGATCATCCGGAGTGATCTGGAGATTGGCGGTGATGAGGTCCTGCGGTTTGCCAGAGCGGTGACCGGAAATTCGGAGGAATGTTCCGGATATTTTGTGGCCACAATGACGGCGGAGCATTTCGCGAAGGCGCTCTCCGGCACATACAGTGGCCAGGACGGAATCTGTATTCTCAATGGATTTCTGGAGACCGTGTACAGCGTAGGCACGGCATCGGGGGAGACGGTCGGAGATGTTCTGAGAAGCCGTTTTCTACAGGGAGAATCTCTGACGGAGGTTTGGAACAACAACAGTATTTACGTTTCAAAGCTGGGTAACACAGGACTTTACAGTGTCCTGATCCGTCCTCATGTTTTTACGAGTGATACCACGAGATCCATGTATACAGTTCTTCTTTTCATGGCCGCGGGAAGCTTTCTTTTAAGTGTTGGTGTCGCGATCGGGATCAGCTCCTTTCTCTCCAAGCCGATCCATGTGCTTCATGATGCCATGGATGAGGTTCAGGAGGGAAATCTGGATACCCATGTGGACATGGAACGTCAGGACGAGTTTGGGGAGCTGGCAGAAAATTTTAATATCATGACAAAGAGGATCTCATCCTACATGGAGGAGCGTGTGCGGCGTGAAAAGGAGTTGAACGAGACCCAGATCGCCATGATGCAGTCCCAGTTAAACCCGCATTTTCTCTACAATACCCTTGATACGATGAAGTGGGTGGCGAAGGCGAACCATATTCCGGAGATCGCGACGCTGGCGGCAAAGCTTGCGAAGATCTTAAGGACCAGTATTTCAAGCGCCCAGTTTATCACGCTGCAGGAAGAGATGACACTGGTGGAAAGCTATGCAAAGATCCAGAAGATCCGGTTTAACGGAAAGTTTGATTTCCGCTATGAGATCGCTCCTGAGACGGAGGAGATCCTGGTTCCAAAGCTCATCGTTCAGCCCATCGTGGAAAATGCGGTGATCCATGGGCTGGCGGATGCGGATGAGGGGCATATTTTTGTCAGGGCATATCTGGAAAGGAAGGAGCTTGTGATCGAGGTTTCAGATGACGGATGCGGGATCAGCGATGAAGTGATCCGACGGCTCGGAAACCGGGACAAGGAACAGAAGAATGGCCACATCGGCTTTTACAATGTGGATACGATCATCCGGCTTCATTATGGAAAAGACTACGGTCTCAGGGCAGAGCGGCTGCCTGCCGGTGGAACAAAGGTAACGATAAGAATACCGGTGAATGGCTCCGGACAGCCTGCGCCCAGTATGGAGAACAGATCCTGATGACCGATGGGGAATGGAAAAAGGGAAGGGGGGAGCTGTTATGATCAAGGTGATCGTTGTAGATGATGAGCGGTTCGTCCGGATGGGCATTGTCGGTGAGACGGACTGGGCCTCGCTGGGTTGCGAGGTCGTCGGTGAGGCGGAAAACGGGTTGGACGCGCTGGAGCTGGTCCATGAAAAGAATCCGGAGCTGATGATCTGTGATATCCGGATGCCTAAGATGAACGGTCTTGAGATGTTAAAGAAGCTTCGGGAAGAGAAAAATCCGGTACAGGTGATCTTTCTGACCGCGTACAGCGAGTTTTCCTACGCCAGAGAGGCGTTGAAGCTTTATGCATTTGATTATCTGCTAAAGCCGTTCGAGGACGGGGAGCTGGAGAGTGCGATCCTCAGGGCAAAAGAGCGGATCGAGACGGATCGGGAGAAGAGAAGAGATACCGGTCTGAGCAGATCTGTCCCGGATAAGGCACCGGTAAAGGAGCAATATCCGGGAGCTTTGGAAGGTGACGGACCAGAGATCAATGCCGCGGTGATCCGGCTCTGTCTGCCATTCGATGAAAATACCGCGGGCCTTACCGGATATGTCCGGGACGCGGTGCTTTACATGGCATCTCATTACGGGGAAAGTGCGATCAATGTGGCGAAGATTGCAGGTGCGGTGGGGATCAGCGAAGGCCACCTGAGCCACTGTTTCAAGAAAGAGACGGGATATACGGTGATGGGGTGGCTCACGCGGTACCGGATGAAAAAGGCAGTGGAATTGCTTTCGGACCACCGGAACAAGGTGTACGAAGTGGCAGAAAAAGTCGGATATAAAGATATTGCGTATTTTTCTAACACATTTAAAAAAATTGCGGGTGTTGCTCCATCGGAGATACAGGAAAAATAATCTGGATCCTGAAAAAACAAGCCGTTGGAGGCCATCAATGGAAAAAGGTAAGAATTAAAATGAAAATATAGGAGGAATCAGTATGAATGTAAAGATGTTTGGGGAGATCTGCGATGCGTTTGGACCGAGCGGATTTGAGGAGGATGTAATCCGCACGGTTGCGAAGTACTGCAAAGGTCTGGAGCTGGAAAATGACGCGATGAATAACCTTTATGCGCGTATGCCCGGTGAGGATCCGGAGAAACCGGTCGTGATGCTGGATGCCCATACGGATGAGTGTGGATTTATGGTACAGAGCATCAGAGAAAACGGAAGCCTGGAGATCCTCATGCTCGGCGGCGTGATCCTTACGAACCTTCCGGCTCACACAGTGATGATCCGGACCAGAAGCGGGAAGCTTGTACGGGGAATTATTTCTTCCAAGCCGATTCATTTTATGAATGAGGCAGAGCGGGCCTCCCAGTCGTTGAGTATTGAGACGCTGATCGTGGATGTCGGCGCGGTGAGCAGGAAAGAAGTGACAGAAGTATTCGGCATTTCCATCGGAGATCCGGCAGTCCCGGAAGTTTCATTTTCCTACGATGAGGAACGTGACCTCTGCTTTGGAAAAGCGTTTGACAACCGTGCAGGATGTGCATGCATTATCGACACCATGACCCGTCTGTGCGGGGAGAAGGATCAGCTGGCGGTACGGGTGACCGGAGCGTTTGCGGCTCAGGAGGAAGTTGGAACAAGAGGTGCCACAGTCACATCCCAGATTGTCCGTCCGGACCTGGCGATTGTCTTTGAGGGATCCCCGTCAGATGATTTCTATTTCAGTGCTGCCCAGACCCAGGGGCACATGCGGGGCGGTGTCCAGATCCGCAGGATGGATAAGAGCTATATTTCAAATCCGGTGTTTATCGAGTACGCGGAAGAGCTTGCGAAGAAATTCGGAATTCCATTTCAGGAGACAGTCCGCCGTGGCGGAAGCACGAACGCGGGAAAGATCAGCCTGACAGCAAAGGCGGTTCCGGTCCTGGTTCTCGGCGTCCCGAGCCGGTATGTTCATACCCATTATAATTTCTGTGCGAAGTCTGATCTTGAAGCGGCAGCAGATCTTGCTGTGGAAGTGATCCGGGGACTTGACGCGGAAAAGATCCGCCATATCTGCAGACAGGATATTTTAAAATAAGAAGATCACAGGGACCTGAAAGCGGCAGTGTCCCTCAGGCGGGTGAAGACAGAACAACAGAAAAAAGCGTTCGGATCCATAGAGATGGATTCCGGACGCTTTTTTCGTAAAAATGAGGAACTAAATAGGAAAACTCAGAGGCAGAGGTTTGTGGGGGTTATGCCTCTAATTTTTTCCCGGTGATCATCTCATATGCTTCCAGATATTTCGCGATAGTCTTATCGACGATCTCCTGAGGAAGTGTCCAGTCGTTGCCCGGATGGGAAGTAAGCCAGTCGCGGGCGAACTGCTTGTCGAAGGACGGCTGACCGTGACCTGGCTCATAGCCTTTTGCCGGCCAGAAGCGGGAGCTGTCCGGTGTGAGCATCTCGTCACCGATCACGAGGTTGCCCTCCTCGTCAAGACCGAATTCGAATTTTGTATCGGCAATGATGATTCCCTTTGTGAGGGCGTACTCAGCACATTTTTTATATAAAGCGATGGTGTTGTCACGAAGAAGCTCCGCATACTCGCGGCCCTTTCCCGGGAAGTATTTCTCGAGATGGTCGATGCTCTGCTCGAAGGAGATATTCTCGTCATGGTCACCGATCTCAGCCTTTGTGGACGGAGTATAGATCGGCTCCGGGAGCTTATCGGATTCCTTTAAGCCTTCCGGAAGACGGATTCCGCAGACGGTACCGTCTTTTTTGTAGCTTGCCCAGCCGCTTCCTGTAATGTATCCGCGGACGATGCACTCGATCGGCAGCATATGTAACTTGCGGCACATCATCGTCTTTCCTTCAAATTTTTTCTGCTGGAAAAACTCCGGCATATCCTTTGTATCAACGGAGATCATATGGTTCGGGAGAATATCCTTTGTCAGGTCAAACCAGAATTTGGACATCTGGGTCAGAACAGCACCTTTGGAGGTAACCTCATTGTGAAGGATCACGTCAAAACAGCTGATACGGTCGGTGGCAACCATGATCAGGCTGTCGCCATTGTCATAAATTTCGCGTACTTTACCTTCTTTGATCGGTTTTAATTCCTGCATGTCTACACCTCTTCATTATATTTTCTTATACAGCGTTTGTCGTATCATGAAAACGCTGAGCGAACTTACAGTAAAGTTACCATTAAATGGCGGTTTCTGTCAATGTTCAATTTGCACAATATTTACATAAGAAAAAATAAATGTTTTGGAAATTGAAGAATAGTTGCAATTTCAAAAGTTTTTGACTGAATACTTAAAAGATTTGCTAATAATTATAAATAAGACATACTAATATAAAACGAGACATTTATAAGAAACGGAAAGCGCAAAGGAATCGGATTTTTCCGATGCTTCGCATTTTGAATCGGCAAAATTCGCGGCCACAACTGTATCATACGGAATTTCCAGTTCAGAAAATCCTATATGCCCATAGCAGCTGTCTCCACGTTCTCCGCCCTTAGCAGCCGCCTGGGAGGTTCTTCCCTAAAACCCCAAATACATCTCCCGCAGCCCCCGATTCGCCAGAACCGCCAGATACCTCTTCATCCGCATCCGTCCTGCATTGTGCGTCACATTATAACTGTTAAGATCCCAGCTCCCGGACAATTTCTCTATGATCCTTCCATCCTCACGGTTTTCCTGATCCAGCTCTTCCAAAAGCTTCAATGCAGCCTGGTACTCCCTGCGGCTGTCGTTCTGGAGGAAATCATAAAACATCTCCTGAAACGGAAATACCCGTTTGTAAAACTCATTGATCTGCTCGAGAAGCCCGAAAAAATACTCCAAAAAGTCCACATTCTCCGTTTCCTGCACTTCCAGCAGCTTCCGATACCGTTCCCCGAGCTTCCTCAGCCACTGGTCCGTCTCCTCCGGGATCTCCACCTCATCGGATCCATCCCACCAGTACAGGCGGTCCGCATCGCTGATATAATAATTCGGCTTTCCCTTGAGTTCCTTTGGAGTATCAAAAAAAGCAAAAAATCCATCCTGACGCAGAAAATCGCTCGTTCTCAAAGGCACTGCCGGCTCCCTGCGTTTTTTCTCCCGAAACTTCAGGATCTCCGGTGCCGCATAAACCTTCCTCGTTTCATCATGATAGACATGTTCCCGCAGTTTCGCCCACTCTTTCCAGAATTCTCGCCCCATGAGTTCCGCTGTCAGAAACACGATCACTCTTGCCGGAAGAAACTCCGTATATCCCACGATCTCCTTCCATGCAGGATCCGTCACCGCCTCTCTCTCTTTCCGCTCCATCTTTACAAGCGCCCACAGATCATCGATCCCGCTCTCTCCTTTTTTCTCAAAATACTTCCTGAGCGCCATCTTGCAGTGATAAACTTCCGCCGGATACGTTCCATCCGGCTCTTTTCCGCATAAACATTCAGTTCCATTGGCGATATAGATAAGATCGGCCAGGTCTGTTCCACCCGCCGCAAACCGAAGTTCCTCGGGAATCAGCTCCATGATCTTCCGGACATCAGGCGCATCGTAATCGCCATCCGCAGACTCCAGTCCCAATTTTTCGCCCAGCTCCCACAACCGATCCAGGCGCTTTTCTCTCGTAAACTCCGTTTTCAGGATCTGGTTCAGCCATCCGACTGCCTCTCCACCATCAAGAATATCGCCATCGACCATCGCCGCCCCCGCTTCATCCGAATAGAGTTCATACAGCATATAAGCCGCCGCCATCACATCGAGAAATTCATTACTGCCGACCTTTCCTGACCACAGACGATTTCCCTTTTCATCATACTCCACCGTCTCCCAGGCATCGTCCTGAAAGTAATTGTAATGGAAACGCACTTCCTTTCCATACGTCTTTTTCACCGGGCAGAGCAGAGAAATCTCATGTCCATACAGCTTCACGTCATCAAACGACATCATGCCGCCGTAATAAAACACCTTCATCATCTGCTCTGTAAACAGTTCCCTCTTATCGTCCGGAACCGCCATTCTTCCTTTATAACCCATAAATGTTCCCATTTTTTCACCCTTTCGCAGCTGTTCACGTTTCCATAATTACAGGCCGAATTTCTGCCATTGTTGACGTGCGTTCTGCTTACCAGTGATTTCATCGTCCGTACATGAAACCCGCAGATCCAGTGAACAGCCGTCGCCTTTCTCAGAATCTGAACGTATCCTGCCTTAATGTTTCATTCATCATGAGCGACCAGAATGCAGCCATGATCGTGCGGCAATAGTAGTCACGCTCTCTGACAAGGATCTGCTCCGTTACCAGTTCCGGAGGCAGCTCCGGGAAATATTCCTGATACGCATTCATATATTTCCGAAACGCCAGCAATGCTTTCTGCCAACGCACATCATCCCTGTTCTTCTGAACGATCTCCACTGCCTCTTCGCTCACATAACGACAGTTCCATACATGTTCCATCTCCCACAGGATCTGTCCAGCAGCACGCTCCGCATCAAACTCTTCCGGCACCTGAATTTCCAGGACCTCTTCTTTCCACTCTGCGATCTGTCCCAGAAGCTTTTTGGAGAGATGTCCGGCTCCAAATTTCAGAAATTCATCTTCATTATCGCGCCGGTATATCTGATAAAGCTCTCTTCTTTTTCTATGTTCCGCTGAATTGCTGAGATCATCATGGTACATTTTCGTCTTTGTCCGGTAGCCCTTCGTCTGAAGACTAAACCATAGTTTCCAGAAAGGAATGTCAGCCGCTTCCGCATATGCAGAAACAAGGTAGGTACATGGAGCACGGAGTGATATTTCGGCAATGATCCCGAATGTTCCGTCTTGTTCTGCCATTTTCCGGCGTTCCGGAAGTTCCGAAGAGATCAGCTCCCTGTAAAAATCCCGAAGCACTTCATCGGATCCGTCCGCCAGGTATTCCTTGATTTCTTTTACGAGGTAATCTTCCAGATCAACTAAAGTCGCATCCTTAATCTCACTTTTTGTTCCACAAAACGGATTCTTCTGTCTCTCCTCACTGGGCATAAATTTTACATGTAACAGTTCTATGATATCGTCCGCCGTAAACGGGATCGTATCATCCCATATCCTGTTCCATAATTTATATTCATCCACATCCCGGTACTCGTCCCTCTGCTTCAGGAATGCCAGAACATCCAGGATTCTTCCCCTGTGAGGAAAGTCCAGCTTTACCCCGGTCATGTCCTCGATCATCGCAGCGTAACTTCCAACCGGACATAATGCATCATCACTCATCAGGAAACACGGTGTCTCCGAATACGCTTCCTGCATGATCAAAATGCTGTTCATGGCAACGCCGAATTCATCCCATCCACGGTCCGGACAGATCAGTTGACATGTTTTCGTGTTATAACTGTCACCTTCCCGGACCCTCTTCTCGAACATGGAATAATTAAACCTTACGATTCCATCTTCATCTGCCTCCGGCTTTTTTAACACCGTGATCTCCCTGTCCCCAACCATTCGCTTTTCCGTCTGCCTGATCCCGAACACATCCAGAACCTTTTCTACATTCCTGTTGAACTCTTCCCGTTTCTCCTCCGGAATAGAAATGGTCCCGACAATCTTATATTTATCGTCTGCGTACATACTCGTTCCTTTCTGCTTGTCAGCGCTTCCCCTGCCTTCTGCTTTCACAGCCAGAGTCCATCAGAGCTTTCAATTTGATCCTGCTTTTATTCTAACAGAGACAACAAAAAACTTCTTCAACCGTTGATTTAAAATGTATGAAAATTTTATGTTGCTGTTATCCTCTTTTGAACTCTCTGTCTTTATGTTTTTATTTTACGATAGCCAGTTCACGATTTTTGTACACTTGCAATCTTACGAATGGAAAAAGACCAGAGGACTTTCTTGTTCAAAAAGAAAGTTCTCTGGTCTGTTCAACTTCGGTAACTATGCCCTGAGTGGGGCGAGCTTCATTTCTACCGGAATCCACATCACGCTGGTTGTTGCAATTGCAACACTGTGTCAATGCCCTGAATGGGCGACCTCCATTTCTACTATCACAAACAGTACAGAAATATAATTCCGTTTTTTGGTGTCAATGCCCTGAATGGGGCGACCTCCATTTCTACTTGCAAATAAGAAAAAGACCGTTAAACCAGTAGAATGTGTCAATGCCCTGAAAGGGGCGACCTCCATTTCTACGCGTATCTGAAATTAAGGAAAACGTCGAAGAGAAGATCTTGTGTCAATGCCCTGAAAGGGGCGACCTCCATTTCTACGGCAGCCAAAAACGAGGCAGAGCTGACACGGATCATGACTGTGTCAATGCCCTGAAAGGGGCGACCTCCATTTCTACTTCAAAGAAAACAAACAAACGTCGTAAATAGAGTATGTGTCAATGCCCTGAAAGGGGCGACCTCCATTTCTACGGAATTCTTCTAAAGTAAAGCCGTATTATCATGGATTGTGTCAATGCCCTGAAAGGGGCGACCTCCATTTCTACTCCACGGACCATACCGTAGAGATCACAGAAGCAAATGTGTCAATGCCCTGAAAGGGGCGACCTCCATTTCTACACTTGCCTCTGGGAACCCGCATAAATAAAGGCTTTGCGGACCCGTTTTTGCAAGTATTTTCCAGAATATTCTGAAAAAGGCTTTTTTGAAGGTGATTTTGGGCGTGTTCACAGTTTGTTCATATTTATCGCAGAAATGAAGGTAATTTCTCGCTTTCAGCTGCCCCCATTATAACAGACTTCTTCAGGCTCCACAAGCAGATTATTTTCCATTATTGCGACCATTATTTGCGATCCCACCATCCCCCAGCGGTGAGCTTCCGGACAGGAGTGCATGATCCGGGGATCTGGCTTCCTCTTAGCTCGCGGGTGAC
>ERZ832973.1897-NODE-1897-length-13533-cov-10.559727_pt1 | contig 13533 bp, 12 predicted proteins | sample MGYA00519950_ERZ832973 | MGnify/ENA primary metagenome ERZ832973 (study PRJEB31850, sample SAMEA3708734) | human gut metagenome | biome: human gut; feature: human-associated habitat; material: faeces | place: China | collected 2014 ... | reverse complement strand
CTGATTGCTTTACTGGAGAGGAGGATGAACGCAAGTGAGCGCTAATGAAAAAGAATTGATTCGTGTAGAAGATCTGCATAAATCCTTCGGCAGTCTTCAGGTATTAAAGGGTGTTACCGAGCATGTCAATCATGGCGAGGTCGTTTCTGTTATCGGACCGTCCGGCGGCGGTAAAAGTACATTTTTACGCTGCTTAAACCTTCTTGAGACACCGACATCCGGAAAGATCTATTTCGAGGGAACCGATATTACCGACAAGAATGTGGATATCAACCTGCATCGCCAGAAGATGGGAATGGTATTCCAGCACTTTAATGTATTCAATAATCTTACAGTTGGAAAGAACGTAACGCTCGCCCCGGTCCTTCTCGGAAAGAAAACACAGAAGGAAGCCGACGAGATGATGCGGGAGCTTTTAAACCGCGTTGGTCTTGCGGATAAGGAGAACCAGTTCCCAAAGAAGCTTTCCGGCGGACAGAAACAGCGTCTTGCGATCGTGCGCGCGCTGGCGATGGAGCCGGATGTAATGCTTTTCGACGAGCCGACTTCCGCCCTTGACCCGGAGATGGTAGGAGAGGTTCTTCATGTTATCAAAGACCTTGTTAAGACCGGTATGACGACTGTCATCGTAACCCATGAGATGGGCTTTGCGAGAGAGGTTTCCGACCGTGTGTTCTTTATGGACGGCGGCGTGATCGCGGAGAAGGGAACTCCGGAGGAGGTATTCAATCATCCGCAGAATCCGCGTACACAGGAATTCCTGAGCAAGGTATTGTATTAAAAAGATTGATCTGAAAGCAGCGGGAAAGCTGTTTTGCAGTACGATATGCAGGAACAGGATCCCGCTGAGACAGGATGTGGAAATCCGGTCTTGGCGGGATTTTTTAAGAGAGGAGAATATCACATGTCAGCATCCAAACAGACAGCATTCGACTATATCGATGAAAAAGCCGGCGTGATCACAGACGTATCCGATAAGATCTGGGATTACGCGGAACTTTCTTTAAGAGAGTACAAATCCGGCGATCTCTACGCAAAGGTATTAAAAGAAGAGGGATTCACCGTGGATCACCCATTCGACAATATTGAGACTGCATTCCGCGCTTCCTACGGTTCCGGAAAGCCGGTGATCGGTATTCTGGCTGAGTATGACGCTCTGACAGGCCTTTCCCAGGTCGCAGGCTCAGAGAAGAGAGAAGAACTGGTCGCCGACGGAAACGGCCACGGATGCGGTCACAACCTTCTTGGAGCGGGTTCCATGGCGGCAGCATTTGCAGTTAAAAAGTATCTGGAAGAAAAAGGCGAGGGAAGCGGCAAGGTCGTATTCTACGGCTGCCCGGGCGAGGAAGGCGCTGCGACAAAGGCATTCATGGCGAGAGACGGCGTGTTCGCTGAGTGTGATGCGGCTCTCACCTGGCATCCGGGAAATGTGAACCAGGTCACATCCGGAACCTGCAACACCTGTATCCAGAGCGAGTATAAGTTCACCGGAGTTGCCTCCCATGCAGCCGGTGCACCGGAAAAGGGACGTTCTGCTCTCGATGCGGTGGAGCTCATGAACATCGGTGTCCAGTTCTTAAGAGAGCACATGCCGGACAGCTCCAGGATCCACTACTCGATCACGGATGCCGGCGGAGATTCTCCGAACGTTGTCCAGCCGAGAGCGCAGGTCCTCTACATGGTCCGTTCCATCTGGGTCAAAGATGCCCTGGAGCTTCAGGAGCGGGTTGACCGGATCGCGCTTGCGGCATCCATGATGACGGACACAAAGATGGAGAAAAAGTTCATCGACGGCTGCTCCAACACAGTCCCGAACAAGGTCCTGGAATCCCTGATGTGGGAAAACTTCAATGACCTCGGCGTCTGCCATTACACAGAGGAAGAGTTAAAGTATGCGAAGGCGCTTTACGATTCTGTTGAGATGAAGTCTGCGGATCTTCCGGGAGATGCGACGAAGGACAGCGATGAGATCTACGAGTTTGTGGATGAGAAGTCCAAACATGGCACCGTGCCGATGAATGAGTTCCTTGTTCCGTACCTGTACTCCGAGAAGCCGAGAATGGGCTCCACGGACGTCGGTGATGTGAGCTGGTGCGTTCCGACCGCACAGATCAACACTTCCACATTCCCGGCACAGGCGCCTGGACATTCCTGGCAGAATGTCTCCTGCGGACGGACATCCATTGCCCACAAGAACATGCTGCTGGCAGGAAAAGTCATCGCAGCGACGGCGATCGATCTCATGGAGAAGCCGGATGTTCTTCAGGCGGCGAAAGATGAGTTCAATAAGAAGATGAAACGCTACGGCGGCTACATCTGCCCGATCCCGAAGGACGCGGTTCCGGTCGTTCCGGGCGAGAAGATGTAATTGTGCAGATAGTTACGAAAACAAAATAGACTGGTCGTAAGTCCGGCCGGACAGATCATGCAGCAGACGTTTGCTGCACAGAGCTGTCCGGCTTTTGTTGGTTTGGCCAATTCCGTAAAATGAAACCATATCTGCAGATTTCGCCAATTTACAGATTTTTTACACATTTTTCAGCGAAAAGATAGGAATCGCGGTTCTAAAACACGCAAAAATGTGGTATAATATAAAAGTATATTTTCAGATAGGAGAACAAATGGTTGCTTTCGGTGGCGGAAATTTTCTGAATTGAAGATTCCGTAAGATGTCGCTGCGGCCGTGGAGCCTGCTGATGTGTTTTCACGGCAGAAAGGAGCGGATGGATATGAATATCAGGGAAACGATGGAACAATGGGAACGCCGGAATCTCAGCCCGTATGCTGCTCTGAGCAGTGAGACGCTGGGGCGGGACCGCGAGGAAGTCCCCTGTGATGTCCGTCCTGCCTACCAGCGGGACCGTGACCGGATCCTGCACAGCAAGTCATTTCGCCGCCTGAAAGACAAGACACAGGTCTTTCTGGCCCCGGAAGGCGACCACTACCGCACGAGGCTGACGCACACGCTGGAGGTCTCCCAGATCGCCAGGACGATCGCAAAGGCGCTTCGGATGAATGAATCCCTGACGGAGGCGATCGCGCTGGGACATGATCTCGGACATACGCCTTTCGGACATGCCGGCGAGTACATATTAAATGAGATCTGTGAGGACGGTTTCGCCCACTTTAAACAGAGTGTCCGGATCGTGGAGGTCCTGGAGAAAAAAGGACAGGGATTAAACCTCACGAAGGAAGTGCGCGACGGGATCTTAAATCACAGAACGTCAGGAAACCCTGCGACGCTGGAGGGAAAGATCGTCCGCTTCTCTGATAAGATCGCGTACATCAATCATGACATCGATGATGCGATCCGCGGGAAAATCATCACCGAGAAAGATATCCCCAGAGAGTTTGCGGATGTCCTCGGTGATACGGTAAAGGACCGCCTGAATATCATGATCCATGATATCATCAACAACAGCATGGACAAGCCGTCGATCTTCATGTCTCCGGATGTGGAGCGGGCGATGCGCGGGATGAGAGAGTGGATGTTCGAGCATGTCTACCGGAATCCGGCCGCAAAAGGCGAGGAGGGAAGAGCGCAGCAGCTGATCGTGACGCTCTATGAATATTATCTGAAACATGTGGACGAGCTTCCGGAGGAATTCCGGATGATGATGGAGACCCGCGGTGAGAAGAAAGAGCGGGTCGTCTGCGATTATATTGCCGGGATGAGCGACGGATACGCGATCGACCGGTTTGAGGAATTATTTGTGCCGAAGGCATGGAAGATATAAAAAATACGCATTGTGGGAGGGATGAAACGTGTATTATCCGGAAGAAGTGATCGAGGAGGTACGGACGAGGAATGATATCGTGGATATCGTGTCCCAGTATGTAAATCTGAAGAAAAAGGGCGCAAACTATTTCGGCCTGTGCCCGTTTCATAACGAGAAATCCCCGTCGTTTTCTGTCTCCCCATCGAAGCAGATGTACTACTGTTTTGGCTGCGGAGCAGGAGGAAACGTGATCTCCTTCGTGATGGAATATGAAAATTATACCTTTGTGGAGGCTGTGAAGATGCTGGCGGACCGCGCCGGGATCGCGCTGCCGGAGATGGAATATTCGAAGGAAGCAAAGGCCCAGGCAAGCTTAAAAAATACGCTCCTGGAGATCAACCGCCTTGCCGCAAATTTCTTTTATTACCAGCTAAAGCAGCCAGCCGGCAAGATCGGATATGATTACCTGAAGGAAAAGCGGCGGCTGAGCGATGATACGATCCGTCATTTCGGACTTGGATATTCCAGCAAAGTGCCGGATGATCTGTACCGGTATATGCGATCGAAAGGGTATCACGATGATATCTTAAAAGAGACAGGCCTCTTCTTTATTGATGAGCGCGGGGCAAGGGATAAGTTCTGGAACCGCGTCATGTTCCCGATCCTGGACGTCAACAACCGCGTCATCGGCTTCGGCGGACGTGTGATGGGGGATGGGGAGCCGAAGTATTTAAACTCCCCGGAGACGAAGATCTTCGATAAGAGCCGGAATCTTTATGGACTGAACTTCGCGAGAACGTCCAGGGCGAAATATATGCTGGTCTGCGAGGGATATGTCGATGTGATCGCGATGCACCAGGCGGGCTTTACGAATGCCGTGGCATCCTTAGGGACCGCATTTACGTCCCAGCACGCGATGCTGTTAAAGCGATATACGGATCAGGTGATCCTGACCTACGACAGCGACGGAGCCGGCGTGAAAGCGGCGCTCCGGGCGATCCCGATCCTGAAAGAAGTCGGGATGTCCATCAAGGTTTTAAACATGAAGCCGTATAAAGATCCGGATGAGTTTATCAAGAACCTCGGAAAAGAGGAGTTCCAGAAGCGGATCGACAACGCAGTCGGGAGTTTCATGTTCGAGATCTCGGTGATCCGGAACCAGTACAACATGCAGGATCCGGAGTCAAAGACAGGATTTTATAATGCCGTCGCGAAGAAGCTGCTGGAATTCCCGGAAAAGCTTGAGAGGGATAACTATACGGAAGCTGTCGCAAGGGAGTATATGATCCCGGAGGCAGACCTCAAAAATCTCGTGAATTCCATGGGCGGACTCATCGGAGTGACGACAAGAGAGCGCGAGTATGACAAAGAGCGGATCCGACAGAAAAAGGAGAAGGAGGACGGGATCCGGAAGTCCCAGCGACTGCTCCTCACATGGCTCATCGAGCGGCCGGAGCTGTTCGAAAAGATCCGCGGCATCATCACGCCGGAGGATTTCGATGATGAACTCTATCGGGAAGCAGCGTCCATGGTGTTTGAGGAATATGAAAAAACAGGAAGCGTGAACCCTGCCCAGATCCTGAATCATTTCATCGAGGGCGAGGAACAATACAGGGAAGTAGCTGCCCTGTTCCATGCGACACTCAGTGAATCCTTAAATAATGAGGAGCAGAAGAGAGCGTTTTCCGAGACAGTCAAAAAGATCAAGAAACACAGTCTGGATGTGAAGGGAAAGACTGCAGATATCAGAGAATTACAGGAAATTATCAGGCAGCAGTCGGAACTTGCTGCCCTGAATATCACACTGGACTAGAATCCAGCCGGGAAGGATGGAATTATGGAGGAAAAGACACTTACATTTGACGAGAAGCTATCAAAACTTCTGGAACTCGCAAAGAGCAAAAAGAATGTCCTGGAAGAGAAGGACATTCACGATGCGTTCGCGGGGGAAGAACTGACACCTGAGAAGCTGGACCGCATATATGACTTCCTGGATAAAAAGCATGTTGATGTTTTAAAAATGTCAAACGATGACGATATGGATCCGGATCTGTTCACAGAGGATGAAGATCCGGACCCGGAGGATGAGATCGATATGGAACATATCGACCTCTCAGTTCCGGAAGGAGTCAGCGTGGATGACCCTGTCCGGATGTATTTAAAGGAGATTGGGAAAGTGCCGTTGCTCTCCCCGGATGAGGAGATCGAGCTGGCAAAGAAGATCGAGCTTGGGGATGAGGCGGCGAAAAAGAAGCTCGCCGAGGCCAATTTACGTCTTGTGGTCAGCATCGCAAAGCGCTATGTGGGACGCGGGATGCAGCTTCTGGACCTGATCCAGGAGGGAAATCTCGGACTCATCAAGGCCGTAGAAAAGTTTGATTACCGGAAGGGATACAAGTTCAGCACTTACGCGACCTGGTGGATCCGTCAGGCGATCACCCGCGCGATCGCGGACCAGGCGAGAACGATCCGGATCCCGGTCCATATGGTCGAGACGATCAACCGGCTTGTGAGAACACAGCGCCAGCTGGTACAGAAACTCGGAAGAGAGGCAACGCCGGAGGAGCTTGCGAAAGAGCTCGATATGCCGGTAGACCGCGTGAGAGAGATCATGAAGATCTCCCAGGATCCGGTGTCCCTGGAGACGCCGATCGGTGAGGAGGAGGACAGCCATCTTGGAGATTTTATCCAGGATGACAACGTGGAAGTGCCGGCGGATGCCGCGACGTACACACTGCTCCATGAACAGCTGATGGAGGTCCTTTCAACGCTCACGGAGCGGGAGCAGAAGGTCCTGCGGCTGCGGTTTGGTCTGGATGACGGGAGACCGAGAACGCTGGAGGAGGTCGGAAGACAGTTCAATGTGACGAGGGAGCGGATCCGGCAGATCGAGGCGAAGGCGCTCCGGAAACTGCGCCATCCGAGCAGAAGCAAGGTTTTAAAGGATTATCTGGACGAATAAGCGAAAAAAGAATGGAGAAACATATATGAAATTATCAGAACGCCTGGAGATGGTGCTCTCGTTCGTGGAACCGGGAGAATCCGCGGCAGACGTTGGGACGGACCACGGGCATGTGCCGGTGGAACTTGTCCGGAGAGGAATCGTAAAAAAGGCAGTTGCGATGGATGTGCGGAAGGGACCGCTTTCCCGTGCAACGGAGAATATTGCGCTCGCAGGACTTTCGGAGAAGATCGCGACAAGACTCTCAGACGGGGTGGCAAAGCTGCTTCCCGGGGAGGCGGACTCGGTCGTGATCGCCGGAATGGGCGGTGAGCTGATCATTAAGATCCTGGAGAACGGAAGGCACATGTGGGATTCCGTGTCCCAGTGGGTGTTGTCCCCGCAGTCGGAGATCTTTAAGGTCCGCAGATGGCTTCTGGAAAACGGGTTTGAGATCCGCAGGGAAGATATGCTCTTAGAGGACGGGAAGTATTATACGGTGATGGATGTCCGAAGAAGAGGCTCCGGTGACGCTGATCAGGCGGCAGATGCTCTGAAAGGTGCAGATCAGGCAGATGGGAATGCGCAGGATGCAGCTTCCGCCAGTGGGCTTTCCGGACTTTCTGAGGACAGCCGGATGCTCTACGGGGATTATCTGATCCGGACGAAAAATCCGGTGCTTCTTACATATCTGAAAGAGGAAGAGGAAAAGCTCGCTCGTTTTATCGGGGATCTTTCCGCAAAGGCCGGTTCTTCGGAGCGGGCGGCTGAACGTCTTTCGGAGTTAAAAGTACAGTTGAGGGAAAATCAGGAGGTACAGCATGAAATGCAGGGAGATCATTGAGATTTTAGAGACGCTTGCGCCGAAGTCCTGTGCCTGTGACTGGGACAATCCGGGACTTCTTGCTGGGCGTATGGATAAGGATGTAAAGAAGATCCTGCTGACACTGGACGCGGACGATGCGGCGGTGGAGAGGGCGAAAGAGATCGGTGCGGATATGCTTTTGAGTCATCATCCGCTGATTTTTAAGCCGGTGAAGCATGTTTCCGATGAGGATTTTATCGGAAGACGTCTTGTCTCCCTGATCCAGGCGGATGTGTCCTATTATGCGATGCACACGAATTTTGACTCGGCTCCGGGATGTATGGCGGATATTGTCGCGGACCGGCTGAATTTTGTGGATCAGAAGCCGCTGGAGCTTATGGGAGAGCTTTCGGGAACTGCTTATGGAATCGGAAAGACCGGAACTTTGAAGAAGCCGATGACGGGGCCGGAGCTTGCGAGAGAAGTGAAGAACCGGTTTGGACTGCCGTTTGTCACGGCCTACGGGAGTGAGCTTTATGAGAATGAGCCGGTGACGAGAGCGGCGACTTGTCCGGGTGCCGGAGGAAGTGAGATCCGGGAGGCGCTTCGGGCAGGAGCACAGGTGTTTATTACCGGGGATATCAGTCACCATGAGGGGATCGATGCGGCGGCCCAGGGGATGATGATCATTGATGCGGGGCATTATGGGCTGGAGCATGTGTTTATGGACTTTATTGAGGGATTTTTACGGGATAAATTGCCGGAGGAAGTTGCGATCGAGAAGATGGCGGTGAAGTTTCCGGCGGTGGTGATATAGGGATGGATTGGAGGCGGTTTTATGGCAGTTGTGAAGGCGAATGGAATCGGGAAGGTTTATCCGGAGGGGACTACATATCTGGAGATCGCGAGGGATTTTCAGGATCAGTATGAGAATGACATTCTGCTTGTGAGAGTGAATGGAAAGCTCAGGGAGCTGGATAAGACTCTGACGGAGGATTCGGAGATTTCGTTTATCACGGCGGAGGGGAATGCCGGGTATAAGACATATGAGCGCAGTGCGATCTTTCTGATGCTGAAGGCGTTTTATGAGGTGGTCCCGAGAGAGAAGATCAGGAAGATCCAGATCGATTTTGCGCTCGGAAACGGAATTTACGGGGAGCTTGTCGGGGATGTCCCGGTGGATGAGAAGCTGCTTTTAAAGGTAAAGGCGCAGATGGAGAAGCTGCGGGATGCGGCAATCCCGGTCAAGAAGCGGAGCATCAACACGGATGATGCGGTGGAGCTGTTCGGAAAGCATGGGATGCATGATAAGGAGCAGCTGTTCCAGTACCGGCGGGCATCTCGGGTGAATATTTACAGTATCGGAGAGTTTGAGGACTATTTTTACGGGTATATGGTCCCGGACACGAGTTATGTGAAGTATTTTGATCTGGTGCCGTGCCATGCGGGATTTCTGCTGCTGCTTCCGGTGAAATCGGATCCGAAGCATGTGGAGCATCCGGCGGTCAGGGAGAAGCTGTTCTCGATCCTTCATTCATCGTATCGCTGGAGTGACAGTCTTGAGGTCCCGAATGTCGGTGCTCTGAATAAGATGATCGCGGACGGGAAGGGACAGGATCTGATCCTGATGCAGGAGGCACTCCAGGAGAAGAATATCGGTCAGGTTGCGGAACAGGCTGTGAAGGATCCGGACCGCAGGATCGTGATGATCGCAGGACCGTCTTCTTCGGGAAAAACAACATTCAGCCACCGGCTTTCGACGCAGTTTGCAGCGCTCGGATATAATCCGCATCCGATCTCCGTGGACAATTATTTCCGCAACCGGGAAGAGTATCCGCTCGATGAGAACGGACAGCCGGATTTTGAGGCGCTCGGGTGTGTGGATATTCCGCAGTTTAATGAGGATATGAACGCTCTGCTCTCCGGCAAGACCATCGAACTTCCACGGTTTAACTTTAAGACCGGTAAGAGGGAATACAAAGGCGAAATGCTGAAGCTTGGAAAGAAGGATATTCTCGTCATCGAGGGCATCCACTGCCTGAATGACGCGATGTCCTCAGAACTTCCGAAGGACAGTAAATTTAAGATCTACATCAGCGCCCTGACTCAGTTGAATGTGGATGAGCACAACCGGATCCCGACAACTGACGGACGACTGATCCGCCGGATGGTGCGGGACGCGAGAACGAGAGGAACCTCCGCGTTAGAGACCATCGAGCGCTGGCCGTCGGTACGCCGCGGTGAGGACAAGAATATCTTCCCGTACCAGGAGAGTGCCGATGTGATGTTCAACTCCGCGCTTGTGTATGAGCTTGCGGTATTGAAGCTTTATGCGGAACCACTGCTCTTCAATATCCCGAGAGACCGGGAAGAGTATGATGAGGCAAAACGGCTCCTCAAGTTCCTGGACTATTTCCTTGCCATCGACAGTGACGTGATCCCGAAGACTTCGATTCTCAGGGAGTTTATTGGGGGAAGCTGCCTAAACGTGTAGTTGTATCCGTTTTTTCTGTGGCATTTTCATATGAGTGTGCATCCATATGGACATTATCTGTAAAAGCCGTAACGAAAAAAATATAAACACACGTCTGGACATCAAAATAAATATATGCTAAAATAAACAAGTTCTGAGTAGGACAGATGGTCGCTGCTGCAATTCTCAGGGATGCAGGAGAGGAAAGTCCGGGCTTCAAAGGGCAGGGTGCCGGATAACGTCCGGCGAAGGCGACTTCAGAGACAGTGCAACAGAAATAAACCGCATGGCAGCATGTAAGGGTGGAAAGGCAGTGTAAGAGACTACCGCCTCACTGGTAACAGGGAGGGCACATGCAAACCTCACTCGAAGCAAGGCCAAACAGGAAGCATAAGGCGGCCCGTCTGCTTCCGGGTAGGCCGCTTGAGCCGTCCGGTGACGGACGGTCTAGATAGATGACCATCCAACGACATAACCCGGCTTATCGTCTTGCTCAGAATTGAATAAGAAATTAAGACCGTCTTTTGAAACTTAGCGGAAACGCGAGATTTTGGAAGGCGGTTTTTTTACGTCTTAACGATGAAAAAAAGTTATGTAATTAGATAAATAAACGAAATTTTACTTTATGATAGCCGGATGATATGATGAATTCAGAAAGAGAAATGGTTGATCAGTCAGACAAGATCATACACAGGGAAAGGATGAAAATTATGGGATTCTGGAAGAAAGCAAAAACTGCCGATACTCCCGGAACATGGGAAGGGACGGAAAAATACGGACCAGTGAAACTTGCGTCGGTGGATTTCCGCGACGGTCAGCAGTCTGTAATCGCAACGAGAATGAGAACGGAGGACATGCTTCCGATCCTGGAGCAGATGGATGACTTCGGATACGAATGCATCGAGATGTGGGGAGGAGCAACATTCGACTCCTGCATCCGCTATCTGAATGAAGATCCGTGGGAGCGCCTGAAGGCATTCAAGAGAGTCTGTAAAAAAACACCGCTGCGCATGCTGCTCCGCGGTCAGAATCTTTTAGGCTATACTCCGTATCCGGATGATGTGGTCGAGAGATTCGTGACAAAGACGGCTGAGGATGGAATGGATATCTTCCTGATCTTTGACGGCTTAAACGATATCAGAAACTGTGCATGTGCTGCGAAGGCAGCGCTGAAAGCCGGAAAACGCGTGGAAGGAAATATTCAGTTTACTTCCAGCCCGGTACACACTGTTGAATCGTTTGTACAGACAGCAAAAGATTATGTGAATATCGGAGCGACCGCAGTCCACCTGGAAGATATGGGCGGTATGATCGATCCGACGACGGCGGCAAAGACAGTGGCAGCTGTGAAAAAAGCCGTCAAAATGGATTTGGAAAAGCAAAACCGGAGACAGAGATCGTTTACGGTCCGTCCATCAAAGACTGGCCGAAGATGCCGGCACTGACAGAGAACCTTCTTCTTCAGGTTGCCAGCGTGATCCGCGATGAGGTGACAACAACGGATGAGCTGATCCCGTCCGGTGAGACAGCTTCCTACCGTTCCAACCCGTACAAGATCTCTGAGTTCACCCTGATCCGGAAGGATCCGCAGTATGTGGGACGCGCGAAAGCCGCACAGGAGTTCGAGAAGGCGAGAGTTGCAGGCGATAAGGAGAAAGCAGGAACCTTCTATCAGGTACTCAAGGCGGTCGGTGTTGACACTCCGGTCGAGGAACTCATGAAGACAACCGGGATCGGATCTGTCCTCTACGCAAAGAGACCGGGCGACGGTTCTGCAAGAGAGTACGCGGCAAGCTGCCAGAAAGTACTCGGCGGACTTGCAAACATCTGCATCGAGTATGCGACAAAGAGATACCGCAGCAACTGCGTCAACTGGGGAATCCTGCCGTTCACATGTCCGGAAAAAGAGATCGTTCTTGAGCCGGGTGAGTACCTGTATCTTCCGGGAATCCGCAAAGCAGTGGAAGACGGTGCGACAAGATTTACGGCAAAAGTGATCGGAAAAGACGGCGCAGTCCGCGACCTTACGTTAGAGCTGAACGGCGTAACCGAGGCAGAGAAGAAGGTTCTTTTAGCGGGAAGCTTGATCAATTCCTATAAGGAAGCGTAAATATTAAAACAATACAATACTGCCGGTCCGGTCAGCGTGAAATTGCGCGCTGACCGCGGGCTGGAAAAACAGGGGTATCACGAATATTTGGAGGTATTACATATGAAACTGGCAATCATCGGCTTTGTACTCATGATCGTCTTAATGTACGTGCTCATTCGGGAAAAGATGGCTCCGCCTGTGGCATTCATCCTTCTCCCACTGATCGCAGCGGCATGTGCAGGATTCGGAATGGAAGATATCGCGGGTTTTGTGAAAACAGGTATGAATTCCATGTTAAGCACAGCGATCCTGTTCGTCTTTTCTATCTCATATTTCACATTGATGTCCGATAAAGGACTTTTTGATCCGATCATCAATTTCCTGATCAAAAAAGCGGGAACGAATGTGACAACGATCCTCGTTGCGGCAGTGCTCACAACCTTCGTCGCACACTTAGACGGATCCGGCGCGACTACATTCTTAATCGTAGTTCCGGCGTTCTTACCGATCTGCAAGGAGATGGGAATCCGCCCGAAGGCTCTGCTCGGCGCAATGTGCGGCGCTTACGGCGTGATGAACATCGTTCCGTGGGGCGGTCCGACGATGCGTGCAGCGAGTGTTGCAGGTGTGGAAGCCGGTGATCTCTACAGTTTTATCATTCCGGGAATCGCATGTCTGGTTCTCATGGCATTTGTGATCGTATTTGTAGTTGCCATGATCGAAAAGAAAAACGGCGCCGGAAATGCGGCAAAGATCGAGTCCGAACAGAAAAAGGCAGAGGAGAAGAAGGTAACCTATGACGCCATCTACTGGTTTAAAAGCGTCAAGGAACAGAGCAAAAAGATCAAAGAGTACGGCTCCAATGCCATGGTCATGACTGTCACCTTATTTGCTGTCGGAATCTTCATGGGAGTTATCAAGGACTCCGGCATGGTGGAAGCGATGGCAGAGACGATCGTCAATGCACTTCCGGCAGCGATCGCACCGCACATGCACTGGTTCATGCTTTTCTGACTTGCGATATAATCACGTGGACGTGATCGCACCGCACATGCACTGGTTCATGGCACTCTTCTCCGTACCGCTCCTGATGATCCTTGGAACGGATGCCTTCTACTACGCACTTCTCCCGATCATTATCGGCGTAGTACAGCCGTTCGGCATCACGCCGGAAACGGTAGCGGCAACCTTCCTTTTATCAGCCACAATGGCAACTCCGATCAGCCCGTCCGTTGCAGCAGTGTACGTGGGCCTCGGTCTTGCAGACGTCTCCATCAGCGAGCATATCCGCTACTCCCTGCGCCTTGTATGGCCGGCGAGCATTGCGGTACTGATCTTATCAACGCTGGTTGGCGTGATTCAGTTCTAAGAAAAAAGACCACCCTGTCTGGCTGAAAAGCCGGATGGAGGTGGTCTTTTTTTATGTAACAGGAAATCCCGAGGAATTTCCTGTTACATAAAAAGGCACTGACGTGCCAAAGATGCGCACTCGCGCGAAGATGT
>ERZ832973.1887-NODE-1887-length-13594-cov-4.122313_pt1 | contig 13594 bp, 10 predicted proteins | sample MGYA00519950_ERZ832973 | MGnify/ENA primary metagenome ERZ832973 (study PRJEB31850, sample SAMEA3708734) | human gut metagenome | biome: human gut; feature: human-associated habitat; material: faeces | place: China | collected 2014 ... | reverse complement strand
CTTGAAAAGGAGAGTGGTCTGAAAAACATACTTACTGTTATTAAATCCTTGCTCGATAAGGAAGCTCTTTTTGTAAAAGAGGAACTTCGCCGTACCTATAAACCCAAAACAGAAGTCCGGGTCCGGCTGACAGCCGACGCTTCGGGCGAGGAGAATCTCCGGCGACTTTTTGATAAATTAGAACGCGTCCCGAAGCAACTGGCACTGTTGATGAAGTACGTCGAGCTTTCCGGGGTATTGGGAGACGGCACGCTGAAGGAAGTATCGAAAAAGGAATTGTTGCAGCGTGCTTCCGCTTCTCCTGCCGTTTTTAACGGATTGGTAGAAAAGCGGGTCTTTGAAGTCTATCAACGGGAAATCGGCCGATTGAACCGTATCTCGGGACAAACGGTGGAACTGAACGTTCTGAACGAACATCAGCAGCGGGCTTATGATGAAATTGTGCGGAGCTTTCAAGAGAAGAATGTCTGCTTGCTCCACGGTGTGACTTCCAGCGGAAAGACTGAAGTGTATATCCATCTGATAGAAGATGCTTTACGTCAGGGGAAACAGGTGCTTTACCTGTTACCCGAAATTGCGTTGACCACTCAGATTACCGAACGTCTGAAACGGGTGTTCGGCTCCCGGTTGGGGATCTATCACTCCAAGTTTCCCGATGCCGAACGGGTTGAGATCTGGCAGAAGCAATTGACGGAAGAAGGATATGACATTATTCTGGGGGTGCGCTCTTCGGTATTCCTCCCGTTCCGGAATCTCGGACTGGTCATTGTGGACGAAGAGCACGAGAGCACTTATAAACAGCAAGACCCCGCGCCACGCTATCATGCCCGCAATGCCGCTATCGTACTGGCTTCGATGTATGGGGCAAAGACGTTGTTAGGCACTGCCACTCCTTCGGTGGAGACCTGGCAGAATGCCACTACCGGTAAATTCGGATGGGTGGAGTTGAAAGAACGATATAAAGAGATTCAACTTCCGGAAATTATTCCGGTAGATATCAAAGAATTACACCGCAAAAAGCGGATGACGGGGCAATTCTCCCCCTTGTTGTTGCAATACGTCCGTGAGGCGCTTGATAATAAACAGCAGGTGATTCTATTTCAGAACCGGCGCGGTTTTGCCCCGATGATAGAGTGCCGCACCTGCGGATGGGTGCCTAAATGCAAAAACTGTGATGTCAGCCTGACTTATCATAAAGGTATCAATCAGCTGACTTGCCATTATTGCGGGTATACCTACCAGTTGCCCCGTTCGTGTCCGGCTTGCGAGGGAGTCGAACTTATGCACAGGGGCTTTGGTACGGAGAAGATAGAAGATGACGTAAAACTGATTTTTCCGGAAGCTTCTGTGGCACGTATGGACTTGGATACTACCCGTACCCGGTCGGCCTATGAAAAGATTATTGCAGATTTTGAGCAGGGGAAGACTGATATACTGATCGGTACCCAGATGGTATCAAAAGGACTCGACTTCGATCATGTCAGTGTAGTGGGCATCCTCAATGCGGATACGATGTTGAATTATCCCGATTTCCGTTCGTACGAACGTGCCTTCCAGTTGATGGCACAGGTTGCCGGACGTGCCGGGCGAAAAAATAAACGGGGCAGGGTTGTGTTGCAAACCAAAAGTATAGATCACCCCATCATCCGTCAGGTGATGACGAACGATTACGAGGATATGGTAGCGGGACAATTGGCCGAACGACAGATGTTCCATTATCCTCCCTACTACCGGATGGTGTATGTTTATCTGAAGAACCGGAACGAGACATTGCTGGATGTGATGGCACATACCATGGCCGAAAAGCTGCGCGCATTGTTCGGAAACCGTATACTGGGGCCGGATAAGCCTCCCGTTGCCCGTATCCAGACTTTGTTTATACGGAAAATAGTTGTTAAAATAGAACAAAATGCGCCAATGAGTCGCGCCCGTGAATTACTTTTGCGTGTACAACGGGAAATGATAGAAGACGAACGGTTTAAATCGTTGATTGTCTATTATGATGTAGATCCTATGTAATGAAAACCAATCTTAATATATACCTTTAAAAAATGAAACCATGAAGCGAATCACGACACTTTTGCTTTCTTGCCTGGTTAGTACAGGCCCGCTTCTTGCACAGCAAGGAGTGACACAATGTGGAACACCGACCGGACAGGCTCCGTTCCCACTTCAATCTTACAAAGAGTTACCCGATCCGGTTACTCCTTCCGAGAAGGAGTGGGCGGCAGTCAAAACTCCTCAGGTGCAATGGGGAAATACCGATACCCGGTATGCAAAACATGTTGTCCCCATGATTCAATCACAGAAAAGCGTCACACTGGAAGGCTGGCGTGGCGAGAAACTCCATGCTCAGGCTGTTGTCTGGACAGGTACCGATCTGGAAGGGTTGAATTATTCTCTTTCCGAATTTAAAAACTCCAAGGGCGACGTGCTTCCGGCAAGTGCCTTCAGCGGAGGTTTTGTCCGCTATGTGATGACGGATGAACTGAATAAGGATGGACGCGGTGCCTGTGGCTATCGTCCGGATCATTCTATTTATGACTCTCTGTTAGTGGCCGATCCGATTGACCACTTGCTGACTTCCATGCCTATGGAGGCTAAGAGTACCCAAGCTATCTGGATCAATTGCCAGATACCCCAGACCGTGTCTCCGGGAGTTTATCGCGGCACCGTTGAGGTGAAAGACGGAGACCAGAGGCTGTCTACCCTCAAGATGGACATTAAAGTCTCTTCCCGCGTATTGCCCGCTCCGTCCGAATGGGCTTATCATCTGGATTTGTGGCAGAGTCCGTTTGCCGTGGCACGCTATTATCAGGTTCCGCTTTGGAGTCAGGAACATATGGATGCCATGCGTCCGTTGATGAAGATGCTGGCGGATGCCGGACAGAAGATTATTACGGCTACCATCATGCACAAACCTTGGAACGGACAGACTTATGACTATTTTGAATCGATGGTTACCTGGACGAAAAAGGTTGATGGCACATGGGCTTTCGACTATGGTGTGTTCGACAAGTGGGTGGAGATGATGATGAGCGTAGGCATTGACAAGCAAATCAACTGCTATTCAATGGTTCCGTGGAAATTGTCATTCCAGTACTTCGATCAGGCTACAAACAGTATGCAATACGCCAAGACTGCTCCGGGCGAGAAAGCTTACGAAGAGATGTGGGTGGCTATGCTGAAGTCATTCTCTAAACATTTGCGTGAAAAAGGCTGGTTCGACATTTGTGCCATCGCCATGGACGAACGCCCGATGGAGGTAATGCAGAAAACATTGCAGGTGATCCGTAAAGCTGATCCGGAATTTAAAGTTTCGCTGGCCGGAAATTTCCATAAAGAATTGGAGGCTGATATTTACGATTACTGTATTCCTATCGGCGCTTCTTATCCGAAAGAGGTATTGGCACGCCGTGCACAAAAGCAGTTGCCTACAACTTATTACACCTGTTGTACAGAAGCTTTCCCGAATACCTTTACTTTCTCCGATCCTGCCGAGGCTGCCTGGATGAGCTATTATTCTGCTAAAGATCACCTCGACGGTTACCTGCGTTGGGCATATAACAGTTGGCCGAAAGAGCCGTTGCTCGACTCACGTTTTGAGGCTTGGGCCGGTGGTGATACTTATCTGGTTTATCCGGGAGCACGCTCTTCCATCCGTTTCGAGAAACTTATCGAGGGCGTTCAGGCTCATGAGAAGATAACAATCTTACGTAAAGAGTTTACGGATAAGAAAAACAAGAACGGATTTAAGAAGCTGGAAAAAATGTTATCCACCTTTAAACTGAAGGATTTCCCGGAAGTGCCGGCTGCTGAAACGGTGAATAAGGCGAACAAAATATTGAATTCGTTGTAGAGTTATCGACAATACCTTTTTATACCGCATGCAGAAACGTGTAGCAGGGGAGATCCATGTAGCGTGTTCCTGCATGCGGATTTTTATACCTTAATTATTTAAAATAAGAAAGAATGAAAAAGAAAATACTTTTTGTTTGTTTGGGCAACATTTGCCGCTCTTCTACGGCAGAAGGCGTGATGCTTCATCTGATCAGAGAGGCCGGATTGGAAGATCAGTTCATGATTGATTCGGCCGGTATCTTGGCCTATCATCAGGGAGAGCTGCCCGACAGCCGCATGCGTGCTCATGCAGCTCGCAGAGGATATGAACTGGTTCATCGTTCGCGTCCGGTCCGTACAGAGGACTTTTATGACTTTGACCTTATAATCGGCATGGACGATCGGAATATCGATGACCTGAGGGAGAAAGCTCCCTCTCCGGCAGAATGGGAAAAGATTCACCGGATGACGGAATACTGCACCCGCATCCCCGCCGATCACGTGCCCGACCCCTATTATGGAGGTGCGGAAGGCTTTGAATACGTGCTCGATATACTCGAGGATGCTTGTGCCGGACTCCTTACTTCTTTAACTCAGGATAGCTGATACGCGTGTGGTAAATCGTTTTCAGCTTTTCTTTAAATACCGCTTTGATCGTCGCAATGTCTTTGAAGGTAATCGGACATTCTTTGAAATATCCTTCCTGCACTTGTGAGTCGATAATTTTATCTACCAGGTTGCTGATGCTCTCTTCGGTATACTCAGGTAAACTGCGTGAAGCGGCTTCTACGGAGTCTGCCATCATCAGTATGGCTGTTTCTTTTGAGAACGGGTTAGGTCCCGGATATGTGAATACTTCTTCATCCGGTTCCTCACCCGGATGTTCGTTCTTCCAGGATATGTAGAAGAATTTGGTCTTTCCGCGCCCGTGGTGGGTGCTGATGAAATCCTTGATCACTTTGGGTAAGTTATGCTTGTCGGCCAGTTTTAATCCGTCTGTTACGTGACTGATAACTACCTGGGCACTCTGTTCATAACTCAGGTTCTTATGGGGGTTCACCCCCGACTGGTTTTCGGTAAAGAAAGCCGGATTCTCCATTTTTCCGATATCATGATACAGTGCTCCGGTACGTACCAACTGGCTTTTGGCACCGATACGTATTGCAGCTTCGGCGGCCAGATTAGCCACCTGCATCGAGTGCTGGAAAGTACCAGGAACGGTTTCGGACATTCTTCGCAGCAGATCGTTGTTGATGTTCGACAACTCTACAAGCGTTACGTTCGATGTAAAACCAAAAGTCTTTTCGAGCAGGAATAATAAAGGATAAGCAAACAGTAATAGCACTCCATTGATGATGAAGTATATGTACATACTGACATTCAGCTTTGAAAGATCGTTTTCGCTGATCAGTTCAAAAGCGAAATATATGGCTGCATACGTCAGTATCACCAGGAGGGCGGTGCGAAACAGTTGTGAGCGTTGCGACAATTCTCTCAGGCTGAAGATAGCCACGAGTCCGGCTGCTAATTGTGTCAGGATGAACTCGTGGGGGTATCGCAGGGTGATGGAACAGATCAGTATGGTGATGACATGTGTCAGGAATGCCGTGCGTGAATCGAGAAAAACCCGGATGATAATCGGAAGCATGGCATAAGGCAGGATGTACACATTAAATATATTGTTTGTCACCATCAATGCCGTGATGACGCAATAGAATACGATTAAGGCGAAAAGTAGCGACAGACTGCCTTTACGCTCATAATAGTCTTTGCGGAAGAGTTCCAGATATAGCATAAAGCAAAGTACCAGAATACCGACAAATAAGATTTGTCCGGCGAGTATCAGCCGCTTTTGTCCAAGAGATTCACTCCGCTTAATAGACTCTTTACGTAAAGATTCCAGAATGTTGTATGTCTGTTTGCTGACAATCTCTCCACGGTCGATGATCTTTTGTCCGCTTTGTACGACTCCATTTGCCCAGGAATAGTTGTCGAGCAGCTCTTTCCGGGCAGTCTCTGTACGTACGGAGTCATAAATCAGATTGGGAGTTATATACTCGTTGAGTGCGCATTGACGCAGGATGTCTTTGTTATAATGGGCGGTGTCACTCGATATAAGATACTCGTAGGCTCTCTTTACGGTATATATTCCGTCAGTCATTCGCTGGTTTGCTAATTTGTCGTCAATCACCATGATAGAAGAGAGACTGTCATGGAGGAGGGTTCGCATCTCCTCTGTCGATACGACTCCCGATTGATAAATGGTCTTCAGCCCTTTCTCAATATAACGGATGTAATCTGTTGAGGGGAGTACCCCTTTCAGATGTGTATGGTAGTTCTCCTTAAGCTTGGCGAGCGCGTTCTTTTCCGCCTCTTTATTCAATTCAAAGTAGGGTTGAAAAGAGGCCAGAAGACTGTCTTGCTCCCTTTTTACCACTGCCTCGTCTTTGTAAATCGGGAAGTCGAAAGTGGCCATTAACTGACCGTACTTCCACGGCTTGTTTATGTCAAACTGATAGTTAAACTTCCCATCCCGTGGTAGGAAATAAACAATGAAGGCCACAGTACCGACGAAAATCAGTGCTTTATATAACAAATCTTTGTATGAGAAACTATTTTTCTTCTTCCAGTGTTCCATAACCCTTGAATTTTTTGCGAAAAGTACAAAAAAAAACAATAGTGTGGAAAAAAAGGTTTAATTTTGCCACGATTTACCTATACTAACGCAAATTATGGCAGAAAGAAAAGTAAGAGTTCGTTTTGCTCCGAGCCCAACAGGAGCATTGCATATAGGTGGTGTGCGTACCGCTTTGTATAATTATCTGTTTGCCCGCCAGCATGGGGGAGATTTGATTTTCCGTATCGAGGATACTGACTCAAACCGTTTTGTCCCGGGTGCGGAAGAATATATCCTGGAATCATTTAAGTGGTTAGGGATTCAGTTTGACGAGGGTGTCAGCTTTGGAGGTGAATATGGACCGTACCGCCAGTCAGAACGTCGCGAAATATACAAGAAGTATGTACAAGTGTTGCTTGACAACGGAAAAGCCTATATTGCTTTCGATACTCCGGAGGAGCTGGATGCCAAACGTGCTGAAATAGCCAACTTCCAATATGACGCATCTACCCGTGTGGGAATGCGCAATTCGCTGACCCTTTCACAGGAAGAGGTGAAGGCGTTGATTGCTGACGGAAAGCAATATGTGGTACGTTTTAAAATTGAGCCGAACGAAGACATTCATGTGAATGACCTGATTCGTGGAGAAGTGATTATTAACTCATCTATCCTTGACGACAAGGTTCTATATAAATCGGCCGATGAACTGCCTACTTACCACTTGGCTAATATTGTTGATGACCATCTGATGGAGGTATCACACGTGATCCGTGGTGAGGAGTGGTTGCCTTCCGCTCCGTTGCACGTATTGTTGTATCGCGCATTTGGTTGGGAAGACACAATGCCTGCTTTTGCTCATTTACCTCTGTTGTTGAAACCCGAGGGCAATGGTAAGCTGAGTAAACGTGATGGTGACCGTCTGGGATTTCCTGTATTTCCGCTTGAATGGCATGATCCGAAGAGTGGAGAAGTTTCTTCAGGTTATCGTGAATCGGGTTATTTGCCTGAGGCTGTCATTAACTTCCTCGCCTTGTTGGGATGGAATCCGGGTAACGATCAGGAGGTAATGTCCATGGATGAGTTGATTCGTCTGTTCGACTTGCACCGTTGCAGTAAATCGGGTGCTAAATTTGACTATAAGAAAGGGATTTGGTTCAATCATACTTACATTCAACAGAAGTCTGACGAAGAAATAGCCGAACTGTTTGTGCCTGTTCTGAAAGAACATGGTGTGGAAGCTCCTTTCGAAAAAGTAGTAACAGTGGTTGGGATGATGAAGGACCGTGTCAGCTTTGTCAAAGAACTGTGGGATGTATGCAGTTTCTTCTTTGTAGCCCCGACAGAATATGATGAAAAGACGGTAAAAAAACGCTGGAAAGAAGATTCGGCTAAATGTATGGCCGAACTGGCTGAAGTATTGGCCGGAATAGAAGATTTCAGTATTGAAGGTCAAGAGAAAATTGTAATGGATTGGATTGCTGAGAAAGGTTATCATACAGGTAATATTATGAATGCTTTCCGCTTGACGCTGGTAGGCGAGGGCAAAGGTCCCCATATGTTTGACATTTCCTGGGTATTGGGAAAAGAAGAAACACTGGCTCGTATGAAACGTGCCGTAGAGGTTTTGAAATAAGAATCCGGAGGTATGTTTTACGATCTGGCAATAGGAATTTACGACCTTCTGGTGCATCTGGCTGCACCATTCAGCCGTAAGCCCCGAAAGATGATGAAGGGGCATTGGGTAGTGTACGACCTTCTTCGTCAACAGGTAGAGAAGGACGCGCGCTATATCTGGTTTCATGCTGCTTCTTTGGGAGAGTTTGAGCAGGGGCGTCCCTTGATTGAGAAAATACGGGAGAGGTATCCGGATTATAAAATACTGCAAACGTTTTTTTCTCCTTCGGGATATGAGGTCCGGAAGAACTACCGTGGAGCCGACATTGTCTGCTATTTGCCGTTTGATAAACCTCGTAATGTGAAGAAGTTTCTGGATATTGTGAATCCTTGTATGGCTTTCTTCATCAAATACGAATTTTGGAAGAACTATCTGGATGAATTACACAAGCGTCGTATCCCTGTGTATAGTGTTTCGTCCATTTTCCGTAAAGATCAGATATTCTTTAAGTGGTATGGAGGTACTTACAGAAATGTGCTGAAGGATTTTGATCACTTGTTTGTGCAGAACGAAGCATCGAAGCGTTTCCTTGCCAAGATTGGAATTACAAGGGTTACGGTAGTGGGAGATACGCGTTTTGACCGTGTTTTGCAGATTCGTGAGCAGGCCAAGGAGTTGCCGCTGGTGGAACAGTTCAAGGATGGCGCATTTACTTTTGTGGCCGGAAGTTCATGGGGACCGGATGAGGATCTTTTCATTGAGTATTTTAATAATCATCCTGAGATGAAGTTGATTATAGCACCACATGTAATTGATGAGAATCATTTGGTAGAGATTATTGGTAAGTTGAAACGTCCTTCTGTGCGTTATACCCGTGCCGATGAAAAGAATGTCCGGAAGGCGGACTGCCTGATAATCGATTGTTTCGGTTTACTGTCTTCTATTTATCGTTACGGAGAGATTGCTTATATCGGAGGTGGTTTCGGAGTAGGAATTCATAATACTCTTGAAGCGGCAGTTTATGGTATTCCGGTAATTTTCGGACCCAAATATCAGAAGTTTATGGAGGCGGTACAATTGATTGAAGCTAAAGGGGCTTATTCGATTAAGGATTACGAGGAGTTGAAGACGTTGCTCGACAGGCTTCTGTCCGATGAAAAGTTCCTGAAAGAAACGGGAACTAACGCCGGTAATTATGTGATTGGCAACTCCGGAGCGACGGACAAGGTACTACACATGATAAATTTTTAAGGCTTTGAACCTGATAAACAAAAATATCCTCCGGAGGGACTGGGTTCCCCGGAGGATATTTTTGTTTATCAGGTCAGGTCTTATTTATACCAATCAGAGTACATCAGGTAATTATGAGCTATTTTTTGGTTTAACTCTTTGGCTTGTTCCGGATCAACCTTTTTTATAAATTTTGCCGGTACTCCTCCCCAAATACTTCCCGGTTCGATGATGGTGTTGCTGAGTACAAGTGAGCCTGCTGCTACAATCGCTCCCTCACCGATAACAGCATGATCGAGCAGGGTCGATCCCATACCGATCAATGCGTAATCTTTAATTGTCGCACCATGAATGGTTACATTATGTCCTACCGATACATGATTACCTATTTCAATCGTCGATTTTTGATAGAGAGTGTGTAATACACTCCCGTCTTGTATATTCACTCCGTCGCCAATGCGGATGGAGTTTACATCCCCTCTCAGCACGGTACTGAACCAAATGCTACAATCGCGCCCCATCTTTACATCGCCGATGATGGTGGCATTGTCGGCCAGAAAACAGTTTTCTCCGAATTCAGGAGTAAAACCTCTTACTGATTTTATTAAAGCCATAGGTTATTGATTAAAACATGTTTGAGAAATAGATGGCATCAGCATCCTATAAGATGCTGATTCACACTAATAATGATTTTGGTGACCTATAAAGGCGGTCCTTCCTTTGGTTTGTCAGATTGCGGCTGTTGCCTCTTTCAACCATATTTTTTCTTCTTCATTCAGACCGGGGGATAACTTTTCATATACTTGCCGGTGATAATCATTCAGCCAGTCTGTTTCTTCTGCGGTTAGCAACTCCTTGATTATACCCTTTTTACAGATAGGACAAAGCGTGATGGTTTCGAACCTCAGGTATTCGCCAAACAAGCCTTCACCAGCCTTGCATACCAGTGTCAGATTCTCGATTCGTATGCCGTGGCTGCCACCTTTATATACTCCGGGTTCGTTTGAGGTGACCATGCCGGGTTGCAATACAACCGGATTCTCGTTCATACGAATGCTTTGTGGACCTTCGTGCACGCTGAGGAAATGGCCTACGCCATGACCGGTGCCATGTAGGAAATTCATTTTGTGGCTCCATAATGGCATACGTGCCAGTACATCCAGTTGTGCTCCTCTGGTTCCTGCCGGAAAAACGGCCATCGCCAATGCGATGTGTCCTTTGAGGACCAGTGTATAGTCTGTCTTTTCTTCCTCTGTTAGCTCACCTAATGCAATGGTACGTGTGATGTCAGTGGTGCCATCCATGTATTGAGCTCCTGAGTCGAGTAAAAGAAAGCCTTTGGGTTGCAATGTCGCGTTGCTTTCTTCGGTTGCTGAATAATGTACAATAGCCCCGTGTTCTTTGTAACCCGCAATGGTATCAAAACTTTCGCCTACGTACAAATTCTGTGCAGCACGAAACTCGTGCAGTTTGTGATCGATGCTTAATTCTGTTTCTATTCCGGAAGGGACGGCAGACTCCAGCCATTTAAGGAATCTGACTAAAGCGACACCGTCACGCTGCATGGCTGCATGGACTCCTGCTATTTCTTGATTGTTACGGACAGCTTTCAGTAAGGCTACCGGTGCTTCTCCTCGTATGATCCGGCATTTGGGGTTTACGGAGGAAAAAATAGCATAATTGGTTTTTGCCGGATTCATCAGGATGCTGGTGCTCTTGAGATCTGATAAGTAAATTTCTGTTTCTGCGTAGTTCCGTATCTCTACTTTCTGCTCTTTTAAGTAGTTCCGTACTTCTTCAGTTACTTTCTCCGGAGCAATGAATAATATCGTGCTGTCTTCTGTAATAAGTAAATAGCTTATTACTACGGGGTTGCAATGTACATCGTTTCCGCGTAGGTTTAGGGTCCAGGCTATTTCATCTAAAGCTGATAACATAACACTTTCTGCACCCTTTTTCTTTAGCTCCGTACGAATGGATGCGATTTTTTCTGTGCAACTTTTTCCCGCATATTCAATGTCGTATACAAAGGCAGGTGATTCCGGCATAGGCGGTCGATTTGTCCATATCTCCTGCATAGGATCAGGGCAGAATATGATTTGAAGATTACTTGATGAAAGTTCGGTCTGCATATACTCCACTTGTTCCACTGAGAACATTTTTCCATCGATACCTACTGCCCCTCCCGGTTTTAACTGGGTAGATAAGAATTCTGTGATACTTGGAGTGTCCGGCAGCATCTCTTTATATAAGTCTATGCCACTTCCTTGTAACTGTTCTGCTGCTTGTAAAAAATATCTTGAGTCGGTCCAGAGTCCTGCTTTCTTTTCTGTAATCACTACCGTACCGGCCGACCCGGTAAATCCGGAAATCCATTCTCGTGATTTCCAGTGTGGTGCAACGTATTCACTGAGATGAGGGTCTGTGCTGGGGATGATGAATGCTTGAATGTTTGGTTTAAACCACATGCGTAATGCATGTATTCGTTCACTGATAGACTGTTTCATACATTATATATATTATATGTTATACTCTCCAAAGATAACTACTTTCTGTTCCTTTTGCATTGATTTTGAGAAATAATTGCCGAAAGTTTTGTGAATAAAGAAAGTATGTGTAATTTTGCGGCGCAATTTGACTGCGGAAATTTTAAACCATAACATATTTAATAGTAACAAAATGATTGTAGTACCTGTAAAAGAAGGCGAAAACATTGAAAAAGCGCTGAAGAAGTTTAAGAGAAAATTTGAAAAAACTGGCATCGTTAAAGAGTTGAGAAGCAGACAACAGTTCGACAAACCGTCTGTAACTAAAAGACTTAAGAAAGAACGTGCAGTTTACGTACAAAAACTTCAGCAAGTAGAAGATTAATAATTCGTAATTTCCTTTGAATTATTGAATTCTTTTCATACATTCGTTGCAGAATTATAGATGTAGCGATATTATGTTAGCAGATTCTTTTCTTGATTACCTCCGGTACGAACGGAATTATTCTGAGAAGACCGTACTGGCTTACGGCGAGGATATTTCGCAGTTGCAGGAGTTTGCTCAAGAGGAGATTGGGGAGTTTAATCCGTTGGAAGTGAAGCCCGAACTGATTCGTGAGTGGATTGTTTCACTGATGGATCGGGGGTATACTTCAACTTCTGTGAATCGTAAGCTGAGTTCGCTCCGGTCGTTTTATAAATATCTCCTCAGACAAGGAGAGGTGAGTGTTGATCCGTTACGTAAAATAACGGGGCCAAAAAATAAAAAGCCACTTCCTTCTTTCTTGAAAGAGAGTGAAATGAATAAATTACTGGATGACACGGATTTTGGTGAAGGGTTTAAGGGATGTCGGGATCGTTTGATTATTGAGGTGTTTTATGCCACAGGCATGCGTCTCTCTGAATTGATAGGTTTGGATGATAAGGATGTAGATTTCTCAGCCTCTCTTCTGAAAGTAACGGGAAAGAGAAATAAGCAGCGCTTGATCCCTTTTGGGGATGAATTGAAAGAAGCGATGTTTGAGTATGTTGATGTAAGGAACAAAGTGATTTCAGTGAAGTCTGATGCTTTTTTTGTTAGAGAGAATGGCGAACGACTTTATAAGAATCTGGTCTATAATTTGGTGAAACGGAACCTTTCGAAGGTGGTAACGCTTAAGAAGCGCAGTCCTCACGTGTTGAGGCATACCTTTGCCACAACAATGCTGAATAATGATGCGGAGTTGGGTGCGGTGAAAGAGCTTTTAGGTCATAGTAGTCTGGCGACTACGGAGATTTATACGCATACCACTTTTGAAGAACTTAAAAAAGTGTATAAACAAGCTCATCCACGAGCCTAAAAAAGGAGGTAAGTATGGAAATTAGAATTCAATCGATTCACTTTGATGCAACAGAACAATTGCAGGCTTTCATTCAGAAGAAAGTGTCTAAGTTGGAAAAATATTACGAAGATATAAAGAAAGTAGAGGTGTCATTAAAGGTGGTTAAACCAGAAACTGCGGAGAATAAGGAGGTCGGAATTACGGTGTTGGTTCCAAACAATGATTTTCATGCAAGCAAAATCTGTGATACGTTTGAAGAAGCGGTTGATTTGTGTGTGGAAGCATTGGAGAAGCAGCTGGTTAAGTACAAGGAAAAACAACGAAATAAATAAAAATACCGCAAATATTTTGCGGGAAAGAAATAAATAACTAAATTTGCAGCCGTTTCGCTCGCGTTAGGACGTGACGGTTGCATTTTTTAAGTAAAAACGCCTCTTTAGCTCAGTTGGCCAGAGCACGTGATTTGTAATCTCGGGGTCGTTGG
>ERZ832973.1880-NODE-1880-length-13661-cov-7.734529_pt1 | contig 13661 bp, 13 predicted proteins | sample MGYA00519950_ERZ832973 | MGnify/ENA primary metagenome ERZ832973 (study PRJEB31850, sample SAMEA3708734) | human gut metagenome | biome: human gut; feature: human-associated habitat; material: faeces | place: China | collected 2014 ... | reverse complement strand
CACTGCTATGCCGCGCCTGCGAAGACTTTCCGGTCTGTGTAGCAGTAATGTATCTGACACTGCGAACAGGTTGAGAAAGACACGGAAGAAAAAATCCTCTGCCGTTCCCCCTTTTCGCAGCGGTCGCCGCTCTCCGATTTTCGCCAGACCCTCTAAGGGAAAGGGGTGATTCACAAGAGGGTGGAAACCGTAGGTGTCTACCCTCTTGTGCGCCCGCGCGGCGTCAGCGCAGGTGTCTACCCTCTTGTGCGCCCGCGCGGCGTCAGCGCAGTTCCGTTCGTTCCGCAAGCGACACTCTGCCGTTCTGCACCGGAACGCAAAAAAAGAGGAACACTTCTAACTCGCAGTGTCCCTCTTTGCGCATATTACTGTTTTTTGTTTTCCTGATTTTTCTGCTGTGCAGCATTTGCCGCACGGCGGCGTTCTTTTGCACTCACCGGAGGCGTTGTCTCCTGCGCTTCAACGAACGCGTGTGTCTCCGGGTCGATGCGCTTATGCCCGCGATAGTCGTTCGTATCCACGGACAGGCCGCGCTTTTTCAGCAGATGATTGATCTTCTCGGTCAACACGCTGTACAGCACGGCAAACAGCGGCACGCCGATCACCATGCCCGCGAAGCCCATCACGCCGCCGAATAGCAGAATGGCGAACATGACCCAGAAGCTCGACAATCCGGTGGCGTTGCCGAGGATTTTCGGTCCGAGGATATTGCCGTCAAACTGCTGCAGCAGCAGCACAAAAATGACGAAATACAGCGCCTGCACCGGACTGATGACCATGATCAGAATGGTACTCGGAACCGCACCGATGAACGGCCCGAAAAACGGGATAATATTGGTCACACCGATGATAACCGCAATCAGTAGCGCGTACGACGTCGGCATGGTCATCCAGCCGAACGAGATCATAAGACGCATACCAATAAAGCACAGCACGCCGATGATCGACGAGTCCATCAGCTTGCCGGTGATGAAGCCGCCGAACACGCGGTGGATATGCGCCACACGAGCCATGATGGCATTCGCCCTTTCAACCGTGAAAAAGCTGTACGTCATCTTTTTCGCCTGTGCACAGAAGGTGTCCTTGCTGTTGAGAATGTACAGCGCGATAATGACACCGATCAGCAGGTTCATCAGCACGTTTACGGTCGTAACAACGCCGCTCATCATGCTGCCGAGCTGCGGCAGCAGGTCATTTTGCGCCCAGTTCATCATCTGTGCGGAGAACTGATCGTACAGGCGCATGAAGCTGTGCTCAAGTTCCGGGTTGTTGTGCAGCAGCGACGCTACCCAGCCGGATATCTCGTTCATATACAGGTCCATCGAGTCTACCAGCGAGGTGATACTCGTGACCAGCTGCGGCAGCACCATCCACAGCAGCACGCCTACAACCGCCAGACCGAAGGCCAGCGTCAGCGCACTGCACAAGCCCTTGGCAAGCCGTGTGCCGTTTTTAAATTTACGCGACATCGGCGGCTGCAGATTGCGGTACAGCATGTTGAACACCGGCATGAGCAGGTACGCCATCACAAAGCCGTAGATGAACGGGCTGAGGATGCTGAAAAATTTCTTGATTACGCCCCAGATTATTGTCATGCGGAACAGCACGAACACGACCAGTACGCAGGCTACAATGACACCTAACGCAGTCAGCCCCCACTCGATATAGTGCGGCTGCAGGTCAAGCCGGGACTTTTTTTCCTGATTGGGATCTTCCAACAATAAACTCCTTCCTGTCAGCTGTCAGAGAATGAAAACGAAGATTGAATACGCTTAGTCCTCATCCTCATCAAAGAACACGCGCCACAGCAGGTACAGCCACGTTGCGGCAAACGCTGCAAAGATGATCGCGCGGAACTTCTTGAAGAATTTAGAGAAGCAGGTGCCCAGCCACAGACCGAACGACAGCAGGCAGGTCTCGTAGATGAAGAACTCGATGAGCGAGAAACCGCGGATCTTTTCGGTCGTGGTATTCATAAAGCGTCCTGCCTGATCGCAAGCGTTTCCTGCGGTGTGCAGCATCTGCTCGGCACGGCTGCGCAGTGCATCGCGGTCAATACTATCCAGATAGTTTTTCATAGCTTGTTCTCTCCTTTTCGTTTTACCGTATTACGCGGACGCGCTGTCCGCCTGTGCTCCCTGGGTTTGGGGTCCCCGGCGATGCTGCACGGCGTTTTCCCCATCGAGGAAATCCGGCCGAGCCGCATGCCGATTTTTTCTGCCAGTGCGTCGGCGTCCGCGCTGCCCGTCCTGCGCAAAGCCGCCTGCAGGATCAGTCCCGCAGCCCGCGCATCCGATCCAGCCTCGTGGTGGTTCAGGTCGATGTGCAGCGCGGCGGATACCGTATCCAGTTTATGATTTTCCAACTCAGGCCATACCCGCTTGGACACCTTTACCGTGCATAAGTACCGGCATTCGGGCATTTTCAGTCCGTAATGCGCCAGACAGCTGCAAAGCACATTCGTATCGAACATAGCGTTGTGGCACACGATGACGCTGCTCTCCGCGATGTCAGCGAGCGGCTCCCACACCTCGGCGAACGACGGTGCGTCCGCGACCATCTTCTCCTTGATGTGGTTGACGCGAACATTGCCCCAGTGGAATCTGCCCACGCATTCCGGCGGACGGATGAGCGAGATTTTCTCATCCACCAGCTGATTATCCTCAAACACGCTTGCGCCGAGTGCGCACGCGCTCAGCGGCGAGGCGTTTCCGGTCTCGAAATCCAGTGCAAGATATCTCATTGCAGCGCCTCCCGTCCGGCCGCGTCCGCGCGTTCCTTCGCCGCGAGCAGCAGTCTGTACAGCGGTGCAAGCTGCCGCATGGTCTTCAGCATGAACGGAACAAATGTGCCGTCCAGCACCGGAGTAAAATCCTCACCGTTCGTGTAATCCACGCCGATCTCCTTGCGGTTCAGCCAGTCCTGATATTCCGGCTTTGCGTCCGGGAATTTCGGGCGCTTGTACATCTCGCCCGCAAGGTGCACCTGCGGACAGCTGTTCACCGCACGAAAGGCGTCAAGGAACAGCCTGTCTTCTGCGAGGATCATTTCGCGCAGCGCTTCCATTTCGCCTCTGCCCCACGCGCCCCAGCAGCCGAAGGCCCAGTATTCGGGATGCAGTTCAAAGTAGTATGCGGGAACGGATTCGCGTTCCCGTCGTGCTCTGCGGAAGAACAGCCACATGTTCGCCCGGTAGAGCGTTTTATCCTTGGTATATCGGGTATCGCGCCGCACGCGGGATACCATGCGGGACGGCACGGTGACGAACTGCGGGTCGATCTTGACCATCTCCGGCGTCATTTCCGCGATCAGTTCGTGAAAGGGCCGGATGGATAACCGCTTGATCTCGTCCTTGTGTGCATCGTAAAATTCTTTGCTGTTTTGCAGACGATTCAGTTGCAGAAGATCCACGCCTTCTGCGGAAAAACCGTGAAATGCCATTTATGTTGTTAGCCACCTTTTTGTTTTTGACGATTGTAAATCGTCCTTGAAGGTATAGAATACCTAAGGCAATACCACATAATTGAACAAGAGCGATTTACGAGTAATTTTTGCGGACTGGCGAGGCGTGGTTTTGCGGTAATACTTTGTGTATTACCGTGAAATCACAACGAAGTCAGGGCACAAAATTTCCGTAAAGCGCCGCGGCAGCGCGACCGGAGCCTGCGCAAGGAGCCGCGGCAGCGCGACCGGAGCCTGCGCAAGAAGCCGCAGCTTTAATTGTGTGGTGTTGCCTTATTATATTTTAGCGCGTTTTTTCATTTTCTGCAACAGGAGTTTGACAGTTTTCCGTTCATAACACGTTAATCTCCCTGTGTATTTGTGCAATTTGTTGACCGCCGCTTGACAGAAAGGGTTGTTCCCTGCCGAAAATTCTGGTATACTGAAGATAAGTATACTGATAGAAAAAGGTGGAACGATCATGCTTACTGCTGCCAAAAAGGAATTTATCGAATTTATGATGAGTGCCGACGTACTGCGCTTCGGCGATTTTACAACCAAATCCGGCCGAAAGACCCCGTATTTCGTCAACACCGGCAACTACAAGACCGGTCTGCAGAACTCCCGTCTGGGTGAGTTTTACGCAGCTCTGGTCAAGGAAACCGTCGGTGATCAGTTCGACGCAATGTTCGGTCCGGCGTACAAGGGCATCCCGCTTGCTACCTCGGTTTCCGGTGCGCTGGCCCGCAATTACGGCATCGACAAGCCGTTCTTCTTCAACCGCAAGGAGGCCAAGGACCATGGCGAAGGCGGCAATATCGTCGGCTACAAGCCGCAGGACGGCGACCGCGTTATCATCATCGAGGACGTAATCACCGCAGGCACCGCTATCCGTGAGACCATGCCGGTGCTCAAGGGCTGCGCAGATGTGAAGGTTACCGATATGTTCATTTCGGTAAACCGCTGTGAGGTCGGCCAGAACCCGGGCAAGACTGCTGTTATGGAGGTCGGCGAGGAGTTCGGCATCAAGGTGCACGCACTTGTCACCGTGCAGGATATCCGCGAGTATCTTGCGGATAAGGAGGAGTATGCTCATCTGCTGCCGCTGATGGATGCTTATATGAAGCAGTATTGTGTATTTTAACTATCGCGGCATAATCGCATAAGAAAAAAGAACGCTCGATGGAGCGTTCTTTTTGTTTGCCTTTTCCCACTACTGTGCTATATTAGAACCACAAAGGAGGCGTATCCGCGTGATTGGTTTTATCTTTGCAAGCATTGTAACGTTCGGCATCATTAAAGGCGCTGTGGACTTCGTAAAGCAGCTGCGCCGAGATATTCGCCGCCGGGACGAAAGCCGCCGTGTGATAGAATACGCCCGTCTGCATAACGTTTCTATCCGTGAAGCGCATGAAAGCCTGCATAACGATTAAGCACCGCCCATTTCGGGCGGTGCTTTCATTTTATCTCACTTTTCCGCCTGCAAAGTCTGCAAAAACTTACGCATCCTGCGGCAAGCCTCGCGCAGATGGTTCATCGAGTACGAATACGAAATACGCACATGACCCTCACCGCTCTCACCAAAGGCGCTGCCCGGAATGACCGCGACCTCCTGCTCGTGCAGCAGTCTCTCGCAGAATTCGTCACTCGACAGGCCGGTAGACTCGATCGACGGGAACATATAGAACGCACCCTGCGGCTCAAAGCACTCGAGGCCCATGCTCCGCAGCTCGCCGAGCAGGTAGCGGCGGCGCAAGTCATACTGCTCACGCATGCGCTCGATATCGTCCTCGCCGGTGCGGATAGCCTCAATGCCCGCGAACTGCGCGGTCGTCGGCGCGGACATAATACCAAACTGATGAATCTTGCAGATGTGGCGCATCAGCTCCTTCGGACCCATTGCCCAGCCGAGACGCCAACCGGTCATCGCATAGGACTTGGAGAAACCGTCCACAACAATGGTGCGCTCCTTCATGCCGTCCAGCTCCGCAAAGCAGACGTGGCGATCCGGGCCGTAGGTCAGGCTGTTGTAAATCTCATCCGACAGCACGATGATGTTCGTGTCCTTGATAACCGTCGCAATCGCCTGCAGCTCATCGCGCGTCATGATCGCGCCGGTCGGGTTGTTCGGGTACGGCAGGATGAGCAGCTTGGTGCGCGGCGTAATAGCAGCGCGCAGACTGTCCGCCGTCAGCTTGAACTGGTCCTCCGCGCGGGTCGGCAGCGGCACCGGAACACCGCCTGCCATCTGCGTCAGCGGCTTGTAGCATACAAAACTCGGCTCCGGAATGAGCACCTCGTCACCCACGTTGACAATCGCACGGATGGTGTTGTCGATCGCCTCAGATCCGCCGACCGTCACAAGGATCTCCTTGTCCGCATCGTAGCACAGGCGGTACTTGCGGCGCACGAGCGCTGCAATCTGATTGCGCAGCTCGGCAAGACCCCAGTTGGAGGTGTAGAAGGTCTGTCCTTTTTCCAGAGACTGAATGCCGGCGCGGCGAATCTGCCACGGCGTTTCAAAATCCGGCTCGCCCACACCGAGCGAGATCGCGTGCGGCATTTTAGCCGCCAGTTCAAAAAAGCGGCGAATGCCGGAAGGCTGTACCTCTTTTACACGCGCAGAGAGAATCTGCTCGTAGTTCACCATGCCATGACCTCTCTCTTATCGCTGTCTGCCGGGTCAAATTCCACACCGTTGTCCTTGTATTTTTTGAGGATGAAATGCGTACCGGTGGACAGCACGTTCTCCATCGGCGCCAGCTGCTCGGAGACAAAGCGGGCAACCTCGCGCATGGTGCGTCCCTTGATGATAACGGTCAGATCGAAGCCGCCGCTCATCAGATACACACTCTCCACCTGATGGTGCGAATAGATCTGACGGGCAATCTCATCAAAGCCCATACCCTTCTGCGGGGTGATCTTGACCTCGATGAGTGCGGTTACGCTCTCCTTGGATGTTTTATCCCAATCGACCACGGTCTTGTAGCCGAGGATCGTCGAATTCTTCTCATACGCGTTGATCGCAGCAGCCACATCCTCCTCGGTCTCACCGAGCATCGCGGCCAGCTGTGCCGGAGTCAGACGCGCGTCCTGCGCCAGCAGATCAAGCAGCTTTTCAGGGTTTTTCATAATAAATGACCTCCCTTTTTCGTTTTTCAAGAATTACTTTATTATAGCACTGCGGTGCAGTTCTGTCTACGCTTGGAGCAGAAATTTTGCGATTGCGGAATGAAGAATTAAAAGAAGTCCGAAAAATTTTCGGACTTCTTTTCATTACGCAAAAATCAACGAACCACAGCGCCCTGATCTGCAGAGGTGACCAAACGCGAATAGCGGTACAGCCAGCCGGACTTGACATTCGGCTCACGCGGAACGTACTTGGCACGGCGTGCCTCCAGCTCCTCGTCGGAAACATTGACGTTTACCTTGCTGTTCGGGATATCGATGGAGATGATATCGCCTTCCTGCACCAGACCGATCTCGCCGCCGGAAGCAGCCTCCGGCGAAACGTGGCCGATGGATGCGCCGCGGGACGCACCGGAGAAACGGCCGTCGGTGATGAGCGCAACCGTGGTATCCAGCTTCATGCCGGCCAGCGCAGAGGTCGGGTTGAGCATCTCGCGCATGCCCGGACCGCCCTTCGGGCCCTCGTAGCGGATGACAACAACGTCACCCGGCACGATCTTGCCGTTGTAAATGGCGGAAATTGCATCTTCCTCGCAGTCGAACACGCGTGCCGGACCTTCGTGCACCATCATTTCCGGTGCAACTGCCGAACGCTTGACAACACAGCCGTTCTTTGCGATGTTGCCCCACAGAACAGCGATGCCGCCGGTCTGCGAATACGGATTCTCGAGCGGACGAACGACCTCGGGGTTCTTGTTGACAACGCCCTCGAGGTTCTCGCCGACCGTCTTGCCGGTGCAGGTGATGAGCGACAGGTCGAGGAAATCGCGCTTGGTCAGCTCCTTCATGATGGCCGGAACGCCGCCTGCCATGTAAAGCTGCTCAATGTGATGCGGGCCTGCCGGAGCCAGATGGCAGATATTCGGCACCTTGCCGGACAGTTCGTTCAGGGTCTCAAGCTCAAGCGGTACGCCTGCTTCGTTTGCGATTGCCAGCAGGTGCAGAACCGAGTTGGTCGAGCAGCCGATCGCCATCTCGCAGGTCAGCGCGTTGCGGAATGCTGCCGGCGTGAGGATGTCGCGCGGCTTGATGTCCTTCTCAATCAGCTCCATGATCTTCATGCCGGCGTGCTTTGCCAGATGAATACGGGCAGCCGAAACCGCCGGGGTCGTGCCATTGCCCGGCAGCGCCATGCCGATGGCTTCAGACAGGCAGTTCATCGAGTTTGCTGTGTACATGCCTGCGCATGAGCCGCAGCCCGGGCAGGAATTGCACTCGGCCTCGTAGAACGTTGCCTCGTCCATCATGCCGGCCTTATAGGCGCCAACGGCCTCGAAGGTCTTGGACAGGGATACCTCCTCACCGCCAAAATGGCCTGCAAGCATCGGGCCGCCGGAAACCAGGATGGACGGAATGTTCAGACGAGCGGCAGCCATCAGCATGCCGGGCACGATCTTGTCGCAGTTCGGGATGAGCACCAGACCGTCCAGCTGGTGCGCCTGCGCCAGCGTCTCTACGCTGTCCGCGATCAGCTCACGGCTTGCCAGCGAGTACTTCATGCCGATGTGACCCATGGCAATGCCGTCGCATACGCCGATGGCCGGAACGAGCACCGGCGTACCGCCAGCCATGCGAACGCCCGCCTTAACCGCATCCGCGATCTTATCGAGGTTGATGTGGCCCGGAATGATCTCGGAATACGCCGAAACCACACCGATGATCGGCTGCTTCATTTCCTCGTCGGTCATACCGCAGGCGCGCAGCAGCGAACGGTTCGGCATGCGCTCGGGTCCTGCAGTGATGTTATCACTTCTTCTCACGGGGATTTTCCTCCTTTGAAAGCAGTCCAGCAGACTGCCTGATAGAAAAAACAGGCGGACGGGATAGTCCGTCCGCCCGTTCGGGGTAGCAAGTTCACACTTCTGCACCAGTTTTCCCTTCTGGGAACCGCAGCGGACGCTGCGGCATAAAATCGGTGCACGAAGTGTGCCGTAAAAAGTCAGGGCGTGTACCTGACTTTTTACACCCCGACTCAGCGCCCGTGGGGCGCGTCATTGGGGTATCAACCCATGGTTTCTACGGAACCATGGGTTGTATATAGGGGAGTTTTGAACTCCCCTATAGAAATAATGAGAAGCTGCGCTTCGAATTATTTCTTCAGCCAGCTCATCATGCCGCGCAGCTTCTTGCCGGTCTTCTCGAGCTCGGTGTCTGCTTCCAGAGCACGGGTAGCGAGGAACTTGGCACGGCCGCCTGCACGGTTCTCCTGAATCCACTCGGTAGCGAAGGTACCGTCCTGGATCTCGCGCAGGATCTTCTTCATCTCCTTGCGGGTCTCCTCGGTGATGATGCGCTTGCCGGTGCGGTAATCGCCGTACTCAGCAGTGTCGGAGATGGAGTAACGCATCTTAGCGAAGCCGCCCTCGTTGATCAGGTCAACGATCAGCTTCATCTCGTGAACGCACTCGAAGTAAGCGTTCTCCGGAGCGTAGCCAGCCTCAACCAGGGTCTCAAAGCCAGCCTTCATCAGCTCGCAAACGCCGCCGCAGAGGACAGCCTGCTCACCGAACAGGTCGGTCTCGGTCTCGGTCTTGAAGGTGGATTCGATGATGCCGGCACGGCCGCCGCCGATACCGCAAGCGTATGCCAGAGCGATGTCCATAGCCTTGCCAGAAGCGTCCTGATATACGCAAGCCAGATCCGGTACACCCTGACCCTCTTCGTATGTACGGCGAACAATGTGACCCGGGCCCTTCGGAGCAATCATGATAACGTCAACGTCAGCCGGCGGAACGATCTGCTTGAAGTGGATGTTGAAGCCGTGAGCGAAAGCCAGTACGTTGCCCGGCTTCAGGTTCGGCTCGATAACGTCCTTGTAGATGTCAGCCTGCTTCTCATCCGGGGTCAGCATCATGATGATGTCGCCTGCTGCTGCAGCCTCAGCCGGAGTCATAACCTCCAGGCCGTAGTCCTTAGCCTTCTTCTCGTGCTTGGAGCCCGGGCGCAGACCTACTACAACGTGTACACCGGAGTCCTTCAGGTTCATTGCGTGAGCATGACCCTGGGAACCAAAGCCGATGATTGCAACGGTCTTGCCGTCGAGCAGAGACAGGTTGCAGTCTGCGTCATAAAACATCTTTACCATTTTTATTTCCTCCTAAAAATTTATAAAGAGTCAATTATATGAATCAGCAGTCAGTAATCAGTGATTGCAAGGTGCTTTCTCCCCGGTTATGAAACATTTCTCCGGCGCGGCAGCGCTTTTCATTCCCAATTTCTAACTCCTAATTAACCAAAATTATTTTTCAATTGCCGTAACACCCGAACGGCTCATCTCGAGGATCTTAAAGTTCGAGATGACGTCGAGGAAGGCATCGATGCGGCTCGGCACTTCGGACAGCTCGATGATGATCTCGCTCTCCTGTGTTTCTACGACCCGTGCGCCGTACAGCTCGCACAGCTGGCGAATATCGCTGCGGACACTTACGTCCGGCGTATGCAGCTTGACGAACACCAGCTCACTGCAGCACGAGCTGTCTTCTTCGAGGTGTACAACGTGCATGACCTCTTCCAGCTTTGCCAGCTGCTTCATGATCTGCTCAAGCACCATATGGTCGCCCTGCACGATGATAGACATGCAGGAAACCTTTGGATCAGTCGTGGCCGAAACGGTCAGCGAATCGATGTTGTAGCCGCGGCGGCCAAACAGGCTGGATACGCGGGCCAGAACACCGGCGTTGTTCTGTACGGTGACAGAAAGGATATACTTTTCCATAATTTCTCCTTCCTTATTCCGTTACAAGATCGTCAACCGTGCCGCCTGCCGGGATCATCGGCAGGACGCGCTCGTCCTTGTCGATCTGTGCGTCGATCAGCACAGGACCGGTACGCTTCATCGCTTCCCGCAGCGCGTCGCGCAGCTCGACGATATTGGTAACACGGACGCCGCGTGCGCCGAAGGCGTCGGCCAGCTTGACGTAATCTGTCTTGCGGTGCGGGTCGGTCTGCGAGTAGCGGCTGCCATAGAACATGGTCTGCCACTGACGCACGTTGCCGAGCACGCGGTTATTCATAATGATCGTGATCACCGGCAGGTTATAGGAAACCGCGGTGCAAATCTCGTTAAGATTCATGTGGAACGAGCCGTCGCCCGTGATGTGGACAACCGTTCTGTCCGGGAAGGCCACCTGCGCGCCGAGTGCCGCGCCGTAGCCGAAGCCCATCGTACCCAGACCGCCGGACGTCAGGAACTGACGAACGTGCTTGCGGCCGTTGTACTGTGCACTCCAAAGCTGGTGCTGACCAACGTCGGTTGCGATAATGGTGTCCTCCGGGGTCTCCTCCGCAACCGTGCGGAGCAGCTGGTGCGGATGGATAACGCTCTCGTCGTCCTTCGGTACATAGTCGAGCTTTGTCTGCCACTCGGCAATCTGCGCGCGCCATGCGTCGTGCTTTGCCTCCTTGATATACGGCATAACCTTTTCGAGGAAGGTCTCCGCATCGGAAACAATGGCATAATCAACGCCGATGTTCTTATTGATCTCCGCATTGTCAATGTCAATATGGATAACCTTTGCCGACGGTGCAAAACGCTTGGTGTTGGTCGCAACGCGGTCGGAGAAGCGGGCACCGATGCAGACCAGCAGGTCGCAGCGCTCAACCGCCCATGCGGCAGAAACCGTACCGTGCATGCCGATCATGCCGAGGCTGAGCGGCTCGGTATCCGGAATGCAGCCGATGGCCATCATGGTGTGCGCCGACGGAATATCCGCCTTGCGCTGCAGCTGCAGCAGCATGTCGCCTGCGTCAGCGGTTTCAACACCGCCGCCGTAGTAGATCACCGGACGCTCGGAGGCGGCGATCATGTCCGCTACGGTCTGCAGCTCCTCGTCCGAAATCTCGTAGGTCTCGTTGATCTCAACCTTGCCCTTCGGGATAAACTCGCACTGTGCCGAGGTGATATCCTTCGGGATGTCGATCAGCACCGGACCCGGACGTCCGGAAGCGGCAATGCGGAACGCATCGCGCACGGTGTCAGCGAGTTCGTCAACATCACGGACAACGAAATTGTGCTTGGTGATTGGCATGGTGATACCGGCAATGTAAACCTCCTGAAAGGAGTCGCGGCCGATGAGGCTGGTGCCGACGTTGCCGGTGATGGCAACCATCGGGATGGAATCCATATACGCGGTAGCAATACCGGTTACGAGGTTGGTCGCACCCGGTCCGCTCGTTGCCAGGCAGACACCTACCTTGCCGGTCACACGGGCGTAGCCGTCCGCTGCGTGTGCCGCGCCCTGTTCGTGCGCGGTCAGGATATGTCGAATGCGGTCGCTGTTTTTGTAAAGTGCGTCATAGATGTTCAAAACCGCACCGCCGGGATAACCGAAAATGGTATCAACTCCCTGCTCTACAAGTGCGTCGATCAGAATCTCTGCGCCGTTCTTTACCATTGCGAATCCGCCTCCTTTCTCTCATTTCAACATAACATACATACTTATGCAGCAGCCGGATAACGATTGCCGCAAGATACCGTATAAACAAAAAAGCCCTTGTCTCACAAAGAGACAAAGACCAAAAACTCTGCGGTACCACTCTTTTTGCCACACTGCCCTATTCGGCGGCATGACCACTCACCCGATCGTTTAACGCAGATCATGCGGGATAGCTTACACTGAACCCTGTTTCATTTCATTTCAGCAATCCGGCTCCCGGAGGACTTTCGCACTTTCCGTTTCCCACTGTCTTACACCAGCCGACAGCTCTCTATCATGGGTCCGGGACGCTACTTTTCCGTTCGCAGCCTGTATCTTTTTGAATGTTGTTTATATTATAAAGGCGTTTTCTCAGAATGTCAACGTCTTTCCGACTGCAAATATGCGAAAACTGTCGTGCATATTTCTTTGTTTTTTCGCCATACTACACAATGCCAAACATATACAGTTTTTACTCCGGTAAACTGTGCGATTTTCATAAGCGAAGGAGGTGCGGGCGTATGGCAGTGCCGCTGCTGCGCACGCTGATTTTATACTGTGCGGTCATCTGCGCCGTGCGGCTGATGGGTAAACGGCAGATCGGCGAGCTGGACCCGTCCGAGCTGGTCGTTACCATTCTGGTATCCGATCTGGCGGCTGTGCCCATGCAGGATTTAGGGATTCCGCTGCTCTCCGGTCTGGTGCCGATCGCCACGCTCGTGGTGCTCGAGATTTTTCTCAGCTTCGCCGCACTCAAAAGCCGCAGATTCCGGCGGCTGCTGAACGGTCAGCCAGCCATCATCATCCGCAAGGGACAGCTCGATATTGACAAGCTGCGGCAAATGCGGCTGACGACCGACGAGGTGATAGAGACACTCCGCAAGCAGAATGTTGCAGCCGTGTCCGATGTGAAATACGGCGTCATCGAGCCGGACGGCACGCTGACGGTTATCCTCAAGCAGCCGCAGCAGCCGGTCACGGCGGAAATGCTCGGCATTACGCCCAAGGATACCGGTCTGCCGCTTGTAGTTGTGTCGGACGGCAGGGTGGTTCCGCGCTCGCTCGAGCTGCTGCACCTCTCCCCTGCGGATATCGAGCGGCGGCTGAAAAACCAGAGTATCGCGGTCGAGGATGTGTTCCTGATGACGCTCGACGACTGCGGCAACACGTTCCTGCAGAAAAAGGAGGGCCGTGCATGAAGCGATTGCTGACGGCTGCCGTGCTGTGTACCGTGCTCATCCTCGGCAGTGTGTGGAGCATAAAAGCCGTGGATAACACGGCACAGGCGGTCGCCCTCGACGTAGAGAACGACCGCCTGAATGAAGCGCGGGAGACATGGGACGCAGCACAGACCCTGCTCGGCGCTCTGCTGCTGCACAGCGAGATTGATCAGGCTGACCGGCTGTTTGACCGTGTGCTTGCCGCACAGCAAAACGGCTTGACGGACGAATTTTCGCTTGACCGTGCGGAGCTGCTCGCTCAGCTGAGACATTTGCCGGAGGTGCAGCGTCCGACGCTTAAAAATCTGTTTTAAGGCAACACCGCACAATTAAAGCTGCGGCGCTTTGCGGAAATTTTGTGTCCTGACTTTGGCTTCGGTTCCTTGCGCGAGTTCCG
>ERZ832973.1871-NODE-1871-length-13727-cov-33.979740_pt1 | contig 13727 bp, 18 predicted proteins | sample MGYA00519950_ERZ832973 | MGnify/ENA primary metagenome ERZ832973 (study PRJEB31850, sample SAMEA3708734) | human gut metagenome | biome: human gut; feature: human-associated habitat; material: faeces | place: China | collected 2014 ... | reverse complement strand
ATTTTCATCCGCCTACTCTACACGAATGACTTGTGAGAGGACGCTTATATTTGCCTAATTTACGCTGTGAATCGCACCACAAAATCTGCAATTTACGTTATGGAACTCCCGGTTATAAGATGAGTGCCTAAATTCGAAAGTTAGGAAAATCTTAATAATTTCTCATGCAATCCATTGTGAATATAATGGTTATATTTGTTATACTTAATAGGCTATGAGAAAAAGGAGCTAAAAATATGTCTGAAAAGATACTGATTATAGATGATGAACAGGATATTGCAGACTTGTTGGAAGTCTACTTAAAAAACGAAAATTATATCGTTTATAAGTTTTACTGCGCAACGGATGCCATGTCGTGTATTGAAAGCGGCGACATTGATCTTGCCATTCTGGATATTATGCTTCCGGATATGAACGGCTTTTCACTTTGCCAGCTTATCCGAAAGAAATACACTTATCCAATCATAATGCTAACGGCTAAAATTGAGGAAACGGATAAAATAACGGGGCTGACATTGGGAGCGGACGATTATGTGACAAAACCTTTTCGCCCACTTGAAGTAGTTGCCAGAGTGAAAGCGCAGTTAAGACGTTACAAGAAATATTCGCCCGGTATCATCACAGAGAAAGTTCCATCGGAACTTTCCTATAACAAATTGTGCTTGAATGTGCAGACCCATGAATGTCTGTTAGACGGTGAGACTGTTTCTCTGACACCGACAGAGTTTTCTATCCTTCAGGTTCTTTTGGAAAGCACTGGGAATGTTGTAAGTATTGAGGAACTGTTTCATGCAGTTTGGAAAGATGAATACTATTCTAAAAACAGCAGCACAATTACTGTGCATATCCGGCATCTGCGTGAGAAACTGAAAGATACTTCCGATACTCCGCAGTATATTAAAACGATTTGGGGTGTTGGTTACAAAATTTAAGCGAAAGGAGTACGCTATGAAAAGAAAATCTAATTGCTTCGTAACCATTTTATTTTTAATTTATCTGGCACTCTTGGTTTGGTGTAAAGTTTCCTACAAAACGTGAAAAATTCCTTTGTCAAAAAAGTTAGAGTTTATAGGGTTTTCGGCGATTTTTAACAAAGGAATTAAAATGTGAAAAACATAAATGCAAAGGAATTGAACAAAATAACAAAAAAGTCTTTCAAATGCTGATTTTACAACGGTTTCAACGATTTTTGAAAGACTTTCTATTTTTGAGACAAAGGAAAAGTTTTTGAGTATACTCATTTTAGAGTTTAATCAATAGATCTGCTAAATCTTGAAACAGTTTTTCTGTGTTTTTTATATAGGAAGAAATATAAAAAGCACTCTTCTTTTCATAATCGATTTCATTTGCAATAGCATTCAATCTTTCGATTAATTCTTCTAAATTTCCTAAATAATCAGACAGGATTTCTATAATCAAGTCTTTTTCATTGTCCCCCATTTCCAGCTTTAAGATTTTCAATATATCAGCATAGACTTCAGATAAACACATTTTTCTAAATGTACTATTACTTTGAAGTAGTTTTTCTATACTATCATTTAACTCATAGACCTCTTCAGGAAGTTTATCAGTTTGAAAGCTAGAATTTCTTTCAAAATAATCATACGATGATTTTGAAATTTGAATTTCTCCTTTACCGTCCCTAAGCCATTCATAAGAAATATCAAATTCCAATGCTACAAGTTTGACAAAAATATCAGATGGTATTTCTTTTCCTGATTCCACTTTACTTATATATGACGCAGACACAAGCACTCTACTTGCGAAATCAACTTGTCTTAAATTCTCCTTTTTTCGTATAAATTTTATTCGACTTCCAATAGTTTCCATTATGTTCCTCCTTTATATGAGTATACTCATTTTTATATTGACAATATGAGTATACTCATATATAATTAAATTATATTTGAATTATATCATATATTTATTCAAAGCAAAAGGATATTTTGAGTATCCTCAAATAAGGAAAGGAGAAAAATGGCTACTATATTAGACAACAAAACGCCTTTAGGTAAAATAATTTTAAAGAATCTCTATCTAAAAGGTAAAAATCAGGCATGGTTAGCTGAAGAGATAGGTGTCAATCCAAATCATATCAGCATACTTTGTTCTAAAATTAAAAATCCGAAGGTTGAGACTTTGAAAAAGCTATCAAAAGCCTTAGATATTGAGTTAGAGGATTTATATAAGGCAGTTGCTGAAACTGTAGAAATAACAGAAAAGTAATTCTTAATATATTTATCAAAGGTGGTATTACAGCATGATATGGTTATCAACAAAGGAAACTGCTGATCTGTTATCTTACTCAGACAGAGCAGTAAGAAATAAAGCAAAAAATGGAGAATACACACATCGTTATATTCCATCAGCTACAGGTCAGGGCGGTAAGAAACTAGAAATTCTTCTGGAATCTCTTCCAGAACAGGCACAAAAAGCCTATCACAACAAAAATGGTGAATGTCAGACCGTTTTCAATACGGATTACACCAGCACAAAGGAGCAGCGGAAAAAAGGCGAATGGAGAGCCTTAGCAGTTACAGAATACAGAAAGTTTTTAAAACAATCCATCAAAGGTGGAATGACAAAGAAAACGGAAATCATGGACTTATTTGTCCAACAATGGAATGGTGGACATGATTTTCAGATTTCAAAGAAATCATTGTATGACTGGATGAAAAAAAGTAAGTCAGGACAAGTAGAAAAACTGATTGACAAGAGAGGTGGTTATAACAGAGGACAAAGCACAATCCCTGAATATTACAAAAATATGTTTGATTCCATATATCTGCAGCAGACAAAGCCAAGCATAGAATCCTGTTTTAAAGAAGTAAGACTAGAATCAAGCTTGAAAGGCGATTATATTCCCGGAATCAAAGCTTTTCGAAATCATGTCAGAAACATGAATAAAGCAATGGTTATTAGAGCAAGGGAAGGAAAAAAAGCCTTTGATGATAAGTGTATGCCATACATAGAACGTGACTATTCTTTAATCAGCCCGAATGATTGGTGGGTTTCAGATCACCATTTATGGGATATATTTGTCCGCATTCCAAATGGTAAGGGTGGTTGGAAACTTGGACGTCCATGGGGCAGTTATTGGATGGATATGCGCACAAGAAAAATCATGTCAAGCATTATCAGAATCGAATCACCAAATTCAGATGTTGTATTATGCAGTTTTGGGCTGGGAGTAGAACACTTCGGAATTCCTAAAGGTGTAAGACTTGATAATGGAAAAGATTATAAGGCAAGGGATATGTTTTATCCTGAAGGAAAATATATTTGTTCGGAGGATGACCAAAAAAAAATTTATAATAGTCTTGCTGCCAATCTCCAAATTGCAGTAACATATGCAATTCCGTACAACGCCAAAGCAAAGCCAATAGAAAGAGTATTTAATACTTTCGAGGAGCAACTAGGTAAAAAATATCCCTCTTATGCAGGTAGCAATGCAAAAAAACGTCCAGAAGATTTAAAAGATCTTAATATTATGGATGTAATCACACTTGAGGAATTTATTGAACAGCATAACCGGTATGTATATGAAATTTATAATGAGACAGGACACTCCGGGGATTCAATGTATGGAAAAAGTCCTAATCAAGTATATTCTGAAATTCCTTTCACAATTCGCAGGGCATCCAAAGAAGTACTATATTTCAGTCTTATGCGTGTAAAGGGAATACGCAAGGTACAAAGGAACGGAATTACATTTAAAGGTATCCACTTCCGTAGCGATAGCTGCATTGATTATATTGATCAGGAAGTTATTGCAAAATACGATCCTACAAAACCAGAAATCTTGTATATCTTTGATATGAATGAAAACTTTTTATTTACTGCTACAAAGAAACCAAAAAAAGGATGGGACTTAACGGAGGAAGATTATCAAGAGGAAAATGAAACAAAAAAAATTGCAAGACAGAAAATATTGAACAGTTATACATCTGATAACACTATAAGAAGTACGCAATCAATCGGTGATCGTTTAAAGATTCAGGCCGAATCTTTGGAAAAAGCATCAATTGCCAAACCTAAAACAGTTGAAATTGTCAGAAATGACAAGATTGAGGAAAATATCAGACGCGTTTCAATGTCTGATATGGAACGGAACTATGAGGATATTCTTAAGCAAAACAAGGCAAGAAAAAAAGCTGTATCAGACAGGCAGAAAGAACTTGCTGATAAGTTTAAAAAGAAAATGCTTGATAGGGCTTATGAGAGGCAGGCATAAGAAAGGAGAACTATGAACAAAGTAGAAATAGCACACACACAAACAGTTGACGATATTATCATGGCGGTTTCTTTTGCAGAAGCCGCAGGGGATATATCACTAATTTATGGGGATGCAGGACTTGGGAAAACAGTTTCTTTAAAGCAGTACACAATGATGCACCCTGATGTAATTTACATAGAATTAAAAGATTGTGATAAGTCAGTAAAGGGAGTTTGCGAAAAAATTCTTTCCTGTATTGGGAAGTTACAGCGAGGAACGGACAGAGTTCTTGTGGATGCAATAACAGATTACCTGACAGCCACACCAAAGCTGATTATCATTGATGAGGCGCAGCATCTTTCCATCAGGGCATTGGAGAACCTTAGGGCTATTAATGATGTTACGGAATCAGGAATTGTGCTTTGCGGTAATCCAACAGTATATGACAGGATGCATGGCAGGGGGCAAGCACACTTTGCACAGCTCTATAGCCGCATCGGTATTCGCAGACATATAATAGAGCCATCGTTGGAAGATATAGCAGCTATTTTTAATCCATATGCACTGGATAAGGAAAGCTTACTATATCTCCATGAATTAGCCTTACAGCGTGGTGGCATAAGGAATTGTGTAAAGGTTCTTAATATTGCGTTACAGTTTAGGGATAATGAAAAAGAACCTCTTAGTATTGAACACTTACAATCAGCTTGCCAGCTTAGAAACGGCGATCAATAAAAAGAGGTATAGGGAGTTGCAGCTCCCTATACCGATTATAAAGCCTTTTAACATAATTAACAACATTTTTGTCAGAAAGGATGAGAATAATATGATTGACATGGAAACAAGTAAGCCTCTGGAAAAGGCACTGAATTTCAATACAGGAAACATTTTCGAATACATAGATTTGATGTTATCCGATGTAAATGCTGACACCATTGGGAAACAGGCAGATGAAACTGTAAGGAATCTTTGCAAATATATTGAATCATTACAGATTTCTGATGCTGATTCTGTCAGTTTTGAAGTTGAGAGTATGGCAAATGAAGCTCTTTCCCAAACTTCTAGCTACGCATATAAAGCCGGATTTATAGAAGCGTGCCGACTGATAAAAACTTTACAGTCTTTCTAAGCTGAATATATTCACTAATACCCCCGTTATAACGCGTCATAACGGGGGTATTTATGTTTTGGCGTGGAAATTTATATGTACAAATAACTAAGCCAAATTTGAGCCTTTTACAATGTTCCTGATGCGGTTAGGTGTCAGACCATATTTGTGGGAAAGTTCTGATAAGTTACATCCATTGTATTCCCGAATGATAAGCCGCTTTCTTGTATTCCGTAAAACACTTTCCTGCATGGGAAAATAGAGTTCATCCCCCATCGCATAACGGCATAATTTCAGGAAATTATCCAGCCCTATCAGACTGACAACAGGCTGGTAAGTTTCAGGTATATCAGATACGTCCACATCCTTTAAGAGTTCGTCATTATCCATCTACATTCCCCCACATATTATAAATAAAGTCTGATTCGCTTATATTTAGCATTCTGCAAATCTTTTTTTGAGTGTCATCTAATTCAATGTCAGTCTGTAAAAGTGGCTTCTCTGAATTAACAATAGGAACCATACCGTTTATGGCAGGGGTATTTGTCAATGCAACTGAATGAAGCTGCAAAGCTTTATGGTCTTTCTTTCGCACCATTACAACAGGGGAAAGATATTTGTATTCTCTGTTTTTCAAATAGTCCCTCGCTTTTTTGGTCCATTCTACTTTAGCAAAGATACCATTACTTTTCAAAACAAGTTCTTTAATCCATCCACTTGCGGGAGCTTGCACATCCTTTAAAGTCTGATGCTCGTAATCAATCACTACATCAATTTCTCTGTGCTCCATGTGTTCTTTCATCATTTGAAAGCTTTCAGTGTCTACTACAAAATCCCCTTTTTCTGATGATACATGACCTAATGGAAGCACCCTGATATATTCAGGGGCTTCCATTAAGTTTGCAGTTTGTGATAATATTTCGGTATATACTTCCATATCAATTACCTTCTATTCTTTGGTTACTCTGATGTTCCTGTACTGCCATATGCTAACTGCCATAAACCAAATCCGACATTATATCTTGCTTTGATTCCATAAATAATTTCATCATCAAAGAAAACATTGTCATCATTTTCCCTATTTTTACATGTAAGCTTTGCTTTTTCTCTTTCCTGAAATACAAAAGGCTTTATATACCGTTTTGTACAGAATAAGTACCACTGATCTGCATAGTCCGACAGTTCAGGAACAACCAGAAGATCACAAGTATTCTTATTTACGTTAGTGTTTCCTGCAATCAGGTCAGCAAATAAAAGTTCTCTTGCAATAGCTTCATTCTGTGGAGCAACTACCAGAAGGTCAGGAACAATATTAAGGGATTTATGCGATTCACCTTTAACCGTCATCATCTGAGCTCTTGCTTCTGCATAAGATTCTGCATTCAGTTTTTTATTACCCATGTTTGACTGTACACTCTTATCATTTTTTCCCATTGGATGTTTGTCACTGAAAAAGCTTACTCCGTCATAACATTTTTGTGAGAAACCATTTCCGAGCAAGTCAAAGGTCAGAAAATCAGGATGCTTCTTTGCAGACAATCCCATTTCAGAAATAAGCGGTGTATAAATTCCATACTGATCATCCGCAATATCATTGACGGGAACTTTGGTTGTTAGTTCAAAAGTCTTATTTTTGATTGTATATTCATGTGCAATCAGGTTCTGTATTTCCCTTGAACCTATCCATTCCCTCATATTGGGAATCTGTCCCATCCATGTATATGTTGTTTCTCTTGTTTCAGAAGGAACAGTCATAGCAATTTTCTGATAGTTCACAGGAGTTTCAGAAAATCCCTCATTAAAAGCCATTGAATATCCGACAAATAAACTGTTTAAATTTTGCTGATTTATTACCACTCCAATTCACTCCCTTCGCCGATGCTGATTCTCACAAGGACACTGCCATTTTCATTTGTATTCAATACTTCCCCGGCCTTTGTTGTATTGATGTTATCTAAAGTCACGGAATCTTCCCCATCAAAGTAGCAAACCCTGCCAATGTCAGAATCAAGAATTTTATGTTCTGGTAAATTCGTATTGTCGATAATAAAAATGCCGTCCTTGCAGATGACAGATTTTACACCGTTTTCATCTGCAACAATTCTGACCGCCCTACCAATGGCATAATATCCGCCTTCCTTCTTTGCTCTGCTTGCCTGTAATGTCCTTGTATTTACGACAACCAGATCGCCGACTTCAATAGTTTCCCCTTCTACAATTGGGAAAATAGAAACCTTCTGTCCCAAAAGGTTTAATAAAAACTGTTCACTTTTTACTGGTCTGTTCATAGTATTTTCCTCCTAATTTTCCTGCATTTTGTCTTTTAATTCTTTAAATGCAGATGCAAATTTTTCCTTGATTTCAGGATACTTCTTTATTTCATTCATTATATTGGATTCAAAAGCTTCAAAAGCAAGCTGCATCTTCTTTTTGTAATCTAGTTCAAGACGCTCTCTTGCAATTTCCGCTTTATTCAGCTCTACAAGTAGCCGCCCGGCTTTCTCAACTGGCATTTCATTAAATTCTTCCTCTGCGGTTGCGATTTTCTGCAATAATCCGCTTTTTAAAATGGCTGTTGTTGCTTTGCTGGCATCAAGTTCGCTTTTATCTCCAATATAATCAATGAAAAACTTTGTCCGTTCTAAGTCATCAGAAACACGTTGAGCCGCCTGATATATCTTTACCGCATAATTAGAGATTGATGAAAGACTGATTTTCATGTCATGCTCTGTTTCAAGCCAATGCTGAATATCAGAATACTTCATATTTTCATTCAGAAGCATATCATTTACTTGGTCTAATACATCTTTAGGCAACTGGTACATCTTAGAATCAGAACGGGGCTTTCTGACTTTTTCCATCATAGATCAATCCCCATTTCCGGATTGCCACCGTTCTCTATGAAACGGATTCCTTCGGCAGTAAGTCTGATAACTGCATCATCATCCAGAGCACTGAATGCATCTGAATTATTTGAGAATTGAATCAGATTACACTGCTCTAAATAATAAAGCTGATTGGAAATGTCAGGTGTGGTAATCAAACCACAAGACATCATTTTGTTGGTCAATGTTTTGGTCGAAAGGGAAAAATGATAACCTTTTACAAGACTTCTTAAGATGTATCCCCTGATTGAAGCATTGACCTCTGAATTAGAAAAACCACCCATTTGCTCACTCCTTTCTCACGTCACACAAGCTATTTTTAGCTTACGTTTAACGCCTTTGACTTATTTTGGGATAAGTTTAAGATATTTTGAGAAAAAAGCAACCAAAAAGGGTGGTTTTTCACGGTTTATAGGGCATATTTCAAGGTTTTTTCACGTTTTGTAGGAAACTTCACATTTGGATCATACTGTTCAAACTACAATTTTCAATCAGTGATCTGGACAAGATAAGAAGTATAAACTTTATTCCTTTTCACTATGACAAGGAAATTGGAGCAGCATTTCACTTAACAGAGGTGCTCGAAAATTTCTTGATTTTTGTGCCTATGGGTATTTATCTTCAAATGCTTCTGCCAAGAACAAAATTATATGTGAAGTTCATGCTGATTGCTGGAACAAGTTTTTTATTGGAAACTATGCAGTATATCTTAGCAGTCGGATGTTCGGATATTACCGATGTACTCACAAATGCGGCAGGCGGTCTTTTGGGACTTGCTGTATATTCGATAGCAGCCTGGTTAATCGGAAATAGAATAAAAGCAAACAGACTGTTTTCCATTCTGGCAGGCATAGTAAGTGTTGTCGTGATTGTCCTGCTTGGATTTCTTCTGTTTGCTAATCGGTAGGAGGTGTATTCTCATGTCGAAGAAAGAAATGACAACAGAAAAGCGCCTTAAAGTGCGCTTATACCTATCATTGCTGGTTTATACCGTTGTTGGATATGGTTTGACCCTTATCTTGGACTACATCTTTTCAAAATTTGACAACGGTATTTTTGCATGGCTCAACTGGCGGCTCGATCTGCTTTTTATTTTGTATCTGATGATCGGCTTTGTATGTATTTTCAATTACTATTGGAAAAAGCCGTGGGGCTATCTGGATGAAGTAATTGATGCGACCCAAACGGTCTATGAGCAGAACAATCATACCGTATCATTGTCTGACCCACTGAAAGAATTGGAGGCACAACTCAATCAAATCAAAATGTCTGTTCTGTTAAGCAAACGGGCTGCAAAGCAGGCAGAAGAAAAGAAAAATGAAATTATTATGTATCTGGCACATGATATACGCACCCCTCTCACAACAGTAATCGGCTATTTGAGCCTGCTCCATGAAGCCCCTGACATGCCTGAACAGCAAAAGGAAAAGTATGTAAAAGTTGCGTTGAATAAGGCAGAACGCCTTGAAAAGCTCATCAATGAACTTTTTGAAATTACCAAGTACAATGCACATAAGGTCATTATCAAAAAAGAAAATGTAGATTTGCATTGTTTGATTGCGCAGGTAATAGATGAAATATACCCGACACTCTCTGCAAATGGCAACACGGCGGTATTTACTGCGGAGGACAACTTATCTGTGAATGCTGATCCCGAAAAGCTGGCGAGAGTTTTCAGTAATCTTTTACGAAATGCTGCGTCATATAGTTACCCGCAGACAGAAATCACTATATTCGCCAAACGGTTAGAGCATGATATTCAGATCACTTTTGAAAATCATGGAAAAACAATTCCACAGGAACAGCTTAACAGTATATTTGAAAAATTCAATCGCTTGGATGATGCCCGGCTTTCTAATACAGGTGGTGCGGGACTTGGTCTTTCTATTGCGGAAGAAATTATACATTTACATGGTGGAAAGATTACTGCATCTAGTCAAAACGAAACCATAGACTTTGTGATTACATTACCCCTTTCCGCTTAGGAAAATAAGAATGTGATCTTAGGAATTACTTAGGAATTTAAGCGTGTGATTTTTGAGATTGAAAAGCCTTTGTTCGGTACAATGATTATCGAACAAGGGCTTTTTATTGTTCAGCTGAAGCAAAAGAAAGGAGTGTAAGCATGGAACTGAAAATAGAGCATTTAAGCAAGCAGTTCAAAGACAAAACAGCAGTAAATGATGTCAATCTGACATTGACTCCAGGCGTTTGGGGACTTTTGGGGGCGAATGGCGCAGGGAAAACCACGCTCATGCGCATGATTGCTGATATTATGACACCAACCAACGGAGCGGTTTACTATGACGGAAAAAACATTCGAGAGTTAGGTGAAGTCTACCGAAGCAAGTTTGGCTTTCTGCCGCAGGATTTTGGGTATCACCGGGATTTTACGGTCAAAGATTATTTGGAGTATATGGCTGCACTTAAAGATATTCCTACAAGGGCAACCACCCCAAAGATCAATCATTTGTTGGACATTCTTTCGCTCTCCGATGTGAAAAAGAAAAAAATCTCCAATCTGTCAGGCGGCATGAAGCGTCGTGTCGGTATTGCGCAGGCTATGTTGAACGACCCGGAGATACTTGTCATGGACGAACCGACAGCAGGACTTGATCCCGGAGAGCGCGTGCGTCTGCGGAATTTCATTTCCGAGTTTTCGCATGATCGAATCGTGTTGATTTCCACCCATATCGTATCTGACATAGAATATATTTCTACGCGCAACGCAATTATGAAAGCCGGAGAAATTGTTGATGTCGGAACTACCGCAGAACTTGTCAAGCGGATTGAGGGCAAGGTTTGGAATTGCATAATTCCGACCTCAAAGCTGCCGGAATGTGAAATGCGGCTGCACATTATCAATCAGCGAGGCGAAGATCACAATCAGGTTTCTATTCGTTATCTGTCCGAACATTCGGAAATTGATGGGTCTGTTACAACGGAGCCACGATTGGAAGATCTGTATCTGTGGTTGTTCCCGCAGACAGACTTGGAAAAGGAGGACAGATAATATGTGGCTCTTTAGACTTGAACTAAAACGTATTTTGAAGTCACGGCGCACCCTGATTTTACTTGCAATCGCACTTTTGCTTTCCGTAGCCATGGCATACCTGCCTATTTCATTTGAGAGCATTAACCGTCCAAACGAAGATGGCACGGTTACAGAATTAGATGGCCTGGAAGCTATCAAGTACAAACAAGATTTATATAAAACATCCGCTGGTGAAGTGACCCCGGATAGGATCAAATCGGCTTTGGAAACTTATCAAAGCTGCGTTCGAGAATATGGGCCAGTCGAGGAAGAGGGCTTTCCTCTGGCTGTATATATTGAAAAAATCGTCCCGTTCCGTCACTTGCTGATGGGTCTGCCCGAAACGTTTGCTGATCCATTAACAGGCATTGGTGCTGATTTAATGGATATTGACCCGAATGACATTGACGGAGCCTATTATGAAAAGTGCGCAGAACATTTACAGGATGTCATGCGGAATGGACAAAGAGAAAACGAAACCGCACAACAGAAAGCTCTTGAAAAATATTCAGAACTTGATACGCCATTTTATCTTCATTCTGGAATTTCTAAAGATGCATTTGATTATATTGAGTTGTATATTTTGTGCCTTGCTATTTTGTGTGTGGCAATCGCAGCTCCTACTTTCGCCGGAGAATATCAAACGGGCGGTGACAGCATCCTGCGAACCACCAAATACGGGCGTAAACAATTAGCAATTACCAAAATTCTGGCGGCATTTACACTTTTCGTTGTTACTTTCCTTGTCGGGATCATGGTACACATTCTGATTTTAGATGCAGCGTTCGGGACGGATTGCTTAAAAACATCGTTTCAGATGCGATACTCTATCATTAATCTGCCAAACATCAATCTGGGGCAGTTGCAGATAATTCTCGCAGCAGCGGGCTTGCTTTCTGTATTAGCAACGGTTAGCTGTACGTTGTTCCTGTCTGCAAAATGTAAAGACACATTGACAGTTTTGCTGATCTCTATTGTAGTTCTTCTCATGCCGCTTTTTGCTTATGTGGCGATGGGAGCAACATGGCTCTCTGCCATACTTCCATCTGCTGGAATTGGTATGCAGAACAATTTCCTTTCTCAGCTTGCAAATTTCAATTATCTGAATATCGGTGGAATGAGTTTCTGGACACCGCATGTTATTTTGATTTCGGCAGGAATTGAATTATTTGTGTTTACATTCTTGGCGATTCATTCCTATTGCAGACATCAGGTAGCATAAAAGAAGTTCAAAATAGAATGAATTGATTATCTGCCGCATGACGGCAAAAGAAAAACCAGACAATTTAGAACGGCGACTTTGATTTTCAGAGCCGCCGTTTCTTTGCGTTTATACAAACCTATGATGAATTTTCCGGAAATATTGTAGCTAATAGTTATTTAAACTGTTGTATTTGTTTAAAAATTAAAAAATATTTAATGAGTCTTCCGCATCTACCCACATCTGCAAATTTCCATCAAGATATAATCTTGCATATTCAAGAGGATCATCAATGGCGAGTGCGTTTAATGCACAGTCTGATCCTGATGTGGTTTTTAAGTCCTTTTCAGCTTCCCAACAGTCAATGCGGAGCATATAGCCAACATAGGTATAAACATCAATACTGTTGCGCTTGGGATTGTATTCTGCAAATATTGTTCTCATCGTATCAAATCTCCTTATCGTTAAATCAATCATTTGTTGCAAAAATCAGAAGCATTTCAATCAGTTCACCATGTCACTTTTATTTTGTGTTATACTGTTTTATAGGATTTTCTTGCCCTTGTATTTGCCCTTATCAGAGTTCGTAAACACTGGTGGGACAATATAACACAAGGGAAACAATAAGGGAAAGCTCACCAGTGATAAATTCAGTGTTTTCAAGGGTTTGCGGAGAATTTAATAACAAAATATAACAGTTATTAAATCTCTTAAAACAGGTGAAATCTCAATCGGAATTTAAGGAGGTGAATTATGAAAATCGAACACATTGCTTTATATGTAAATGACCTGGAAAAAACTCGCAACTTTTTTATGAAGTATCTGGGAGCCAAGTCGAACGAAGGATATCATAATCTGAAAACTAACTTTCGTTCCTATTTTCTGTCGTTTGATGATGGCGCACGATTAGAGATTATGAATAAGCCAGAAATGCCTGATTTACCTAAAGAACTTGCTCGCATGGGATATGCACATATCGCATTTAGTGTAGGAAGTAAAGAAAAGGTTGATGCCTTGACCGTAGAGTTGAAAACTGCTGGTTATGAAGTAACCAGTGGTCCCCGGACAACAGGAGATGGCTATTACGAAAGCTGTATTGTTGCAATTGAAGGGAATCAAATTGAGGTTACAGTTTGAACCCGGCAATTTCAAGTTCGAAAAATTGAGAAATCGTAAAATTGAAGAAAAAGAATGCACAGTTCTTAGCATATCGGGAACTGTGCATTTCTGTAAATAAATACTTTTAATTAGCCGATTACGGCATCCTCTGCTGTAAAATGTTC
>ERZ832973.1856-NODE-1856-length-13878-cov-3.647038_pt1 | contig 13878 bp, 9 predicted proteins | sample MGYA00519950_ERZ832973 | MGnify/ENA primary metagenome ERZ832973 (study PRJEB31850, sample SAMEA3708734) | human gut metagenome | biome: human gut; feature: human-associated habitat; material: faeces | place: China | collected 2014 ... | reverse complement strand
GTGTCCAGGGTTCGAACCCCTGATCGCGCACTATAAAAGCACTGTTTTGGATGACAAGTAGAGAGCATCGGGGACGGTGCTTTTTTTCGTGCAGTTTGCACAAAAGAGAAGTCCCACTTGTTGACCGTAATTTGTGTTGAGTTCAGGAATCAAAAATTGGCTGTGCTTTTTTCTCCGGTGTACGCCTTTGGACTTGTTAGAATGATTCGGGTGTGTTATATTAGACATAGAACTCTAAAATCAAGTCGAACGTATGCGAGACTTGGCATGCGATTCTGGTCGGTTTGGATGATATTTACTTAGCAGAATCGATGTGCATTTACACACAATAAGACAGGGGTTGATATCATGGGATTTTTTGACAAAGCTTTAAAAAAGGTACAGGATGTGGGAGAAAACATTGCCGCATCAGCAAACAATGTAAAAACAGTTGTTGAGACAAGTGTACAGGATACAATGGAGATCACCGGTCTGAAAAGACAGATCCGTGAATTAGAGAAAGAAATGGATGCACAGTATCTGCAGATCGGAAAGAAATATGCAGAATTTGTAGCAGATATGGATGATGCAGAACCGGAAACAGCAGAAAATGAAGCAGCCGAAGCAACAGAATCTTCAGAAGTGATCGATGAAGTGAAGGAAGAAGCAATTGACGAAGTAAAGGCAGAAGCAGCAGCTGAAACGGTCGATGAAGCAAAAGAAGAAGCAGCTGATGAAACCATCGATGAAGTGAAAGCAGAAGATACAGCAGAAACGATCGACGAAGAAAAAGAAGTATCCGAAGAGCCGGCAGAAGATAAAGTTGCAGAAGAATCTGATGAGGACGAAGAGCCGGTGTTTGATGTTTCTGATTTCCTGACGATCATCAAACAGGATCAGGCAAAGAAAAAGGAGCTGGAAAATCAGCTGGCGGAAGTAGAGAAGAGAGCAAAACAGAATACACTTCTTCGTGAAAAGACAAAAGCGGAAGAGTCTTTTGAACAGGAAAAAGGCGTTCTCGACAAAGCACTTGCCATGGAAATTATTTCTAAGGAAGAATATGAGCAGAAGCTGAATATTGCCAGGAAAAAAGTAGAAAATTTTGAAGAGATCAAAAAAATCGAGCAGCAGTTCGAGATGGGCATTATCACAAAAGAAGAAAAAGATGAGAAAATAAATGCCATTCTGAATGCCTGACAAATCTGGTGTCTGCTTTACAGAATCAAAATCAGGTTGTATAATCGGGGCAGAATGTCGTCCGCTGGATGGACGAAATGGATAAAGGAGATGTAGAAGTTATTATGGTAAAGATTGATATTATTTCCGGTTTTTTGGGTGCAGGTAAAACGACCCTGATCAAAAAACTGTTACAGGATGCATTTAAAGGACAGCAGGTGGTATTGATTGAGAATGAATTCGGCGAGATCGGTATTGACGGTGGATTTTTGAAAGATGCAGGAATCGAGATCAAGGAAATGAATTCCGGCTGTATCTGCTGCTCTCTGGTAGGAGATTTCGGAACCGCTTTGAAAGAAGTGGTAGAGAAATATCACCCGGACCGCATCGTGATCGAGCCGTCAGGTGTCGGCAAACTTTCTGACGTTATCCATGCAGTTGAAAATCTGCATCTGGAAGCAGACGGAGAAGTGAAATTGAACAGTGCCGTTACGGTTGTCGATGTTCTGAAATGCAAAATGTATCTGAAGAACTTTGGTGAATTCTTCAAGAATCAGGTAGAAGCAGCCGGCACGATCATCCTGAGCCGTACCGATACAAAGAAGGCAACACCGGAAAAAATCGAAGCTGCCATCGAACTGATCCGTGAACTGAATCCGGATGCTACGATCATCACAACACCGGTGGAAGATCTGGGTGGACAGAAGATCCTGGACACGATCGAAGGAATGAAGATCGACCTTTCTCATGTAGAAGAAGAGCATGACCATTGCTGTGATCATGAACATCATCACGACCATGACCATGAAGAGCATGAGCATCATCACGATCATGAGGATCATGACCACGACGATCATGAGCATCACCATGACCATGGAGAGGGCTGCACCTGCGGCTGCCATGATCACGATCACGACGAGCATGAGCATCATCACGACCATGGAGAGAGCTGCACCTGTGGCTGCCATGACCATGACCACGAGGGACATCATCATCACCATCATCACGCAGATGAGGTATTTACAAGCTGGGGTAAGGAAACCGTCCGTAAATACAGCCGTGAAGAGATTGAAAAGATTCTGAAAACTCTGTCAGAAGACGATTCTTACGGAATGATCCTGCGTGCAAAAGGTATGCTGGAGAGCGAAGACGGTGTCTGGACTTATTTTGACATGGTTCCGGAAGAAGTGGATATCCGTGAGGGAAGTGCAGAATACACAGGACGTATCTGCGTGATCGGTTCCAAACTGGATGAAGCAAAATTAGAGCAGCTGTGGTTTGCGAAATAAGGAACAAGGTAAAAAAAGATGAGTGATTTTAATATTTCAACACCGGTTTATCTTGTGACCGGTGTCCTGGAGAGCGGCAAAACTTCTTTTCTGGATTTTACTGCGAAACAGGATTACTTTCAAATAGAAGGAACAACACTTCTGATCACCTGCGAAGAGGGTGAGGAGGAGTACGACGAGAAAGAACTTCTGAAATACAACACGGTTGTCGAGAAGATCGAAGAGCCGGAGGATTTTACATTTGAGAACCTCCGTGTTCTGCATCGCAAATATCATCCGGAGCGTGTGCTGCTAGAGTACAATCCGCTCTGGGGTGTCAACAAACTGCGTGCGATGAAACTGCCGCTTGGATGGGGCATTTCTCAGGAGATCGTGATCGTAGACGGCAGCAGCTATCAGATCTACCGTGCAAATATGCAGTCTCTGTTCTCAGAGATGGTGCAGAATGCAGATATGGTGATCTTCAATCGCTGTAAATCAAGTGATCCGCTGACCAATTATCGAAGAGGCATCAAGGTTGTCAATCCTTCCTGTGATATCAGCTTTGAGGATGAGGATGGTGAACTGATCGACCTGTTTGAGGAAAATACGCCGTACGATATGGATGCTCCGATTATCGAAATAGAAGATGTGGATTACGGTATCTTCTATGTGGATATGGATGACCATCCGGACAAATACGTTGGGAAAACGGTGAAGTTCAAGGCTCGTGCCATGAAGAGCAAAAACAAAGAGGCACCTTATTTTGTGCCGGGAAGAAAAGCGATGACCTGCTGTGCAGATGATATGCAGATGATCGGCTACATCTGTAAGAGTCCGATCGCTCCGCAGCTGAAACATGGACAGTGGGTTATGGTCACTGCAAGGGTAGCATTTGAATACGATAAGTTTTATCGCGGAAAAGGTCCTGTGCTGTATGCAAGCAAGGTAGAACCGTGCGAACCGCCGGCAGATGAAATGGTATATTTTAACTAAGTAAGCAAAACGCTGGCGAAAGCCGGCGTTTTGTGCATTTGGTCTGATACAGCTTCCGGCGGACTGCAGAGGTGCAGGATATCAGATTTTTTCCACAGATTGGGGGTTTTATTATGAGAATGTATGATCTGATCAGGAAAAAGCGAGATGGGGAAAGATTAGCAAAAGAAGAAATCGACTGGATGATCCGAAGTTATACAAATGGGGAAATTCCAGATTATCAGATGTCTGCACTGATGATGGCGATTTATTTTCGAGGGATGAATGAACAGGAAACCTTAAATCTGACGCTTGCCATGGCGGACAGCGGAGAGCGGCTGGATCTTTCGGCAATCCATGGGATTAAAGTTGACAAGCATTCGACAGGAGGTGTTGGGGACAAGACATCGCTGGCACTTGTTCCGCTTGTAGCTTCCTGCGGAATTCCGGTAGCGAAAATGAGCGGCAGAGGTCTTGGGCATACCGGCGGCACGATCGACAAACTAGAGAGCTTTTCTGGATTTTCAACGGAAATCCCGGTTGAAACGTTTATAAAGAATGTCAATACGATCGGCATTTCGATCATGGGACAGACGGCAGATCTGGCTCCGGCTGACAAAAAACTCTATGCCCTGCGGGATGTGACGGCGACCGTGGACAATCTTTCACTGATCGCCAGCTCGATCATGAGCAAGAAACTGGCTGCCGGTGCCGATGCGATTGTTCTGGATGTCAAGACCGGAAGCGGAGCTTTTATGAAAAGCGAAGAAGATGCGTTTGCTCTGGCAGAAGAGATGGTGACGATCGGCAAAAATGCAGGGCGTCAGATGCATGCACTGATCACCGATATGGATCAGCCGCTTGGTTATGCAATCGGAAATGCTCTGGAAGTAAAGGAAGCGATCGCAACTTTGAACGGCAGCGGCCCAGAAGATTTCACGGAGCTGGTTCTGGCACTCGGAAGCCGGATGCTGATCGCCGGCAAAAAGGCAGAGGATGTCGCTTCCGCAGAAAAAATGCTGCGGCAGTCCATCCAGAATGGAGATGCACTTAGAAAACTGGAAGCATTTGTCAAAGCACAGGGCGGCACAGGAGAAGAAGTTTCTCATCCGGAGAAACTGCCTGCAGCCTCTATGCAGATTGCAGTACCATCGCCGCAGAGCGGCTATATTTCTCATATCCAGTGTGATGAAATCGGAGTCTGCTCCCTGCTTCTTGGAGGCGGAAGAGAGACAAAAGACAGTGTGATCGACCTTTCGGTAGGACTGGAGCTGAAAAAGAAAGTCGGAGATTATGTCGAAAAAGGTGAGACACTGGCGGTTCTGCATGCAAATGATCAGGAAAAAGCCGGGCAGGCAGAAGAGAGATTCCTGCGTGCATACCGGTTTTCCGAGACGCAACCACCGAAACGTCCGATGATTTTCGGAGAAATTTAAAAGAATTTCAAATAATACATATGAAACATACTGAAATTATGGTATAAAGAAAGCGTGATGTAAAATTGAGTGTCTTACTCTGCAAAAAGCAATTTGTATAACTTTACCGCAGAGAAGCATTCCCCCGCTTCAACTGCACGGAGCACTAAGCGGTGGCAGGAGTGAAAATCTGCTTAGGAGTATCTTTATGACATCATTTGTTTAAAACAAAAGAATAAATAATATGAGGAGAACAAGTATGGAACAGCTGATTCAGGAATGGAGAGCATCTCTTCCCAAATTCAGGGAGATGACAGAAAAATTTTATGCGAAAGAAGTAAGCGTGAAAGAATACAAAGGATTTTCTGGAGGATACGGAAGCTATGCCCAGAAAGGCGGTGAGGCAAGCATGCTGCGTCTGCGTATGCCGGGCGGAAGACTGACAAAAGAAAAACTGAAATTTATCGCAGAGATGGTAGAACAGTATCATGTGGACAAAGCACATTTTACGACTTGCCAGGCAGTGCAGCTGCATGATCTGGACAAAGACAGTGTCTGTGACATCATGGAAAAAGCAGTGGATGTCGGTATCATCACAAAAGGCGGTGGCGGAGATTTCCCGCGAAATGTGATGTGCTCTCCGCTTTCCGGCGTAGAAATGGGAGAATATTTTGACGTACTGCCGTATGCAGAGGCTGTGTCTGATTATCTTCTGAAAAACGCAGATAAAGTGACCATGCCGCGAAAACTGAAAGTCGGATTTTCCAATTCTCCGGTCAATGTGACACATGCGACCTTCCGTGATCTTGGATTTGTAGCAACAGAGGACGGAACATTTACCGTATATAGTGCGGGCGGACTGGGCAACAATCCACGCATGGGTGTGAAAGTGGCAGAAAACGTAGAGCCGTCACAGATCCTGTATTATGTGCAGGCGATGGTCAATACCTTCCTGGCATACGGAAACTATGAGAACCGCGGAAAAGCCAGAACACGTTATATGCAGGAAAAACTGGGAAGCGAAGGCTATGTGAAGGCATTTCTGGAGAAACTCGAAGAAGTAAAGAAAAATGAAAAACTGGATCTGAACCTTGCTGTTTCCGGTACAGAAAAAGCAGCCGACGGTGAACTTCAGACAGAAAACAAACGAATCGTGGCACAGAAACAGCCGGGACTGTATGCAGTAAAATATCATCCGATCGGCGGTGTGCCGAAAGTGTCAAAATTTGGCGAGATCTATGAAAGCATCAAAGATGTATCGGATGCAGAAATCCGTATTTCACCGGATGAGACAGTCTATATCATCAACCTGACGGCAAAAGAAGCAGAAAAAGTGCTTGCAGCTACGGATGACGGAGCAGAAACTTTATTCGAAAGTTCCGTATCCTGTATCGGAGCAACGATTTGCCAGGTTGGTGTGCGTGATTCCCAGGGACTTTTAAGAAGACTGGTTGAGACAGCAGAAGAATATGATTTTGCGGACGGTGTACTGCCGCAGATCCATATTTCCGGATGTACTTCATCCTGTGGGACACATCAGATTGGAAAGATCGGTTTCCACGGCGGAGTAAAGAGAATAGACGGTGTGACAGAGCCGGTATTTACGCTTCATGTGAACGGCTGTGACAGACAGGGGCAGGAGGCATTTGGTGAATCCTGGGGCATGATCAAAGAAAGCGATATCCCGGACTTTCTCATGGAAGTTGGAAAAACCGTTCAGCAGGAAAACACCGTGTTTGCCACATGGTATGAAAAGACACCGGAGAAATTAAAAGAGATTGCTGAAAAATATCTGATTAAATAAAAAACTTTTGACTTCAATGTATGCCTGAAAATTGCTCCGTTACAAGGTAACTCTCACAATCCTGCAAATTTTCCTTGCTTTTCAGAAAAAAACTAGCCGTTTGGATAGTGTACAAAACACGGAAAAATTGCTATACTTTTTCTTGGGAAGAGGAACTTATAAACATAAAACGTAGTAAAACAACAGAGAAAGCGGGGTGTTGCATTGGCAGAAAACAGCATGTGGGAAGAGATGATGCAAGGGGAGAAAATCTGCTATGTAAAACCCCGCCGTGCAATCAGGCGGCTGAAAGCGGCAGATGAAGAGAATATAACAGCGTATATTTATGGGGTCAGCGGTTGCGGCAAAACGGAACTGGTCATGCGATATCTGAAGAACCGGAAATATACGCTGTTTAACGCTGGTTTGGTAACAGTGGAGGAGCTGCGTGAGATCAAGGTTTCCAAGCAGCGGAAAACCGTGGTGATCAACAGTCTGCACGATATGGCGATGCAGAATGATACTGAGGAGATCCGGGAAGCGATCATCGAACTTGTGGAGCGTGAGGATGTGTGGCTGATTTTGAGCGGACGCTGTGCGGTACCGCCGTGGCTGACTGCTGTGCGGTATCGTGAAGTCTTCTATGTGATCGGTGAGCAGGAGCTGCTGTTTGATGAAGATCAGGCAGATCAGTATATTGCCATGACCGGGATGATCTTCAGTGAAGAACAGCTGGCAAAAGAAAAAGCATACTGCGTTGGTATGCCGATCGGCTGGAGCATCACAAATAGTGTCTATTGGCAGATGCGTATGGGGCAGGATGAAAAGGATGTCACGAAACCGTTTTCAGATGAAGAATACCGGACGATGGTGGGAGAGGCACTGAGCCAGATGTGGGATTATCTGGAATATCATGTCTATGACCGCTGGGAAATATCAATACAGGAATTTCTGATGGAAGTTGCAATTGTGGAAGATTTTACCGTATATATGGCGGAGATGATCACCGGACGCAATGATGTAGAATCGCTTCTTGGAAGGATTCAGTGGATCGGTAATTTCATGGATATTGTCCGAAACGGAAGTGAAACGGTCTACAAACTCAGAAATCAAATGCGGATCAGCATGATCCGGAGGCTGAGGCGAAAATACACAAAAGAGCAGATCCGTAAGCTTTACGAAAATGCAGGACTTTATTACCAGATCAGTAAGCAGCCGTTAAAGGCTCTTTCCATGTATCAACAGGTGAATGACACGGAAAGAATCGCCTCGGTGCTGATCGATAACGTTCGGATAGCACCAAACAATGCTTATTATTATGAACTGAAACCGTATTATCTTAAACTGCCGGAAGAAAAAATATGCAAAAGCCCGGAACTGATGTGTGGCATGAGTATGCTGCAGTCGCTGCTTTTAAATACCGAAGAGAGCGAACGCTGGTACCGGGAGCTTCAAAAATATGCAAAAGAACATACCGGAAGTGAACGGCGTTCAGCGAAAGGAAAGATCCTGTATCTGGATATCGGACTTCCGCACCGTGGCAATGATCATATGGTGGAGATTCTGAAAAATGCATATTTGCTTCTTTTGGATAAAGAATTAAAAATACAGGAGTTTTCCGTTACCAGCAACCAGGCATCTCAAATGAACGGCGGCAAGGATTTCTGTGAGTGGAGCAAGCGTGACCGGGAGCTTGCAGGAAGCATTGGCAAGATTGTGGAATTTGTACTTGGAAAATATGGTAAGGGGCTTGTAAATCTGGCACTTGCAGAAAGCTTTTTTGAAAAGGGCGGAGATAATTATGAAGTTGCGATGCTTGCAAATAAGGGAAGAATGCAGGCGGAGGCAGGAGGCAAGATCGAGCAGTGTTTTGTCGGAGACGGCATGCTTGCCTGGCTTCATATTATTACCGGAAAAGTAAAAGAAGCGGAGGAGCTTCTGACCAGATTCAAGGGTAAAGCACAGCAGGAAAATGCAGAAAGAATTCTGCCGAATATCGATACCTTTCTCGTTCGCTGTGCATTATATGATGCGGACAAAGCAGCGATTGCAAAATGGCTTGCCCAGGCACCGGATGAAGAACTGATATTCTCTATTTATGATCGTTTTCATTATATTACGAAAGTGCGTGTGTATCTGCAAAATGGCAGAAACGAGCAGGCTTATCATCTGCTTTTGAAATGTGCCTATTATGCAAAAGTGATGCAACGTACCTACATTGATATAGAAGTGAAACTGCTTCTTGCGATCACGCAGTACCGCATGGGTGAGAAAAAATGGGATGAAACACTTGGCGAGGCACTGACAAAAGCAGAAGAATATCATTTTGTACGGATCATCACAAGAGAAGGTGCGGCTATCCGGCCTCTGCTTCAGGCAACATCCTGGAAGCCGTCGGAAGTAGAAAAAGATCTGGCACAGACCAGAAAGAACAAACAGTTCTGGGCAAAGGTTCAGGACGAGACAGAAAAAATGGCACGATTCTATCCGGCGTATTTAAAAGTGGGTGTGGAAGAAGTCACATTGAGTGATACAATGCTTCGAATCCTGAAACTGCAGGCAGATGGAATGTCAAAAGAAAAAATTGCGGCAGAGCTGAATATGACAACCGCTAATGTAAAATATCATACACAGCAGATCTACAAAAGACTCGGTGTTTCCAATAAGGCAGGAGCCGTGATGGAAGCGGGCAAACGAGGACTGATCTGAAAATGCAAAGAAAAGAAACCACAGCATTTACTGACTGAATCGGTCGGTGGTGCGTGGTTTTTTTTATCTCAGTCGGAGAAGACTCCCACTTCTATAAATGGCGAGCAACAAATTTGACCCTGACATCATGGCAAATTTTGAATGCAAATTGAACGAATGTGAATGAAAATGAATGATTGTGAAAACTATACAAAAACAGAAAGGGAAATTTGTGAATTAGTATGATTGAAATTGAATGAATATGATTGTATAATACAATCATGAAACAGAGAGGCACACAAAAGTGCAAAAGAAAGAGGTAAGGCATATGATTTATACGGTAACATTTAATCCTTGTCTGGATTATATCGTAGGTGTGGAAGATTTTCAACTGGGAATGACAAACCGCACCTGTTCAGAGCAGATGTTTGCCGGTGGAAAGGGGATCAACGTCTCTATCGTTCTGAAAAATCTCGGCATTGAGAGTACGGCACTTGGATTTATCGCCGGTTTCACCGGAGAGGAGATCCGCAGAAAAGTCGAGAAGATGGGCATTACATCCGAATTTATCCAGCTTGAGAATGGATTTTCCCGGATCAACATCAAACTCAAATCCATCGATGGAACGGAGATCAACGGCACAGGACCTTCGATCGGAAGTGAAGAACTTGAAAGATTGCTTAAGAAACTGGATACACTGAAAAAGGGAGATGTGCTGATCCTTGCAGGCAGCATCCCGGCAAGTCTTCCGGATTCTATTTACAGTGACATTATGGAACGTCTGGAAGAAAAAGAGGTCATGATCGTGGTGGATGCGACAAAAGACCTTCTGGTCAATGTACTGAAATACCATCCGTTCCTCATCAAACCAAACAATCATGAACTGGGCGATATCTTTGGAGTGGAGATCAGAGAGCGTGACCAGGTAGCACCATATGCGAAGAAGTTACAGGAGATGGGAGCAAGAAATGTTCTGGTTTCCATGGCAGGCAAAGGTGCAGTGCTTCTTGCTGAGGATGGCAGCGTATATGAAAGCCCGGCACCGAAAGGTAAACTGATCAATGCGGTTGGAGCCGGAGATTCCATGGTGGCTGGTTTTACTGCAGGTTATATGCAGAAAGGCAGCTATGAACATGCATTCAAAATGGGCGTTTCCACCGGAAGTGCCAGTGCATTTTCTGAGAATTTTGCCACAAAAGAAGAAGTAGAAGCGATTTATAAAACATTATAAAGATGCCAGGGTCAAAAGCCTGAAAGCACGATGTCGAAGTGAGGAACAATTCGTATGGCATTTTTGAATTAGCTTCTTGTAGAAAATCTATCACAAAAAAGAAATGTAAGAAAGGAGAACTTATGAGAATCACAGAACTGCTGGATAAGCGAAGCATCAGGATCGACGGTGCTCCAAAATCCAAGAACGAAGCTCTCGACCAGATGGTCGAACTGATGGCAAAGAGCGGAAAGATCAATGACCTGGAAGCTTATCGCCAGGAAGTATACCGCCGTGAAGAGGAAGGAACGACAGGTGTCGGAGAGGGGATTGCGATCCCTCACGGAAAAGGTGCATTTGTAGATAAGCCGGGACTGGCAGCGATGGTTGTAAAGGACGGTGTAGATTACGATTCTCTTGATGGAGAGCCGGTACATCTGATCTTTCTGATTGCAGCACCGAATACCAAAGACAACGTACATCTGGACGTACTGAGCAAACTTTCCGTACTTCTGATGGATGAGGATTTTTCCAGAGCACTGCAGAATGCAAAAAGCCCGGAAGAATTTATGAAGATCGTCGATGAAGCAGATCAGGAAGCACCGGATCTGGATGAAAAACTGAAAGCAGACGAAGCGACCTCGGAAGATCAGTTCCGTATTCTGGCTGTCACAGCATGCCCGACCGGTATCGCACATACGTACATGGCAGCGGAAGGTCTGGAAAAGGCTGCAAAAGCGAAAGGATGTTTCATTAAAGTAGAGACAAGAGGTTCTGGCGGAGCGAAAAATGTGCTGACTGCGGAAGAAATCAAAAATGCAGACTGCATCATCGTGGCAGCAGACACAAAAGTTCCGATGGATCGATTCAATGGTAAAAAGCTGATCGAAGTTCAGGTTTCTGACGGTATCAGCAAAGCGGATAAACTGATAGAGCAGGCAATGTCCGGAAATGTACCGGTTTATACTGCATCGGAAAATGCAGAAGTTTCCGAGAAAAAAGCAGGAGGCTCCAAAGGCCATCAGATTTATATGCAGTTGATGAATGGTGTTTCACACATGCTGCCATTCGTCGTAGGCGGCGGTATTTTGATCGCTCTTGCATTCCTGATCGATGGACTTTGTGTAGATATGACATCATTGACAGCAGAAGCACGACAGAGTTTCGGTTCGATCACACCGGTGGCGGCAACACTGAAATCCATAGGAGATCTTGCATTTGGATTTATGCTTCCGGTTCTGGCAGGATTTATTGCTATGAGCATTGCAGACAGACCTGGTCTGGCAGTCGGATTTGTGGGTGGTGCAATTGCAGCAAACGGCAAGTCTGGTTTCCTCGGTGCATTAGTAGCAGGTTTTCTGGCAGGCTATCTTATCCTTCTCTTAAAAAAATTGTTCGAAAAACTTCCGGAAGCACTGGAAAAAATTGCCCCAGTCCTTCTCTATCCGGTATTCGGCATTCTGATCGTGGGACTTGTTATGACGTTTGTCGTAGAGCCTCCAATCGGAGCATTGAACACGGCACTGAACACAGCTCTTACAAACATGAGTGGTTCCAGTAAGGTTCTTCTTGGCATCATCGTAGCAGGTATGATGGCAGTTGACATGGGTGGTCCGTTCAACAAAGCGGCCTATGTATTTGGAACGGCATCCATTGCAGCAGGAAATTACGGAATCATGGCAGCAGTTATGATCGGTGGTATGGTTCCTCCGTGTGCGATCGCTCTGGCATCTCTTCTGTTTAAAGATAAATTTACAAAAACAGAAAGAGAATCTGCTCCGACAAACTTTATCATGGGACTTGCATTTATCACAGAAGGTGCGATTCCGTTTGCAGCATCCGATCCGCTGCATGTCATCCCGGCATGCGTGATAGGTTCCGGACTTGCAGGAGCACTTTCCATGGCATTCAACTGTACGCTGATGGCACCGCACGGTGGAATCTTCGTGTTCCCTGTAGTCGGCAATCCGCTGATGTACCTGGCTGCACTGGCAGTAGGAACCGTAGTCGGAGCACTGATGCTCGGTGTGCTTAAGAAAAAAATAGCCGAGTAAACCCAAACTTCATCATAAAACTTTTCCTCAGAAAAACCGCAGTGACTTTAAAGTTGTAAAGCACTGCGGTTTTGCTTTACTTTCTTATCTGCTATGAGCTATAATAAAAGGCGTCAAGGGATGTAACTATATGATTTTTTTGCAGCATGAAAAGGGGTGGGATAATATGCTTACTAAAACACGACAGAAAGAGATCTTGAAACTTCTGGAAAACAGAGGCAGCGTGACACTTCAGGAGTTAAAAGATCATTTAAATACTTCAGAATCTACGATCCGTCGAGATCTGAATACGTTGGATGCACAGGGGAAGCTGGTCAAGGTTTTCGGCGGAGCGGTTGCGGCTGACAACATGAGCATACGCGATGAGCAGGTGTCACGAAGAGAAGAAAAGAATTTAGAAGAAAAAAGACTGATTGCACGTTATGCAGCATCACTGATACAGGATGATGATTTTGTATATCTTGATGCCGGAACGACAACCGGATGTATGCTCGATTATATTTCCGATACGACAACGGCAGTTTTTGTGACGAATGCACCGTCACATGCACAGAAACTGGCACGCAAAGGAATGGAAGTCATCCTGATCGGCGGCAGACTCAAACAGTCTACCGAGGCAGTTGTCGGAGAAGAGGCATGCAGACAGATCGAGAAATTTAATTTCAGCCTCGGTTTCCTGGGCAGCAACGGCGTTTCCGAACGCTCCGGATTTTCGACACCGGATCAGGACGAAGCGATGGTCAAAAAAAGAGCAATCGAACGCATCCACCGGTGCTTTGTTCTCTGCGATCATACAAAATTTTACAAAGTCAGCCCGATCAGCTTTGCAAAATTAGAAGATGCCGTTGTGCTGACAGATTCTGCACCGCAGGGCAATTTCCAGGAGATGCCGAACATCGTGGAAATTTCCGAAGATGAGTAGATAGAAATACCAAAAACGGCAAAACTGTAAAAAGTGAAAAGGATGCCGGGAGTGCCTTGAAACAGAGCAATCAGCAGGCATCAAATGAAAAGTGGAAAATAAAGGAGGAAGAAAACATGGGATGGTTGATATTGATCGTACTTCTTTTGATTGTGCTGATACTTTTGCTTTCCTGCGTGAAGATTGTGCCGCAGGCAACCGCAATGGTTGTGGAACGTCTGGGCGGATATCGTGCGACCTGGTCGGTCGGACTTCATGTGAAAGCACCGTTTATTGACCGTGTTGCAAAGAAAGTCATTTTAAAAGAGCAGGTGGTAGATTTTGCACCGCAGCCGGTTATCACAAAGGATAACGTAACAATGCGGATCGATACGGTTGTATTTTTCCAGATCACAGATCCGAAGCTGT
>ERZ832973.1841-NODE-1841-length-13989-cov-27.364073_pt1 | contig 13989 bp, 11 predicted proteins | sample MGYA00519950_ERZ832973 | MGnify/ENA primary metagenome ERZ832973 (study PRJEB31850, sample SAMEA3708734) | human gut metagenome | biome: human gut; feature: human-associated habitat; material: faeces | place: China | collected 2014 ... | reverse complement strand
TGCAATTGCATGACGCGCACCTCGCAGCAAGAATGCCGAGGCATTCTTGAATTATAAGACAATTTGCATATGGAGGTTATATTTATGTTGAAAGCAGAAGAATTAAAACTAGTATCTGAATGGGATAAAACTTTTCCAAAAAGTGAAAAAGTAGATCATGAGAAAGTGACATTTGTAAATCGTTATGGAATCACACTTGCTGCAGATTTGTATAAGCCGAAAAATGCATTTGGGAAATATCCAGCGATTGCTGTAAGTGGACCATTTGGTGCAGTCAAAGAACAGTGTTCCGGACTGTATGCACAGACGATGGCTGAAAAAGGATACCTTACTATTGCATTTGATCCTTCTTTTACGGGGGAAAGTGGAGGCAATCCAAGATACATGGCTTCTCCGGATATTAATACAGAAGATTTCATGGCTGCTGTTGATTTCCTTTCTGTTCGGGAAGAGGTAGATCAAGATAGAATAGGAATCATTGGAATCTGTGGCTGGGGTGGGATGGCTCTTAACGCAGCTGCACTCGATACAAGAATAAAAGCAACGGTTGTATCTACCATGTATGATATGACAAGGGTAAATGCGAATGGGTACTTTGATTCTGAGGACAGTGAAGAAGCACGTTATGCGAAGAAGCAGTCGCTGAATACCCTCAGAACACAAGAATACTGTAAAGGCGAATATTCCAGAGCTGGTGGTTGTGTTTCTCTTCCGGTTCCAGAGGATGCCCCTTTCTTTGTAAAAGATTACAGTGAGTATTATAAAGGCAGATGTTATCATAAAAGAAGCCTGAATTCCAATGATGGCTGGAACAGTATTGGATGTATGTCATTTATGAATCAGCCAATATTAAAGTACAGTAATGAAATCAGAAGTGCAGTCCTTATCGTTCATGGAGAAAAAGCACACAGCTATTATTTTGGAAAAGATGCTTATGAAAATATGATCAAGAACAGCAAGTACACATCCAATAAAGAACTGCTGACAATTCCGGGAGCTGTTCATACAGATCTATACGATAATCTGGATGTGATCCCATTTGACAAAATCCAGAAATTTTTTAAAGAAAACGGGGTTGGTTAATCATGACATGTGAAGAATATTTGAGTAATATGAAGCCCGGATATATCGTAGATGGTGGAAGTGAAGAACATCTGGTTATGCATGAGCTGTCTCAAAGGGCATTAAAGATAACGATGGAGCTGAATAACAAATATCATACAAAAGAAGAAATTATACAGCTTATGTCGGAACTTACCGGACAAAAAATAGATGAAAGTTTTGGAATGTTTCCTCCGTTTTATACAGACTGCGGACGAAATATCCATATAGGTAAAAATGTTTTTATTAATGCAGGATGTAAGTTTCAGGATCAGGGTGGTATTTATATAGAGGATGGAGTCCTGATTGGACATAATGCAGTATTGGCAACGATCAATCATATGGAAGATCCCGAGAAAAGAGCAGGTATGATATTTCAGCCGATTCACATCGAAAAAAAAGTGTGGCTTGGAGCAAATGTAACGGTTCTTCCGGGGGTTACGATTGGTGAAGGTTCGGTCATTGCAGCCGGAGCAGTTGTAACAAAAGATGTTCCGGCCAATATGATTGCGGCAGGAGTGCCTGCGAAAGTTATACGGAAGGTTAAAAAAGACACTGAAAAAGGAGAAATTTAATCATGGCAAAAAAAGTATTGATCATATCGACAAGTCTTCGAGGAGGCAGCAATTCTGATATACTTGCAAATGAGTGTGCAAAGGGAGCAAAAGAAGCCGGGCATGATGTGGAACTTCTTTCTTTGAAAGGAAAAGATATCAAATATTGTATCGGTTGTCTATCCTGTCAGAGGAATGGGATGTGTGTACTGAAGGATGATGTTGCAGATATTATGGCAAAAGTAAAGGATGCAGAGGTCATTGTCTATACAACACCAGTTTATTACTATGAGATGTGTGGCCAGATGAAAACACTTCTTGATAGATTGAATCCTTTATATTCGACAGATTATTCATTCAGAGATATTTATATGATTGCAACTGCCGCTGAGAATGATGAAAGTGCATTTGAAAAAGCCTACAATGGTCTGCAAGGCTGGGTAGACTGTTTTGAAAAGGCTTCCTTAAAAGGCATGGTCGGTGGCGGTGGAATTGATGACGCAAATACAGCGGCTGATCATGTGGATGCGATGAAAAAAGCATATGAACTTGGAAAGGAATTATAAGTTTGAAAAGAGTACTATTACTTAGTCTTTGTGTGTTAGTTTTATTTGGATTTGTAGGATGTAGAGAAAAAGGAAGTGTTCCATTTGAAAATGATATATTCAAATTTCAGCTGAAGAATTAGAGAAAACAGAAATTACCGACAAATCGGTAATTGATGATGAGAAAGAATATATGAAGTTATATTTTAATGACACTGAAGTCCCAGTTATATGGGAGAATAATCAGACTGTTGTTTTCTATTGCAAGGAAATCGCTAACTTCAAGTTTGACAATAGTGTCAAGTGACCTATGAAAAAATGAGCCAAAACAAAAAGGTTCAATGGAACCTTGAAAATTGCAGATATTTTAGTCAGAGGTAGACTGCCCACCCTGACAGCACACAAAAGAACTATTGTAGGTGATTCACCGACGGCGAAGAATTCAAGAATAGTTAGTGATTTTTCCGTCGTTTACAGCAGTGTAGCAGTTCTTTTATGTGCCATCAAGGGTATAGCCGCTAATGCGGTGGCTGGTTTATTACCTCTGCTTTGGAATCTAAGAACAGTTAGAGCCTTCGGCTGGCAGATTTAAATTATATGACCGCAGGAAGTTATAATAAGCAGCCCATAAAGCCAGATCGTAGTTGGCACCATCATAGTTAACAAATCGTATACCAGTTTTCTTTTCTTATTCCACAAAGTGGTGCTAATTTCTGCTGTAACGCTTTAAATGGCTCTTCTGTAAAGGACTTTGCCTGTGTTGGGCAGATTCTAAGGCAGGAGCCACAGCGGAGACATTTGCTGTTATCAATGTCTTTTGGATTGCTGTCACTGATTGCTTTTACCGGGCATACATCGGCACAAAGCATACAGTAGATACAGTAGTCGTTTGTTTCTACTTTGAATGGAAATTCACCCATAGGTGGCTTTGTGTATGGGAAAGAACCAGGAACTTCTAAGTTACCGGCATCGTATGTAACGAGAAGACGAAGGCATTCTTTTAATTTATCACCAAATTCTTTGGCTATTTTTAAATCTTCTTCATCTGGTCTGCCTTCGGCACATTCCTTTAAGAAGGTATGCTGGCATACAAAAGAAGCTGCACCAATCGGGATAAATCCTTTATCTGTTACATTTTTCTTTAATTCCATCAACGTATCATCAATGTCACGATTTCCATATGTTGCAACAAGGACGACAGGTGTATTTAAACCGGAAAAGCGGCTTAATGCATCGACAACTGGAACGGGAACTCTGCCACCGTAGGCAGGTACACCGATGATAAGAAGTTCATTTTCTTTAAAATGATGTTCTTGCTGGCGTTCATCATAACTTGTAAGATTGATAGATTCCACTGGATAGTTTTCAAAAGATGACGCAATTTGGGAAAGAACTTTTTCTGTAGTATTTCCCGGACTAAAATACGCATAATAAACTTTAAGTAACTGCATAATAAAAACCCCCTGTATATTGAAAAAAATTACCACTAAGGGTATTATACAACATTGGATTCTGATTTGGCAAGCGGACAAAACAGACGAATCCCAATAGCCACATTCTTTTGGTAATTCCTCAAATTTTCCAACATAGAATTCTGAGCCTGCCCAGCCAAAGAACAGCGCCCAAAGAGAGAAGCACCGCTATATTTGTGGCCTTAGAGCGAGGATTGAATGCGAGCGGATAAGCGAACATTCAACCCGCAGTGATAGAGTCACAAATATAGCGGTGCTTCTCTCTTTGGGCGCGTCTCTCCCTTTGCCTGCGGCAACCCAGAATTATTTAATTTTTTCTACAATCTGATCATATAAATCTAAATCGCAGTGTTCCTGCTTCGTGAAATGTGTACAGTTTAAGCAGCTTGGAGTACTACATTCGCAGGAAGAATTTTTAAATGCGGATTCCTCAGATACCGGTTCATATTTGCTGCATGCTTCTGCGACTTCCTGATAGGTTTTCTTTGAACTTTTCATGATAAATCCTCCTTTTTTCAAGAATGTACTCTCGGAGTCTTTCTTGCACTTACTTTTGTAATTAAATTCTGTCAGTACCAAAATAATTTCGAGAGTACATTTATCAGGTACGGAGGTAGTATGTGAAAAAGTTAAAATATTATTCAGGATAAATCAGATTTTTTTCAGAAGGATTGTTTAACGCTTCTTTTAAATATTTTTTTGCAAGATAATTGGCCATTGGAAGATTCTGATCAAGATAATTTCCACAGTCTTTTGCAGCGGCTCCAGGAATTTCACCTTCGTAATCAGCGATAAAAGCAAAAGTATCGCGTACAAGACCAACAACGTCTTTAGATTCATAGTCACCTGCAAGGATAAGATAACATCCGGTACGACAGCCCATTGGTCCAAAGTAAATGACTTTTTCTTTCCATTCGTCATTATTTCTTAAATACGTTGCGGCAAGATGTTCAATTGTGTGAAGTTCTGCTGTGTTCATAACGGGTTCTCTGTTCGGAGCGGTCATACGAAGGTCAAAGGTGGTGAGAACTTCTTTTCCTACATAATCCTTTCTTGAAACGTATACTCCCGGGATTAAATCTAAATGATTTACGGTAAAACTTGCTATTTTATCCATGATATGGTTCCTCCTTATATAAAATTTGCAAAACATAATTTTATAGTATATTCTATACGAAGCTAATGATAGCTTACAAAATTAAAAAGGTCAATATAAGAAACAACAGAAATTTTTTTGATTGACAGAGGGGAGACTATATATGATAGAGACAGTAATGACGGCGCAGATGCCGGTAGGACTTCCGATAAAAATAAAGAAGAACAGGTTAGAGCCGGATACGATACAGGAAAATATGCCGAGATTAAGTATTGTTGCAGGTGTTCATGGTGATGAACTGCAAGGACAGTATATTTGTTATGAACTGATTCGGCGGATTAAAGAGGAAAGAGAGAATCTGAAAGGAATTGTAGATGTATATCCATGTGTGGCTCCTATGGCACTGGAAATAAGAAAGCGTAATGCTCCAGGCGCTCTTGATATGAATGCGATGTTTCCGGGAAGTCATCATGGACATACGATAGAATATATGGCAGCAGAAGTAATTGAGGATTTAAAAGGTTCGGATTTTTGTATTGATATCCATTCAAGTGATATTTTTATTCGGGAACTTCCACAGATACGAGTGCCGGAGAATGCAGGGAAAAAAGTGACAGAGCTCGCGCAAAAGTCAGGAATTCCAGTTTTATGGATGAACAGTAATTCTTCTTCTGTTTGGGAAGGAAGTCTTGCGTACAGCCTTCGGAGAAAAGGTATCCCGAACCTGGTGATTGAGTCGGGGATTGCACTTAAAATTGATTATGAGTACTGTAAAAAGGTAATAGATGGTATTTTTCAGATGATGAAGGAACTGGAAGTTTTTGAAGGAGAAGTTTCTCCTACGAAAAAAACAGTGACAGTAAAGAAAAATGATGTGGAAGTTATTCACTGTAATACGAGTGGAATTTTTATTCCTAAAATACAAATTGGAAGTTTTGTAAGAGAAAATCAGGTACTTGGCTGTATCGTGCGGCCGATTCTTGGGGCAGAGCTTGAGGAGGTAAAGTCTTCCTGTGACGGAATGATTTTTAGTTTGAGAGAATATCCGGCGGTTTGTGAGGGAGAACTTCTGGCAAGAATCTGCAAGGCAGAAAGACCTGCCGGAAAATATGAATAGCAAAAGGAGGACTGGGCATAATGGAAGAAAAAATATTGTATTCGATGGAATCTCCTTTTCAGCAGGAAATTAACGTAAAAGGATATTATTTCGGGAAAAATGAAGGGAAAGAACGTTCTGCTTGCATTGTGGGAGCTTTGAGGGGAAATGAATATCAGCAATTATATATTTGTTCAAAACTGATTGACGTATTAAAAAAGATAGAAAAACATGGAGATATGGTGGGAGAGAATGGTATTTTAGTGATTCCTTCCGTAAACAATATGTCGATGGATTTTGGTAAACGTTTCTGGATTTCTGATGATACGGACTTAAACAGGTTGTTTCCGGGGAATCCGTCAGGTGAATCAGGAAGTCGTGTGGCATATGCGATTATGGAAACAACAAGAGGGTACCGGTATGGAATTCATTTACCTTCTTTTTATCTTGGAGGAACTTTTATGCCACATATCCGTCTCCTTGACCCGGAACATGGAAGCACCAGTCTTGCCAATCTGTTTGGACTTCCCTATGTTATTGAAGCAAAAAGCAGACCGTTTGACAGAACAACATTACATAACAACTGGCAAAGAAATGGAACAGAAGCATTTTCTTTATACACAGGAATGACAGGGAAAATTGATGATGAGCTTGCAACACAGGCAGTTTCTTCTATTCTGCGTTTCCTTACAAGAATGGGTATTATCCGTTATTATTCTCATAGTGGATATATCGCAAGTGTTTTAAAGGAAAGTGATCTGGAGCCAATTATGACAGAGGCGGCAGGTATCTTTATAAGAAAAGCAGAGTGTGGTCAGGAAGTAAGCCGGGGGGATGTTTTGGCGCAGATCATGAAGGCAGATAGCGGAGAAATTATTTCGGAAGTCACAGCACCAACAGACGGTATCATTTTTTACGCAGAGACAAGGCCTGTTGTCTATTCAAATCTTTTGGTATTTCAGATAATCAAGAGAATTCATCTGTAAAAAATCTAAAAATTTTTTGAAATTTTGTCGTCGATTTTTGTCAGAATTCATGGTTTTATAGAAACTGATATAAAACCATAGGAAATAGAATAAAAAAGTGATATGATAATTTAAACAGAAAATATGGGGCTGATTAATAAATTGTCCCCACAATTTAATTAAACATACTTGGAGGATGTAATGAGTCAGGTAAAGAGATTATATGTGGAAAAGAAATCGTCATATGCGGTAAAGGCAAAAGAACTTGCAGAAGAATTAAAGGCATATCTTTCCATAGAGGATGTCAGTGATGTTAGAGAGTTAATTCGCTATGATGTGCAGAATGTCTCAGCAGAAACTATGAAAAAAGCGGCAGTTACCGTATTCTCAGAACCGCCTGTAGATGATTTATATGAGGAAGATTTCCCTAAGAAAGATGGAGATAAAGTATTTAGCGTAGAATTTCTTCCTGGACAGTTTGATCAGAGAGCAGATTCAGCAGTACAGTGTCTTCAGCTTCTTGATGAGAAGGAAGAACCAATCATTCGTTCTGCAACAACTTACGTTTTCTCTGGCAATATCAGTGACGAAGAATTGGAGAAGATTAAAGAATACTGTATCAATCCAGTAGATTCCAGAGAAGCAGACGAGAAGAAACCGGAAACATTAGTTATGGATTATGAAGATCCGGCTGATGTTGCGATTTTTGATGGATTTAAAGATATGCCGGAAGAAGAATTGAAGAAGCTTTATGATTCTTTAGGTCTTGCAATGACATTTGAAGATTTTCGTTATATCCAGAATTATTATCAGGGAGAAGAAAGCAGAAATCCTTCTATGACAGAGATTCGTGTATTAGACACTTACTGGTCTGATCACTGTCGTCATACAACATTTTCAACAGAATTAAAAGATGTTGCTTTTGGTGATGGATATTACAAGCCTCTCTTTGAAAAAACATATAATGAATATCTTGCTGACCGTACGGAAGTATATGGAGACAGAAAAGATAAGTTTATCTGTCTGATGGATCTTGCACTTATGGGAATGAAGAAGTTAAAACAGGATGGACTTCTTGATAACATGGAAGAAAGTGAAGAGATCAATGCCTGCAGCATTGTTGTTCCTGTAGAATTTGAAGATAAGACAGAAGAATGGCTTATCAGTTTTAAGAATGAGACCCATAACCATCCAACAGAAATTGAACCATTTGGTGGTGCTGCTACCTGTCTTGGAGGAGCAATCCGCGATCCATTATCAGGACGTTCCTATGTATATCAGGCAATGCGTGTCACAGGTTGTGCAGACCCTACTGTTCCGATGGCAGATACCATGAAGGGCAAGCTGCCACAGAGAAAGCTGACTACAGGTGCAGCGAAAGGATATAGTTCCTATGGTAACCAGATCGGACTTGCCACAGGATTAGTAGACGAAGTATATCATCCAGGTTATGTTGCAAAGCGTATGGAGATTGGCGCAGTTATCGGTGCAGCTCCAAGAAAGAATGTTATCAGAGAAACTTCTGATCCGGGAGATATCATTGTACTTTTAGGTGGACGTACCGGTCGTGATGGTTGTGGTGGAGCAACAGGTTCTTCTAAGGCACATACAACAAAGTCTATTGATACCTGCGGTGCAGAAGTACAGAAAGGTAATGCCCCTACAGAACGTAAGATTCAGAGATTATTCCGTCGTGGAGAGGTAAGTTCTCTTATTAAGAAGTGTAATGACTTTGGTGCCGGTGGTGTATCTGTAGCAATCGGTGAGCTTGCAGACGGACTTCGCATTGATCTTGATAAAGTGCCGAAAAAGTATGCAGGTCTTGATGGAACAGAGCTTGCGATTTCAGAATCTCAGGAACGTATGGCAGTTGTACTTGATAAAAAAGATGTAGAGCAGTTCCTTTCCTATGCAGCAGAAGAGAACCTTGAAGCAACAGTTGTTGCAGAAGTAACAGAAGAGAAACGTCTTGTAATGTCCTGGAGAGGCAAAGAAATCGTAAATCTTTCACGTGCTTTCTTAGATACGAATGGTGCACATCAGGAGACTACGGTTGAAGTAGAGATGCCTGACGAGAAAGAATGCTACTATAAAAAGCAGGCTGAACTTAAAAATGTAAAAGAAATGTGGGAAGAAACTCTTTCTGATTTTAATATATGTTCCAAGAAAGGTCTTGTAGAAATGTTTGACAGTTCTATCGGAGCTGGAACAGTTACGATGCCATTTGGTGGAAAGACACAGCTTACTCCAATTCAGACAATGACAGCAAAACTGCCTGTTTTAGAAGGCAAAACAGAGTTTACAACAATGATGTCTTATGGATTTGACCCATATCTGTCAAGCTGGAGTCCATATCATGGAGCAGTATATGCTGTTCTTGAATCTGTTGCGAAGATTGTAGCAGCCGGAGGAGACTTCCGTAAGATTCGTCTTACATTCCAGGAATATTTTGAGAAACTTGGCACAGATCCAAAGAGATGGGGTAAACCATTTGCTGCATTACTTGGTTCTTATAATGCACAGAAAGGATTTGGAATTCCTTCAATCGGAGGAAAAGACAGTATGTCAGGTTCCTTTGAAGATATTGATGTACCACCAACATTAGTATCCTTTGCAGTTGATTACACAAAGGCTTCTCATGTTGTAACTCCTGAATTGAAGAAAGCAGGCAATAACCTGTTACGTATCGACATTCCATTTGATGAATATGGTATTCCTGATTATAAAAAAGCAGGAGAGATTTATGATACAATTCATAAATTAATGCGTAGAGATGTTATCGCATCAGCATATGCACTTGGTGCAGGCGGATTAATTGAAGCAATAAGCAAGATGAGCTTTGGAAATATGTATGGTGTAAAGTTTATGAAAGACTTTAAACTTGAAGACCTTACAAAGAAATATTATGGTTCTATTCTTGTAGAGATTCCTACAGACTGGATGGATGAAATGTCCGCTCTTCCAAATGCATTCGTAGGACGAGTTACAGATGATCCATTCTTCCAGGTTGGTGAAGAAGAGATTTCATTAAAAGAGATGTGTGATACATGGCAGGCACCGTTAGAATCTGTATTCCCTACAAAAACAAATGAAGGTAAACATAATGTATCACAGCCATTATATCGCACAAATGATATTTATGTATGCAAGAATAAAGTTGCTGTACCAAAAGTATTTATTCCAGTATTTCCTGGAACAAACTGCGAATATGACTCTGCAAAAGCCTTCCGTCGTGCAGGAGCAGAAGTAGAGACCCTCGTATTTAAGAATCAGTCAGAATCTGATATCCTTGATTCTGTAGATGCATTTGAAAAAGCAATCAGCCAGGCTCAGATCATTATGTTCCCAGGTGGATTTAGTGCAGGTGATGAACCAGAAGGTTCAGCGAAGTTCTTTGCTACTGTATTCAGAAATGAAAAGATTAAAGAAGCCGTTATGAAACTTCTTAATGAAAGAGATGGTCTTGCACTTGGTATTTGTAATGGTTTCCAGGCATTGATCAAACTGGGACTTGTTCCTTATGGAGAAATCGTAAACCAGACAGCAGATTCACCAACGCTTACAATGAATGAGATTGGCCGTCATGTGTCTACTATGGTATATACAAAAGTAGTAACAAATAAGTCCCCATGGCTTCGCAAAGCAGTACTTGATCAGGTTTATGCAATCCCTGCATCTCATGGTGAAGGTCGTTTTGTTGCCAGTCAGGAATGGATTGAGAAATTATTTAAGAATGGTCAGGTTGCAACACAGTATGTTAACTTAAATGGCGAACCTACAATGGATGACCGTTTCAATCCAAATGGTTCTTATTATGCTATTGAGGGTATTACCAGTCCAGATGGTCGTGTCCTTGGTAAGATGGCACATTCCGAACGTATCGGAGAAAATATCGCAAAGAATATCTATGCAAAACAGAATCAGAAGATATTCGAGAGCGGAGTAGAATATTTTAAATAAATACTGAGTTGTAGATTTCGTATAGACGAAAAAAGAAAACATACCCTATCCCATCTGCTCTGTAGTCGCTGTGTTTAAAATGCTTGTTCGCATCTTAAACCCGCTCCGAAGCCGCATCTGGGATAGGGTATGTTTTCTTTTTCTGACTACTCTAAATCTACAGTTGGGAGAATGAGGGGATTGTCGAGAAGGCTATGGATTTCATCCAAATAGAAGCTCTAGACGAGGAATATTTTCTTACGGTAAAATAGTTCTTTGATTAAAAATCATAATCTCCTGGAGAATTCCCTTCTCTTTCCAACAGAAATCACTAATTTGTTATTTGTTATCAAAACCAGACAGCCGCTGAAACAAAATTTTATACTGAATTGTAAGAAAACTATGATAAAGAAAAAAGAATTGTGATAAGTATTGCATTTTGTGACTTTGCGCTATGGAATTCTGACCATAGGAACTTGGGACTCGTTTTTCCCAAGTTCCTGTTTTTCTGGGCAGAATGGAATGCTTAGCGCAACGGAACAAAATCAAACTTATCACAATTCTTTTCTCTTTAGAAGACTCCATACAATTCAGCTCAATATCTTCTATTAAAGCGGCGTCTGTGTCCCCGACAAATTAGTATTTATTTATAGCCTTGAGGATTATTCTTCTGCCAATTCCATGTATCACGACACATATCCTCTAATGTTCTCTTTGTCTTCCATCCAAGAACCTTCTCTGCCTTCTCTGAATTCGCCCAGAATTCTGGAAGGTCACCTGCTCTTCTCTCACCGATTTCATATTTGATCTTAATATCGTTAGCAGATTCAAACGCATGGATAATCTCCAATACACTATAAGGTGTACCTGTTCCTAAGTTAAATACTTCTACACCTTTATGATCTGCAGCATATTCTACTGCCTTTAAATGACCATTCGCCAAATCCATTACATGAATATAATCACGACGGCATGTTCCATCTTTTGTAGGATAATCTCCTCCGTAAACAGTAAGATGATCTCTTCTTCCTACTGCTACCTGTGCGATATATGGCATCAGGTTGTTAGGAATACCCTGTGGATCTTCACCCATTCTTCCAGACTCATGTGCTCCGATTGGGTTAAAGTAACGAAGCAGAACAACTGTCAGATCTTCATCTGCTTTTGCCGCATCTTCAAGAATCTCTTCCATCATAACCTTTGTCCAGCCATATGGATTAGAACAGCTTCCTCTCTTCATCGTCTCAATATAAGGAATATCATTCTCCTCACCATAAACTGTAGCAGAAGAAGAGAATACAAACTTCTTCACTCCAGCTTCTCTCATACACTCTAATAATGTAAGAGTGGTATCGATATTATTTCTATAATATTCAATTGGTTTCTGAACAGACTCGCCAACTGCCTTAAGACCTGCAAAATGAATGACACAGTCAATCTTATTCTCTTTAAAAATCGCAGTCATAGCTGCTTTATCTTTAACATCTGCCTCATAAGAAACTACCTTTTTGCCGGAAACTTCCTCTACACGATTCACCGCTTCCGCACAGCTATTACAATAATCATCTACAATAACTACATCATGGCCTGCTGCTAATAATTCCACTGCTGTATGGGAACCAATATAGCCAGCTCCCCCTGCTAATAAAATATTCATCCCAAAAACTCCTCTTAAAAACTTTGTAAATAAACGGTTTCTAGTAAAAGTTTACCGCAATTTTTAGTAAAAATCAAGATGTATATAATTTTAAGCTAAAAAAATCTCAAGAAAATAAATTCTCACTCTTTTCCTTCAAGATAAAACTTTAATTTCTATATTAAACCAAATTAAATCAAAAACAAAAAAACCAGAAACTTTATAATAAAATTTCTGGTTTTTCTCTCTTTTATCCCATCAATTACTACTTAGCAGCTGTTGTCTCTTCTGCCTTTTCTGTAGATGTGGAATCCGCACTCTTTAAAGATAACTGTGCCCAGAGTTTCTGGTCTACATCCTTGTTGTAATCCCACTTCTTCTCAAGCTTCTTCGTCCAGTTGTCATACTTCTTCTGGAAAGCTTCAGACTGTTTCTGCTCTTTTAAAGACTTTTTATTACTTGCAGTCTCTTCTTTATCTGTATAAGCGACAAGCTTAGCAATAACATAACCATTATTACATTCTAAAACTTTATCTGCGATGTCGCCGTCTTTCATGCCTTTCATGACACCTTCAAATGCTTCACCTTCTTCAGATTCGCCTGCTGCATAAGACTCATCCGTATTAGAATAATTCTGCTCTTTGGCAACTTTTTTAATCGTCTTCTTACCACTCTGAATCTCTTTAAGCGCTGCTTCTGCCTTAGCCTTTACAGCTTTCTTTTCCTTCGCACTCATCTGTGTTGTCTTGCCCTCTTTATCTGTCTTCGTTGTGGCAAATACAACTCTGTAGATTGTAGACTTTCTCGCCTCATCTTCTGTTACAGTAACTTTTTCTTTACTTTCAATCTTTTCCTGAACTTTCGATGCTAATGTACTGTCTCTGTAAATCTTCTCAACATCCTCACGAGTAGCTCCACATTCCTTCATTGCCTTCTTACCAGCCTTATCCTGATAATAGGAAAGAGCAGAATCACTACACTGCTGCTTCTCCTCATGTGTTAACTTGCAGTCGTATTTATCCGCTTTCTTATTAAGAATGATATTCTGTTTCATCTGGGAAATAACCTGTTTCTTTACATACTCTTCAAATGCCTGGTCCTTCCCGTCATCATCCTTACCCATAGACATACTCCAGAAGTCACTTCCGTAATAGCTACTGTAAGTCTTCTCATACTGTGCCCCAAGCATCTTAGCATACAGCCACGCTTCCTTCAATGTTACATCTGTACCGTCATAACTGAATAAAACTTTATTTCCATCCTGTGTTTTTGTTCCCTTTCCGCTGCTTGATGTAGAACAGCCTGTCATAAGACCCATAGCCATGATCACTACAAGAACAAGGGAAAGAACCTTTGTTAACTTCGCCTTCATTATTAACCTCCTATAATCTTAATGTACTCTCGAAATCTTTTTCATTAAAACTCCGAGAGTACATTTTACACTACATTTTTTTATTATAGTACAAATCGAAGAATACAACAAGTGAATTCTGGATTGTAGATTTCGTGTAGACGAAAAAAGAAATACTGCCCTATCCCATCTGCTCTGTAGTCGCTGTATTTAAGATGCTCGTCCGCATCTTAA